>Ga0209632_10000389_pt1 | contig 46188 bp, 43 predicted proteins | sample COG_10_FD_184754 | JGI IMG/M metagenome (GOLD analysis project Ga0209632, IMG submission 184754) | Pelagic Microbial community sample from North Sea - COGITO 998_met_10 (SPAdes) (version 2) | ecosystem: Environmental > Aquatic > Marine > Neritic zone/Coastal water | place: Helgoland, sampling... | reverse complement strand
GACCACTCTGCCAACTCTCCGCTGCAAAAGTAAAAATGTATTGGATTTCCAATCAATATCCATAAAGATTAGTTGTTGAAGGGGTTTAAGCGATTGATATACAAGGATTAAAAATCGAATTTAGAGCAATTGACAGCTCGATTTAGATTGATTTTTTTATCTAAAATGATGCGTTCAACCTTTTAAAAAAGTGTTTTTCATGTTTATGAGGTTTTGATTTGATCATAAAACATGATCACGCTTCTTTTTGCCTCGCTCTTTGACTACTCTGGTCAAACATTTATTTTGTTTATCTTTAAATCCGTTGATTTAGAGGTGCACGAAATGTTCTTAATTCGCTGGTAAACAGAGTATTTACAATGAATTACAGCTTGTTAGCATAGCCCTGTTTAAAAAGTTGGTTTATAAGCACTTCTTTACAAGAAAGATGCTTATTTTTGCGCCCCTATTTTACAAAGACAAGGTAATCATGGCAAAGAAAGGAAGCAGAGTTCAGGTAATTCTAGAGTGCACAGAGCACAAGGAGAGTGGTAAGCCAGGAACTTCTCGTTACATAACTACGAAGAACAGAAAGAACACTCCAGATAGGATTGAGGTTAGGAAGTATAACCCAATTCTACGTAAAGTGACTCTTCACAAAGAGATCAAGTAAAACCATTAAAGCATTGAGCCATGGCTAAGAAAACAGTAGCAGGATTAAGAAAACAAGGAGCAAAGGATTATACCAAAGTAATTAAGATGGTAAAATCAGAGAAGACGGGCAATTACAGCCTTCGTCAAGAAGTTATGCCAAAGGACTTGGTTGATGATTTCTTGAAGTCAAAATAATTGTTCCTCAATGATATTTTGAAAGCTTCTTTCTTCTTTAGAAAGAGGCTTTCTTTGTTTAAACCAAAGCAGCAATAACAATGGCACTATTCGGTTTATTTAAGTCTAAAAAGGAAACTCTTGATAAAGGTTTGGAGAAAACACGTGAAAGTGTTTTTTCGAAATTGTCCCGCGCAGTTGTCGGAAAGTCAAAGGTCGATGATGAGGTTCTCGATAATTTGGAAGAAGTTTTGGTTACCTCAGACGTTGGCGTAACTACTACATTAAAAATCATTGGTCGTATTGAGGAGCGTGTTTCGAAAGATAAATTCGTCAATGCCACAGAACTCAACGATATTTTAAGAGAAGAGATCACATTACTACTAGAGGAGAACAAAGCAGGCGAGGTCAAAAACTTTGAAGAAGAGCTTAATCGAAAGCCTTACGTTATGATGGTTGTGGGTGTGAATGGAGTGGGCAAAACAACCACCATCGGAAAGCTTGCACATCAATTTTCGAAAGCAGGAAAGAAAGTAGTAATAGGCGCGGCAGACACTTTTAGAGCAGCCGCTATCGATCAACTAAAAGTGTGGGGAGAACGAGCAAATGTTCCTGTTATAGCGCAGCAAATGGGTTCTGATCCAGCAAGTGTGGCCTATGATACATTGGAGTCGGCAATGAAGACGGGTGCTGATGTAGTAATCATAGACACTGCAGGAAGACTTCATAATAAGGTTGGACTCATGAACGAGCTGACCAAGATTAAGCGAGTGATGCAAAAAGTGGTGCCAGATGCACCTCATGAGATCCTTTTAGTATTGGATGCTTCAACTGGGCAAAATGCCTTTGAACAAGCAAAACAGTTTACAGCGGCCACAGAAGTGAATGCCCTCGCATTGACCAAACTCGATGGAACTGCAAAAGGAGGAGTAGTAATAGGAATAAGCGATCAATTCAAAATCCCAGTTAAATACATTGGTGTTGGAGAGAAAATTGAAGATTTGCAATTATTTGAGCGCAGAGCATTCGTTGACTCTTTATTTGGAGCACCAAAATCAAATTAATTCATGCGAACGAAAGGAAAGAGGTCTGAGAAGATCAATGTAGTTACTCTTGGTTGCTCCAAAAACATTTATGACTCTGAAGTCCTGATGGCTCAGCTTAAGGCGAATGATTTTTCAGTAGAGCATGAGAGTGAAAAAGAAGATTTCGATACGGTAATCATCAATACGTGCGGATTTATTGATAATGCGAAAGAAGAGTCTATCAATACAATTTTGCAATTTTCTGAGGCTAAGAAAAATGGCTGGGTTGAGAAAGTAATTGTTACTGGATGTTTGTCAGAGCGATACCGCGATGAATTAGAAAAAGACATTCCAGAGGTTGATGCATGGTTTGGAACGCGAGAATTACCTCGATTGCTGAAAACCCTGAAAGCAGACTATAAGCATGAACTGGTAGGCGAACGATTCCTTACTACGCCTATTCATTATGCCTACTTAAAAATAAGTGAAGGGTGTGATCGTCCATGTGCATTTTGCGCAATTCCTTTAATGAGGGGCAAGCATATATCAACACCGATAGAAGATCTAGTTAAGCAAGCCAAATCATTAGCAGCTCAAGGAACGAAAGAATTGATTTTAATTGCTCAGGATTCAACCTATTATGGATTAGACATCTATGGTAAGAGAAATCTTGCCGAGTTGCTAAAGGCCTTAAGCGAAGTAGAAGAAATTGACTGGATTAGATTGCATTATGCTTATCCGGCTGGCTTTCCAATGGATGCTATTGAAGAGATGGCTAGAAATCCTAAAATCTGCAATTACTTAGACATTCCATTACAGCACATCAATGATGAAATGCTTAAGCGGATGCGCAGAGGAACAACACGCGCTAAAACAGATCGGATCATTGAAGAAATGAGAACCGTAAACCCTGAAATGGCCATAAGGACAACCTTAATAACAGGCTTTCCAGGCGAAACCGAAGCTCACTTCCAAGAGATGTATGATTGGGTTGCTTCTATGAAGTTTGATCGACTAGGAGTGTTTACCTATAGCCATGAGGAGAATACGCATGCGTTCCAGTATGAGGATGATGTGTCTGCAGAGGTGAAGCAAGAAAGAGCAAATGCAATAATGAACTTGCAAGAAGAGATTAGCTTCGAGCGCAATCAATCTCGCATAGGTACTGTGGAGAAGGTTTTAATAGATCGAAAAGAAGGAGGCTTCTTTATTGGACGTACTCAATATGATTCGCCTGAGGTAGATAATGAGGTGGTGATTGATGCCAGTGAGAATTATTTAAGATTAGGAGATTTCGTTAATGTTCGAATCACTGGAAATACAGCGTTTGACCTTGAAGCCGAAGTTATTCAGTCTTAATTATGTTCTTTACTTTGAACAATGTTTTCAATAGTGAATTACTGTAGATATTAATGCCCAGAGAATTGAAACTTCATTCAAAACTTAGACCGTCTTTACCCAAACTCATTTCTGATTATTTAGATGATACGTCTGAATTAAGTGACTTCTATTCCTTCCGTCCAAGTGTGGCTGGAATTAAGAAGGCCGCTGCTAGTCGTCCTTCTTTCCCAGTGAATAGAAAGGTATTGGTTGATTCCTTATCTCGTCAAGCAGAGCAATCTTCGTTCTCTACAAAACAGACTAAAGCTCAAATAGCTAGGCTGTCATCTGAAGATGTCTTCACAATAACTGCGGGCCATCAGTTATGTATTTATGGAGGTCCCATGTTTTTTCTCTATAAGATTCTGAGTGTTATCAAAACATGTGAAATCTTAAAAGAAGAGAATGTTACTGCGGTCCCAATTTATTGGATGGCGTCTGAAGATCATGATTTTGCTGAGGTTAATCATATCTTTTTCAAGACAGATAAAGCTTCTTGGGATGTTGAGGCAAATGGCCCAGTAGGGCGCATGAAGCTCGATGATTTGGATGCTTTTAAAAAGCACTTGGTTGAAATCGTTGGGAATGATCCACTTAAGTCGGATACGTTGATCAAGATGGATCAGATCTTTAGCGCTGAAAAGACGTTGTCGGAAGGAATAAGAGACTTTGTTTATTGGTTGTTTGCAGATAGAGGAGTGGTGGTGTTGGATGCTGATGACAGAGAGCTAAAGCGCTTGTTCATTCCTGTGATGAAAGAAGAGCTTCACTCTTCAAGTTCGCATAACGGAGTGGATCAATCAACGAATAGTTTGATTGATTTGGGCTATGGTGGACAAGTAACTCCCAGAGAGATCAACCTTTTTTGGATGGCGAATGGTTATCGAGACCGCATAGAAAGGGTTGAAAATGGGTTTAGAACTGTTGATGGAGTTAATTCATGGACAGCTTCTGAAATGATTGAAAAATTGGATGAAAAACCAGAATGTTTTAGTCCGAATGTCGTTTTAAGGCCGGTATATCAAGAGGTTATTCTACCAAACCTGGCTTACATCGGAGGGCCTGGTGAATTGAGCTACTGGCTCCAGTTAAAAGGAGTATTTGATACGTTTAATGTTTTTTATCCTGCAGTCATATTGCGGGACATGGCTCTTATTATTGATGCCAAAACAATAAAGAGATTATCTCAATTAGAGGTTCAGATCTCAGATATCAATGAACCGTTCATGGAGCTATTCACATCCTTGGTTCGAAGAAATGGATCTCACGAACATTTGGTGGAGGATAAAAGAGAATCGATTGAAACTTTACTTTCTGAATTATCAGAATTAATCGGTGATTTTGACCCTTCTTTACAGCAAAGCGCTGATTCTGAGAAGACCCGGATTTTAAAACGATTGTCTACACTTCAGAAGAAAGTCTTGCGCAGTGATCGAAAGAAGAATGAAACGATAGAAAGGCGCTTGACAGAGCTATACGCGAGCATAAAGCCTCAGGATGCCCCACAAGAAAGGATAGAAAATTGGATGGTGTTTTCTGACTCCGTTCATATCAATGATTTTCTAGACGCTTTACAAGGTCATTTTGATCCATTTGAGACGAAGATCACCGTTTTTGAGACCGACTAAAAAAATAAAAGATTAAGACATTAAATGTAGGTACATCTTTTCTATATTTGCACGAAATAACTTATTAATATTATGAAAAAGAATTTACTATTTGTTGCTGCTATTTCTGTTTCTGTAGCCTTGGCATCTTGTGCTGGAGGTGGCGAAACTGCTACTGAAGAATCTACAACTCCAGAAGAGGTTGTTGTTGAATCGAACACTTGGACTATTGATTCTGCTGCTTCTAGCGTTCGTTGGGAAGGTGGAACTGCTGGTGCTCAAGTTTATTCTCACTTTGGTACTATTGGTGTTCAATCTGGAATGGTTACTACAGAAGGTGGTGCAATCACTGCTGGTAAGTTTGAAATTGACATGACGTCAATCTCTCCTAAGGATGAAAACTATAGCGAAGAGAATCCAGCATCTAAGTTGGTAGGTCACTTAGCTAGTGATGATTTTTTCAGTATTGAAACATACCCAACTGCAACATTCGTTGTTAAGTCTGCTGAAGGCAATGCAGTTACAGGCGATTTGACAATCAAAGGAAAGACTCATGAAGAAACAATCAATGTGGAAAGCATGAACATCAGCGAAGATGGCATGACTGCTGCTGGAACGCTTGTTTTCGATCGTCAGAAATATGACGTTGCTTGGGCTCATTACTTGAAAGATGTTGTTCTTTCTGATGACATTACTTTAAACATTACCCTTTCTGCGAAGAAGGGATAATTCATCATTTTAGATGGATCAATTTTAGCCCCGCTTTTGCGGGGCTTTTTTTTTGCCCTGAAATTTGATCTTTTCAACAAGAAGGTTTCGTAATAATCCCACATTTATCGTGTCGTTTAACTCTTTGAACTTCTACATTTGCGCATGCAAGAAATGATTCTAATCCTTGACTTTGGTTCTCAGTATACTCAGCTTATAGCACGCAGAATAAGAGAGTTAAATATTTACTGTGAGATTCATCCCTTTAATGAGATTCCTGCTTTAGGTGATCATATTAAGGGTGTGATCCTTAGCGGAAGCCCGTTTTCAGTTCGTCAAGAAAATCATCCCGAACCAGATTTATCACAGATTAAGGGTAAGCTTCCACTACTAGGAGTTTGCTATGGAGCGCAATATCTTGCGCATAACTATGGAGGTGAGGTGCAGGCTTCATCTAAGAGAGAATACGGAAGAGCGAATTTGACTTTTGTTGATCACAATGCCTCTATAATGAAAGGTGTTGCGGAAGAGTCTCAAGTGTGGATGTCACATGGTGATACCATTTTTTCCCTTCCTGAAGACACCTCAATTATATGCAGTACTAAAGATGTAAGTATAGGTGGTTATATGTTTGATAATGAGGACACTTATGCACTTCAATTTCACCCTGAGGTTTTCCATACTACAGATGGCTTAACGGTAGTAAGAAATTTTGCAGTTGGAGTATGTGGATGTGATCAATCTTGGACTCCAGAGTCTTATGTTGAAACTTCGGTAGCTCAATTGAAAGAGCAGTTGGGAGACGATAGAGTAGTCCTTGGACTTTCTGGTGGAGTAGATAGTTCAGTAGCAGCAATGCTCCTTCATCGTGCTATTGGAAAGAACCTCTATTGCATTTTCGTGGATAATGGTTTACTGAGAAAGCATGAGTTTGAAGGCGTACTTCATCAATATAAAGACCTCGGACTTAATGTGAAAGGAGTGGACGCATCTGCTGCTTTTTACAGAGAATTGAAAGGGATATCTGACCCAGAGGAGAAAAGAAAAGTTATTGGAAGGGTTTTTATAGAGGTGTTTGATGAGGAATCGCACCTCATTTCTGATGTGAAGTGGCTGGGTCAAGGAACCATCTATCCGGATATAATTGAATCTAAATCGGTGAAAGGTCCTTCTGCCACTATTAAATCGCACCACAATGTGGGTGGTTTGCCTGATTTTATGAAACTGAAAATAGTGGAGCCACTTAGCGCCCTCTTTAAAGATGAAGTGCGCGAAGTAGGTGCAACCTTGGGATTGCCACATAGCATATTGAGTAGGCATCCATTCCCTGGTCCTGGGCTGGGAATAAGGATTTTGGGAGATGTTACTGAAGAGAAAGTGAGGGTGCTTCAGGAGGTTGATTATATCTACACGGAAGGCTTGAAGGAAGCTGGATTGTACGATCAAATTTGGCAAGCAGGTTCCATTTTACTCCCAGTTCAGTCTGTAGGTGTGATGGGCGATGAAAGAACATATGAAAATGCTGTAGCTTTAAGGGCTGTTACTTCAACCGATGGAATGACGGCAGATTGGTTTCACTTTCCGCATGAGTTTTTAGCAATGATTTCAAATAAAATCATCAATAACGTAAAAGGAGTTAATCGTGTGGTGTATGACATCAGTTCAAAACCACCAGCAACTATTGAATGGGAATAATTCGAGCGTACATATCAATTTGCTTCTTTTTAATCTTAAGTCTTTCTGGGTTTGCTCAAAAAACTCCTGACGTTCATAAGATAAATGGCAATAAATACTATTTACACGTTGTTGAAGCTGGAAATACGCTTTACGGTATTTCTAAGATTTACAACTTAGGCATTGAGGCGATAGAGAATAGCAACCCCATTCTCAAAGAAGAAGGCCTTAAGGTTAATCAAACACTTCTCATTCCAGTTACCAGTGAAAACAAGAAGGATCTCGGTGCGGTAATAGATCAAACCAGTCAGTTTATAACCCACGAAGCTCAGGTGAAAGAGACCCTTTACGCCATAAGCAAGAAGTACAATACCACTGTAGCTGAGTTGTTGAAAGTAAACGACTCCATCAAGGTGAATGGGCTGAAGGTGGGTGATCAAGTGCGCATTCCAATATCAAAAGTGGATGCAAAAGAAAAATATACGGTTACGGCACAAGCAGATTCGCTTAAAAGCCATATCATCCTAAAAGGAGAGACGTTTTATAGTTTGAGTAAGCTCTACAACACCACAGTGGATGAGATTGTAAAAGCGAATCCAGATGTTTCAATGCAGGAGGGAATGGCAATTCGAATTCCTGGAACTAGGGTAGTGGTCAAGAAAGACACCTTGGATAGGTTGATGCAAACCCTTCCTGATTTGATAGAAAAGCACCGGCCTGACTCAGGAAAAGTTCTAAGCATCGGCTTGCTTCTTCCTTTATCTCCAAGTTTTCCGGATTCAGCCAATCCGAGTTCATTCCGAATTAACGAAGCAAAGAGGGTGGCGTTGAGCTTTTACAGAGGATTTGAGTATGCGATAGACTCTTTGGCAACCAATTCAGGAGTTTCTTTTGATATTTCACTGTTTGATGTAGGTCAGGATACGTTTGTTGTTGCTGAATTGATAAAAAAGGAAAGTCTTAAAGGATTTGACATTTTAGTAGGTCCGTTTTATACGGATCAATTCGAAATGGTGGCTGACTACACCAAAAGTCTTGGTATTCCAACTATTTGTCCTATCCCAAAGCCCTCTAAGATCCTCTTTAAGCGCCCTAATGCCATTAAGATCACACCAAGTGAGTCGATGCAGATTGACGCCATTGCCGAGCTGCTGGCCGCCAAGTATCGAGATTCTAACCTGATATTGGTGAATAGCAACAAGTTTCAAGACGTTTCGAATATTGAGTTCTTTAAATCTCGGTATGCGCAAGCCATCAATCTTCCTGACACCTCGAGCAAAGAGATTATCAGAGAAATGAAATTGTGGGATGTCAATCACGAAACTCTTTCAATGAGGTTAGGAGATTCTGGCTCATTTACCTTATTTGTCCCTTCTACCAATAAAGTGTTTGTTACCAAGCTGCTGGGAGAGCTGTATGATTTGAAGTTTGAATCGAAAGGAAAGTTTGATTTCAGAGTGATTGGTTTGGAAGAGTGGCAGCGTTATGAAAATGATCTAGATGTAAAGCAGCTGCACGAGTTACATGTCACTATACCCATTGTGGGTTACCTAGACTTTTTCGATTATCGTGTCAAGTCGTTCTTCAAGCATTACTATGCATTGAAAGGCTACGAACCGGAAAGGTTTACTGTTATTGGGTTTGATCTGGCACATTATATCATAAACCAAGTTGCCTATAATAGCGAGCAATGGTTTGCAAAACCAGAGCAGTTTCAATTTTCAGGGGTCTTGATGGATTATCATTTTCATAGAGTTATCGCTGAAAGTGGGATTGAAAATCAGAGTATTCAATTGTACGAGTACAAAAATTATAGACTGAAGGAGTTTGAAAGATGGCCCATACAAGAGACGAAATAGCAGATTGGTTTAGAGTACTTCAAGATGCTATTTGCAATGAAGTGTCAAATGCGGATGGCGGAGCCAGCTTTACCTCTGAATCTTGGAGCAGACCAGGTGGAGGAGGTGGAGACACCAGAGTTATTCAAAATGGCAAGATCATCTCAAAAGGTGGTGTCAACTTTTCTGCGGTGTACGGTGAGCTTCCAGACAATATCAAATCAGCTTTAAACGTAGATTCCAATTCCTTTTTTGCCACCGGAGTTTCTATCGTCATGCATCCTGATAATCCTTTTGTGCCGATCATTCATATGAATGTGCGCTACTTTGAGATGAATGAAGATGTGTGGTGGTTTGGTGGCGGTATTGACCTTACGCCTCATTATGTAGATGAAGAGCAAGCCTCTTGGTTTCATGCACAATTGAAAAAAGCCTGCGATGCACACGATATGGATTATCATCCTCGATTTGCTAAATGGGCGAATGATTACTTCTACATCAAGCATAGAAAAGAATCTCGCGGAGTAAGCGGCATTTTCTTCGACCGATTGAATGAGAAAACCGAAGGAAAACCAAAGGCAGACATTTTTTCTTTTGTGCAAGAAGTCGGCAATGCGTTTGCACCTATCTACACGCACCTGATGCGCATCAATGCTGAGCGTTCGTTTACTGAACTGAACAAAGCATGGCAAATGCACCGCAGAAGCCGTTATGTTGAGTTTAACTTGGTATTAGACAAAGGCACCAAGTTTGGGTTGGACACCGATGGACGCATAGATTCCATCTTGATGAGCTTACCGCCAGAAACAGGATGGAAATACAACCAAGAATGGCCGGCCGATGGCGAAGAGTTGAAAACCCAGCACATCCTGCAAACAACCTACGTTCCTCAAGCATAAGCAGGTAGAGGCGAGGTTGAATTTTCTTCTATTTCTTTTTTATTTTGTGTGATCTTAATGTGACTATTAAAGCATGTGTATCAGAGGCTTCTTTATCAGTTTATTTTTTGTTATAAGTGTTGGATCATTCGCTCAATGCGATCAACTGATCAGTGATAAGCTTTTAGCTGTAATGGATGCACACAAGGCATTTATGACGGATGGCGCTTTGGATGCTTGTGAGTTTGAAAAGCTCGAGGTATCCTACTTGGCCTATTTGAAAAAAGAAAAGAATTCACTGGTTGCAACGCTTAACCTCGGAAAGGCTTACCGCGAATACGTCTTTTACTTATATCGAAGTTCGAAAGATGCAAATGGAGATTCAAAAAGTACAAAAGATAGAAAGCATATAAAGTCTTTTGAGAAGAAAGCTCAGAAATACATTGATAGAGCCAAGGAAATGGCTGAGATGTAATCGTCAAGAGAAGAGGGTGCTGCCTCAAAACAAAACGCACAACAACAGCTTCAACAGGTTTGATGTTGTGCAAATGAGAGAAGGGGGAGTGCCACTTGAATTTTTATCTTTCCAATCGAAATTTTGCTGGTGGGGAAGGTTGCGGATTGAAAGCTGCGCTAGCTATAACCAGGAAGGTTGGCGGCATAAAAAAAATGAGCGAGGATGATTTACGAATACCTTAAAAAAAATACGTCTCTAACCTCTGAACAAGTCGCTGAATTTGATTCGAAAATGACCTCCAAATCGGCAGAGGCAGGTGATTATGTTATTCGAGAGGGAGAAGTCTGCAGAAAAATATATTTTTTAGAGGAAGGATGCATGTCCATGGTTTACGAAAGAGACAACAAGTCTTTCATTAAAGATTTCATCTTTGAGAACAGTTTTGCCTCCGTGTATGAAAGCTTTATCACGGGAGAACCAGCTCGGTATTCTTTGAAAGCTATAACCCCTTGTAAATTTCAATCTATTGCTCTTCACGACTTAGAAAAGGCTTATCAAAATATACCACAGCTGAGAGTCTTGGCTGCAAAGCAAACAGAAGCAGCCTACTTAAACATCACTAGAAGAATGGAATCGTTAATAACCCTGTCTGCGGAACAGCGCTACTTGGAATTGTTGGAACGAAGACCAAGACTTCTGACCGAGATTCCTCTTTACCTCATTGCTTCTTATTTAGGCATTACAGATGTTGCGCTTAGCAGAATAAGAAAGAATATTGTCTCATAACATTCATTTCTTAACATAGGTTCAGAAGAACCGGACTATTCTCCTTTCTCTTTGACCCATAATAAAAACAACAATTATGGATTTAAAGAAAACACTATTCATTGCATTTGTTCTCTTAGGCACCCTAGAGGCAAAATCACAATCTTTTGCTGGCCTGAGCATAGGATCCAGTAACAATGACAATCACATCGAAACGGTTTGGTTTCAGCATCAATTAACGGATAGGTTTAGTGCAGGAGTTCAACTCCGGTACAGTCAAATCAGGTATCGTTTTGTAGATGCAATTGCCATAAATGATGGCAGCACTGCATTTGGTGGATTAGTGCTCGGCTTTAAGCTAAAAGAGACCGAGAAGTATCGATTGAATTTCAACTTAACGAGTAGTTATCGATACTTATCCAATGATGAAAGAGCAGATTTGGCAGAATCAACAAATGGTTTAGAACTTGACCCTAACATTCTTCTCGATATAAAACTTTCAAACAGAATAAAATTGCATACAGGTGCCATGCTTAGAACTGCGATGCAGTTTGGAGATACACCAATCTTAGACGAACAGATGCCCTCAGCCATAGTTGTAGCGGGCTTATCCTACAGTGTAAATAATCACAGTATCGCCTTAAGAGCATACACAGGACCTATGAACGGGGCTACTGGAGACTCCATGAAATATTTCAATCAGGTTTCATTGGGTTATCAGTTCTCTTTTGGAGAGCAGTCTAGTCAATTCTCATTTTTCAACTTTTAATCCTATCAAAATACAACGTCATGAATATTCAAAAAACTATAACAATCATCATCCTAGCCTTTATCAGTGTTACTGGATTTTCTCAGGAAACAACCGAAATAGCAGATCAATCTATTGGATTCTATTTTCAACCCGAATATTCCGCCATGTTTCTCAATAATCATGTTGGCAATGCCGTGGGCTTTGGACTAGGCATAAGTTCTAAAAACAGAAAGTGGGATGTAGGATTCCGTTATTATGGCAGAAGTGGCCCTATTAATTTGAATGATGACTACGTGCTCGTATTACCGGCAGGCGAAACCTATAAAGGTGAATCTACAATTATGCTGGGAGCAGATCATGGATACCTTGGGTTAGAGGCAGCGTACACGATAAGACTGAAAAGTGATCGAGTAGCCATTAGAATACCAATTTCTTTCGGACAATTTGGAGCGGGTTTTTACCTTAGAGGAGATGATCGCTATACTCCGGATGGAGAAAGAACTAGTGTTTGGGAAGACAAGCTTCAAGGTGGGGAAGACGCGGGCTTTGGGTTTTGTTCGGAATTTGGAGCGCAACTTCTGTATAAGGTAAGTGCTAAAAATGATCACATCCATATGATGCTGGGGGCAACCTATATGAACACCTACGGTTATGAAAGCTTTTTAGGAGGTAAAGACTTCTACAACAACAAAGCAAGAGCTTCAGCTGGTTTTCGATTTAGTTTCTGATGGCTTCAAGTATCAGCGTTTTAGTGATTTATAATCGTGCTTGGGATAAATGGAGTGTGTTTAAGAAAAGAGAAAAGAATGAGCTAGAGCTATTTCTAATGCTACACCACGACAATCATAAACTCCTTGCTTCCTGCTTGGCCCAATACCTGAATGGTATAGATACCCGCAGGCAGCAATGCGACTTGTAAGGTATTGATTCCAAGGCTCATTGTTTGCGTTAATACCCTTCGGCCAGTCTTGTCAAAAAGGGTGACCTGACTATATCCAGGTTGCTCGAGCATTACATGAATTTCTTGACCAGCGGGATTTGGATATATACGAACTGCATCCGAACCGAGCTCATCATTGCCATAAAGGGTGTGTTGATATTCCGCTGATGGGGCAGAATTACATCCAAAATCAATGACCTGCACTTGGTATATGCCGCTGGTTAATGCTATGATGATTTGAGTGGTGTCAGCCAGTAAGACGGAGTTATTCCACCACATATAGCTGTTCGCAAAAACGGATGCTTCCAAGCTGTCTATTCCGACTGATAAAATCGAAGGAGTTTGTGGTATTGGATGCACCGTCCATGCTAGGGTGTCTGAAAACCCCATGCAGCCTGTAGAATCGGTAATTGTTACGAATACATTGTCACCGTCCATCAATTGATTTGTAAGGTAAAGCGAGTCAGCTCCTGATTGAACAGAAGTGCCGTTGACATTAAAAACATATTGGTCAAAATCCTTCTCCGTAGAAAATTGCACGGTATCTCCTTCGCAAATAGTTTGGTCAATATCATCAGACCAAAGGGGGGTTCCATTGAGATCGGGCTGCATATAGACCTCTATTGTGTCGCTGGTTAAGCCGCATGTTGTGTTGATATTGTTTACCACCCAAATCAAATCTCCTGTAGTTGAAACAATGGTTCCCCAATTGTTGCTGTTTCCAGACTGAACAAGCCCACTATTTTGGTAAAAGCTATAGGTTGATCCTGTTCCGCTTGCAGTGAAACTGGCTGAATCACCAAAGCAATAGACATCACCAATGGTATTAGATGTTAGGGTAGGAGCATCAAAATCGCCTACGTAAAATAAGTTTGGAACCAGTAGTGTGTCACTTCCAGAAGCGTTGGTGGCAATTAGCTGAACATCATACCATCCTGTGTCATTGGGCATTATGCTAGGATTTACTGAGTTGTTATTTCCTCCAACAAAAGAGAAGTTACCTGGCGTCACAGTCCAGCTGTAGCTCAAACCGTAGGTTGTGGTATTTTGAAGTGGCACGGTTTGTCCTAAGCAAAAGGTGTCATATTCTGTCTCAAATCCTGCCAATGGTAAGGTGGTGAGATTGATGTCATCGATGGCTAAATCAGCGAGCCAAGACCCTCCCGTTCGCCCGCGAAACCTAAGTACCACCATATTGCCTTCAAACGCGCTTAGGTCTGCATCTTCCTGCAGCCATTGACTTCCTTGTTCTCCAACAACAGGTGGCCCAATATCTAAATGCCATTGACCTTCAGAGAGCACATCAAGGTGAAGTGAACCAATTCCCCCGCCATAGGCATGATACCAGTAAGATACAGTAGGCGAGTTGGTGCCGGTAAGGTCAAAACATGGTGAGTTAACTTGTGCTTCGTGATTCTGGCAACCCGATCCTCCATTGCCACTTCCTTCTAAGTATAAATACTTGCCATTTCCAGTGGTATGATCACCCGCTGGTCCAGTTCCTCCAGATCCTGTAGATCCGTTGTGTGTTCTCCAATCAATGCTGTCGACATTATTGGCGTTGGGCAAATTGAACCAGCCTGCTGATAGGTTGCAATTGATTGTTTCGCAACCCCAAGCAGTGGAGCAATTCGTGAAATTGTCAAAGTTTTGCGAATACGGAATTGTCGCTGAAGTGCCACCGTATCCAATGATGGAAATTTCCATGGTATCATTGGCTGCATTGCCATCACCAGGGAAGGTAGACCAAACTTTGAGCTCGTTATTTCCAGCTTGGAGTGCAATTGCGGATGGAACATTGATAACGGTTTGGGCTGCGGAGCTAAGCGATGAAAATACCGTGTCGTGCGTGATTAAACCGCCATTGAGCTGATAGGCGAAGGGTTGATAGGGCAGTGTGGTGGTGCCTGTGTTTTGAAGCTTTATTTCAAGGGGCAGTGTATCACCGATATAGCATGAAGGGTAATAACCTGCTTCTGGACTATTGATTGCCGTTACCGCGAGGTCTTGACCAACGCAATTAAAGTCGCCCGGCTGAATTGCCATAGCAATGGCGCGCCTGCCAGATCCACTATCTGGAAGCACTGTTTGTACGCTTACCCATTCTGTTTCGGTTGGCGAAAGGTTGTAAACTTTCACGTAGGTATCGGCAGTGTAACTCACTGTATCCATGTATTTATTTCCCAGTTTGTATGCGCGATACCCCATGGCTCCTGGAACGGAATCCCAAGCGAAAATGGCCGAGTCTGCGCAGCGCCATACCAAGTTTAAGTTGCTTGGTGGATCAACGATGGTGAAGAGGCTATCGCTCAACCCTTCGTTGGCGCCAGCTTTAACCTTCACCAAGCAATTACCTGAGAGGATGGGTGGTATTGTCCAAGCATATGAACGAATGTTGCTGGCTAATCCCGTGGCCAAACTAGACCAAGTGGCTCCGCTGTCGCTCGAAAAATCAATGTCGAAGGTATTGCCTGTGTCATAAGCATCCCAGCGTATGCGTCTCGCTTCTCCTGGAACCAAACCTTCACCGCCACGTGGATAAATTACCACAATGGAGTCATACACAAAGCTGTAAACGATGCGATAAATTTGCGGGCCAAAGGGCACAAGTGATCCCGAAACCTCAATGTTGTAAGTGCCCGATGAGGGATTGTCAATGGTGACCATTTCCACATTGTTTAGCGTGTCGGTGCCGTGCACAGCAGGCGCATTCAAACTGTCAGGGTGAGGGAATGAACTCAGTACCCAAGGTTTTAACCAATTGGTGTTCGGGTCTTGTACACGTAAATCTAAATCGTTGACTAAGGTTTTTCCAGTTATTCCAGCGGTCGCTTCTTTGTCGTTCCAATAAAGACTGATTTTTACCTGTTTCACTCCACTTGGAACGTTTACAGTGTCGAGCATGACTCCATTATTCGATACACTACTGGTTTTGAATTGGCTGTTTTTGATCACTTCAGCAGCCCGACTTGCATTGATTCGTCCAAACCCAGTTTTAAAATCGGGGCCTGGGTTTTCGATATCATCTGCTGTGTTCAAAATAATGGCTTTTATCAATCCTGAATTGGGCCATTGATTTGCATTTGCATTGCGGTATGCCTCCGTGAGTATAGCGTTCACCCCAGCGAGGTTGGGCGAGGCGTGTGAGGTGCCGCCTGGACCGGTGGCTGTAATGTCAGGAAGAATACGCCCATCCATGGCAGGGCCGCGGCTGCTGAAGCCCATCAGCTGTTCGTTGGTGTTCATGGCGCCCACAGCAAAAATGTTTTTAGCAGATTTGACCAAACCAGTAATGTTTCCCCAGCCTGGTCCAGCTCCATAGGATGCACAGCCTGAGTTTCCTATGTTTCCACAAGAATATGTAATCATAAACCGCTCATTATTGCGGACCAAAAAATCGTTGGTAGCAGATCCTGCATTGTAAGTAGATCCTGCAGATATGCAGCCATATCCGAAGGAGTTGTTTACAATATTGACATTAGCGTTGGCCGCATTAGTGAAGTTGATTCCTCCAGACATATGCTCTGCTCCCCAGGCTTGTCCGCGGTGTGTTGGGTTTATATTTCCAGCAGAGGCCATGCGCCAGCTTACTCCCGTTTTATGGCCACTCACAGTGCCAGATTCTAGCGTGAGGTCCATTCGGTTTTTAAAATCGGGATGATAGGCTGGGTCGATGATGCCTCCTTCATTTACCGCGATGGTAATTCCATCTCCGTTTAATCCATCTAGGTTATAATAGCCATTGATGTATGGAGCGCGCGTCATGGTCATTTCATCCTCAATCTCCATTTCGGCAGGAGGTTCAGGTAATTCCACATAAATGACAAAAGGAAAGCTTGCCGCCTCTATTAAGGCCTGTTCCGTTCCTGTTACTTTTATGATGCCCAAAGGATCAAAGCGGTCCTTGATTTCAATATTCAATGCCTCAAGTTCCAGTATTATTCCCTCGTAATTTAAGGTAGCTGCCACAACCACGGTTGCTTCAACTCCATTTCCTACTTTGGCATAATCGGGGACTTTGCCAAAAAATATGCGCTGATCCATTTTTCGGTTGATTGGCTTTGTATACACCTTTATTACACCGGCAGCTTCGAGCACTGCTGATTGGATGTTGCTCGGCAATGCGGCAAACCATTTCAAATCGGGTTGATATTGATAAAGAGCAACACCTGCCGCAGATAGGCTGGCCTTTTGCTCTTCTGAAGGCACATCTTCAAAGTGCAGGTAACACCACAGCCGATCTTCAAAAAAAAGGGAAGGCTCTTGCGAATAGAGTTCAGAAAGCTGGGTTTCTACCGATGCGCGCGCTGGTATTGCTGGGGTTGATTGTTGAGCCCAGCCATAACTTGAAAGCATCATTAGACCAAAACAGATCAAGGAATACAAGATTTTTACCATACACTATTTTTTTAAGGTGATTGGATTAAAGGCCCAGTACTAACTATTGACTTAAAAGTACCGACAAGATAAGGTGCTATTCTCAAATTAGGGCATTGCTCTTCATATCGAAGTCAAGGCAGTAGTTTTGTTTCTAATGTGTGCTGGCTGTTGAAGCATTGAAAACCCAACACAGCCTAAGCAAACGTGCTCAGTGAGCGGTAAATGTAAATGTTCATGTATTATCTTTCTAACCAACTTAATCACACACTATTGAACAACAGCATCGATTGCCCCGAGTCTGAGTATTTATACAAAAGACAATCTCAAATTGAGGGTGCCGGAGATGGACTGTTTACCGCAATAGATCTATACCAAGATGAAACCATTACTGTTTTCCGAGGAGAAGTATTGACGGCTGATCAAGCCCAAGAAAGAGCAGAAGCAAAAAAGGATGCATACTTCATCAGTTTACTAGATGGCAGCATTATGGATTCCATGAAAGTGATGTGCTTTGCCAAATACGCTAATGATGCACAAGGTTCATCAGACTCTTCCTTTAAGAACAATGCGCGTATTACGTTAGACGATGAAGACAACGTCTGTATTCAAGCCACAAGAGACATCAAAGCCAATGAAGAAGTGTTTTGTAGCTACGGCAAGAAATACTGGCAAAAGCATGGTTGAGCGATTGTAAATCGCCACTCTTTAGGCTCTCTACTGCAGCTATTCATAATGTTATGACAGCCCTTCTATTTTTCGCTCAGCTTGAATGATGTTGCGAAATGTCGGCTGCTTTTCACTAATGCTGCCCACACCTTTTTTATTGACTTTGAACATGACATCCTTTGTGGTGGTGAATAACAGCACGGACGAAAAAGACTTAACGAGATGAGATTGCAAAACCACAAAAGCTTCGTCTAAACTAAGCTCGTCTTCTTGATCGTGGGTCTCAGGCGATCTGTAGCTAAATTTCAGCATAACTTTAAAACCATCGTCAGTGTTGAGTGGTCTTACAAATATGTTCTGCAAGTTTGGTTTTCCAATGGTTTTGGCCATGGTTAACTTGGCAAAGCGGCCTTCTTGCACACTTTCCTTTACCTGTTCCCAGAAAATCAGAAAGACTTCTTCGTAATGCATAAACTAAGGATTGATGAGGGTATTTTACTTGACGTTTCAAAAGTATCAAGAATAATTAAATGCTATCAAGCCAGAAAGTGATTCTGCCGTGCGAACTAAGCAAAGGGAACTCAGTACCTCTATCCGAAAGCTTTCTGAGCAGATTGCTTTGCTTTCAAGCAGTGAGTCATCTTTAAGGTTCAATAAGTTGATTTATCTTTCGAACCAGACTCAACCGCTAAACGAACCTCTCATGAAAAAAATAGTCCTGTTAACCTGCCTTATCGCCCTCAACTTCATGAGCAAGTCGCAAACACTGGGCGGCTATCCCATCATTGGATATTTGGTAGATGCTGTGCATCCAGATGGTTGTGTTGTTTCTGCAGTCACTGGTCCACCGGATGATTCCACATGGGTAAATCTCACCGTGGGCGACACTCTGTCAGGCACTTTCGGCAACCAATGGATTGATTCTACAGGCAATGAACTGCTTTTAGAGACCAGTTTTAATACCGCCAATTATAATGTTCGATTGAGACTTTCATCGGGTTTATATTCTTCTACACATGCTGTAAGTGTTGGAGATTGGACTGCAATAACTGATACTACTTGGGTGTATGTAGAAACGAATTGTAACGTCACGGTTTTCTTCCCACACAATCGCTATGTTTTGCCACTGGACTTTAACACACATTTTAGATTGGGTGCTACCGAAGTTGTAGATGGAATTGAAATCGTCTTTTTAACTAGCACGAGCGGCCCTGATTTAGCAGGGATTCATATCATTGGTGGAACAGCTTTCGACTGCGGTGCTGTTGATTTAGGGAATGACACCACTGTATGCAATGGTCAAGGGCTTGTTCTGGACGCCACTTATCCTGATGCCACATACCTCTGGCAGGATGGTTCTTCCGATCCATCGTTTTTTGCAAATGAATCGGGTGAATATTGGGTGAGCGTTACAACAGATTGCGGTGTCTTTACCGATACCATTGACGTGATAATAGCAAATGTTAATCCTATGATTATTGATGCCGGAGGCAATGTGTTGCAGTGTACCGATCCTTTCTTCAGCTATCAATGGTATTACAACGACACCATAATACCAGGAGCTACTGATCAAAACCATACCATTTTGAACAATGGGTCTTACTATGTCATTGTAAGTGATAGCAATGAATGTGAAGGCACTTCTAACACCATAGAACTTGATCTGGTGAATGGAATTCTTGAATTATCCAAAACCAGTATGAGCATATTCCCCAATCCGAATGTGGGAAGGTGTACTCTTTCGGCTTCCGTGCTTCCTGATGAAGTGTCGGTTTATAATTCAGTAGGGCAGATGCTCCTTAACCAAGTTGTAAATGATGAAAAAGAGTTACTCTTTGATTTATCAGAAGCTGGGGTTTACTTTATCCATGCTCGATTTGATGATGGAGTAGTGGTGAGGAAAGTGATTGTGAGGTAGCTTTAAAGGCAGGTTGATGAATCAAGCATTCCAAATCTCCCAACTTTTGTCGGCTTGAAACTCCAGCATTTCTTGGCCGTTCTTAATGGCAGCGCCAGCTAGGCTGCACTTTCTTAGAAAGGCTGTTTCTGATGGATTGTAGATGAGATCAAACGCAAAATGATTGCTAGTAATGGCTTCGTAAGGAATGTCCGGATGTTCTTCCACATTTGGAAACATGCCCAGTGGAGTAGTGTTGATGATGAGTTGGTACGTTCTCATCATTGAAGGAGAAAGATTGTTGTAATTCAAGTCACCAGATCGAGAAACAATACTATAATCTATTTTCATCTGCTTCAAAGCATATTGGACGGCCTTTGCGCTTCCGCCATTGCCTAGAATGATGGCTTTTTCAATAGTCTTATCTCCAATCAAATGGATTAATGAAGTCTTGAATCCAAATGCATCGGTATTGTAGCCGATTAACTTGCCTTCAACCACTTTAACGCAGTTCACAGATCCAATGGCGTTGGCTTCTGGTGTGAGTTCATCTAAGTATGGAATGATACTTTGCTTGTGAGGGATTGTGACGTTAAAACCGGATAGGTCCTTCGTCTTTACTAGCTTCTTTATTGAGTTTAAGTCATGTATTTCAAATGACTTATAATCAGCATGTTTAACTTCTATTGATTCAAACTTATTTTTAAAATAATTGGGCGAAAAGGAGTGGGTGAGTGGATAGCCGATTAATCCAAAATGCCTCACTTTGCTTGCAGTTTTTTTGAGATCATCTCTGCACCAAATACAGTAAAGAATCCCAATGCCATAAGCGCTATGCAAGCGATAATTTGAGGATCATTTCCGTACAAGAAATTGTCTTCCAATCCAGAAAAGGTAGTGGGTAGTACACTTTTACTAAAGATGATTTTCTCCTCACCATCTTCTTTAACCATGGTTTGCAATACTTCTTGCCACGGCCATATCTTGTTCAATGACCCAATTAGAAAGCCTGTGAGCACAGAAAGCGTCATGTCATGGTAGTTCTTAAACGTCCAACTCAAAACCCTGGAGAATACCACCATTCCAAATAGCATTCCTGATCCGAACGTGATGAGAATGATCAATTTATCCAGTTCAAAGGTTTTTAAAGCTTCCTTGACTGTAGGAATTACGTAAGAGTACATTCCCATCAACAGCAGGATGAAACTGCCTGAAATGCCGGGTAAGAGCAATGCGCTAATTGCAATGGCTCCAGATATAAAGACATAGTACAGAGCTGGATTGCCCAGAGCCGGAACGCCCACTGTAATGAGGTATGCCACTGCAGCGCCCAAAACGATGGCGAAGAACTTTTGGCCATCCCAAGATTTCACTTCTTTGCCCACAAACAGAGCACTCACAATGATGAGTCCGAAGAAATAAGACCAAACGAGCAGAGGGTAGGTTTCAAGCAAATAGGTGATCAAGAAAACGCCAATCACAATACCGACTACCATTCCGCCAATCAATGAGCTCAAAAAGACTCCATCCAGTGTTTTCCAAACGCCTTTGATTCCGTCTTTTTTAAAACTCACCCAAAGGTCTGGACCGATTGATTTTATAACATCCAACAGGCGCTCGTAAATTCCAGTAATGAAGGCTATGGTGCCGCCTGAAACTCCAGGAATCACTTCGGCCATTCCCATTGCAGCGCCTTTAGCTGCGTTTAAAAGAATAGATTTCGATCCCTTCATTAGTATTTTGGAATGCTTGGGTCAATTTCATCTGACCATGCAAGGATACCTCCTACAAGGTTTGACACATTATCAAAACCTCTAGCTGTCAAAGCATTGACCACGTTACCTGATCTACCGCCTGATTTACAGTGGATGATCACTTTTTTATCTCTAGAAAGTTGATCAGATTTTTGAATGATCTCTCCCATAGGAATCAGCTCAGCACCTATGTTGCAGAATTCATACTCGTTGAGCTCTCTTACGTCAATTAATTGAATGTCTTCTCCAGAGTCCAACATTGCTTTTAGTTCTCTTACAGTAGTTTCTTTCATAAATAGGTAGGGTTAAGATGGTTTATCTCAACTGATTTTTGAATGGTAAAAATATCAGTGCTTTTGATTTAACGATTGAATGAGGAATTGAACATCCTTACTTTCCACTGCTTTAGGGTAATACAAGACAAACTCTTCAATAAGAGCTGGTTCTTGAATCAATAGTTCCACAAGTTTTTCAAAGGCTTCCTCGTCCTTTCCAATGCTGTATCTGTAAATGCATTGATAAAGCATTAGTAGATTATTGTCAGGGTAATGTTCTAATCCTTTGTGAACTACTTCACCTATGAGATCGTTATTTTTTAATGTCAATGCTAGTTGACTATAGTCTTCCCAAAGGTCTTCTTCTATGTAATCGTTTTCGATCGCTTTCTCAAATGATGCAGCGCTGTCAATTAACAAATCGTACTTCATTTGAAGTCCAGCCAAAAAGCAGTAATAATCGCCATTGGTTGGCTCAATTTTCAGCGCTTTGTTGGCGTATTCTAACGCTTCAATCTCTCTTCCGAGCTCGTCCATTGAACTGCTGGCTCCAATCCAAGCTTCGGCCATTGTATCATCTTTCCGAATGGCTTTTTCAAAATAAACCAAGGCAGATTTTGGTTCATTGATATGGTCATAGCAATCTCCAATGTAGAAGTAAATCAGGGAGTCTAGAATTTCGAATGCTAAAGCCTTTTTGTAAAGATCAATGGCTTCTCCATGTCTTTCAAGTCTAACTAAAACATTGGCCTTGTTGAAATATGCCGCATGAAACTCTTCGTTGATGACAATAACATAGTCAAAAGCAGTAAGTGCTTTTTCAAACTCTCCTAATGCTTGATAAGCTGCACCTAGGTTAAACCACGCATGTGAATTATAGGGGTGCTTGTCTATTATTTTCTTGAAGAAGATTACCGCAGAAGAGTAAGACTTTGTAAGCTCATAGCAATAAGCTAACTCATAAAGGGCGTCTTCATTCTCAGGGTTTGATTCCAATGCCTTTTGAAGAAATCCTATGGCTTGATCGTATTGTTCAAGATTCTGGTGCTCTATGGCCAAATTCATATAAATCACGTCTGGCTCGTCACTTGAGCACTTTAATGCTTGATGAAGGCTTCGGATCGCCTTATCGTAATGCCCAGTCTGACTTAGTATACTTGCTTTTGTAATGTGAAAATCGGGGTTGGAATTTTCTAAAGTTTCCACAGAGCTAAGAAGTTCTAGTGCTTCGCTGTGTTTTTCAGCTAAAGACAATAATTCGGCTTCTCTTATGCTCAGTTGATGATTATTTGGATGCTGAGAGTGAACTGTTTCAACAACTTTAAACGCAAGGTCAAGATGATGGTGGACTATGAAATGATCCAATAGAGATTCTAGGTCATCCACCTCATAGTATGAGGATGAACCGTCTTTCACCATTTGCTCAAACCGATTAACTAAGTCTGTTAGATCGCTTTCGCTAAAGAAATTATCATCAAATTCTTCCATAAATCAACAGTATCATCAAATTTATAATTTGATGTACGCGTTCTTTTTATTGCCCATTAACGTTTTCAACAAGCTTCTGAACATAAGTGCAAAAGTGCTTATAATTCGCAGAATACAGCTCTAAATTCAACTATATTCAACACCAGTTGAAATACTCATTCTTCGGGAAGTCTATCTTTGCGGTTTTTAAAATAAATGACACTTATATCTTCTATTTCAGGCACACGTGGAACCATTGGCGGAAAGCCGGGTTCAAACCTTACGCCTATTGATGCAGTGAACTTTGCTGCTGCATTTTCAACCTTTATTATTCATACGTCAGGAAAAGACAATCCAACCGTGGTAATCGGTAGAGATGCGAGGCCTTCAGGTGGGTGGCTTTCGGGCATTGTGAGTGCTACACTTCAAGCTTCGGGCGTGAATGTTGTTGATTTAGGATTGAGTACAACACCTACCGTTGAAATTGCTGTTCCGGGACTCAATGCAGATGGAGGGATAATTTTAACGGCAAGCCATAACCCTGTAGAGTGGAATGCTCTGAAACTTTTAAATAGTGCGGGAGAGTTTATTTCTGCCGCTGAAGGCAAGGATCTCCTTGATACTATCACTAAAGCGGACTTTGATTTTCCAGATGTTTCGAAAACGGGTTCTTACCGAAAAGAAGAAGGCTGGATTGAAAAGCACATAGACCAAGTGTTGGCTTATTCGATGGTTGACATTGAAGGAATTCGAAATGCAAATTTGAAGGTTGCTGTCGATCCGGTGAATTCAACGGGCGGGATAGCTATTCCTGTGCTGTTGGAAAAACTAGGTGTGAAACGGGTTGAAATGATCAATGGTGATGTTTCAGGGAAATTTGCACATAATCCTGAGCCTTTGAAAGAGCATTTGACTGAAATATCTCAAATCGTAGTAGATAGGCGTTGCGATATGGGGATTGTTGTTGATCCAGACGTTGACCGATTAGCGCTGATATCAGAGAATGGTGAAATGTTCGGAGAGGAATATACGCTGGTTGCTTTAGCTGACTATTACATGAGAAACAAGCCAGGCGCCACTGTTTCAAACTTATCTTCTTCTCGCGCATTGAGAGACGTGACAGAGTCTGCGGGGCAGAGCTACAGCGCAAGTGCTGTTGGTGAAGTGAATGTGGTGGTAGAAATGAAAGCTAAAAATGCTGTCATTGGAGGTGAAGGCAATGGTGGAATTATTGTACCAGACTTGCATTATGGACGAGACTCTTTGGCTGGAATTGCACTGTTCTTAAGTCACTACGTTCAAAAGGGACAGAAAATGTCTGAAATGAGGGCAAGTTACCCGCATTATGAAATGGCTAAAAACAAGATAGCACTGAGTCCAGGCATGAACCCTGATGTTCTTATTGAAAAGATGAAGGCGAGATACGCTGATCAAAATGTGAATACCATTGATGGTTTAAAGATTGACTTTGCAGATGAATGGGTTCATCTGCGAAAGAGCAATACAGAGCCAATCATTAGAATATATACTGAAAGTAAGAGTAAGGATGCGGCTGAGAAGCTCGCGAAAAGAATTGAAAACGAACTGTCATCAATGATATAACTGTTTGATTATGGGAATTTATTTAGACAATGCCGCAACCACAGCACTTGATGAGGAAGTAATTCAGGAAATGCTGAAATATATGAGAGAGGATTATGGAAACCCTAGTTCTACTCATTCTTTTGGCCGTAAATCCAGGGCCTCCATCGATTTAGGTAGAAGGAAAGTTGCTCAACACATCAATGCCGAGCCCGGTGAGATTGTCTTCACGAGTGGAGGAACAGAGGCCGATAACATGGCCATTCTCTGTAGTGTCGAAGATTTGGGTGTTAAGCATATCATTACTTCCTCCATTGAACACCATGCTGTGCTCTATCCGGTGGAAAAGTTAGCGGCAAACGGAAAGATTAGAATGTCTTTGGTAAACCTTGACGAAAAAGGGCATATAGATCTTGATCATCTTGAAGAGTTACTGAAAACAAAGGATAAAACGCTGGTTACTTTATTGCATGCTAATAATGAAATCGGAAATCTACTTCCATTAAAGCAGGTGAGTGATTTGTGCAAAAAGTACGATGCATTGTTGCATGCGGATACTGTTCAGACCATTGCACATTACAAACTAGATGTGAAAGAGTTGGGATTGCATTTCATGACGTGTGCTGCGCATAAATTTCATGGTCCCAAAGGCATAGGTTTTTTATACATCAGCAATGATGTGAAGGTTAAGCCACTTATTCTAGGTGGTGGTCAAGAGCGTAATATGCGCGCTGGCACTGAGAATGTTTATGGAATCATGGGCTTAGTGAAAGCATTGGATTTGGCATATGAACACCTCGAAGAGCATACTAATTATATTAAAGACTTGAAGTTTTATATGATTAAGCGATTGCGAGAGGAGATGCCTGGTGTGGAGTTTAACGGAGATGCTGAAGGGGATTGTCTTTACACGGTTTTGAATGTGGCATTGCCAGAAACTGATAAAACTGAAATGTTGCTTTTCAACCTTGATATTGAAGGTATTGCAACATCAGGAGGAAGTGCATGCAGCTCTGGTTCCAGCGTGGGTTCTCATGTTGTTGCAGAGCTTAACGTTGCCAAAAACAGACCTGTGGTGCGATTCTCATTTAGCAAATACAACAATAAGGAAGAAATTGACTTTACGATAGAGAAGCTCAAACTGATCTATGAACTTCCCTTGGTGAGTTAAATGGCTGCTCCAATTAGAATAACTTTTTTAGGCACTGGCACTTCAATGGGAGTTCCCGTTATTGGATGTCCATGTGAGGTTTGTCAGAGCATCGATCCAATGGATAATCGCTTGAGGTCAAGTATTTTGATTCAAAGTGAAAACACCAATATTATTATTGACAGCGGCCCTGATTTCAGGTATCAGGCATTAAGAGCGCGCGTTAAGAGTTTGAGCGCTTTAGTTTTCACACATGAGCACAAGGATCATACTGCGGGAATGGATGATGTGCGCGCGTTCAATTTCATTCAGAGAAAACCGGTAGAGGTTTATGCCTCAACTGCGGTGGAGAAAGCACTTAGAAATGAGTTTCATTATGCCTTTGCTGAAACTAAATACCCTGGCACTCCAGATATAACGATTCATAATATTGATGTTGATTCAACTTTTGAGATTGAGGGGATCAAAATTCAGCCTATTCAAGTTTTTCACCACAAGCTGCCTGTTCTTGGTTTTAGGGTAAATGACTTCACATACATTACAGATGCGAACTACATTCCTGAAGCTGAAATGGATAAAATACGAGGTAGTAAGGTGTTGGTGCTAAATGCTTTAAGAAGGCAGACACATATTTCGCATTATACTTTGGAGGAAGCATTGATTGTGATAGATGAATTAAAGCCAGAAAAAGCCTATTTAACGCATATCAGTCATCAAATGGGTAATCATAAGGATGTTTCGGCAGAATTGCCTGAAAACGTATTTATAGCTTATGATCAGCTCTCAATAGAAGTTTAAACCTCTATTACTTTTCCCTTCAAGGTTTGATTTAAAAATGGAGAATTTGTCGATTTAGATTGTGCAGATTCCGCATCATAAACCCACTCTTTGCTTGGGTCAAAAAGCGCGAAATTAAAATCACTTCCAGCTTCTAGTTCTGGCATGGCCATATCGAACCTCTTTCTAGGATTGATGCTGAATGCATTGATGAATGCTTCAAAACTTAATTGATCCTTCAGGTTGGTATTATAGGCGGCTAAAGCTGTCTCAAGCATAGTCATACCGTGTTTCGCTTGGTCAAATTCTACATCCTTGTCTTCTATTACTTCAGGACTATGATCAGAGTGGATTATATCAATGGTTCCAGATTTCAATCCTTCAATCAATGCTTGCCGATCAGACTCAGAACGCAATGGTGGGTTTGTTTTGTAGTTTGTGTTGAAGGTGTTAAGTTGGTTCTCACTGAACAGTAAGTGACTTAATGCCACAGAACAAGAGATGTCTAAGCCTTTCTGCTTTGCAGTTTCTATTAATGAGATACTGTCTTCCGAAGAAATAGAAGAAACATGCATTCTAGACTCGCAATAGTTTAAAAGGTATATATCTCGGTTCAGTAAAAGTTCTTCAGCGAGCTTAGGAGTTGACTTAAGGCCGAGTGCCGTATTCAAAGGACTTTCATTCACCATTCCGCCTGGCGAAACCCTTTCATCTAGTGGGAATGAATAAACAATGCCATTGAAACTCTTCACATAATCCAATGCACGCTTCATCATGTTCACATCGCCAATGGGCCTTTTAGCATCAGAGAAGGCTTTAGCACCTGAAAGATGCATATCGTACATCTCGCTCAATTCTTCGCCTTTTAAGTTCTTTGAAACAGCACCTATCGCGTGTAATCTTATTCCATTCTTTCCTGACGCATGCTCGATATACCGCACTGAGCTTTTCGTCTCTATGGTGGGTGAGGTGTCTGGCATGATGAATAAATCACTGAACCCACCTGATTTTGCAGCGCGCGTTAAACTCTCAAAGTCTTCTCGATCTTCGTTTCCCGGTTCGCCACTGAAGCATTGAATATCCACCAAACCAGGAAAAAGCAGCATGTTTTTTGCGTCTATTTCGTGGTCAAAGGTGTTGGGGTTATTAGGATTTATTGACTCAATTAAACTGTTGTTTACAAGTAAGTTAACTACCTTGTTGTGAAGCTTGTGTTCAGGGTAGATAATTGTCGCGTTTTTAATATAGGTTCTCATCCACTAAAGAGTTTGAGTAAGAGCGTTTCGAAAAGTAATAATATCAATGCAGCCACTGCAAATATTGGCCATAATTCTGTTGCCAAATCTCCTTGTGCAATGCTTTCTGATAATTGAGAATTGTCAAGATCAAGTTTTCCAGTGCTTATACCTCGGGATTCAAAATAATTTTCAATATCCTCCAATTTTACAGCTCCAACGGAACTTTCATTTCTGCTATAGTTGAAAGAAAGAATTGCCTCGACAGTTCCATTGTCATTTACGATCTCATAGGTGCCAGCTTCCTTTATTTGCCCATTTATCAAAATTCCATCATAGGTAAGGGCAGGGACGAATGAGGTTGAATCACCTATCGCTGACATTTTGATCTTCTCGTCATCTATTGACACTTTGATTCTGTTCGTCTCAATTGATCTGCTCAATGATTGACTCAGCCCAGAGGCGGCAGAGACATTCATTAGAAAAGGAACAAATAACGAGTGACGATGCAGGTTGGTGTACTTGTCATCGAGAGGTGTTGTAATAATAAATACTTCGCCCTTTTCAATATTGTTAGAAGCAATGAGTGGCTTTTGGTTGAACAGGCCGGCAATGACATGATCAAAGGATTGCTTGTTCAGCGAATAGTATCCGTTTGTATGAGGATAATTAATGTTTTCTGGATGCGATTCGAAAACTCCTTTGAACGCATAATGATCTTCGTTGATCGAATTCACCGTTAGCATGGTCGTGTCCCAGCTCTGAATGTCAAACCCGAAGGCTTCCTTCATCTTGGAGTAATAACCGGTTGTTTCGGCATCAGCAGGCAGAACAATTATAACGTTGTTTCCGATTTTGAGCTTTTCTAAGCACAAGGCTTCAATGCCGCTATTCCAATTCTCAACTTGATTGATAACGAGAAGGTTTAAGGCCTTTAATGAATCTTGAACAATTTCGCTCTCATCGAAAGAAAGGAAATCAAAACGATCGCTTTTAAAGAATTTCTCGAACGGACTTAATTTGGAAAGAGAGTTGCCTCTTATTTCAGCGACATTGATTTTTTCAGCGACATTAATAGTGAAGTAATAATCATTGTCATACGTAATAGGGTAATCATCTATGCGTATTTGACCGATAAGATAGTCCGTGTTTTCAGGAGTTACAATTAGGAAGGTGTCCAGATAGCTTTCACCTTCTATGGTAACGAAAACGGAGGAGGAGACCTGGTCATTGATATCAACTTCAACTGGAATGTCATATACTTTTTGTGAACCATGATTATGAATTCGGAAGAATACGCTCATTTCTCGGCCTGTCTGAATAATTGGAGATTCAATCCATGCAGAGTCAATAGAAATATTCTCTTCAATTGCAGCGTTTAAAGGCACAACTGTTATTGAATAGTTAGAGTCAATATTCGCAAAACTTGAATCAAGAGTGTTTTTGAAATCGGATAGAAGGTAAACTTGATGATTAAGCCTTAACTCTTGAGATTTACTTTGACGAATAAAATTGAAGACTTGATCGATTGACTTGTGAAGTGGGCTAGGAGCTACATTATCTAATTGCGTTGAAAAATCAGCTAAGTCAGAAAATCTCTTTTGTGCAGCTGTGAATTCGTTAGTGATTAATTGAAGTTTTATGCCTTGTGGGAAAGAGGATGCAATTTCGAACGCTATTCTAGAAGCTTCTTGCAAAAGCTGACCTCGTTCAGTCTCTGCTTGCATACTGAACGAATTGTCTATGTAGATTGAAACAACCTCTGCTTCTTCCGCATTTCCATTGGATGATGGAATAATTGGTTCGCTAAACGCCAGCACTAGAAGTGCTATAATCCCAATTCTCGAAATTAATATGAGTAGGTGCTTAAGTTGGTTTTTGGTCTGTGATTTTGATTTCACTTCCTTCAATAGACTTATGTCTGAGAAGTAAAGCTTCTTGTAACGCCTAAATTGAAATAGATGTATTGCGATTGGTATCAAAACCAAACTCAGTGCCCAAAGTAGGAAAGGAGAGCTAAAAACCATTAAAGACCAAAGGTAAACTTTGGATCAGAAGATTGAACTTTAATTGAGCTCTATTTTTAAGATGAAATATGGAGGGTTGTCACCGAATTCCTTGATCTCGTATCCAATCTCATGACCAGAAATTTTTCTTAAGCGAACTAAGCCTGTTCCTTTTTTAGATGCGTCTTCAGCATGCTTTTTGTCTATAATCTCATTGAGTTGGCTTGTGCTAAGACCATTGATAGATTTAAGACTTTTCTCAACCAACTCTTGTTTGCCATCGCTAATGAAATTGCCACTATACATTGCGTAGCTTTCGTTGATTTTTTGAAGCATAAAAACACCAGGCTTACCCAAATGGTTAAGTCTACTGTATGCGTGCTTGGCAACATTTCTCAACAACTCAGTCATTACTGAACTCATACCGCGTGTTTCAGGGCTTTCATTGAGCGTAGAATCTATTTGGTTAGACAAATGATTGACATTGCTTTCGTGAAGAAGTCCTTTGAAAATGATTTGAGCATCACATTCAAGCATTTCATGGTGAAGTGTCATCGCATCATGAATATAATCTGATGCGACTTCTTCATCATATTCTTCCTTGTCGATGGCTATGTTCAAATTCAAATAGTAAAAGAAACCACCGTTGACTGGAGCGAATTCGAAGCTCAGTTTGCCCGAGGATTTACGGGCCATATCTACAAGACCTAAACCTGCACCTCCTTTAGAAGAAAACCCTGAATTGTTCAAGATCTCCATGTAATATTCCTTTAACTCAACCACATCTTTGGAAACGATAGCGGCAAGGTTCTTTTCTAAATCTTCCTTAACGGCAGCAGAAACCCAGTTTCCATAGGTGATACTATAAGCTTGTTCTCTTCTATTAATAATGAATAGAGCACCATCAAAAGGGCTTCCAGAGTCATCATGGTATTGATGTCTAGTAATGTTCTGTAAACCTTCGATCATCAGGTAATAAACCTTCTTCGCTACCTTTGGTGAATCAAGCTCAAGCAAGTTCCCTTCAGTAAGAAACAGAATGTTATCGGTGATAGACGAATTGAAACTACCACGACAAGCGAATAAAAACTGTTCAGTTTCTATTTTTTTGCCCGTAGAATAAATTATATCGTAAGCTGACTTGTTAATAGGTAAGGTCACTGCTTGAGAAAACAAAATTTAGGTTCTTTAACTCGGTCACTAATTTAAACGTTTATGATTGATTCTTATAAAAATGATGTGAAGTGGGCGGAAAGTAATCGTAAAAGAATCGATTCTATAGCAAAGAAAGCAGTTAAGGACAAGCGTATTGATCAGAAAATCAATAATTTACATGAAGAAGTTTTTGCCGAAGTAGACTGCTTAAAATGTGCAAATTGTTGTAAAACAACAGGGCCTTTACTCACATCTTTGGACATTGGAAGGCTTTCAAAACGTCTTAAAGTTGCCGAAAAGGACTTTGTAAATGAATTTTTGAGAACAGATGAAGAGGGTGATTTTGTATTTAGATCAATGCCATGTCCTTTTCTAAAAGAAGATAATTATTGTTCCGTTTATGAAGATCGTCCTAAAGCTTGTAGGGCATATCCCCATACTGATCAAAAGGGCCAGATGGATATTATGAATTTGACAAGAAAGAATGCGAGGATTTGCCCAGCGGTGAGTCAGATTTTTCAGCTTTTAGCGAAACTGTAAGAGCCAGGCTGAATCGCCATAGTAATTCCTTAGTTTACTGCAAGTGCCTTATTTAAATAGGTGGAATAAAACCATGCACCAAAAAAATAACAAGCTATGTCTAAAGGGTCGGCAGTGAACCGATAATCAAAATAAGGAAGAACGCCCTCGAAGTATATTGAAAAAACAACTGCAATGGTAATAATTTCAGCCTTGTCAAGTATCAATATACTCCAATCTTTGTTGGTGTATTGTACGATCAAAAGACTTGTTTTAAGCAGTATAGGAAGAGCTAGGACATCTTCAAAATAGGCACTGAAAAACACTATGCTTCCATAAAATTGTTCTGCCACTTTATAGATTAGCACACCCATGACAAGTGCCGCGTAAATCTTAATATCAAGTTTTGTGTCAATGCGCAAATATTGTTGTTAAGTATATCAGAAAAGCAATGATGGCGTAAAAAATCAATTGTGCAACTTGAATTGGCCGTTTAGCAATTTTGACCCAAAAAGGGTCATGTTCATGAATTTGAATTAATGGAACTTTAGGATCACCCAGGTCGTTTCGCTTTTGGATTTCCTTTTTGTATTCTGCATCAAGTTCAGCACCGCAGAAGGAGCAATTATCCAGTTTCCCATCTGTCCAGTTATTGCAGTTCTTGCATCTCTTTAGGTGCTTATCTACATTCATTCAAAAGCAAATTATAGAAGCTCATTGGCTAAATTAGCAAGCTCTGAGCGTTCACCTTTACTTAATGTCATGTGAGCGAATAGATCACTTCCTTTTAGCCTGTCAATGATATATGTGAGACCGTTTGACTCTTCATCTAAATAAGGTGTATCTATTTGACGGACATCACCAGTGAAAACAATTTTAGTGTTTTCTCCAGCTCTGGTAATAATCGTTTTTACTTCATGCGGTGTCAGGTTTTGAGCTTCATCGACTATAAAATAAACGTTTGAAAGACTTCTTCCTCTTATAAAAGCAAGCGGTGTGATGTTGATCTTCTTTTCCCTTACCATCAACATAATCTGCTTATGCCTTTTTTCACTTTCATTGAATTGACTTTTTATAAAGTCTAAGTTGTCATAAAGTGGTTGCATGTATGGGTCAACCTTATTCTCAGCTGTCCCAGGTAGGAAACCTATATCTCGATTGCTTAGAGGAACAATAGGTCTTGCCAGAATAACCTGAGCGTATTCCTTTCTTTGTTCAATGGCCGCAGCTAAAGCTAGAAGCGTCTTGCCTGTGCCAGCAACTCCTTGAAGCGTGACCAATTTAATATTTGGGTTGAGCAGGGCATGAATGGCGAACGTTTGTTCTGCATTGCGTGGTTTGATCCCATAAGCGTATTGCTTCTCAACACGCTCTATAAGTTGGTTTATCGGGTTGAAATAACCGAGGCATGAAGTTTTACCATTTTTTAAAATGTAATATTCATTGTTGATCAGTTCTGGGATCGGACTCAAATCATCGGAAGTGCCCGTGGTGTATAGTTTTCTAATATAATCACTGTCTACATCTTCAACCGTACTATTACCGCTATATAAATCGGCAATATCATTAACCTTGCCTGTTTCGTAATCCTCAGAATAAAGATTAAGTGCTTTTGCCTTAAGCCTTAAGTTAATGTCCTTCGATACTAAGGTAACCCGAGTGTCCTTCTCAGTTTCTTGAAGGAAAAGAACAGTATTGAGTATTTTATGGTCGGCTTTATTATCACTAAATACCTTCTCGGCATCTACCATTAGCCTGCCATTTGACATTATAATCTTAAATCTCCCTTTCTTTTCTCCTTCAAGGGGAATCCAATCATGAAGCTTATAGTCTGCACTTAACTTATCCAATAGCCTAATAAACTCTCTGGCTTCAAAGTTTTTTGTGTCTTTTCCTCGTTTGAAATTATCGAGCTCTTCTAAAACTGTTATTGGCAAACAAATATCATGTTCGTCAAAATTGTTGATGGATTTATGGTCATGAAGAATAACAGATGTATCAAGAACAAATATTTTTCTCTGCGTTGGTTTTCTTGGCATAAGATCGTTTTACTGCTGCAATGTAGTATTACCCTAAATTAAATACAGGAATAAGCTCAGGAAGAAATGAACGTTTTATTTTGAGGTTGTTCATATCCGATAGAAAGCTCTAATGATAGGCCTTAAGCCAATATTAATTTTGAGTTAATTCCATAATTTGAGTAAGCCGACCAGCCTCATTTCTCCAACTGTAGTTGCCAAGCACAAAGTTTTTGCCTGCAATACTGAGCTTTCGCCCTAAGGCATCATCACTTAGAATGGTGTTGATCCTTTTGGCTAAAGACTCCGTATCATCGCCTATGAGCAAATGAACTTCGTCTTTGGCGCCAAGAGCATTGTTGGCAAGACTTGTTGTAACAGAAGGCACTTCGCAAGCCATGGCTTCCAGCAGTTTGTTTTGAAGTCCGCTATTGATAAGCATAGGAGCTACAAAAACCTTGGCACTATGATATACCTCAGAAATGTCGTCAATCCAGCCCGTAACTTCTACTATCTCAGAGCGAAGAGCTAGAACCGAAGGTGAAGGGTTTGCGCCTGCCAGCGTAACCTTGGTGTTTGGGAATTTCTGCCAAACCAATGGCATTATCTCATTTACCAAATACTTCGCACTCTCAACGTTGGGCCTATAAGACATATTACCCGTGAATAATACGTCTCTTGTTTTGTCAATAATTACATCTTTAAAAAAGACCGGATCGATGCCATTTGGCAATACCTCAATGCTTTCATTGATACTGATGCATTCCTTATCCTGTTCTGATATTATCAGATGATGATCGAAATAAGGAGCAACTTCCTGTTCAAAAAGCTTCAACCTTAGAAACTCTTCATTCATTATGAATGAAAGTGGCCATTTCGCTTTTTTAGCCATTCTTTCCATGCCAATAGAAAAGGCATCCATATAGTCTATGGTTTTTGGAATGAGTGAGTATTTCTTGGCGTATTCAGCGGTTCTGATCAACTGACAAAAAATATGCTGAGGCAAATGATTTTCTACGAAGTCATCAAATTTTCGCTGAGCTTTTCTGGAGTAAAAATATTCTACCTGAAAGGGTTTTTTGCTGAATATCGAAAGGAAAAGTTTAAAAAGCTTTGTGAAAATTGGTATACGATGAATGTAGATCTCTGAACAGTATTGCTTTAATTGCCTTTCTGCCTCTGGATCAGTTTTTTCATCCGCTAAGCAAAACAGATTTATTTCATGATCCGCGGAGAGTTCTCTGATCAAATGAAAGGCTCTTAACTTATCTCCTTTTTCTAGCGGATAGGGGACACGACTTAGAACAAAAAGAACTCTCATTCTAATTAGGCTTAATTTTATTTTTCTTCAAACCCAATGCTGACAAGAACCTCTGTACACTTTTAGTATATGTCTCCATGTCGAAAAGACTGCTGTCGGTGGACGCTTTAAAGGTTAAAAACAATCCAACCGGGAGAAGAATTAAAGAGGCCATCCACATTCCTCTAAACGGTTCAATCTCTCCTTGTTTTACGAGTTTTTCGAATGTGATGGAGGTAATATGATAGACTAAGAAAAACAGAACAGAAATCACAACGGGTAAACCCAATCCTCCTTTTCTAATGATTGCTCCTAGTGGTGCTCCTATGAAGAAAAGAATTACGCATGCAAAAGATAAAGTGAATTTTCTATGCCATTCTATGAGATGCCTGTTAATGCTCTTTACGGTGCTTTCCCTTATGCTTAATCTAGAAGAGACAAATGTTTTGTTGCTTCTGAGCTGTGAGATGGCAGTTTCAATCAGCGCTACTTTGTGTTCTTTGAAAATATTGTTGTAGGCGTCAGTTTTTGTGCTGTCTGAATTGGCTATGCCCACTAATTTTGCGGAGTCTAAGTCTTCGGGCAATGTTTTTCTCAACATTAAGCGGCCATATTCTTTATCACGTTCAATTAGCTTTAAGTCATAAGTATCAACTGCGTTATCCAATTGTTGCAGGTTGAGCATTTGATAATTGTCTTTGAAAATATCTTTATCGCTGCGTTCCATCTGAAATCCGCTCAAATCGAATCTGAGAATTTCTTTATTAAACTCAGACTTCATATGAGGGTTACGTTCTTCTTGAATCTCTTCGTAACTCGACCCGTTTTCTAATGTGAAAACTAGATAGCGCTGATCTTCGGACATCTCCATACGTCCTTTTTCTGCGCGTATTACATGAATGTTGCCTTCTTTCTTTGTGTGGTCATAAATTAGGATGTCATTCAATCCTTTTCCATCCTCATCCTTATTCTCCACTCGAATTACATATCCATCTATTCCGTCATAATAAACTCCCTCGGTAATATCAAAAGCAGGTTTTTTATGCCTTATATCATAGAGAAGTGATGCAAATTCCAGGTTTGCTTTAGGCCATACATAGTTTGTGAAAAGAAAGGCACCAAAACTGGTGAAAATTGTTACGATTAGCAATGGATACATGATTCGTAAAAGTCCCATTCCACTGGACTTCATTGCTACTAACTCATAGTGTTCACCGAAGCTGCCAAATGTCATAATTGATGCTAACAGAATAGCTAAGGGGAGCGCCATAGGCACAAGATTGGCAGAAGCGTAAAATAAGAGTTCGGCAACTAAATACCATTCTAACCCTTTGCCAACGAGCTCGTCAATGTACTTCCAAAGGAATTGCATCACGAAAATAAAAAGCGTGATGAAAAACGTAAGGACGAATGGCCCCAGGTATGACTGAACAATTAGTGTGTGAAGTTTCTTCAAGGCCGTGCTTTAGAATTCACCAAAAGTAACGTGAAAGAAGAAGGTTTATTTAACCTCCAAGGATATGTCTTAATTCTCCTACTTGACTCTCCCAAAGCATGGTTTGCTCTTCGACCTCATCCTCATCAGCAAAGTCCGTGATGATTAAGGCCACATCACCAGTTAATTGATCTGTTTTGATGGCGAATTCAAAGAAGTAATCAGTGCCCTCATATTCATCTAGTTGAAAGCGTATGAATAAGTCGGTCTTCTTAGCCAGCACTTTTCCTTCTTCTTCTTGACCATCCCAAACGAATTTCGCATAGTCTTTTTTGATAGTTACATCATCTGCAAACCATTCTGAAAGACCACTTGAAGTGCTTAAACACTGATATAAAATTTTGATTGAGCTATTCATCGTAAATTCTAGCTCTAGTTTTTTCTTTTCCATTTTGATTGAGTTGTAATCTTTCTCAAGAAGGTGCGCAATATAAACTTTTGCATAAAAAGTAATAAGCTAAAAAGGGGGGAATAGAATTATTTGTTCACAATTTCTGCCCTTAAGACACAAAAAATGAAACTCATTAGTATTGAATAAGAAGAACCATATATTTGCAGCCCGAAATTGGCGAGGTAGCTCAGACGGTTAGAGCGCAGGATTCATAACCCTGAGGTCGGGGGTTCGATTCCCCCCTTCGCTACTTGTAAAAGGTCAGTTGATTGCTGACCTTGTTTTGTTTGTCCATAGTATCTTTAACAACCCAAAAAAAAACACGCTATAGGGTTTGCTTTTATTCAAAATTGTCATTTTAAGTAATTTATAATTTGAAAACTTTCGTTACGGGTGCAGACGGTATGCTTGGAACAAATGTGGTTTTAGAACTACTGAGCAGAAATCATGATATTGTGTGTTTGGTGCATCCATCTAGTAAATCAAAAACTTTGAAAGGGCTTCCTGTTCAAATTATTACTGGAGATGTTTTAAATGTGTCCTCTTTTGAGTCCTATTTATCGAACTGCGAATGTGTTGTTCATATTGCTGCATCTACATCTGTATGGCCAGGCAGGAATGAATTGGTCAATCGGATAAATATTGAAGGAACAAGAAACGTAATGACGGCATCTCAAAGGGCGGGTGTAAAACGTTTCATTCATGTGGGATCGGCAAATTCATTCGATCCAGGAAACTTGGAGAACCCAGGTACTGAAGCCAATGATTACACTGGATGGAAATACAACAATGATTACCTAGACTCAAAATATAAGACCCAACTTATGTTGCTGGGGGAATTCAGGAAGAATAAATTTCCAGTTATTATCATTTCACCGACTTTCATGCTCGGCCCTTATGATAGCGGTCCAACGTCTGGTCGACTTTTGCTTTCAATGGTGGAAGGAAAAGTGCCCGGCTATAGCAAAGGAGTGAAGAATTTTGTTCATACGAAAGATGTGGCAAAAGCCATTGCAAATGCGCTGACAATGGGTAGATTAGGGGAGGTATATATTGCAGGCTGCGAGAATATGGATTACGCCACCTTTTTTAATAAGGTAAAGACGATCTCTGGTGTAGAGAAAAAGTTATTTCATTTCCCGTTTTTTCTCGTACTTATTGGAGGCTTCTTTTCTTCAGTTTTCGCCAGAATCATAGGTAAGCAGCCCGATTTGAGTTATGGAATGGTGAGATTAATGGGTATTGAACAATATTATTCATCTGCCAAAGCGGTTAAAGAACTTCAAATGCCTCAAACGCCTACTGATAAAGCAATTGAGGATTGCCTAAATTGGTTTAAAGCCAATAACATCAAGCTATGACCAGGTTTAAGAATAAGGTATTTATCATAACGGGCTCTAGTCAAGGACTTGGTAGAGCTATTGCTAGGAAAGTACTCTTAGAAGGAGGAAAGGTTCTCTTGAACGGCAGGAGTGAAGGAAAGGCAGTTGAAGTATTATCCAATTTTTCTGAATTCGCTGACCAAGTAGTTTATGTGGGAGCTGACGTTTCAAAGGCAGAAGGCGCAAAGAAAATAGTAGATGAGGCCATAAAGAGTTTTGGTAGAATAGATGTAGTTGTAAATAATGCGGGAATGTCAGCCTTTGGGACATTGGAAAAAACAAAACCATCCGTAATTCAAGAAATTATAGATTCAAATCTAACGGGCTCGCTATTTGTGAGTCATTTTGCTATTCCTTATTTAAAGCAGAGCAAGGGGTCAATAGAGTTTATCTCATCCTTGGCTGCAATTCACGGTTTAGGAAATTACTCTTTGTACTCTGCAGTGAAAATGGCTTACATAGGAGCTGTGCAAAGTCTTAGAAAAGAGCTTCAAGAAGATGGAGTGCACGTAGGTGCTATTTACCTGGGGTTCACAAAAAATGACGCTGTAAAAAAGACGCTTAATTCTAATGGTGATCTAGAGCTTGTGCCGGTTAGAAAAGGACTGCCTGTTGCAACTCAAGAAGAGTCCGCTGAGGTTGTCTTAAATCAGATTTACAAAAGAAAAACATTCGTGGTTCAATCAATTCTTGGGAAAGCCAATTTCCTTGTAAATCGAATATTTCCTAAAATTATTCATTTGGTTTTATCTAACCAATATAGAAAGATGACCAAATCTTCCTAAGAAGCCAATCGGATACTTTCTTCAGATTTCGAGAGCTTCATGTAAGCATACCAAACAGCTGAGATCAAACTATAGGCAACCATTAAAGGTAAAATCCAGCTTATTTCGGAATAGAAAATAACGCTCAAAACAGAAAGACACAAAAGCCTTAGAACTTCAAAAGGAAGTGCGATTCTTGAATTATCCATTACCCGACCTTGAGCAAATACTGAAATCAAAAGTGAAACTGTTAGGGCTATCACTTCAGAGTTCTGAATCAGAGAGGCAAGCGTAGGACCTTCCATTTGTTTTATTATAAAAGTCAATCTGAAAAAAATGGCTGCCGAAGTAATGATAGCGAAGATGATATACGAAGACATTTCTTTCGTGATTCGGACATCGCGTTTAATACGATCTCCTTTCTTGTCAGTGCGATAAGCTGATGGCAGAAACCCTACGTCCTTAGGAGTCCATGCTGGACCTTTAAGAAATACTCTGATCTTATCTCCAAATGACTTTGTTCTATATGCTCTCGTGAACAAGTCGTTCCAATAAGAAAATTGAGCGCTTAATGGACTGTTACTCTCGAAGCCAGAGGTGATTCCGTAAAGTGGTTCTTCTTCTTCTTTCACGAAAGTTCCGAAAAGTCTATCCCAAACAATAAAGATGTGGCCATAATTATGGTCCATGTATTTTTCATTCCTACCATGATGCACACGGTGATGAGAGGGTGTGGTCATGAATTCTTCCAAAACTCCCAGACTACCAATCATTCTGCTGTGGGTTAAAAATTGATATCCAGCTAAGAATACACCAAGCGTGAAAATTGTAAATGGATCAAAACCTATGAGAGGCATCCAAATAAAGAAAAAGGACCTGAAGATTACCGCGAAAAAGGAAACCCTAAAGACTGTGGTGAAATTTAATTCTTCACTTTGGTGATGTACAATGTGTGCAGCCCACAAAAAGTTAATTTCATGACTAAGGCGATGAAACCAATAAGCAATAAAGTCAAACAAAATCAAGCCGAGCAGCCAAGTACCCAAATTCGCAGGTAGCTTAAACGGAGCTACGTTCTCATACAAGTATTGAGAAGCCATTAAAAATATTACAGCATAGAATAAATCAAAAGAGCGCTCTAAAATCCCGCAATAAACATTAGCCAAAGAGTCAGCAAGAGTGTAAACCCTGATATTTTTCCTATAGGATAGGACAGCATCATAAGAGACGATCGCAATAAAGGCGGTAGCTATAATGCCAACCAAAATGAGAAACCCTGTCATTTCTTTAATTTAATTCATCAGACAAATTACCTGATTTAAACGCTAATCTGCGAATCGCAAAAATCATTATAATCATATAAACAACAACCAATAAATGACTAATGTCATGATAGTTAAACCACCGGCTTACGCTTATTTGATTGTTATATACATAACCCGGCAGAAGACCAAACACTATGGCTGTAATTATTAACAGACTCCCTGTGCTTTTGTTTTGCAGGTAATTCATTATTTGTAAAGGGATTACAAAACCGGCTAAAACCAACACAGATGCTGTTTGAGGAACTTGAAACCCTCTGGTCTCTGGGTTGATAATCAGTATCCCGAAAACAACAAACTGGACGATTAAGAGACCAATTATTACTTTCTGGATTGGAATAGATATAGATCTCTTCAAATCACCTAAAGAAGCCATAACCAGAAAAGCTTGTCCTGTCATACTGCAGAACCAACCGAGCATCTTCCATTCAGGACCAAAATATGCCTGAAGGCCATGCCCAATCCATGCAGCAGCTGTCATACCTATAGCATACATAAAGAAGAACCCGCGATAGTAATTAAAGGTATCACTTCTTTCTTGCCGATTAGTTGAGAGCATCCACACGGCAATGCCGCAAGTTATAGCTATCATAAAATCAGTGATAGCAGTAACGGGTTCTCTCAGCTCTAATGATCCGATGAATACGGTCGGATTTATAATTGAATCTGAATTTTCTAGCATGATTTCTAGTAAATTCTTGAGGTAAGTGAAAGGAACGAAAAAAAACCTCGCTCTGAGTGGAGCGAGGTTTTTATCGTTTTAATATTTATTACAAGTGAATTACTTCATCATAAGCTGCAGCAGCAGCCTCCATGATTGCTTCGCTCATGGTCGGATGAGGGTGAACAGTTTTGATGATTTCATGACCTGTAGTCTCAAGTTTTCTAACTGCTACCAGTTCAGCTACCATCTCAGTAACGTTATAACCAATCATGTGTCCTCCAAGTAATTCGCCATATTTAGCGTCAAAAATTAGTTTAACAAAACCATCAGAATGCCCAGCCGCCTTTGCCTTGCCAGATGCACTGAATGGGAATTTACCAACTTTAATTTCATAACCAGCCTCCTTAGCGGCTTTTTCCGTCATACCAACGCTTGCCACTTCTGGTGAGCAATATGTACATCCTGGAATGTTGCCATAATCAAGAGCAGCAGGGGATTGTCCTGCGATTTTCTCCACACAAATAATCCCTTCAGCTGATGCTACGTGAGCCAGAGCTTGACCCGGAACGCAATCTCCAATCGCGAAAATTCCTGGTATGTTGGTTTCATAGTACTCATTTACCATGATTTTCCCTTTATCTGTGGCAACTCCAACATCTTCAAGTCCGATGTTCTCTATATTGGCAATAACACCCACAGCAGAAAGAACTACATCACATTCAATGCTTCCTTCTTTGCCTTTTTTATCCTTGTAATTTACTGTGCAACCTTTAGCCGTTGTTTTCACTTCTGTAACCTCTGTGCCAGTCATTACATCCATGCCAGTTTTCTTGAAGCTTCGGCCTAACTGCTTACTGATATCTTCATCTTCAATTGGCACTATGTTATCCATATATTCAATCAAGGTAACTTTCGTTCCAATAGTTTGATAGAAATAGGCAAACTCAGAACCGATGGCTCCGGAACCAATAACAACCATTGATTTAGGCTGTTTTGGCAAGGTCATGGCTTCTCTGTAACCTATAATTTTCTTACCATCTTGTTTGATATGAGGAAGCTCTCTGGATCTTGTGCCAGTTGCTACAATAATGCTTTTGGCTGTAACGTCTTTTTTAGCGCCTTTTGCATCTGTTACTTCAAGGGTATTTGCGCTTTTTAACTTACCACTTCCCATGATCACTTCGATCTTGTTCTTTTTCATCAAGAACTCGACACCTTTGCTCATTCCGCCAGCAACTTCACGGCTGCGGCTTATAATACTGTCAAAGTTGATATTACCTTCTTTAACCGTGATACCGAAGTCTGAAGCATGATTCAAATAATCAAAAACTTGAGCGCTTTTGAGCAATGCCTTGGTAGGAATACATCCCCAGTTAAGACAAATACCACCCAAAGACTCACGTTCAACGATCGCAATTTTCAAACCTAATTGAGATGCGCGAATGGCCGCCACATATCCACCTGGGCCGCTTCCTAATACTATAAGATCAAAATCCATTTATTGTGTTTTATTTGATTCGTTTCAATTCTTGAGCGCGAATTTAATGCAATAGATTCTATCGTGCAGCATTGCCATCCAAGTTCATCAACTTCAATTAAGATTTTTAATACATACTATTTTAAGTTCATTCTTCAGACTTAACGTTTCTGAATCGAATTGGGCATATTTATTTGCTCGAATACTGTGCTCGTTTAAAGACTATTCAGACCATTGATTCGCAGGATGATACTCTATTAACTTGACTTTTGTATTATTGATCAAACTATCACTAAAACTTTTACCTATGATGACATTTGAAATTAAACACCAAGAGTCTTATTCAAGAGGAGAATTGCTTCTTCGTAGCTTTTTCGGACTTTTCTACATCATTTTACCTCATGCTTTCCTTTTGGCTTTTGTCGGAATTGCCTCAATTGTTCTAAGTTTTTTATCATTTTGGGTGATCCTTTTTATTGGCAGATACCCGCAAAGTTGGTTTGAGTTCCAAGTAAAATACATGAAATGGACGATTCGATTGAATACACGTATTTACAATTTGTCCGATGGGTATCCAGCTTTTGGATTGAACGCAACGGATGAGAACGTCACGTTTGATGTAACATATCCAGAGTCAATTTCCAGAGGGTCCGTTTTGATGAGAGGATTGTTTGGATGGTTATATGTTATGATTCCGCATGGCTTCGTATTGGCGCTGCTATCTATCGCAGTTTCAGTTGTAAGTTTTATAGCATGGTGGGCAGTTCTTTTCACAGGGTCTTTTCCGAGATCTATGTTTGATTTTATTCTGAACTTCATGAGATGGTCTCAGAGGGTTTCGGTTTACATGGCTTACATGACGGATGATTATCCACCGTTTTCAGGATTACCTGATCCAGTTAAATAAATTTTTATTTATACCCTTATTGATAGTTAACAAAGACCCTATTAGCAGCGAGTCAGCATATGTGACTCTTCCCCAGCCGGATCAAATTACAGAAAGAGAAAAAGAGGATGCCATGGGCGCATACCTTATGATGTTTGCGGCAGTAGCAGTGGCATTGCCGCTTCCTGTTGTGAATCTAATTGCGGCTATAGTTTATTACTACGTCAATAGATCTAAAAGTCGTTTTGTTCACTTTCATTCACTTCAGAGTTTAATTTCTCAATTGCCCACAACTCTACTAAACTGGGGCTTATTGTACTGGAGCATTAGGGTTTGGTTTTTTAATAGTCTTGAAGCGGACGACTATTTTTTTGGGTATTTTTTGACAACAGTTATTGCTAATCTTCTTTACTTGGTCTTTAGCATTATCGGAGCAGTTCAAGCAAGGAAAGGTCGTATGTATTACTTCTTGTTTTTTGGCAAGTTGAGCTACGAGCTTGTCTTTTCAAAGTCAAGTACCCTAAAGTATAAAGGCGAGGAGACTATTATTCATCAAAATTCTCCCCCAAATTAGAGTTTATGCGAAAATCTATATGGTTAGATTTTTTAAAGCTCATTGCTGTATTCCTTGCCTTGTGGGTTTTTCTAGTCTTTATTATTTCGAACATTCCAGTTGAGTGGAGAATGAAATCGGAAATTTCATCTGAGGTATTTGAGATCTCAATGGATGATGAGAAAAAATTGGGAGACTTCCTTTTAGAGATGTACCTGGAAGATCAAGTTGTTTTAGAAAACAGCTTAATTGATTCTGGTTTACATCAGATTGAGGCCCGTTTGCTAAGATTAACAGGTGATAATACTTACGATATAAACTTCATTATTATCAAATCTGAGGCAGTGAATGCGATGACATTTCCAGGAGGAAACATCATCATTCACAGTGCTTTGATCGATTTTTGTGAAAACCCAGAGGAATTAGCATCTGTTATAGCACATGAATTGGGTCATGTTTATAATCGAGACGTTTTAGACAAGATTCTGGCTGAGGTTGGAATGACTTTGTTGGTTACCGTAATTACTGGTGGCGATGCTTCAATAGTTCATGAAATTATGGGGACTTTACTCAAAAGTGTGTTTAGCAGATCCCAGGAGTCAGAGGCCGATGCTTATGGGTTAATACTGCTAGAAGATGCTGAAATTGATCCTCAAAATTTGGGAGTATTCTTTGAAAGGCTGAATGAAAATGATTTGGGTTATGATGCACACATTGAGTTTTTAATGAGTCATCCACATAATGATTCAAGGATAAAGACTAGCTCAGATTATGAGGTTAAAGATGGTTTTTCTTCGCGACCTTTGGATCTCGATTGGGGGCGAATTAAATCAACTATGTAGCTTTTATGGTAATTGAAAGTTTTTCAAATCCGAAGTATAAGTATTTACTCAGTTTATCAAAATCCAAGACCAGGAAAAAAGATGGCGTATTCTTAATGGAGGGTAGGCCCGAACTGGATCTAGCGATTAAATCAGGGTATGAACCTGCTATGATTGCTTTTAGCGAGGCCTATATTCAGAAGTCAGAAATAGTTGCTTTGATTGGGGAAGGCAATACCCAGTTCATCGCGCTATCCAAAGCTCTTTTTGATAGTTTGAGCTATCAGAATGTTCCTCAAAACTTTATAGGTGTTTTCTCTTCGTTCTCGTCAAGTTTGGAGGATCTTCAGGAAGGCCCGATGGTTTTGCTGGAAAAGGTTGAAAAACCTGGTAATCTTGGTGCGATCTTAAGAACGTGTGATGCTTTAGGAATAAAGAATGTTTTAGTCACTGACTCGCCAGTGGATCTGTTTAATCCAAATATTCTCAGGAATAGTAGAGGAGCATTATTCGCTTTGAAATGTGTTTTTACAAGCAATGAAAAGGCGCTGGAATATTTCCGGAAACGAGGTCTTAAAGTACTGAGCGCTGCACTTTCCGATCAATCAATAGACTATCGAAAGGCCAGTGTCAGCAATAACGTAGCTTATGTATTTGGATCGGAAGCTAATGGACTTTCTGAGTTTTGGTTGACCAATTCAGATGAAAACATAATAATACCAATGCAAGGAGTGGTGGATTCTTTGAATGTTTCAGTGAGCGTTGCCATAATTTTGTCACACCATGTGAACGGAAAAACTAATTCGTAGCTTGTTTTATTAGCTTTTTCAAGTGAATCTGCTTTTCATCATATGTTTTATCTACTTCGAAAAGTAAAAATCTCTCTGATTCCATGACATAATATACCTTCTGATGATGGCTCATTCTCAACTCTGATATTGATTCTGGTGCTAGAGTCAAATAAGGCATGTTTTCAACTTGCAGCGATACGATTTCATTCGAATCATTATGTACCGAAAAGTTTACTTTTTCTCTGAAAGGATTTAGCATTAGTATGACTAGAAGTAAAGAATATAGCATGAATCAGTAATTAACTTTTATAACCTGTTGCGAATATGCGCAATTGTCATAACCCTGTGTTTGTCATAAAGGAGAGGTTATTAACAAGGCAATCTCAAATGGCTTTTAAGTGTTCAATTGAGAAATGATCGAAACATTCTTGTCAGGAATTTAAATGTCACTCGACATCACCACAAATTGAATAAAATGAATACGACAACAATTAAGACTTTAGCGGTTATTGCATTTCAGGATAATATTCAGAATTTAAGTTTCGCAGAAAATTTCCTTTACTTCGAAAGCAGAATAGATACAATCAAATCATGGACTTAAGAATTAAATCATTCGAAGAATACACCGAAAA
>Ga0209632_10000384_pt1 | contig 46365 bp, 52 predicted proteins | sample COG_10_FD_184754 | JGI IMG/M metagenome (GOLD analysis project Ga0209632, IMG submission 184754) | Pelagic Microbial community sample from North Sea - COGITO 998_met_10 (SPAdes) (version 2) | ecosystem: Environmental > Aquatic > Marine > Neritic zone/Coastal water | place: Helgoland, sampling... | reverse complement strand
TTACATTTACTAGCACACCAGTAGGACCTATCACATTAACAGGAGGAACAGATGCAATTACAGGATTACCATTTGAAGGAGAATTAATTGGATACCCAGAATATAAAACAATCTCTCCAATCACAACATTTGCTCACTACCTAAAAGAAGCATCTGCTGAAGATGAAAGAACTCCAACTTTAACAATCGATGAAGCAGTAACAAAAACATTTGTTAGCTCATCTGATTATTTTGGTATCGATTTACCAATTGAAAATAAAGATATTATTCTTCAAAAAGATTATGTTGGAGAAGCTATTGCAAATAACAACAAGGTAGGAATATCTGCACAAGCAATTACAACCCAAATAGAATCTATTACCGAAACAGTAGGTGTAGCATTAGATGGATCAGTTATTGCTACTAAATCTAGAGATAAAGGTGACACCATCCCTCAGTTCTCACCAACAAATCGTAAACGAACAGCGTATGCTGCATTAGGAAGACAAGTATTAGGACGAGGAAGAATCTTACTAACGGATATTACACGTGAGGTTGTTTTCTTTAATCCACTAAATAATAGAATTGAAAAGGGAGGAGTAGAATTTGAAAATAACACTGCTTTAAGCACTCAACTTACTGCAACAATCCGTGAGTTAACAGAGTTAGCTAAACAAGAACAATACACAAATAATTATCTTACAACAAGAATTCAAGCTGTTAACAGAGCACAAAAAACTACTATTAAAGACGAAACAAGAAATGCTGTTGAAAATAGAGGATCATTTTCAAATATAAACACTGTATCAACATCGAGAGAAGTTGAAGATGCTTTAAAACAAATTGAAAAAGATAAAGCTAACGAAACAGCACCAGTATTAGATGGAACACCACAGCCAATTGTAAGACCTGCGTTTTGGCAAGCTAAAAAAAATAAATTTGGAAACGAATCAGTTGTACAATTAAATTTAATTGTCGACAAAACATATTATTATTTTGGTGTAGCAAAAGATTTACCAATTTTAATGCGAGCTATACTACCCAAAGAACCAGGTGGAGAGACTACATACTCTGGAGCAGAATTCCCATACGCTTTATCAACTGAGCTTACTGGTATCACATTAGATGCACCTTGTGAAATAAGAACCTCATCTACAGATGAAGAGACTGGCATCATAACAAACACCACTTACACCTTTAGACCATTTGTTTCTAGCAAGGGCGAAGAGTATCCCAATGTAGGTCTACGATTATCAGATATTAAAGTTGTTCAAGAAAAACCTAAACCAGTAAACCATATTACAGATTCTGGAACTTATACAGCATCATTTATAACTGATAAAGGTGGATCAAGCGGTAAAATGAAATCAGAGGTTGTAAAAGGTTTGAATGGAAATAGATTAGATATTTTAGTGTTTGAGACTGTAGGTTATAAACTTGTACCAACAAAAGTTCTAGGAGAGTTTAATCTAAACTCCGTCAATTCTAAAGAAGGAACAGAAACAATATTAGCAACTGGAATAAAATTTAATAGTGAAAACACAGCAACATTCTCATACACAAGAAACGATGGACCTGCTGGAGAAGAAAAAGTAACTTGGACAATATCATATGAAGCAGACAGTGGTGGTAGTGGAGTAACTCACATAGTATCTGCATACGAATTGGGAGGCTACTCTTACAGTATGGCACTGGAACCTATCGGGAAAGCTTTACCTTCATCAACAATGACCAAAAACAACGGAGTGAAAGGAACAGGAAATTTCCTCACTTTATCATCATACACTATCACCCCCGGTGTGGCACTAAACAATATAAGATTATCAGCATCACCCGGCGGTTTTACATTACAAGGCGGAGAATCGGGAGATGATGCAATAATACAAGGTACCCCCACAAGCACTTTTAATTCAGATAATGTTTGGCAAGCAACGGGTGTTGCTTTAAGTGAAGGCGGAAAAACATATACAATTACAATAACATATACTGTGTAGATAATTTGGATATTCGCATTAAGTTATCTATAATATAAAGAAAGGTTATAAATATGGCAACTAGAAAACTGGATAAAGAACATTTAGAACAAATTCAAACTCTGCAACAGGGTTATGCAGACAACGCAAACATACTTGGGAACATTGCAATAGAGCGACACGCTTTAAAAATGAGACTTGATCAAGTTGAAGCAGAAGAGCATGATAAATTGCAACAAATTGAAACGTTAAAACAACAAGAATCTGAACTAATAGTTAAACTGCGAGAACGATACGGAGAAGGCGAAATCAACATTCAAGACGGAACTTTCACAGAAGTTGATGTTTGATACAAGTAGTACATATTTATAAGAAAATAATTATAGGAGTATCATAATGGCAGAAAGAATTGTCTCGCCCGGAGTATTTACGAATGAAGTAGATCAATCGTTTTTAGCTGGCGGTGTTGCACAGATAGGTGCAGCGGTAATAGGACCAACAGTAAAAGGCCCAGCACTAGTACCAACCCAAATCACATCATATGGTGAATTTGAACAAATATTTGGATCGTATACTGACGATTCTTATGTTCCATTTGTAGTCAATGACTATCTACGAAATGGCAATGTAATAACAGTAACTCGTCTTTTGTATGAAGATGGATATAATCTACAAAATGGAGCATTAGCAGTAATTGCAACATCGGGTTCGGGAGCTGGAGAAGTTACTACAGTAACACACGTGCTTCATCCAACCCAAGCAGTATTGGGCGCAGGAAATGTTGTCGATGCCGCTTACTTCGAAGATTCAGTTATTGGCAATGATGAATCAGGTTCGTTTGAAATTAAAATATCTGGATCATTTACAACAGATACATCAATTCCAGGATTTAGTGGAGCATTTTTAGTTGCAGAAGGAACGTCAATATCTTCATCCATAAAATCATCAGACAATGGCTATATAACTAAAATATTTGGTAGATCTCCTAAATCGGTAGATTATCCGGTATATGTTCAATATGAAAATAAAGCAGCTTCAACGTTGTTTAATAATATGGCCGATGTAACAGTTACATTAGGATCAGCATCAAATTATCAATTTACACAAGATTATCAAACTGCAGCAACACCTTGGATTACATCACAAACAATTAGTGGTACTGCTAAAAACTTGATTAAATTTCATACATTATCACATGGTACGTCTGTAAATGAAGAAGTTAAAATTGGTATTAGAGATGTAAGACCTGCCTCTGAAGTTTCCGATCCAAATGGATTTGGGACATTTGCTGTCGAAGTAAGAAGAGTTAATACTAATAATATATCAAATTCACCATATTCATCGGAAGACACAGATCGTTCTCCAGATATCGTAGAATCATTTACCAATCTTAATTTAGATCCTAACTCTCCAAGATATATATCACGCGTAATAGGAGACCGATATAGTACTGTAACTGACTCAGGTGACGTTGTAGTAAATGGAGATTATCCTAACTTGTCTAAATTTATACGAGTTGAAGTAGATTTAGGAGTATCGGCAGCTACAAATGATGAAATATTAATTCCATTTGGATTCCGAGCTTTAAATTCATCGGTACCAATGTTTAATGCATCACAAAATTTAACTGCAGTATCATATAAAACATCACAAGTACAAACAACATATAATAGTAGAAATTATTTAGGATTTGATTATACTAACTTAAATAACTTGAATTATTTATCTCCATTACCTACTAGCGGATCTAATACAGGGAGTAACTCAGACTTTTATTTAGGCGATGTAAACCAAGATGCAGATGCAGCATTTCCTTCAATAACAAGTGCATATAGTGGATCACTACAAAGTGCATTGACAGCTGGAACATTTACTACTAATGTATCTATTAATACTAGAAAATTTATGGTACCAATGCAAGGTGGCTTCGATGGAGCTCGTCCTAATTTACCAAAATTGTCTGGAACTAATTTAAAAAGTACCAATGCATTTGGATTTGATTGTAGCGGAACAAGCACAGCAGGTACCAAAGCATATAATAAAGCATTTACATTATTAGGTAATACTGATTATTATGATATGAACATGTTGATTACACCAGGTATCATTGATAGTTTACATCCTTTAGTAACTAGTGCAGCTAGAAATTTAGTAGAAGACAGACAAGATACATTTTATGTAATGGATAGTAATGCGTTAACTGACAATATAGATACAGTAGTTCAACAAGTAACTACTATTGATAGCAATTATACATCAACATATTGGCCATGGGTTAGAGTTGTTAATCCTACTAAAAATGTTCCAATTTGGGTACCACCATCAGTTACTATACCAGGCGTATTAGCATTTAACGATGCAGTTACGGCACCATGGTATGCACCAGCTGGATTAAATAGAGGCGGACTAACAAGTGTAGTAGGAGTATATAAAAATCTAAGTCAATCAAATCGAGATACATTATACGAATCACGAGTAAACCCTATAGCAAACTTCCCTAATGAGGGTATTGTTGTTTGGGGGCAAAAGACATTACAATCTCGTCCAAGTGCATTAGATAGAGTAAACGTACGACGATTACTTATCACAGTTAAAAAGTTTATCGCATCGTCTACTAGGTACCTAGTATTTGAACAAAACAATTCAGCAACTAGAACCAGATTCTTAAACATTGTTAATCCATATCTGCAACAAGTAAGTGCAGAACAAGGGTTATCAGCATTTAGGGTTATAATGGATGAGACAAATAATACTCCAGATGTAATAGACCGAAATATTATGTATGGACAGATATTTTTGCAACCAACAAGAACAGCAGAGTTTATTATATTAGACTTTAATATTCAACCAACTGGAGCAAGTTTCCCAGAATAGAATTAACTTATTATGAAAAGGTAGGGTTTAGGCTCTACCTTTTTTACTGTTAGCAATATTTATATTAAAATAACAAGGAAACGATATGGCATTGATAGATAGTGTAAACACCGCTAACCCCGGTACATCATTCGAGGACTATGGATTAGATAGTAATTATTGGAAACAGGCGTATAGCTGGGAACCAAAAAAGGCTCATCAATTTATTATGGAAATTGACGGAATACCAGCATTTTTAATAAAAACATCAGCTAAACCACAAATACAAAATGGAGAAGTTCCATTAGACCACATGAATGTAAAACGATATGTAAAAGGTAAGTCTGAATGGCAAGCAATAAGTGTTACATTATATGATCCTATTATACCATCAGCAACCCAAGCGGTAATGGATTGGGTTAGATTACATCATGAATCTGTTACAGGTAGAAATGGATATTCGTCAATGTATAAAAAGAATTTAACATTAAATCAACTTTCTCCATTAGGTGAAAAAGTTGAGCAGTGGGATTTAATTGGCGCATTTATTACAGATTCAAATTTTGGAAGTTTAGATTGGGGATCGGAAGACGTAATGATGGTTGAAATGAATCTTCGTTATGATTATGCAATATTCCAATTCTAATAGAATAAAAACAATATAATTAAAGTAGGAGTAATTTCCTACTTTTTTTATGTACATATATTTATAATAAAGTTATAATAAGGATAATATATGAGTAAAGTTACTGATCGTTTAGACAATAAACAAATCATCGAATTAGCAAAACAGCAATATGAGCAAAACAAAAAAACTAGCAAGTTTCCCGCAAACATAATAAATTTACCTAGTCAAGGCAATGTGTATGAAAAATCATCACCATTACGCAACGGCCAGATAGAAATGCGACACATGACTGCGTATGATGAAGATATACTTTCTAATTCTAGTTATATAAACGAAGGAGTTGTTTTTGATAAATTATTAGAAGCATTAATTATAACACCAGGAATCCACCCAAATGATTTTGTAGCGGGTGATAAAGAATGGGCAATAATATCTGCTAGAATTTTAGGATATGGTACTGAATATCCTGTACAGGTAACCGATACAAAAGACAATACGTTAATATCTGCTATACAAGATCTATCTAAATTAAAATCAAAACCATTTACTATAATTGACGATGGCAATGGATTATTTGATTATAAGATTACAACTACCGGAGATATAATTAAATTCAAATATTTATCTGTACGGGATATCGACACTCTAGACAATGACAAACTAAATTCTTCTTTTTTAAAGCATGTTATTTATCAAGTTAACGACATCACTTCACCTATAGAAATTGAAGAATACTTACAATATACTCTTCGTGCATCTGAAAGTAGAAAATTAAGAAAATATATTATGGATACAGCACCAGGTATAGATTATAATACAACTGCAGTGAGTGAAGATGGGAGCACTCACAATGCCGTGTTTCAATTTGACGCAGACCTTTTTTGGTTTTAAACCAGAACATCAAGTACAATTTCACAACCAACTTTTTGATTTATTATGGGCAGGAGAAGGCCGATGGTCATTTCAAGACATATACACAATGCCATTACGTATACGAAAATTATGGGTATCTAACATCAACCAAATGCGTACGCAAGAAACGGTTCTCATGGAGCAACAAGTAAATAAATCTAAATCAAAAATTTATAGACCTCCAACTAAAAGTAGTTAATGAATATTTATAATAAAGAATCATTGATGACGTTAACCTCACACATACTTATTCAGCAACTTAAGCGCCAGCCTAGAATTGGTGGCGGTATTGGTGACTTTAATAAAGAACTTGAGCAAATGAACAAAAAGTTCAAAGAAATGAGTGATTCAAGTATGGTTGTTAAGCTTAGCAATCAAATCGATTCTTTCAAAGGAACAATACCCAGTCTCAACATCCAAATGAAGAATATCAATGATGTTTTAACATCCCAATTGAAATCCTTTGAAATGTTGAGTGCAGGTATAGGCAGAGCACAAGCATACCAAGATCAATATAATAAATCTGTATTAGTAGCAGTAAAAAATCAAAATTTTCTTGAAGAATCAAACAAAGAGTTAAACAAGTCTTTTGGAATGAGTAGTAAAGGCGCTACAAAGTTTGCATATAATTTGCGAAAATTAACAATTGATGTAGAAGGTCAGACAAATAGTTTCAAACTAGGAAGTAAAAAATTATTTGAATATGCAAAAAATCTTAAAGAAATTACCGGTGGATTTATAGCTTCTAGTAAAGCATTAGGAAAAGACTTTGGTAAAGAATTAATAAAAACTCAAGGATATCTACAAAACAATATTGGATTATCTGCAGAAAGTGCAAATAGTTTTGAATTGTATGCAGCAGGTATCGGAAAAAGCGGAGCAGAAGCAGCAGGTGAAATTGAACAAATGTCTAGAGCTCTAGAAGGCTTTACTGGTATAGATGCAGTTCAACAGCAACAACAAATTATACAAGACATAGCTAGTATGGGAGCAGATCTTCAATTGCAATACGGCGGAGTTGGAAACAAATTAGAAGTAGCCACAATGAAAGCCAGATTATTAGGTACATCCATGGAAAAACTTCATGGTACTGGACAATCATTGTTAAATATAGAATCCAGTATTGGTAGTGAAATGGAATACCAACAACTAACCGGCCGTCGTTTATTAGACAATCAGGGTAAAAGTTTAACAAATGAATACCGAATGGCAACTATTAGTGGCGACTCTACTAAACAAGCAGAGTTAATGAATCAATTTATTGCTAGCGAAGGTGATACTCTAGAAAAGAATTTATTTGCAAGAAAGAAAGCAGCAGAGTTAATGGGAACTGACGAAGCAACATTAGCCAAAATGATTCAGAAAAGAAAGTTAATGACCAAGCTTGGGGCTGAAGACATAATGAATATGTCTGCAGATGAAGCTAAAACCGAAATAGAACGACTTCGTAAAGAAGCTGGTGATGATGAAGCTAAACTAAAAGATATAGATCAATTAATTGCAGCATCAGACACTAGAACAACAGCAGACAAAGCTAATGATTTTTTGCAAAGTATTGATTCAAAAATTTCAAATGCAGCTGTCAATGAAATGGGAGGAGCCAAAGCCGCCGCCGCTTCTGTTAGTATGGCTCAAGCAAATGCAAACACCAATTCCCTCGTTAAATTTGCAGAAAATGCATCTAAAACGTTTAGTGACCCACAATTTATAAAAGGAGTTGGATCATTAGGAATAATATCCGATCGGATAGCCGCCGCAACAACGCCAATATCAATGTTGGCAAAGGTACTGCCGAAATTCGTATCAGAGCCCTTAACGAAATTCACAAACAAGTTGACATCAATAACCAATATAATAGCGAAGCCAAAAGCATCGGAAGTTGCAGTGACTCCTATTGAGTCGGCCGCCGGTGGATATATAACAGGTGCAGGAACCAGTACATCAGACTCAATACCTGCCAGACTATCCGACGGTGAATACGTTATCAATGCCGCAGCGACACGTCGTAATAAACCATTGCTAGACAAAATTAACAATGGACCAATAAAAATGGCAAACGGAGGATCAGTTTCGTCAAACGCAAAAATGGAAATGCTTTTACAAAGAATGTTAACGGTAATGCAAGGAAGTGGAATAATGGGTGAATCTGCATTAAATGGAAGGAAACGTGTATAATGTCAAACATCAATGAAATATTAGGTCAAATACATCCTGGATTAAATGTATCTACTGTAACAAAATTTAGTGAGCTCCAATATGGCAAAACGGTTTTGCAAAATGCAGCGTCTACAATACAAGCAAAAACTACTAATATTACATTGGGAAACATAGCACAAAAAGCTGCTGGTTTTGGTGCTGCTGCTATAGGTAGTTTGTCTGGGATACCACAAGTATCTCAAATTGGTCAAAGCTTTATCGATGGAAGCGATAATTATTCAATACGATCCATGTATGCTGTAGCAGCACCAAATGCAATGCGACCATTTCCCGGCGTAGCAATACCAGATTTTCGAGCTAGAAAATTTTCCACGAATCAAGATGCTCAAGGCAATAAATTAGAAGATACAAATTTAGCAGGAGGATTATCGACTAAGCGTGTAGACGGAACAGCTGCAGCATTAAGAACATTGTTTGACACATCGGATGCTGGAAAACCAAAATCTGCAATTCGGTCCGGTCTTTATGCCGCTACATCAATATCACCAGCTGGTGCATATTCATTATTTAATTTACAAGCAACATATGGTTGGGGAGATCATGGAAACCCATATGCTTTACGCAATGACTTTACTGCTCAAAGTCATGTAGCCACTCAATGGAAAACTCGTGATCTTCGAAATAATGATAATGGTGAATGGATACCAACACGTAATGTGTTATCTAAAATAACTCCATTCCGAGGTGATAAAGTCAATGTTATAGATTTTAGTCAACGATCGTTGAAAAATGCATATCGTTGGTTACCAAAGCCTAAAATATTTGGCGATCTAGACATATTAAACAAAGCTGGGATAACCGCAGATTTTATTAAATTTTTCTTTACTGGCCCTAAACTTCATGCTGGATTAAATAATTCAGACGAAGAAGATGATATAATTGTATTTAGAGCAACCATCAATAGTCTGTCAGACAGTTTTAATGCCAGTTGGACAGATGTTAATTTAATCGGCCGGGGTGATACTAACTATCAATATGGTGGATTTAGTCGAGATTTAAGTTTAGATTTTACGGTATATGCAACAGACAGAGATGAAGTTAAACCCATATGGCGAAAATTAAACGCCCTAGCTGGTTATACAGCCCCGGAATATACAGACGATAATATAGCGATGGTCGGCCCATGGATGCGTTTAACTATAGGAGATTTATTCAATCAACAGCCTGTGATTTTAAAAAGTGTAGGATATACATTAGCTAATGCAGATACACCATGGGAAATTAACATTGAAAAAGATCCACAAATGATGCAAACGCCTCATAAAATTGATATTAATTTAACAATAACACCAATTACCGATTGGTTACCACAAAAAGGCGGAAAATTCTATTCATTGGCAAAACGACATGGTGACAATGGATTACCATTACCAGGTAATGATAATTGGTTAAGTAAAACTAAAAATAACAAACCATTAACACTAGAAGAATTAAATGCGTTAGCAGTAGGAAACACTTCAGGCGATTCAACTGCTGCCGGCAATACTGCTGATTCGTCGGGTCCTGCAGGAAACATAAACAACTAATAGAGGAAAATAATTATGAGTAGATATGCAACAACAGATATAATTAAAGATAAAACTGGTAAACGCAAACGAGCTACTACTATATTTCCAACTATTGAAATCAGTGACGCTGATACATTTATAATTACAACATCAATTGATCGATTAGACAGATTAGCAAATTCATTTTATCAAGACGTTTCATTATGGTGGGTTATTGCAGCTGCAAATGGACTAGGCAAAGGAACCATGATAGTCCCATCTAATACTAAATTAAGAATACCAGGAAAAACAAAATTTTTAGATAAAATTATACAAATAAATAGAACTAGATGAGTGATATATTTTATACCGAAGTTGACAAAAATCTACAAACAGAACTTCTAGCACGTGCGGCAGCTGGGAAAAGAAATCGAACAACTAAAGATATTAATTTTATGGTTGGTAAAATTGCAAATGTGCAAATTACACCATATCATGTAGATGTAACAAGCAGCAATGACAATAAAACACAAGTTATAACTAGTAAAACAATTATTCCATCAGCTATATTAGGAGGTAAAACAACTAGAACTACTGAATTTTTACCAACAGGCCCCCGGGGCTATTTAGGAGACCGTAAATATGAAATACGAGATGAACGAGGAGATTCTATAGAAACAACCGATGCATCCGATACATCAAAAAGAATACCTCCATATCTAACTGGTGTAGAAGTACAAATTGGAGATGATTCAATGGGTATTATGCAAACATCTACTGTTAACGTTACAATTCCAAACCCCGGCAGAGATTTAGACTATTTTGAATCGATATATTTAAGACCTGGACGTAATATTCGATTAAAAATTGAGCATCCAGATAATGCAATCGTATCAGAAAATACTAATGGGTATTTAACTTCAGGGTCTATGCCATCTTCAGAAAAAATTAAAAGCTTGTATCCAGAAATAACACCCGCAGAAGAACGTAAATATTCATCAATGAGCTCATATATTTTTGATGGAGTTATAATTTCATTTACATTAGATTACCAATCTGATGCAAGTGTTGCGGTTAGTTTAACAATGCGTGGTACTAGTCAAGTATATACTGATTTATCAATGGCAATGACTGATACTGGGAAAAAAGACAAAGACGATGTACAAAAAACAAATATGATTGAATTTTTTGAAAAAATAGATAACGACGTAGAAACTCAACGAGCTTCATCTACTGGAAATACTTCAAATTCAAATATAGATTTAGGCATATATGTAAATACCACAGAAGATCGACAAAAAGACGTTAGTTATATATGGGGAGCTCCATTTACCGGTAGACCATTTAAAAAATATATATCATTAAAAGCATTAATCGAATTTTTAAATAAATATATTATTACAAAATCAACCCCAGTAGTTGGCGATGTATCTATTGTATTTGATCGAGATATAAATGTATGTAAATATTATGATCGTTTAGTATCAGCGGATCCAAACAATATATTTTTTCCTGGACAGGATAAATATGGAACTCGTACTTGGTATGGTACGCTTGAATCCACAAAACCAAAATTTACAGATGATAATGTAGCATATCCTACATTAATTTATGTTGCCATGGATTATATACAAACAGAATTAGATAGTATGATTAGTGCAGAAACATACACGGTCAATGAATTTTTAAAACGTATATCTACAAAAATTTATTCTTCTAGTGGTGGAGCATATCAATTGAGCTTAATAACACACCCAGAACAAAAAAATGCATTGTTATATTATGATAATAATAATGTAAAGCCATTTACTAATGTAGCACAGCCGTTTGCAATTCCAATGTTTGCAAATGATCCAATTGGAACTATTGTACGAGATTTTTCATTTAATGGAAAATTACCTAGTGATGCATCTAACTTGGCATACTCATTAAATCAAGATCCGGCTAATATAACCGAATCAGAAATAGCTCCATTTTTGTCATATATGTATTCTGCTACAACAGTTGAACGACAAGAAAATGGGAATGAAACAATAAAAAATCTTGGAAGTAAAAAACTACAACTTGAAGTTCAGAAAAAATATGAAGACCGACATAATCAATATGTTAATGAATTAACCGGCTCAATTGCAGCATATGGAAATGATATTGATGAAAATAATGCAATGAGTAGACTTAAAACAAGTTTAAAAAAATACATTCAATACCCATTACCAACATTAGAACAAACAAATCAACTAAAAGCTCCAGTAATACCATTTGATGCATCATTTACCATTGATGGTATTAATGGATTTAGATATGGTGACGTTGTAAAATTTAACGGATTACCAGCAAGATACACGCAAAATACTGTATTTAGCATTGTTAGTATATCACATAGTGTTACTACACAAGGAGAATGGACTACAAGTATACAATGTATAATGAGACCATCATTAGACTTTTAAAAACTAAACTTATGAGAATTAAATCTTTTTATAGCAGTAATGAAATAACAATAGATCTATATACTACTGGATCCGAATGGATGACGTCAGATAACAATGAATATATTGGACTATACCATAAATATACAACTGGAGAAGTATACACTCAGCCAAAATGGGATAAAAATAAATCTGTAAAATTAATTAAATATATAGAACTAAATCAAGACAGTAAAACATATAAAATAATTACAAATGTAAAATTAAATTATAGTTCGTTTAAAACACATAACGTGAATATTAATAAAGAAGATATAGATATTGGTTATATCAATCGATATATATTTAAAAAAATTAATGAAAATAAATTTTATGAAGTCGACAATGAAACACATGATATGTACAGTCAAAATAAAATAGATCCAAATATATATGTTGCAAAAAAGATTCAGTGGTATATTACAGGAGAAATATCAGACACGCAAAATGGATTAATTACTATACAAGGCGCAAGAAGTAAAAATATAGACACAATTAAACAAGCAGAATTAACCATGCCCAATTTATCTTTATATCTATCAAATCCATTGCAATATTATACTGATACAGATGTAATAATACCAACTGACATCAACGGATTGGATTCGTAAAAATTATTTACTATTATATGTTATATGATAGTGGACTATGAATCTGATGTTGCGACCTGCCTAAGTATAATAGCAGAAAACAAGACATTGTTAGTTCCTATCTATGCAAATCCAACTACCCACGAATCACAGCAAGATATTCACGCCATTTACATTTATTGTGAAGATGAAAGCGAATGGTTGATACCGATGGCTCATACAGAACAAATAAGGGGCTTTTCACAATATCTAAAACAGTTCCTGCAGTTAGGCAATATATTTATCCATGACAAGAAGCGGTGGCTTCAAACCGGTGGAAACGATGCCGTATGGGATGTAAAGACTTTGTGGTGGTATACATATAATGAAGCATATGATGAGTCACATTATCCAACACCAGCCCATGATTTTTATTGGCGTCGACTCAAATCATTACCACAAGTAAATGCAGTAATACCAATGCAGCAACATTTGGCTATGTGTCAGAAGATTAGACACTATGCATGGCCCATGATTGTCAATGCAAAACTTACTGATTCATATAAACAGTTCAACGAGTTGTATCCCAGAACATTTGCTGATATAGAACAAAATGGGTTAGCAGTTAACGGCACTTTTCGAATGCCAGAATTAGTTAACGGCAATCGAGTGTATTCCAGATACAACTATCATACCACAACGGGTCGACCAAGCAATGCATATGGTGGATTCAATTATGCGGCAATGAACAAAGAAGATGGAACTAGAGCGGCATTTGTAAGCAGACACACTGAAGGTGCTTTGGTTGAAATGGATTTTGACAGTTATCATGTTAGACTGATTGCTAAACTTATTGGATATGATTTGCCCGAAACTAGTATACACGACTATTTGGGCCGGTTCTATTTTGGTGTTGAAGAATTAACGCAACAACAAAGAGAAGAAAGTAAAAGCATAACGTTTAGACTTTTATATGGAGGCATAGACAAAGAGTTTTTAACTATTCCATTTTTTCAGCAAGTTCATGATTTTGTGTTTACACTTTGGGCTACATGGAAACGGGTCGGGTGTATAAAAACTCCTATAATAGGTCGTAGCATTTGCAAAGATCAAGTCACCAACATGACATCATATAAACTGTTTAACTATTATTTGCAAGCCACTGAAACAGAGGTGTCTGTTAAAAAATTAGCAGAACTACAAAAGTATCTGCAAGACCATGAAACATGTATAATATTGTATACATATGATTCTGTGCTATTCGATGTTCCTTTATCAGAAGCCAAAGGCATATTGCCACAAATAAAAAGCCGCATGGAAAAGGGTAATTTTCCGGTGAAATGTAAAGTTGGCGATATTTATGATAAAATGAGAACCATCACGTTATGAATATAGATTCTATAATTGCAGAATGGACATACCGACTAGAAAAAGGTTATCCAGACTGCCCCGAAGATTACATTGAGTTACGCAACGTTTTACGCGAACAAACTGATTTACCCAAACCCGTACAAGATGCAATTGTGCGCAGAGCAATGGGATTGGAAGAAGATATGGCGCCAGAGCCTAACAGTGTCAATGATACTGATTTTGCTACATTACTTAGTGATTTAACAAAAAAAAATGAAAAAGGTAGAAATATATCACAGCGAAGTGAAATAGAATTATTTGCAAAATATACTCAAAAACATTACAGTAATATTTTACCAAGCGGTATTCCTACATTTTTTAAAATTGAAAATTACAAAAATAACGTTAATGACGAAGGATACTATGTAGTTGGAGATAAAATCAGCAATAAGCCAGTACCTACTAAAGCAACGTTGTCAGGAATTCAAAAAGAATCTATTATATTTACTTATATGAATGGAACATTTACTTCAGCTGATATTACACATATAGAAAGGCAAGCAGCTGGATTAGACGGCGTACAGGATGATTTAGAATTTGAAGTAAAAACTACACAAGGCAGTGCGCAACCTAATTTAAATTTGCAAACTACAATGTATGCTGACAATCCTAATAAATTTTACATTGTAGCATTTGGAAACGATGTTTTAGATGTATATATAGTCTCTTCTGTATTGTTACGTAGACTAGCATTTGGAGAACAAATTCATAATGAATTGACAAAACAAAATATTGATACAACATTACGTAAACAAATACAAGATGGATTATCTACTTTTGATTTTGAAGAACATATTATAGCAGCATTAGTAACTGGCGATACGGGTGAATACAAAAAAAGTTTTAAGTTTGGTAACAATCTTTCTATAGATTTTAAAATTTTTATCAGATCCAACAGCTTTAGTAAAGGTCAAGCGAGTGATGGAGAAAATGATAATTTAACTGCAGAAGGATATGAGATTTGAAAACACAACTACTATGCACATTTGCACATCAATCAGATTTAAACATTGTAACTGATTACATACAACAAAGTTACACTATACCAGAACAACGAATATTTGTGTTTTCCAATGCAGAACAACAAGATCAATTGTATTGCACATACAATGCAGACAGCACAACACGCAGAGGACAAAACACCATAAGCATACATCGTAAAAAAGAAACCAACACCCTGTATACGGTCAATGCTCTCAACGCAATTATACGACGCGTTAACAACGGAGTGCTAGATAAATCATATCAAGTAGATTGGTCACACTATCAAAATTCATTTATACTAACAGACGACGACAGTTACCGTGTTGTTGAATTGATATTTTTCAAGAAGATTTCTTGGTAACCTGATATTTATTATATATAATAGGATAATAACATGATACGACTTAAAAATATATTGAGAGAAAACATGCATAGATTTGGAACTAAAAATCTAAGCGAAGCATATGATCTAGACTTGGATTTATATAATTTTTGGGAAAAAGTCCAAGATGATCCATACAATGAAGGTACTTTAATAGTTGCCGAAAAAGACGGTAAGTATTATTCCGCAACAGGAACATATGATTCGGGGGATGATGATGAATTAACTTATGTAAATGACATTGTAGCGATTAGTAAAGACGAGTATGAGTCGCTAATTAAACCATAAGCAAAAAGTAATAATATGATACGACTTAAAGATTTAATAACAGAACAAACATCCAAACGGCAATCCAAAGAACCTGCATTACAAAATGTAAAATTTGACTACAAAACAGATGTAGCTTCATTTACATATTATGGAAAGAAATACGTAATTGATTTTGGTGAGTATGATGCCATCGATGTAATAGACGATCATGGAAATGAAGGTCGAGATGTTTATTATATAGCACACGATCCTGATTCATTAGCTAAATTTTCAATTGATGCATACGAAGATTATAATGGTGAAAATACTAAAATGGATCCGGATACCATTGAAATGACTGATGCAGCAAGAATTCAAATATTTATCAATAGCATTGATGGTAGCACCAATTTCAATCAGGTTTGGTTACCATTCAAACCAGAAACATTGTTAACAAAAGACAGAGTCACTGATGGTATCCAAGAATTAATAGCAGATGCCGAGTCTACCAATCAAACGGATGACGACGGAAATCCTGCATATGATCAAACTAGATTAGAGAGTAGTGAATTTAAAGCAGATTGCGAAATACTAATACAAGACGGAACTACCATAGATTTAAAAATGATATTTGATGAAGACGGTAACATTGAAGATATGGAAATTGAAGATCCACAAGTAGCCAAACAGTATGGTATCGATGACCGAGAGATTGGTTACTATTTAAAAAGAAAAAACCCCGGTCAAGGATTTGATGAAGTACCTGGATTTTAATAAAAAGAATAACATGAAACTTAAACCATTACTCGAAGGATATGCTTGGGATCGTAAAGCTGGACAACCATTACCAACATTAAAAGATGTTCAAAAAATACACGAACAATCAGAACCAAATATTTCTCCGCGCGATTGGGAAGTAGTCGATGAATATGATGGCATTCAACTAGTTGTTGCGTCGGTAAACGGTAAATATTATAGTGCAGAGGCACAAAGACAACGGGGAGAAGTTGGTATATCTGCAGACACTGAAATATCTAATATAAAAGAAATTGATCAAGAAGAATATAAGAAAATGGGTGGTGATGATAGTTATACCAAAATGGATGCAAATCCAACGGGAGAACAATTAGCTGAAGATATTTACGATGCAATTAACAACATCAATAGCTCAATGACGTATCAAGATCTTGCATTTGCTGTTGCTAGGGTGCTTGAAGACAGTTATGGAACACATAATTATGATCGTTTCATTTCAGAATTAAAGAGCAACTTAGACAAAATGCGTGACTAAAAAAACAATAAAAAAATTAAACAATTACTTGGACTTAACGATTTAATTATCTAATATATAATTAATAAATAACATAAATTAATAACTTAACAAAAAAAGAGTACTTAAATGGGACTTAACTTAGACGCCATCAAGGCAAAACTTAACCAATTAAACAAAACCGACGATCGTCGTAACAACCTTTGGAAACCAGAAGCTGGACCAAAAACAAGAGTAAGAATTGTACCTTACGTTCACCGCAAAGACAATCCATTTCTAGAATTGTATTTTCATTATGACATTGCCAAAAGGTCAATGCTATCACCAGTATCATTTGGTAATGCAGACCCGGTAGTTGAATTTGCAGAAAAACTCAAGAAGACTGGAGACAAAGATGAGTGGCTGATGGGTCGTAAAATTGAACCTAAAATGAGAACTTATGTTCCTGTTATCGTTCGCGGTAAAGAAGCAGAAGGTGTCAAATTTTGGGGATTCGGTAAAACGATCTACACAGAATTACTTTCTATTGTGTCTGATCCAGACTATGGTGATATCACCGACTTAATGAATGGTCGTGACATTGACGTAGAGTTTATTCCTGCAGAAGGCGGAGGATATCCAAAGACTACAATTCGTGTTAAACCTAACACAACACCTGCAACCGAAGATAAAGGTATTGCAGAGAAGATTATGAATCAGCCTGTAATCACAGACATCTTTCCAGAACCAACTTATGAAGAGTTAGAAACGGCTCTTAAAGAGTGGATGAATCCGGAAGATGACAGTGCAGACGTTGATACATCATCTAACACCAAAACAGATACATCTGCAAAAACTGAGGAAAAAGCAGAAGCCAAAACCGAAGAAAAGCAAACAGATGTAGCATCAGCATTCAACGATTTATTTAACAAGTAGGAGTCTTTAAATGGCAAAGAAAAAAAGCAAAAGTAAGGACGAACTGGAAGATGCGTTAGCAAACACATTGGCCGAGAGTATAAACAAACAGTTTAAAGGTCAAGCGTTAAAGACAGCATTCTTTCTTGCAGGCGATGAAGATTCGCCAAGCAATGTTACTGAGTGGATATCGTCAGGATGTGATTCATTAGACATAGCAATATCTAATCGACCTAATGGAGGATTTCCTGTTGGTAGAATTACCGAAATAACAGGGTTAGAAGCGTCGGGTAAATCATTGCTAGCAGCACACACCTTGGCAGAAACACAAAAGAAAGGTGGACTTGCAGTGTATATAGACACAGAGTCCGCAACTAGTTCAGAATTCTTAACTGCAATCGGTGCCGATTTGAAGACTATGTTATATGTACCTCTTGAAACAATAGAAGAAATTTTTGAAACAATTGAAACTATTGTGGATGGGGTACGTAAATCAGACAAAGACAGATTGGTAACTATTGTAGTAGACTCTATAATGGGTGCATCTACAAAAATTGAGTTAGCAGCAGAATATGACAAAGATGGTTATGCAACCTCCAAATCAATTATTCTGTCTAAAGCAATGCGTAAGGTTACAAATTGGATTGCTCGAGAACGAATCTGTTTAATATTCACCAATCAACTCAGAGTTAAAATGGGCGTGTCATTTGGAGATCAGTGGACAACATCGGGTGGTAAGGCAATTCCTTTCCATGCATCTGTTAGACTGCGATTAAAAAATACCGGTCAGATTAAAGCAACAGTTAATGGTGCAGAACAAGTAGTGGGTAGCAAGACAAGCGTGCAGGTAGTTAAAAACCGTATGGGTCCACCACATCGTAAGATTGATTATGAAATCTATTATGATAGTGGTATTGACAATTTCGGTGGTTGGTTGAACCTAATGAAGAAATTCAAATTGGTTAAACAAGCAGGAGCATGGTACACATTGGAAGATGTAGATCATGAAACTGGAGAAGTCTTTGGAGAAATGAAATTCCAGAGCAAAGATTTTGTTAGTAAGGTAATGGAAAATCCTGAAGCAAAAGAACGGTTATACAAAAGAATCTGCGATGCTTATATCTTCAAATATCAGGCAGGTGTAGACGGAGGAATCGATGACGTTGTTATTGATGAAGAAGTAATTGATGAAGAAGGATAATGAATAAGTATCAACGATTATTTAAAGAGTTACAAAAAGAAAAGGAAACGAGCCCAAAGGATGCTAATGATCACATCATGGTATTTGACGGGCTCAATACCTTTATTCGAAGTTTTGGGGCAACACCGGCATACAATGAAGATGGTGACCATATAGGTGGTATAACTGGATTCTTGTATTCTATAGGTAAAACTGTCAGAGACTTTAAACCAAGCAGATGTGTTATTGCATTTGATGGACGTGGCGGTAACGCTAAAAGAAGAAAAATTTATAAAGGTTACAAGGCAAATCGAGCCAATAAGACCAAACTGCGAAGATTTGATCATCATGAAACAAGCATAGAAGATGAGCAAGAATCAATGCGTAAACAGTTTAGTCGGTTGGTTTCATATTTAGACAACTTGCCTGTAACTTTTTTGGCTATGGATGGAATAGAAGCAGATGACACTATTGCATATATAGCACAAATGTACACAGAAACATGTAAGAAGATTACAATTGTTTCAACCGATAGAGATTTCTATCAACTAGTAGATGACCGTATTCAAGTGTGGTCTCCTATCAAAAAGAAAATGTATGACACCCAAGCAATCATAGATGAGTTTGGCGTACATCCTAGCAACATGGTTTTATATAGATCGTTTACTGGTGATAAGTCAGACAATATACCAGGCGTAGCAGGAATAGGTCCAAAGACGATATTGAAACTTATTCCAGAAATTGCAAATCAGCGTCAAGTTACATTAGATGAGCTATTTGAAAAAAGCAACACTCTTCTAACTGAAACTAAACAATATCAGAAAATTTTAGATCATCGAGAAACTCTTGAAAAGAATTGGCAACTCATGGACATAAAACTTTTGGATATATCTGCAAATGTATCTTCTAAAATACGAGGCATAATGGATCAATCTGTATCTGGATTGAATCGTGCTGAATTTCAAAGATTGTTTTATGAAGACAAGATGTGGGCAGTAATGAAGAATCTTCCAGATTGGTTGACTCGTACCTGGCTGTCTTTAGATGCATTTGCAAAACAAACACAGAAATGATTTGATTTTATTTTAATTTTTATTATTATCTAATATGACAGATAAATTAAGTGAATATGGTTGGAGCTTCCAAGTAAAAGTTTTAGCCGCAATGTTTACGGACAGAATATTTTTACAACAAATAACTGATATTATACAAGCAGACTATTTTGAGTCAGATGCTAATAGTTGGCTGTTAGACGTTATATTGGATCATTTCCGAGAATATAAAGCTCCTCCCTCAAAAGACGTATTAAAAGTTAAAGTTACTGGCATAGAGAATGATGTGCTTAAGACCGCCATATTAGAACAATTAAAGGAAGTTTTTCGTTACATGGAATCAGACGACCTTAAATTTGTTAAAGACGAAATACTCAAATTTTGCAAGAATCAAGAGATTAAAAGAGCTATAATGGATAGTGTCGGATTACTCAAGATGGGTAGTTACGATGAAATTAAAAGCATTATGGATAGTGCTATGAAAGCTGGTGCTGACACTGATATAGGATTAGAATACAAAGACAATGTAGCCGTTCGTTATGATGAAGCTGCACGGCATACAATGACAACTGGTTGGGATGTTATTGACGATTTAATGGATGGTGGACTTGCACCAGGAGAATTAGGAGTAGTAATGGCTCCTGCTGGTATTGGTAAGTCTTGGTTGCTTATCAATATAGGAGCAAATGCTGTAAAAGCTGGCAAAACTGTTATTCATTATACATTGGAACTAAATGAAAACTATGTAGGTCAACGATATGATTCTGTGGTAACTGGTATTAATGCACAGAACTTGAAAAACTATCAGGAAGACATACAAGAAAAAATGGACACGTTGAAAGGTGAGTTAATTATAAAACACTATCCGACTAAATCTATAGGAGTAATGGGTATCAAGGCTCACATAGAAAAAACCATTATGTTAGGAAATAGTCCAGATCTTGTTATTATAGATTATGGTGATCTTTTAAAGGTAAACACTAAAAAAGATAAACATGAAGCATTAGAAGAATTATATGAAGAAATGCGTGGTATGGCTGGCGAATATGAAATACCAGTTTGGACAGCATCACAAGCAGGTAGATCTGCATTAGAAGAAGATGTTATTGAAGCAGACAAAATTGCATCGTCATATGGTAAAGTAATGGTAGCAGACTTTTTAATGTCACTTTCCAGAAAAGTAGAAGATAAAATGTCAGGAACTGGTCGTGGTCATGTAATTAAAAATCGGTTCGGTCCAGATGGTATAACACTACCATGTAAAATAAACACAAACAATGGTCAGTTTCAATTTTTTGAACCACAAACTGCACAAGGAAAGCAAACTACACAAGTTATGAAAACAGGAGAAAATATGGTGAAAAAAAATCTTGCGCAAAAGTTTAAAGATCTAGGTGGAACGTTAGGATAGTGTCATATTTATATAAGCAAAACGCCCGACATTAAGTTGGGCTTTTTTCATCTAATAAAAATTCGTTAATAAAAAACAAGGAGATTACAACCAATGGAGATTTCAAACAAAATTTTGAGTGATATCACAGTATACATGAAGTATGCAAAGTATAGCCCAGACCTCGAGCGACGCGAGACTTGGGATGAATTAGTAGACCGTAACCGAGATATGCACATAGAACGATATCCTAAACTACGCAAAGAAATAATGGAAGCATATGAATATGTTTATGCCAAAAAAGTATTGCCTTCAATGCGTTCATTGCAATTTGGTGGTAAACCTATAGAAATCTCCCCTAACCGAATTTATAACTGTGCATATCTTCCAATTGACGATTACAGAGCTTTTGGCGAAACAATGTTTTTATTATTAGGTGGTACTGGCGTTGGTTATTCTGTGCAAAAACATCATGTCGAAAAATTACCAGAAATTAGAAAACCAAATTTAGACAGAACAAGAAGATTTTTAATTGCAGACTCAATTGAAGGATGGGCAGACGCAGTTAAAGCTCTTGTAAAAAGTTATTTTCAAGGAACATCAAAATTAAAATTTGACTTTTCGGATATTAGACCAAAAGGCGCAAGACTAGTAACGTCAGGAGGTAAAGCCCCCGGACCACAACCATTAAAAGAATGCTTAATTAAAGTACAAGGAATATTAGATGCTAAACATGACGGCGAAAGCTTATCACCAATTGAAGTACATGACATGGTTTGTCATATTGCAGATGCTGTCTTGGCAGGAGGTATTAGGCGTGCAGCACTTATTAGTTTGTTTAGTGCCGACGATGAGGATATGATTGCATGTAAGTCTGGGAATTGGTGGGAAACAAATCCACAGCGCGGCAGAGCCAATAACTCAGCAGCATTAATGCGACACAAATTAACCAAATCATTCTTTATGAATCTTTGGAAACGAGTAGAATTGTCAGGTGCTGGAGAACCAGGTATATATTTAACAAATGACAAAGATTGGGGAACTAATCCATGTTGTGAAATTGCATTACGTCCTTTTCAGTTCTGCAACTTATGTGAAGTTAATGCATCTGACATTGAATCGCAACAAGATTTTGAAGACCGAGTAAAAGCCGCAGCATTTATAGGTACACTGCAAGCTGGGTATACAGAATTCCATTATTTAAGACCAATTTGGCAAAGAACCACCGAAAAAGATGCGTTAATTGGGGTATCGATGACAGGCATTGGCTCAGGTACAGTATTAGGCTATGATATGACTGCAGCTGCTGAAATTGTTAAAACAGAAAATTCAAGAGTAGCAAAAATATTAGGTATTAATGAAAGTGCTAGAACAACAACGGTTAAACCAGCTGGAACAACATCGTTGGCATTAGGTACAAGTTCTGGTATCCACGCATGGCACAATGATTATTATATCAGACGGGTAAGAGTTGGTAAAAATGAAGCAATATATACGTATTTAGCAACCAATCATCCAGAGCTTATTGAAGATGAATATTTTCGTCCACATGACACTGCAGTTATCAGTATTCCACAAAAAGCACCAAAAGGTGCAATTATGAGAACTGAATCTCCATTTGCATTATTAGACAGAATTAAGAAAGTACATTTAGACTGGGTTAAGCCGGGTCATCGTACAGGTAACAACACACACAATGTATCGGCAACAGTTTCACTTAAAGCTGAGGAATGGGATATAGCAGGAGATTGGATGTGGCAAAACCGACAACATTATAATGGATTATCAGTATTACCATATGACGGAGGAACATATGTTCAAGCTCCATTTGAAGATTGCACTGAATCAACATACAACGAAATGATGTTGACACTTAAAGATATAGATTTGTCTAAAATCGTAGAATTATCAGACGATACAGATTTATCAGGAGAATTAGCGTGTGCTGGTGGCGCTTGTGAAATTACATAACCAGAAATTAATTAATTTTATTAACAAAAAAAAAAGAAGTACGATGAACAAACAAGAGTTATTCGAAACAATGTTGGATTTATGGAATGAGTTTGAAGGACACCATAATGGAACAACAAAAAAGTCACAACAACAAGCTAGAAAAGCAGTTGGTGAACTTAAGAAACTAGTTACAGATTATAGAAAAGCATCGGTAGCAGAAGGAAAATAAATGATGATCAATTTAGGATCAGATTGGATTTATCAACAGTATGTGAGGGAGTTTGGAAACAAGCTCCTTTCTACTGATTTTTACTATGAAAATGGATATCGGGTTATGACAGAATCATATCATACTAGGAGAGGTTATTGTTGTGGTAATGGATGTCGACATTGTCCTTATTACCCAAAAAATAAAAAAGATGAAAAAACTTTGAAAACCCAATAAAATATATTATATTATTAATAATGAAAGAAGTTATGACAATAAAGAAAAGTATTGAATTAGTAAAAGAAGGCTTTGCCAATGGTGTAGCAAAAGGTGGTCCTCTTACTGAAAATCAGAAGGCTACAATGATTAATGCTGCAGCAAATGCGTTTGGTTTGTTTTTAGATGCACTTAAGTGTGATTGGAGAAATGACCCAAATTCAGATAATACTCCACATCGTGTAGCTAAAGCATATGTAAATGATCTTTGGGCAGGTAGATACAATGGAGCTCCTGATATAACAGCATTTCCAAGTGATGGTTATGATGGTATGGTATTTGAAGGTGGTATTCCATTAACTAGTATGTGTTCACATCATCATCAGACTATAATAGGTAAAGTTCACGTAGCATATATACCAGGCACGGATAGCAAAGTAATCGGTTTGAGTAAATTGAATAGATTAGTAGAGCATTTTGCAAGACGTGGTGCTATACAAGAACAATTAACTGTTGCTATACACAATTCGATTAACACTATTATTAATGACAATAATGGAGTAGCAGTTATGATCGAAGCTACTCACAACTGTGTACAGTGTAGAGGTGTTAAACATGGTGGTGCTTCAATGAAGACAAGCAAACTGACAGGTGCATTTAAAGATGATGATGCGACTCGAGCAGAATTTTATGAATTTGCAAAAGGATATAATGGCTAAATTTACATCAACTAAATTATTTGACGGATACTCAACTTGTTTCCGACAATGGAAAGCAACAGATACTCATTGTAGTTATCTACATGGATATGCACTATCATTTCGAGTATGGTTTGAAGGTGAACTAGATCATCGCAACTGGGTATTTGACTTTGGTGGTATGAAACGATCTAAACATGAAATAAACGGATATGCTCCTAAAGAATATTTTGCGTGGTTATTAGATCACACGGTAATCATAGCAAATGACGACCCAGAGTTAGATTCATTCAGAATGATGGATGCACAAGGTATTATTCAGCTCAGAGTTATTGATGATACTGGATGCGAAAAGTTTGCAGAGTTTTTGTACAAGGTTATTAATGGATTCTTGCTTAAAGAAACAGACGGCCGTGTAAGAGCCAGTAAAGTAGAAGTTTATGAACACGAAAGAAATTCGGCAAGTTATGAGTAAAACTGTATATGTATCTTTATATGACTATTTAGGTCGATCTACTTCTAAATCTGACGAGGGTATTAAGGTTGCGGAACTAGCAGCAAGTAAGGGTATTAAACCAGGAACCAAGCTATTACCAGAAGAAATGCAAACCGATAAATATAAATCAGTTGCAACATGGCCAGTACACTTTTTAGACGGTATATATAAACGACCAGAACAGATATTAGTACGTCAAGATCAGTTTATTATGTTACGTGAAAAAGTCGATCGATTAGAAAATAAATTAAATGAATTAATAAATGTTACCAATAGTAATGTCGGCCCTGCCGATGACCTCCCATTCTAGTATGAAACGAATAGAAGATTATAGTAAAAGATTACCTGTATTAGAAGTATACAGATGTGTGCAAAGTGAAGGAAGCCGATTCGGTCGGCCCACAATAGCAGTAAGAACAACCGGATGTACTCATCGATGTTATTTTGGTGAAGGAGGTTGGTGTGACTCATGGTACACAAGTATCCATCCAGAAAAAGGCACATTCTGCTTTCAAGACATTGTAGACATATATGATGCTAATCCACAAGTTAAAGAAATGATGATTACAGGAGGTTCTCCCACAATGCATCCTGCTTTAATGAATGAATTAACGCAATTTGCATTTAAGCGAAGTATTATAACTACAATAGAAACAGAAGGTAGTCATTTTATAGAAACTCCAATGCCATTTGATTTAGTATCACTTTCACCTAAATTTAGCAATAGCATTCCAGTTGTAGGAACTAAAACTCCTGCAGGAAAGATAGTAGATGAAAGAATGGTTACGCAACACAATAAACTGCGACTCAATCATGACGCAATCAAGCAAACAATAAAATATCATCATGACTATCATTATAAGCCTGTCTGGGATGGTACCGAAGAAAATCTTAAAGAAATAGAAGATTTCCGGGTAATGCATAAAATTCCAAAGCATAAGACATATATAATGCCGGCAGGAGATACAAGAGAAACATTGATTGAAATGTATCCAAAAGTATTTGAAATGGTAGCTGAACATGGTTATAACATGACCGGTAGAGATCATATCATAGCATTTAATACAGAAAGAGGTGTGTAATGAGTCAATTACTATATTTTACAGCACCATGGTGTGGACCATGTAAATTATTAAAGCCTAAACTGAATCAGTTAACCGTTCCATTCCGAACAATTAATATTGATCAAGATATGGCAACGGCTAATCGTTACAATGTTAGAAATATTCCTTGTTTTATTCGAATCAATGAAAATGGCAACGAGGTTTCAAGACTAGTAGGAAATAGTGTAACTATTGCTAATATACAAAGGTTATGATGTACTGGTATAGCACAACAACATACGAAAATTTAAAAATAAAATACATATATAAATGGCAAAAGGTAAATTGGAAATACCAACCCATGATCCTCAAACCGGAGAATTGAATCCGTATTATGAAGAGTTAACGGGTAAGGAGAATCCATTAAAAATAAAAAAAGAACAAGTTATGAACTGGAAACCGATGGGCGATCAAGTATTGCTAAAAGTAGAAAAAACTGCAGAAAAAACTAAATCAGGAATTATCCTCGTTGATCGAGACATGGCATTCGTGCTAGGAAAAGTAGTAGCAACAGGAGACGGATTATTTACACAAACAGGAGCTCGTATCCCAATGTCAGTAAAAATTGGAGACACTGTATATGTGTATAAATCTAACTTAGGTGAAAATAAAGATATTGTTTTAGACGACGAACAATATTCATTAATTAGAGAATCAGAAATTGCGGTTATATGCACTTGTGGGAACTGTTAGGCTGGGGTAGTACACTATTAGTATTAATTGGATACATTTTAAATGCTAAGTCACTAACAAAACTTGCGATGTTTTCATGGATAATTGGAGACATTGGTTGGGTAGTATATGATATTCATATTAATAATATTAGTCACATGGTGTTAAGCTTTGTTATTATAACAATCAATATTTACGGCATATGGAACATATGCAATCTTAAAAAGGAATCAATTTGGCGTATCAAGCAATAGGTTATGATAAGCGTGCTGCTATAATGCACGTGTGGGATGATGAATTAGGGCATCAAAAGTTTCCATTTCAACCATATGGATATTTGCCTTCTGACACCGGTAAATATAAAACATTGGATGGTGTACAATTGGCAAAGGTTCCCGGAAATCATCGAGATAACCCAAATGCATATGAATCCGATTTAAATGAAGAAGTTCGTACCTTAATAGATTTATATTATGAAGATGACACCGTTTCTAAAGGACATAGAGACTTTTTCTTTGATATTGAAACTGCAAAAGATGCTGATGGATATAGCACAATCGAGGATGTAAGAACGGCTATAACATCCATAGCATATTATGATAAAAGTGGTAATGACCGCAGAGTACTCATATTAGATGAACGTAAACGCATCAAAGATAGTGTTATACAAGGTGACGGATATACTTTGGAAATATTTCGCAGTGAAAAAGACTTACTTACTAGATTCATAAACGCATTTGCAGAAATACAACCTACTGTTATAACTGGTTGGAATACTGACGGTTATGATATTCCATATTTATTAGGCAGATGTAAAAAAGTATTAGGCAATCAGTCTATCAAGAAATTTTCGCCTGCAGGAATTGTTACACAAAATCCTAAAAGTAAAAAATGGAAGATATTTGGTGTATCTAGTTTAGATTATATTAAATTATATAAAAACTTCACATACACAGAACTTCCTAATTACAGATTAGACACTGTTGGTAAAACTGAACTCAATAAGGGTAAAGTTGAATATGATGGCGATTTAGATGATTTGTTTGAACAAGACATTCACAAGTTTGCTTATTATAATATGACGGATGTCGACTTGGTATATGAATTAGATGAAAAACTGCAACTTATCAATTTAGCAAGAACTATATGTCATAAAGGTCATGTTCCATATGAAGATGTGTATTATGCATCTAAATATTTAGATGGTGCTGCAGTTGTAGACTTGAAGCGTAACGGATATGTTGCTCCTAACAAACAATTTCGATTTATAGAAGATGAACATCAAGATGAGTTAGCAGGAGCATATGTAATGCTTCCAGTTCCTGGATTATACAAATGGATATATGATTTAGATTTAACTTCGCTGTATCCAAGCATCATTATGAGTTTGAATATATCTCCAGAAACTAAGATTGGTGTTATACGCAATTGGAATCAAGAATACTTATTGCAGCCCGATCCGGTTTCTGTTACAATTAATAATCAAGATATACCAGACGTTAAACAATGGTTGCAAGACAACAAATATACAGTTGCTAGTAATGGAGCGGTATATGATACATCTAGAGTTGGGTTTCTCCCGGCTATTCTTAAAAAATGGTTTATTGAGCGAGTTGAGTATAAAAACAAGCGAGATGAATATGAGGTTGGGTCTGAAGAGTATAAATTTTATGATGCATTGCAATTAACACAAAAAGTATTGTTGAATTCATTTTATGGAGTATTAGGACTCAAGACTTTCCGATTCCACGATCTTGACAATGCAGGCGCTATTACGGCAACCGGTCAAAGTGTAATTAAATTTTCTGCAAAAGTAATCAATGCATATTATACTAAAGAGACAGGCAAAGATCATTTCTTTAACTCTACTAATGCCGGCAGACCATCTCCATTCTCATTCTATACAGACACAGATTCTACATTTGTTAGCTCGTTGCCTATTATAGAAAAACGATATCCGGACTACGATGAAACGGATGAGCAGTTCATGATTGAAAAAACCAATGAGGTTGCTTCAGAAATACAAAAACATGTAAATGCAATGTATGATCAATACGCTGAAGTGTTTCACAATACCAAAGAACACCGGTTTCAAATAAAGCAAGAATATGTTGCTAAATCAGGATTATGGATTGACGCTAAAAAGCGATACGCCCAATGGGTTTTATTCAAAGAGGGTAAACCTACGGATAAATTGGATATAAAGGGTATGGATGTGGTCCGTAGTAGTTTTCCAACCGACTTCAAGAAAATAATGAAAGAAACATTGTGGTACATTGTCAAAGAAAAAAGCAAAACTGCAACCTCCGACTTAATATTTAACTTTAAAGAATCTATACAAAATTCCGAAATACTAAATGTTATGAAAAATACAGGAGTCAAAGAAGTTTCTAAGTACATTAAAGGACGCAAGCCATTTACTGGATATCTAAAGGGCACTCCAGCTCATGTAAAGTCAGCTATAAACTTCAATGATATGTTAAGCAGATTACAGTCGGATGAAGTAGACATAAAAAATGGTGATAAAATTAAATGGGCATATCTTCGAAACAATCCATTGGGTTTTCAAACCATGGCACTTCGTGGTTACAATGATCCACCCGAAATAGTAGAATTTGTTGAAAAATACATTGACAGACAAAAAATGTTTGAAAGTGATCTTCAAGGTAAACTAGATGATTTCTTTGCGGCAATGAATTGGGGTAAATTACCAGAAAATAATACAGTAAATAAATTCTTTTCTTTTGGAAAATAAGAATAAATTTACTATAATAAATAAAAAAGTTATATGTACGGAAAAGATCAATGGCGCGGGAGAGAAGTAGAAGGACGTTACTCAGACATGATGACATACTTTGTTCGCAACTTAGGAGATGGTATTAATGTAGAAAATTTATGTGATTATCCTCATTATTATTTTACTATTGAATATATGACAAGTGCTAAAAATTCTGATAAATGGCAGAATAAACAAAATTTATATGATCCTATTAGGGTAATATTAGACACTACTAATAGTGTAGTTACAATTGAAGCAAATAACAATGTATTAACCAATCTTCCTCCTGACATATTTAATCGATGTCATGTTATATATCGTATTCAAGACGAAGCATTGCAAAAACTCAAAGACACCGATACATTCAGTGTAGATGCTGGTTGGTATCGGGTTCATCAGGTTACTAAATGCAACATGATGGAAATTAATCCAGATAACTATAAATTTGACGAGCAAGTATGAAATATAGTGTAGTAGTATCATTTACAGCAGAAGGCTTTCATTGTTGGCCAGAAGCTAAAGAAGTGTTTCCAGAAGTAGCATTTTTATCAGATAGACATAGACATCAATTTGGATTTCGTTGTTATGCAAAAGTAAGTCATACAGATAGAGATGAAGAGTTTATCTTGATGCAAAGACGCATTAAAAAGCAGTTAAGAACTAATTTTGGTGGTAATATATTAGAATTTGGTAGAATGAGTTGTGAAGACATTGGAGAATGGTTATTAAATAATAATCCGGGATATCTGTACAAAGTAGAAGTATGGGAAGATTGGGAAAATGGAGCAATAATAGAAAGATGAGAAAATTATTTTATTTTGGACTAGAGCCACTAAAAGCTAGATATACATATCAGCTATCAAAAGAATGGATGCCGGCTACTTTCAAGCCATATGCAGATCAATTAGAATTTATAGACGTTGAAGGAGACTTTGATCCTGATCAGCAAATAAAGATCGGAGCTGTATTAGATGCTGTAGGCAGAGGCAAATTTGCAATGAGTCAATGTGCTAACTTCTTGGATATGTTACAACGAGATGAAGTTAAAGACGGAGACATAATATTCTTACAAGATTATTGGCATCCGGGTATTGAGTCTATATTATATGCAATAGATTTATATGATATTGATTTAAAATTTTATTCAATGCTTCACGCACAAAGTGTAGATGAATATGACTTTACATATCCAATGAAAAACTGGATGCGAGGTTTCGAGTTAGGATTAGACAAACGAATGACGGGTATATTTGTTGGATCTACTATTCATAAAGAACAACTCAGACAAGCAGGATTCGAAGCCCCAATACACGTTGTGTCGCTTCCATTACATGCAGAAATGGCATTAGACAAAAATCCAAAATATAATCCATTAGATCAGCGACAGAATACTGTTGTATATTCTAGTAGATTAGACAAAGAAAAGAATCCATTTTTTATGTTGGAAGTAGCAAAATCATTCCTAGCAGATAATCCTGATTGGACATGGCACGTTACCACATCTGGTAAAGAATTTAAATCTTCTTTGCCTGGCGTATTAGGGGCGATGCATGAATTAGAAAAACGTGAACCTAGATTTGTTTGTATGCATAACTTAACTAAACAAGAATATTATGAACAGTTATCCACAGCTCGAATACAGTTTAATTCAGCTCTTCAAGACTATGTTTCTTGGACAGTACTAGAAGCTACTCTGTTTGGTTGTGATGTTGTGTATCCAAATTTTAGATCATTCCCAGAATTTATACCACAAGACAAACTATATCAACCATTTGATGTCAATGACTGCTTAAAGACATTTGATCATGTTATTGAACGAGGCAATAACTTTCAAACTATGAGATTTCCAATTGTATCAGACTTAGGTCGACAGATGGAAGGTTATATTATAGCAAATGACTATGACAAAGAAATCAATGTGTGGCATGAAGAAGCATATTGCAAACATTTATTAGAACAGGAGAAAAATGGATAGAAAAGAGTTTTTATATATACCGTCATTATCTGCGGGTAGCATGGTATCTGCATTTAAAAAAGATACTAAATTTGAAGATGGCACTACAATGCGATTCTTTGCAAAAGAATACCCCGAAAAGTGGAGACACCCATACTTTCTGGTAACTGCAGGTCACCATTACAAGAAAATGGATTTTCGAGATCAATTAGGATTAGATGATGGTACATTCGTATTTGGCGATTCAGGAGGATTCCAGATTGCAACCGGCGCCCTTAAATGGGATAGCACAATACGAGAAAAAATATTTCATTGGTTAGAAGCTAATAGCGACGTAGCCGCAAACTTGGATATACCACCCCGAGTTACATTTGAAAATCGTTTCCAAGACTCTATGGATATATCATTTGACAATTTTAAATGGTTTGAAAAGAATCAAAGTGGTAAAACAAAATTCTTAAATGTTATTCAAGGTACATTTAGTGAAGAATACAAAGAATGGTATCACAAGTTCAAAGACTTTGACTTTAAAGGTTGGTGTATAGGAGGTCCTAAAAAATTAGTAGACTTTATGTATGTTATCGCACTAATGCTTCAAGAACGAGAGTTTGAAAAGAAACATGTAGAATATATTCACTTGTTAGGAATAAGCAAAATATCAGATTTCTTTATATTGGCAACTTTGCAAGAGTTATTAAATAAAATGACAGGCAATCGAATACAACTAATGTCTGACTCATCTTCACCAGGACAATATCCGGTATTTGGAACATATCTTCATTCTGGTAACTATAAGACACAGACATTCACTGAATTGTATTTTCCAAAGAATGCTGAGTATCGCAGAAAGACTCATATTAAACAAGGTAAAGATGGTGTTATAACTATTGACAAAAGCAAAAAAGTTCCTTGTAGTATAGGATGTCCAGCATGTAATGATTTTAACTATGAATATCTAGGTGGTCAGACAGCAACTGGATTAGACAGATATTCACAAGAAGGTATGCCCCGAATGGTAGTGCATAATACGCATTTATATTGTGAAATTGTTAAAGACATAAACAAGTTAAGTCATAATCATGTAGAGTTATTAGAAACGGCTATTCCAAAAGAATTATTCAATGTTATACTATCATTACATGAAATGTTTGCAGATCCAGACAATGCAATGAACGTATACGCAACATATAAAAAGACATATAAGAAATTTGGTGGCGATAGTATATCTACCACTGATGCTAAACAATTCGAGAAATTTTTTAAATTTTAAAATAGGTTATACAATGGAAAAAAGTAAATTACAATCATTTATCAATCGTTATTATCTTGCAGGTAATTGCGAAGCGGTAATATTAAAAGAAAATGAAACAGGGGTAGGTTGCGAACTTATCGACATGGATCAAACTGTGGTTGGGAAACTGCAATGGAAAACGACTCCTTTTATGAAAGGAGAATTGGGTATCAATCATACAGGAGCATTGATGAAAATGTTGTCTGCAGTTGGCGAAACCATCGACATAGATGTACAAGATGCTGCCGGTAAAAACTATGCTATGAAAATTAGTGAAGGAAGCACTAAAGCAACTTTCATGTTAGCAGACACAACCGTTATCCCTGCAGTTCCCGCTATCAACGCAGAACCTCCATACGAAGTAACTCTGCCAATCGACGATGAGTTTGTAACTAAATTTATCAAAGCAAAAAATGCGTTACCAGATGCAAAGAATTTTGCAGTGCAAGTAGTTAATGGAGAAATTAAATTTATTATTAACTATTCAACCGTCAATTCAGATAATATTACATTTTCTGTCGGTACATCTTCGGAAGGCAATTTAGAGCCAATATGTTTTAGTGCTGATAAACTTAAAGAAGTTTTAGTTGCAAATAAAGGCGACAAAGGTACCATGCACGTGTCAAGCCAAGGATTATCGAGAATAGATTTTGCAGGCGCAGATTTTGAATCCAATTATTGGTTAGTACAATTACAAAATTAATATGCAGGTTAAAGTAAAAACAACTTCCAATTTAAAACTGCCTCAATATGAGTCTCCGCAAGCAGCAGGTTGTGATGTAATGTGTAACGCAGTTTACGACACAGAAATACCACCCGGAGGTACCGCATTAATTCCAACGGGAATATTTGCAGAAGTCCCTGCAGGGTATGAAATACAAGTAAGACCTCGTAGTGGATTGGCATTGAAAAAAAGTGTAACCGTATTAAATAGTCCGGGAACCATTGATGCTGATTATAGAGGGGAGATAGGAGTGATTCTGATTAATCATGGAAAAGAATATTTTGTAGTTAAACATGGAGATCGTATAGCTCAATTGATATTAAATAAAGTAGAACAAATTAACTGGGTTCCTAAATCTTCTTTAACATCGACAAAACGAGGTGATAATGGATTTGGATCAACAGGTAATAAATAAATAAATTATGTTTGGAGTAACAGAAAATACATTATGGGTAGAATCCTTCCGCCCAGATACAATGGATGGATATATTGGTAATGAGCATATTATTGACAAAGTCAAGATATTCATTAAGAATGGTGATGTTCCACATTTATTGTTCTTTGGACCTGCCGGAACTGGTAAGACTACATTGGCTAAAATTATTGCAGGAAGTGTGGATGCAGATATGATGTATATTAACGCATCAGATGAAAACTCGGTAGATGCAGTTAGAGACAAGATTAAACGGTATGCCTCAACAGTAGGATTTAAGCGTTGGAAGATTGTTATATTAGATGAAGCAGATTACTTGACACCTAATGCTCAAGCCGCCCTTCGCAACCTAATGGAAACATATAGCAAAACTACTCGATTCATATTAACATGTAATTATGTAGAAAAGATTATTGACCCAATACAAAGCAGATGTCAGACATTTGCAATAACGCCTCCTAACAAAACGGATGTAGCAAAGCGATTAGTTACAGTTTTAGAAGAAAAGAATGTAACATATGACGTTCAAGATATTGCGGCAATCATCAATGCATCATATCCAGATATACGACGAGCAATTAATGCCGCACAAGCATCTGTTGTCGATGGCGTATTGCAACTAGACAAAGCAAGTGCAATTCAAGCAAACTACATGACCGAAGTGTTGGAAATGCTTAAAACTGCAAAAGATAAAAAGGCAACATTTAACAAGATCAGAAAATGTATTGCTGACAGCAAAGTAAAAGACTTTACACCATTATATACATTTTTATATGACAATCTTGAAGAATTTGCAACGGGGCATATTGCTGCAATTATTTTGATTATAGCAGAAGCCCAATTTAAAGATGTAACCGTTGTAGACAAGGAAATAAACATAATGGCTATGTTTGTTAATATTATGAATGAATTATAATTATGTCTGAAAAAATATTTAAAGCACCATGTGCCATTGTGTTTAAAACTAGCAATCGAAGCAATGCTCGTACTAAAATAAAAACATATAAAAAGAAAGGTATAGATGAAATTTTATCTGCTAAAAAACTAGTAGGTGTACCTGATAATGCAATTATACTAGAAATTGGGTTTGGGACATATTTTGAACAACAATACAGAAAAAAATACAAATTATAATGGCAACAATATTTGATTTTATCGGAGGCATAACAAGTAACAAGAAAGCTTGGGATAAGTGGACAGATGTAGAACAGAAAAAGTTCTCTCCATTTATTGTGAATCGTTGGCTGTCAATGAGAATGGAATTAACAGATCTTGTCAATGAACTTCAATGTTATACTATAGGCCAATTGAAACCTAGAGACACATATAAATTGTATCACGATCTGCTTCCTAATAACAAAGCATTTGCAAAATATGTTAAAGGTAAAAAATCTGACAAGTATGATACAAAATTAATTGCACAACTAGCAGATCATTATCAAGTAAGTAAAAGTGAGGCTACTGAATATATAGATTTATTAGATAAAGACTCTTGTGATCGTATACTAACATTGTATGGGTATACTGCAGCAGAAAAGAAAAAAATGATGAAAGGAGTAAAATAAATGTTTGTAAATAAAAGCGGCGAAACTATACACACACAGAAACATTATACAGGCAAAGACAGTCTATATAAATTTGCTACAGATTGGGAACTTAATGCTTATGAATTTGACATACTTAAAAGAATTGTAAGATGCCGAAGAAAAGGTAACTTTGAACAAGACTTGGAAAAAACAAAAGATGTGATTGATATATATCTTAAAGAATTTGGCAAATAGCAAAATTTTTCTTATATTATAAATAAAACGTGTAATGAGTAAAGAAAGCGTAAACTATATCAATCCAGTATATAAATTAGCAGTACGAGATGCAAAGTCGGTGCCACGCAGAATATCATATTCGCAATGGAGTATGTATGAACGATGTCCATTGAATTGGAAGCTAGCATACATAGACGGATTGGCTCCATTCACATCTTCTATAGAAACCGTATTTGGTACTGCGTTTCATGAGACAATGCAGCACTTCTTAACAGTATTATATACAGACTCAGTTAAACGAGCAGATGCTATTGATTTATCGGCTTTATTAATGGATAACATTAAGAAAGAATATAGTAAATGCGTTTCTGAAAAAGATGGAGAACATTTTTCTAATCCGTTGCAATTACAAGAATATCATCAGGATGGTGTTGCTATATTAGATTGGTTCAAAAAACGACGAGGTCAATATTTTTCAAGTCGTGACTATGAATTGTTAGGTATTGAAATGGAGTTATGCACGAAAGCATCAACTAAGAATGATTCAGTATATTGGTATGGCTTTATGGATTTAGTTATACGACATAAGCCTACTAATACTATTGATATAATTGATATAAAGACAAGTAGAATGGGTTGGAATAAATATCAAAAAGCCGACCCATTAAAATCAGCTCAACTAGTTACATATAAAACTTATTTTTCAGAACAATATGGAATTCCAAAAGAAAATATCAATGTAGAGTTTTTCATAGTTAAACGAAAGCTAATAGAAAACTCAATGTTTCCACAAAAACGAGTTCAACAACATAGACCATCATCTGGTACAGTTACACAGAAGAAAGTGCAGAAGCGTATTGACGCATTTATCGAAGAATGTTTTGATGCCGAAGGAAACAAGAATGCAGACAGAAAATATTTAGCATTAGCAGGAAAAGGCGCTAAACATTGTAAATGGTGCGTATTCAAGACAGACTATGAAAATTGCCCTAAAGAAAATAGGATACGAGAATGAAAGTTGCATTGATAGGAAATAAAGATTGGCAGAACCGACGCAAAGTTCAAGAAGCATTGCGACAACTAAAAACTAAATATGAAAATGTAACAGTTATTGGTGCTGGCGGTTCCGAAGGGGCAAATTATATGGTTAGAAAATATGCATTGGAATTTGGAATGTCATATATGGAATATAATCCGTCTTATTCAGGCTATAACTTATATTCAGCAATGCCTAAAACATATTATGGTAAATCATATCATTTCAGTCAATTGCATCACAGAATGAAACTTATTGCTGAAAATTGTGATTACATGGTTATTATGACCAATGAAGATAAAATGGATCCATTTTTAAAAACAGCATATACTAATATTAACAAACAAAAAAAGCCGGTAGTTTTACTAGGTTGATATTTATATAAAAGTTATAAGGAGTTTAAATGAAGTTACCAAAGCTACAACCAGTAGAAGCTAACAAAACAAAAAAGAAAAAAATATTATTGCTATCTGACGATTTCCGTTTACCAAGTGGCATTGGAACTATTAGTCGTGAGATAATCATGAAAACAGTGCACTATTATGATTGGGTACAATTAGGTGCAGCACTTAAACACCCAGAGCACGGTCAGGGTCAAGATGTATCACAACAAGTAGCTCAAGAGACGGGTGTTACGGATGCCGATGTAAAAGTTATTCCATGGACAGGATATGGCGATCGTAATGTACTATTCTCAATATTAAATCAAGAAAAGCCAGATGTTATTATGCATTTTACCGATCCAAGATATTGGACATGGTTATATGCTTTAGAGCACGAAATTAAAACTACATATGGTACTCCTATTTCATATCTTTCAATTTGGGACGATCTCCCATATCCAATGTGGAACGCCCCATTTTACGGCAGTTGCGATATGATTATGGGAATCAGTAAGCAGTCAGACAATATACATAGAGAAGTGCTTAAACAGAATGGATTTGAGGTATATGACTACGATTCAGAAGAAAAGGATCAAAAAGGCATAATCACCGGGTATGTACCACATGGATTAGACGAAAACGTATATACACCATTACCAAAAGACGATGCCAGTTTTCTGGCTATGCACAATCAAATAAAAGAAGCTAACGGTGCAGAGTTTGTAGTATTTTGGAATAACCGAAACATTAGAAGAAAACAACCAGGCGATGTGATACTTGCATTTAAAATGTTTAACGACAAGTTAACTGCAGAGCAAAGAAGCAAAACAATGCTTCTTATGCACACAACACCAGTAGACGGTAACGGTACAGATTTAAAAGCCGTTGCAAAGAACATCGCACCAGACTGTAAAGTAGTATTTTCAGAAGCTAAACTTTCCATACAAGATCTCAATGCAATGTATAACGTTGCAGATGTAGTTGTGAACATAGCCAGCAACGAAGGTTGGGGACTAAGTAGCACAGAAGCAATGCTGGCAGGAACACCAATCATAAACAATGTAACGGGCGGTCTTCAGGACCAATGTGGATTTCTTAATGAAAACAATAAATGGATTAGATTCGATGGAGAATTTCCAACCAACCATATGGGTAAATTTAAAACTCATGGGGCTTGGGCTCAACCAGTATTTCCAAGCAATAGATCATTGCAAGGAAGTGTGCCAACACCATATATATTTGACGATCGATGTCGACCAGAAGATGTAGCAGATGCTATGCATTATTGGTGGGACATGGATTTGTTTTCAAGACAAACACTTGGTGAAGGAGGCAGACAGTTTTGTTTAGATAACGGATTGACTGCAAAACAAATGGCAGACAAAATTATTGAAATGACTGACTTGCTAATTAGTCGACCAATGACACGACCAAGATACACATTTAATAAAGTTGAAGAAAAACAATACGAAAACATAGGAATAGCATAATGAGAAAAGTAGTTATATCATCACCAGTAGCAACGCAATCTGGTTACGGACATCACGCCCGAGAAGTTATCAAACAATTTATGGACAAGAAAAAAGATGAATGGGATATCAATCTGCTTTCGATGCCTTGGGGCAATACTCCATTTACTTATCCTATACCTACTGAGTGGAGACAAAAGTTTATAGGACTACCACTACAAACTAAACCAGACATATGGGTACAAATAACTGTGCCTAATGAGTTCCAAGCCGTTGGCGAATACAACATAGGAGTCACTGCAGGAACAGAAGGTAGTGTGTGCAACCCAGACTGGATTGACAGAATCAATCAAATGCAAATAACTGTTGTTCCAAGTGAATTTACCAAAAAGACATTTGAAGATACCGCAGCAAAGCATGGTAAAACTATAACTACCAATCTACAAGTAATATCTGAATATTTTGATGATAAAATATATGACAGTAACAACGTAACCACTACAGTACCGGCATTGTCTACTATCCAAGAAAAAGAAGCATTCTTAATGTGTGGACATTGGTTGTCGGGTCAATTGGGGGAAGATCGAAAAAATATAAGCGGCGCGTTGCATTGTTTCTTTAAAACATTCAAAGACAAAAAAACTAAGCCGGCTCTAGTAATAAAAACAAGTGGGGCTACATATAGTGTAACAGATCGTTGGGAGATTGAAAATAAAATCAATCAGATACGAGATACATTTGGTGCAGAGAAACATAAACTACCATCAGTGTATTTACTTCATGGAGATTTAACAAATGCAGAAATGAATGCATTATATAATGACAAAAAAATTAAAGCAATGATTAGCTTTACAAAAGCAGAAGGATTCGGAAGACCGTTATTAGAATTTGCTACAACAGGTAAACCTATCATTGCTCCACATTATTCTGGCCAGGCAGATTTCTTGAAAAAGGAATTCATATGTGCATTACCAGGAACGTTAACTAATATACATGAATCTGCAGCAAACGACTTTTTATTAAAAGAAGCCCAATGGTTTACAGTCGATTATGGGTATGCAGGGAAAATGTTAATTGATGTTCTTAAAAATTATAAACGATGGAAACAATTGGCAACCCGTCAAAGATATTTTGTTAACAGCAATTTTACAGAGACTGCTGTATCTAAACAATATGATTTGTTACTGGATATTATTGACAAAGGCACTGATAGTATACCCAAGCAAGTAGAATTAAAACTTCCAAAACTTCAAAAAGTCTAGGATAATTAACATAAATTTACTATATTATAAATAAATGAAAATAAGTTACGCCATAACAGTTTGCAACGAGTTTATAGAAATACAACGTTTAGTTAATTTTCTTATTAATAATAAACGATCGCAAGATGAAATTGTAATTCAATTTGACAGCAAAGGCGACTGTGAAATAGAAGCATATTTAAGGTCACATTCCATTAATGGAGAGGTCAATTGGTATTCATATGATTTTGAGTCCGACTTTTCAAAAATGAAAAATCGATTAACTAATATGTGTAACGGCGATTATATTTTTCAAATAGATGCTGATGAGATGCCTACTACATATATGATGGACGTGTTACCTGAAGTATTAAAACATAATGATGTTGATGTGTTAAAAGTTCCCAGAATAAATACTGTTGATGGATTAACTGAACAACATATAGCAAAATGGAATTGGGGCGTTAATGATCGAGGGTGGGTTAACTTTCCAGACTTTCAATGGCGCGTTTATAAGAATAATAAAAAGATAAAATGGGTGAATCGAGTTCATGAAGTATTAGAAGGATATCATACCATGAGTTATTTACCTACTGAAGAGCAATGGTGTTTGCGTCATGACAAAACAATTGAAAAACAAGAGATACAAAATAATCTGTATAACAAGATAGATCAAAAGGATAGATATATTATATACGCTCCACCTTATGACGAAAAATCTGGAGGTATTACTGTGCTACATAAGCTATGTCACGAATTGAAACAACTTGGTGAAGAAGTATATTTATATCCAATGTTTGGTGAATACCAACAAATCACCAATCCAGACTGGAACACATCCTTTACAACACTACTACACGAAAATGATATTGTAATTTATCCTGAGATAGTGGTGGGCAATCCGCTTAATGCTAGACGTGTTGTTCGATATCTTTTAAATACACCTAGACCCGATGAGAAACAGTTTGGAAAGGATGATTTTTGGCTATATCACAACAAACACTTTTACAATTATGCTTTTGATTTTTCATCAAAGAAAACCAAGCTTGTCAGGGAAGGAGAACCAGAAAATTACTTACATTTTATTGAACCTCGTTTAGATAAGTTTGGAGATGATGGTAGTGAGAGAGTTGGTAGCTGTTACACAATGAGGAAAGGCGCAGAGAAAGGAATTTCAATCGTGCATGATCTTACAAATTCTCGCGAGATAGTTCACAACACTTCTTTCTCTGATTTGCGTAAGATTTTTAACACAACAAAAAGATTCTACTGCTACGACACAAATACCTACATAGCAACTATTGCAGCATTATGTGGATGTTTATCAATCGTTATGCCAGAAGATGGCATAGATAAGGATCTATGGCGATCAAAAAATCCAGCAATGAAGTATGGTATAGCTTATGGTGAAGATGATATAGATTATGCATTGAGTACAATAGATAAGGTACGTCCTTATTTACAAGAATTGGAACAAGAGTCTAAACAGCAATTAATAACTTTTATCAATAAATCAAAAAATATATAAAATGGCTAATGGAGTGTATAAAATAACAGAAGATTTTGAGAAAGCATTGTCTGATTATACTGGAGCACCTTATGTTGTTACAGTCGACAATATGTCTAATGCATTATTCTTAGCTCTTACTTATGAAAAAATTGTAGGACTTGAAGTTACCATACCGTCTCGTACATACCCTTCTGTTCCGTGTGAGATTATTCATGCTGGTGGGCAAGTGAAGTTTGCAAAAACAAAAGGAAAAACTATTAAGGGTGCTTATCAACTAACCCCAACTAACGTATGGGACAGTGCATTACGTTTTACACACGATATGTATATACCAGGCTCCCATATGTGTATTTCTTTTACTGGACCTTATAAGCATTTTAAGCTATCTAAAGGCGGTGCAATACTTACAGACAATGAAGATGCTTATTTTTGGTTTAAGCGTGCACGATACTCCGGAAGGCGTGAATGCTCGTATCATGAAGATCATTTTGATATGATCGGTTGGAATTTCTATATGATGCCAGAGTTAGCCGCAAGAGGGTTATTGATGATAAATCAATTTTATAAAGATGGAAAACCACTATCCAACAACGATCTTGAATTACCATATCCAGATCTTAGTAAGTATGAAATTTACAAAAAAGCTAATCGAGATATATGAAAAGTGTAGGAATAATGCAGCCATATTTTTTTCCATATATAGGATACTTTCAATTAATTGATGCTGTAGACGTTTATGTTAATCTAGATCATGTAAACTTTATGAAAAGAAGTTATATGACAAGAAATAAATTAAAAAATAATACACCATTTAATATCCCAGTTATCAATGGCAGTCAAAATAAAAGCTGTATTGATGTGAAGATTAGTTTCGATCAGAAGTATCTTGACAAATTGGTGAAGACAATACACTATAACTATCACAAAGAGAAAAATTATGAGGAGATTGCTAATACCATTTTTGAATCATCTATAGGAGAGCTTATAAATTACGAATATGACGATGTACCATTTTTACACACAACAACATCTATTTCTGAGTTTAACATTCATTTCATACAAAAGGTATGTGATTACTTAGATATTAACACAAAGATTATACATACATCTATAGGTTTAACGGACAAGAAGAAGGGTGAGGGATTGAAAGAAATAACTAAGAGATTAGGAGGCGAAGTGTATGTAAATGCTATTGGTGGAACTAAACTCTACAATAAAGAGGATTTTCTCACAGATGGCATTAATTTACAATTTGTACAAATGGGTGACGTTTGTTTTTCAGATAAATACTCTTCAATTCTTCACTTACTATTCACCCACGATAAAGATTATATCAAAGATCAATTAAAAAAATATACACTAATATGAAATATCAAAACATAGCTAAACACTACAACGACTGCTTTCATAAACATGGAGATAGCCACCTAGGCGTGGATTGGCCAAACTTTAAAGATACCCTCACTCGCCACAAGGTAATGAGTGAAATCTTCTTAAACAACGACAAGGCTACTATCTTAGATTTTGGATGTGGCGTGGGTCATTACTATGAGTACTTGAAGGGACTTTATGTTAAGACAAAATATTACGGCTTAGACATTAACTCAGATATGATTGAGCATTGCAAAAACAAATATCCATATATGCAAGACCGATTTATTTGCACAGATATACACTCAACACTCTCTACCAATAAACTTCCACAAGTTGATTATGTTATAGCAAACGGTACTTTTACAGAAAAGCAAGATTTATCACACCAGGAAATGTCAGAATTTTTCTATGAAACTTTAAAGGTGTTGTGGAAATCTTGTGATCGTGGTATGGCTTTTAATGTTATGTCGAAGTGTGTTGATTGGGAGCGAGATGATTTGTTTCATTTGTCGATGGATGACTTAGGATTATTTTTAAAAAACAACTTATCGAGTGAATTTTCATTTCGATTTGATTATAAATTATACGAATATACTACTTATGTTTACAAACGCTAATATGTTTTTGGCTGAGTGCAATCACAAAGCCAAATCAAATGTAATTATCTTTGGAGAAAAAGATCTAGCAGAGCTAGCATATTATTATCTCACAGAAGACTCTAAAATGTTCAATATAGAAGCTTTTACAGTTTCACGTGAATACTACAAAAACTCAAATATTGCAATGCCAGATGGTAAAGTATATCCCGTTGTTGTTTTTGAAGATTTACCACAAACTCATAGCCCAGATAAATTTAGCTTGTTTGCACCAATGACTGGTGTCAAAATGAACACAGCTCGTAAATCTATATACGAAACCGGCAAGTCCCTAGGATACAGCTTTGTTTCCTACATATCAAGCAAAGCAACTACCTTTGATAATACCATAGGCGAAAACTGCTTTATTCTTGAAGACAACACCATACAACCATATACTACAATTGGAAACAATGTAGTGATGTGGAGTGGTAATCATATTGGACATCATGGTTGTGTTAGAGATCATGTGTTTTTTACATCTCATGTTGTTATGTCTGGACATTGTGATGTTCAAGATCGAGCTTGGTTAGGTGTGAATGCTACTCTTCGCGATGGTATTGTAGTTGGACAAGGTTCCTTGATTGCCATGGGTAGTGTTGTCACGAAGAGCACAGACGAAAATGGATTCTATATGGGCTTCCCTGCTAAGAAGCAAGAAAAATCAGCAATAGATGTTTATTAATGAAGTGGATAAAGAAACATAATATATTTAATAAACATCACGCACAGTTACCAGTTGTTGATGTATTAGATTCGGTATATCGTATATACTATTCAACACGTATCGAAGGAAGATCAACTCCACTTTGGATAGATGTCGATCAGCAGTCGTTTCAAGTTCTAAACAAATGCACAAAGCCAATTTTACCACTAGGTGCACTTGGAACATTCGATCATTACGGCGTTATGCCAACTGATATTGTTCATATTGACAACAACACCAAGTACTTGTATTACATTGGGTGGTCATTGAGACAAGATGTACCATACTACAATACCTTGGGATTAGCTATTAGTTATGATGCTGGATCAACATGGTACAAACATTCTAACGGACCGGTGTTTAACTCTTGTACTAAAGAACCTGGCTTTATTGGAACAGCAAAGGTTTTTAATAATGGTGGCGATTGGTCAATGTATTATTTGTCTTGTAGAGATTGGATTAAAAGTGAAAAAAGTTTGGAGCCAATATACGATATTAAGCTAGCGAAGTCGATTGATGGAGTTAACTGGATGCCTTTAGATAAGACAATTATACCTTTGCTAGAAGGCGAAGGAGGGATATCCTCCTTTCAGATGATCAAAGATAAAGCATGGTTCTCGGTACGAGGAGCAGCTTCATATAGAAATAATGTAGAGCAATCATATAAGATAAAAACGTCTACACTCACAAACGGTGAATGGGTTAGAGATGATCACATAGAATTAGATGTATCTACGGATGGTTGGGATAGTGAAATGGTAGCCTATCCTTACATAATACAAAATAATAACGAATTAATTATGTTTTATAATGGAAATAAATTTGGAAAAACAGGAATTGGATATGCAATTGCTAGATCTTAGTATTGATGGAGTAACAGTCATCAAGAACTTTTTCTCAGCTAAACAGATAAATAAACTTCGCATGGATGCTGAAGAAGTGTTTAAGAAACAACACGTACGTTTTGGGTACCACAAATCCTTCGAAGAGAATATGATTAGACTCTTTAATGAGCAGTTTGAAGTGTTCACAAATTGCGGCAAAACAATACAGCAAGGGTTATGGGATCTTTATAGTATTGCTGTAGATCCGAAACTCAAAGAAAAGCTTTTGCAGCTAGGACTTAAAACGCCATCAATGTGTACTCGTCCTGTATTGTACTTCAATCATCCAAAGTTAGCTAAGGACAAAGTGTACTACAAAACACCACCACATCAAGACTGGTCTTCAATGCAATCGAGTTTAAACTCGGTAGTAGTGTGGATTCCATTAGTTGAAGTTGATGAGAAGAATGGAGCTGTTATATTCTATCCTGGTACTCACCAATTGGGACCACTGCCATATACAGAGAGAGGTGGATTTGCAGGTGTGGATATTCCAACGACTGCTAAAAAATCAATACAACCTAAATTAAGTATTGGCGATATAGCTATCTTCTCAACACTATTAGTTCACGAGTCAGGTGATATACATGATGATAGTATTCGATGGTCATGCCACTTGCGATATTCAGATCTCCAAAGCCAAGAGTTAATTGATAGAGGATATCCTAATCCATATATTTACAAACCAACTATAAAGAAATGATACATATATTTTATAGACACTACCAAAACGATAACCTAGAACACACTACAACCCGAAGCCGACCAGATTGGTTTTCATATAAAACATGTTTTGATAATATGCTTCATACTATTAAAAATACAGATGCTAGACTGACTGTAATGATGGATGGCGAAGTGTCGCAGTGGATTGATGTAAACTCAAATACAGATTATAGTGTGCATCAGTTTGATGGTGGAAGTGATTCTGCATCAGCAG
>Ga0209632_10000382_pt1 | contig 46425 bp, 43 predicted proteins | sample COG_10_FD_184754 | JGI IMG/M metagenome (GOLD analysis project Ga0209632, IMG submission 184754) | Pelagic Microbial community sample from North Sea - COGITO 998_met_10 (SPAdes) (version 2) | ecosystem: Environmental > Aquatic > Marine > Neritic zone/Coastal water | place: Helgoland, sampling... | reverse complement strand
ATACTGTTGCTAATGAATTTGAAGATGCACCACTAGCACCTCCATCTGCTGTTTGAAAAATAATACTACCACCGGCTCCACTACCCGTACCTTGACCTGCGCTTATTGTAAGGTTTGTTCCATCCTCATCTGTTCCAGAAACTGATTCTGTACTAATCGTTGTATCAGTTAAATTTCCACCCAAAACTATATTACTATTAAATGTGGCTTTTCCTGCATCAGACATATCAAAAACAAGAGCATCAATACTACTTCCATCGTCATTACCAGTAATAGTTAAATCTTTATTTGATTGTGCTACATTTAAAGTAATATTGTCTGATGATTCGGTAATTGTGAATTCATTTCCATTAGAACCAAGTGTTAATCCTGTAAATGTAGGACTATCGCCTGTTGCTAATTCAAGAATTGTTCTAGAAGCTGCTACATCGTTAGCGGTTATTAAACTAACCATAGGAGCTGTAGATGAATTAGTACCACCATTAGCAATTGGTAAAATATTTGTAACTTTTGTTGTTAAATCAATAGAACCGGCCAACATACCATTTGTAACACCTAATGCTTTAACTGATATTGTTCTTCCGGATGAAGCATTATAAGTTGTACCTGAATCCAATTGTAATGAAGAATCATCTACTGTTAAATTATTTAAATTACTACCGAGTGATACCCCACTTATTGTACTACTCGTCAGTTTTCCATTATCAATAGAACCAGCTAACATAGCATTTGTAACAGTAGTGTATCCTAAAGCTCCTACATTATCTACTGCTAATACTGTATTATTACTTCCTTTATTTAAAAAAGTAGTATTATTTGTCGAGGCTTGTATTAGAATATCATCTGTTGTACCACCTGCTATATTATTTACTATAGAACCACCACCACCGCTTGCTATTAAAGTACCACTTATTGTTACATCACCTGCAAAAGTAGCAGTTCCATCCTTATCTATTTTAAATTTATTGGTTGCTGAATCGTTTACTTGAAAAATATCAGCAAGCTGAGAACCAATTGAAGTCACAGATAATGGAATTGTATTAGTATCAGTATTAGTCATTGTTGTATTAGCTAGTACAGAAAGCGAATTAAAACTAGCATCACTTGGTGTAGTTTCTCCAATAGTTGTATTATCTATGACCCCACTATTAATATCAACATTCGTCATAATTTGATTGTTCAAGTCAAAAGTCACAGTACTATTACCACCTAATGTAATTGTATTTGTAGAATGAGTCAATGTAACATCAGATTGATCAAAATTAATAATACTTCCATTACTTAAAAATAAATCATTAAAACCAAGTGCAGAAGCACCTAAATTATGTACTCCATCAGAATTTGGTACAATATTACTATTTAAACCAGCAGTTATTATTAATTCATCAGCTGTTGCATTTCCAATATTTACATTACCTTGAAAATTTGTAATACCAGATACAGTCAAATTAGTACCAACATTCATTGTACTTGTGCATGTTAATGTAGTAAAACTACCAGCCGCCTTTGTAGTACCTCCAATTGTTGTACCATCAATAGTACCTCCAGATACATCAATATTTGTAACTGTTAATGTTGATGCACTTTCATCATAACTAAAATTACTTCCAATAGTCAAATCACCTCCAATAGTCAAATCACCCGATCCATCTAGTGTTAAAATAGAAGCTGAATTACTATCTTGAACTTCAAAGGCGGTACTTGTGTCGTCAGAACCTAAACGGTTAATTATTTTATTACTACTATCTTGATTATCTATTATAATATTTCCACTAGTATTTTGTATTGAAAAATCGCTATTATTATGCGATAATGAAGTATCGTCGTTAGTACCGAAAGATAATGCAATACTATCATTTAATTGAAGATTTCCTCCTTGAATTAATACTTCACCTGCTGTATTCGTGATACCAACTGCAGTAGTTAAAGTATCACCTGTTACATTTAATCCATCATTCGCATCCACATTACCAGAAAAAGTTACTTGACCTCCATTTGTTTGATTTATTATTCCACCAATACCAACACCACCATCTACAGTTAATGCACTACTTGTTGTATTGCTTATTGTTACTACACCAGATGTTATATCCAAACCAGAACCCATATCTACATTTCCACCAAAAGTTACTTGGCCAGTTGTTTGAGTTAAAACACCTGTTATATCCAAACCTAAATTCGCATCTACATTTCCGCCAAAAATGACTTGACCCGTTGTTTGATTTAAATCACCCGTTACATCCAAACCTGAATCCGCACTTACATTTCCACCAAAAGTGACTTGGCCTGCTGTTTGACTAATTGTACTAGCTACATCCAAAGTTCCACCAATAAAAACATTTTTAGCAATACCTACACCACCACCTAGAGTTAATGCACCAGTTCCTGTACCATTAGATTGAGTAGTATCACTTATTGTTACTACACCGGCTGTTACGTCCAAACCAGAACCCGCATCCACATTACCTGCAAAAGTTACTTGACCACCAGTTGTTTGTGTTATTGCTTGGTTAGTTATTGTTAAGGCGCCACCTGATATATCTAGACCAGAACCCGCATCCACATTACCAGCAAAAGTTACTTGACCACCAGTTGTTTGTGTTATTGCTTGATTAGTTATTGTTAATGCGCCACCTGCTATATCTAGACCTGAATTCGCATCTACATTACCACCAAAAGTGACTTGGCCTGATGTTTGACTAATTGTACTAGCTACACCCAAAGTTCCACCAATAAAAACATTTTCACCAATTCCTACACCTCCATCTACAGTTAATGCACCAGTTGATGTTGAAGTAGATGTTGTTGAATTATTTATTGACGTTATACCATTTGTAGTAACTGTTCCAAGAACAAAAAGGTCACCTGTAGCCGGGTCTAATGTAAAAGTTGCTCCTCCACCACTATCACTATAATTTGCTTCTACTGTACCTGTATCACCTTTGTCTCCTTGGTCACCCTTGGGTATTGTGAAATTAAATGTAGCATCAGATTGTGTTCCTCCATTTGTAATTGTAGCATCAGTACCCGCACCACTTGTTGTAACATTACCTACAGAAATAGTAGCAGCCAAACCTCTAGGACCGGAACTTCCTGTAGCTCCAACATCACCAATATTTCCCTGTAAACCTTGAGGTCCCTGAGGTCCTTGAGGTCCTATGGGCCCTTGTGGTCCTATCTGTATAAAATTAGCCTTTGAATTTGTACTCGTCATAATATATAATTAATAAATATATTATAATAGTATATTCTACATATTATAGTAGTTTTCCAATTGTACAAATAAAATCGTCATTCAATTCATAACGAATACCTATAACGCGTGTAGTTATTTTATCCATCTCTTTTATATTACTAAATTTAGAATCTAAATAATGATGATCACGAGCTATAAACATTGTAATTGGTTTATTTTTTTCGTTATCAATCACTTCAGCATGTATACCTGCCTTTGTAATGGTCTTACACACACACTCGATTTCCATACCTTCTACTGGTAAACATACCATAGCATCAAATGTAACATAAAATTCCACATTATTTCCATTTACCAAACCAGATGAATAACTACGAATTTCAACTGTTTTTGGTTTTATATATCCTTCATAAACACATTTTCCACCTAATAGCATCTCCAATTTCATTTCTAAATTTGGTTTTACACTTTTTCCAATTTCTGTAATATTTAAACAGACTTTTCTTTCTAAAACAGACTTTAAATAAACACCATAAATAGTTTTCTCAACTTTTTCACCATTTCTAAAATTTTTCTTTGTTTTTTTTATTATTACAGTAGCCATTTACTAATAAATAATAGTAATATTTTATATTATTTATTTAAGTTATAATAAAAATCAATTTTATCAGTTCAATAATTCAAATACATTACTTCTTAGCCTCACAATTCCCTGTTTCTTTATTTTTTCTTGTTCCATTAGGACATCTTTTACGTGATTTATTGGAAACACATTTAAATTTATCATCGCGTTTATAACCAGGTTTACATTTCAATACACAGCGTTTTGTTTTTGGATTACGTACTTTTCCTTTTGGACATTTTAATCTTTTTGTAGGAACATGTTTCGCAAGTTTCTTTTTTAATACACACTTAAAGGTAGTATTATCACGTGCATAACCTTTTTTACATTCTTTCACACAACGTTTTGTTTTTGGATTGTATTCCTTTCCTTCATCACAAATTTTAATAGGTTCAATGGATACTTGATCTAATTGTTTTTGATTCATTTTTACATCTTTCAATTTGATTTTGTCCAAGACATCATCTATTTTTTTAGCTATTTTTGTCTTTTTAACAATTTTATGATTTACAAAATGTTCATTTTTCTTTAAAACATGTTTCTCTAAAAATTTTTCATATAATAAAGTGGCTTCTTCAATACGAATACGTTGTAAAATTGATGGGTGATACATCTTAAAGGCCAATTCTCCTAGTTCACGAACTGCTGGTGTACAACCTCGAGATGATGTTAGTTTTAAAACTTTCATTATAGAAATTCCAAGACCATATGAATCAACAGTGTCTAATGATTTCTCTAAAAAAGTTTCATAACTCATTGGATGTAAAGAAAGCCCAGGAAAGATCGATGTTTGATAACAAGTATCTCTATATCCTTGTATAATATCATCAATGGACGCCCCTGAAATTTTTTCATCATGAACAGATGAAAGAAAATATCCAATTGTTTCCCCTAAAGATGTTCTATATGAACGAGTTTTCACATCTTTGATAAGATTATTTATATAATTATCTATTTCTGTCGGAGTTTTCTTATAAAGGTCTCTATGAAAATAATAAGTATTTAAAAATTTTAATTCGAATGGAAATGACCAGTGATGTATAGAAAACCCATTTGTATCTTTTCTTGATTCATTCATTTTTGTTTGTTTATTAGTCATTAAACCAAAATCAATAAAATTACAACGTTTTTTTTCTTTACTATAAACAATATTTTGACCTTTTAAATCATGATGAATAACATTGTGTTCTTTAAATTTCATAAGACCCAAAAACATTCGATGTAATTCTTTTAAAAAGTCCATTTTTAATACTTTTGTTTTTTTAGCATAATCAACTAAATTCAGACCACCATTTTTCATTAATAATAAAGAATATTTATCGTATTTATTATAGTAAAGTACTTCACCCGCCATGTTACATTTTTTAACAGCTTTTTTATTTTCACTTTGCGTTCCTAATTTACATTTTTCAGGTTTTCCTAAATAAAATTCTTTATTATTGTCTATCTTATCAATGACCACATATTCTTTCAATTCAGTTAAAGCAGCATTATTTTCCATTAATTTTGATACATTTTCAATATCACGTTTATTAGAACCTTCACAAAGTAAAGATGGATGATGTACACATCCATAAGTTCCTTCTCCAACAACTTTTGGAATACTCATTATACTAATAGTGAGAAAAAACATTATATTTTTCTAAATTTCGCAATTTTATTATAAGCGGCTTCTTCTGTATTTAGAAAACCGATATTTTTTTGAAAACTGCTTATTGTCTTATGACGCAGTAATATTTCAATAACAACACACAAACCTTGCTGCATAATTTCTTTTGTTTTCTTTAAACCATACATAGGGTCTTCTGGAAGTACATTATCATGTACAATCAAATTCAAATACTTTATAATATAATCCTTTCCGGGTGTTTGTCCATTAATACGTGTTCCGGTATTGTTTTGCATTTGTGTTATATTTTTTACCCTAAACACCATTTCTTTATTGTTTCTAAACATATCAATAAATCCAATAATACTTGAATAATGTGCGTCGATTTTTTTAAACTTGGAACTTAATGTTTTCGATGTTTCAAAATTGCGAATATCTTCTGGTTCCCCTTGTTCCCAAATACTTGGGTCACTTGATTGAATATATAAACTCCATTTATTACTACTTTCAATAATCAAAAAAGCACTTTTATTTCTATATGTAACCATATTTTCATCTAAATAAGATTTTATAATTTGTTCAATATCATCATATTCTTCACTATTTCTTACTTTTGAATAAAAATGGGAAATTAATTTTAATTTACTATCAGGCATTAACATGTCGACATTATGGTGAATAATATATTTGGTATAATCTGTATAATCAATATTATGAATCAATTGTAAATGATTTAATACAATACTAGCATGTTTGTACCAATCTTGGTCACCTTGTGTAATTTGATTTTGTTTTGTAGCATTGTCCAAGTTTGTACGAATAGTTCTCATTACAGTTTCATAATCAACCACTACTTCTTCTACTTGTTCTTGTTGTGTAAAATCTTTTGGTATTTCCATTGTGATTTTTGGTCGTTTAAAATCAATAGGTACTTTTCGTTCAAAAACGGTTATATTTTCATCTGTTATTTCGGCTGGTTGAAATGCATATATTTCTCCTTTATTTACAATATTACCTTTTCTTCCATATTTATCAATTACATATTCATTTTTGTTTTTAATAAAACTGGTTAATGCACTATAAATTTGACTAATTGGATATTGTTTTGTAGCATTTACTAATTCAATAATTTCAGTCAAGTTATAAAAATGATGACCGGTTGTTTTATCACGATATAATTCGCGAATACGTTTCATAATACGTTGATTATTTGACGTTAAAAAATCATTAGAATACAATTCTTCTATTTTTCCTTCATCTCTAGCAACATCGTTTTTTCCATTACATTTATAATCACAGTTGTCCATATAATCACAAATATCGGTATATGGTTTATCTCCAACTTTAAATATAATTTTTTTCTTACTAGCCAATTTAATTTCAACATTCTGATTTTCTGGTTTGACTGCTAATTTTTCAACAGTGAAGTTTTTTTGTCCAATATTTAATAAGCAATCAACCGATGTTTCTTTTAATAAGCGAGTGACTTGGCCAATTTTTTCGGACTTTCTTTTAGCCAGTCGATATACATAGACATCAACAGACTCTTCTTCATTATCCAAAACGGTACCATGTAAATATATTTCAACATTTCTTTTTCGGAAAGGTAAATAGCAATGACCTTTTTGTCTAACCCCACGGCCAATAATTTGTTCAATTCGGTTCATATTATACCAAGGTTCTAAAATATGTACTTGACGAATGCACTTGAAATCCAATCCTTCTGAACCTGCTCTCGATATTAAAATGACTTTAACTAATGACCCGTCTTTATTCTCTTCACTAGTAATAGTTTTAATATCTTGGGCATTGTTTGGTGAAAATGCTTTATCACCAGTGATCATTGTATATCGTGCAGGATGAAATTCTTCGCTGCCTTTTTTAGGTTCCATTGTTTTTGCATTTAATGTTTGACTGGGTTGTATCTTAAACAGTGATTTTACTTTATCTCCTGACGAATAACGAATTAATCCCATTTCTTCCAAGGCCAACGCCATTGGTACAACACCACCATCAATATATTGTGAATAAATTAATATGATACCTTGTGATTTTTTAATGATTTCGCAAATTTCATGCATTTTTGAACTATATTTGGCCAATTCTTTAGAACTAAATATTTTTCCGTATTTTTTCTCGATTTCTGGTTTATAAGAATAATTGTACTTTCTTGGAACACTCCTATTCGATTCGTCTACATAATTCATTATATTAGATAAACCTCTTTTTCCTACATAATTAGCACCAGATGCTTTAGTTACATTCCTTTTTTTTACTTCATCAAAATAAGTCACTCTATTAATTTCCCCTTTTTTTATTTCTTCATCAAGACTTGGACTTGGATATACAATATTTAATGATTCAATAGGAACTTGGAGGCGTTGAAATCCAAAACGGTCTAATTCATCGAATGCGAGAGCATCATCTTTTTCGATTTCTACATCTTTTTTCATGGCTTTAATAATCAATTTATATACATTTTTTTGATAAGAACCTATTTCAGAAATATACAAAGGTAAATTGGAAAGAGGTGGCTCTATTTTTTTCCCATTTAATTGAAGTTTTGGAAGTTTGATTTGGTTTGAACCATTTCCGATTAATGATTGACCCGCTTTACTTAGACTTTCCAATGCCGTGCTTGGATTTTCAAAGGTTTTTTCAATGGCGAAATTGTCTGGATAAACGCGATATGGAAATAAATAAGGATTTTCACCACGTACATAAGAAACATAACCGATTAACTTTCTGGCTAATAAATCACGACCGTCTTCTTCAATAACTAAATCGCCCTGTTTTTTTTCTTCTTTGAAACTGCCGTTTGAATCAAATACTTCGTTTTGGGTAATCAATCCTCGTTTATCATTCGCATTCATCAAATTAGTTAGCCAAATAATTTCATTGTAAGAATTGTACATAGGTGTAGCAGAAAGTAATAAAAATCGCATATTATTACAATATTTTGCTAATTTCATCAATAATTTCCCAGTTTTATCATCTTTATTATCTTCTGAAAGACGTATATTGTGTACTTCATCAATAATAATTAAACGATTGTTGAAAAATTTGCGCATATTTTGCACTTCCATTTTGCGTTGGTCTTCTTCTGAAAAACCTTCATTTAGTACAGCCGTTTTCTTTCTAATATAATTGGATAATTCAACATAACCCATAAAAACATAATATTGGTTAATAATAGATTTCACTTGACTTATTATTTTTTCTCTTGGAATTCCTTTTAAATTTGTAGGATTGACTTCTTGAATTAATGTATTACCAGCACATGATTCAATATTCCATAATCCATCCACTTCTTTTAATCTACGTTCATCAAACAATTGTAATTTGAAATTTGCTTGGACATTCGGTGCGGCAATAACTATAATACGCTGTTTAATACCGACTTGTTTCATATATTGTCTCATTTCTTCTGAAATACCAATAGAACTACATGTTTTTCCACTTCCTAAACCATGATAGAGTAATAAACTATTATAAGGTGTTTGAAAGGATAAAAAATTTTTAACAAATAACTGATGCGGCATTAACTCAAAGGGTTCATCACACATTTTATTAGCATGTTCTTCAATATTGTAAATTTCACCATCGTATTTTGTTTCGGCATATTCTCTATGTTGCGCGATTTTTTCGGAAAAATTGGGGTCATTGTGTGTAGGATATAAAAATGTTTTTTCTTCATTTTTCTTTTCTTCAGCATATTCGATTTGTTCCTTTTTTCTCAAAAATTCATTGGATGTTTTTGGTAAACTGGCTAATTCTGTGGATATAGAAGGGACCTCTTTGTCTTCTCTTACACTAAAATTTTTCACTTCCTCTACTTTTGGTAATTTTTCAGCCATTATTATTTCGTCTTTTTTTTCGGCTTGTATTGGTGCACATTCGCCTTTACGGTTACGTTTTGTTCCTTTTGCACATTCTTTTCTTTTTTTTATAGTTACTTTTTTTCCTAATTCATCTTTTGCTTCCATTATAAATATACGTATATACAATAAACGTATATTTGTATTTTGTTTTTTGAACAATTATAGATTTTCTATTGTAGTTTTTTGACCATGACATTCACGACATAATGCTTCTAAATTATCAACATGATTACTTCCACCATGTTCTAGTCGTATTTTATGGTCAACTTCAAACCAAGCATTTAACTGTTGATTACAACCTGTACAGGACCAATTTTGTCTAGATGCTACAAATTTCTTCTTAGTTTCGCTTACCGACCTTTTTGTTCCTTTTTTCCCCGATTTCATCATGATTTCCTGAGAACGTGAATGAGTATTAGGTACTTGGACAACAGGGTAATCTGTATTGTTTTCATATTGATGTTTTGAAGTAAAGTCCAAGATGGGTGAAATCATAGAACTTGTATTTTTATCAATAGGTAAATATTTCAAATAATCATTGGATGTTCTTAATATATTTTCAGCATTTGCCGGATTTTTCTTTAATAATACATATAATACAAAAGCAGCCAAGATAACACCTCCTATTTTAAAATATTTTTTATGCGCCATTATATTTTTTGTATACTTACCTTCTGTATAAATATGGAAAATAACGGCACATGTAATCACTAATAACCACAATTCTAAACGCATAGTTATATTATATTTATATAAAAATCACTATGGATTATTTGTATTCTACTTGTATAAATATATAATTAAACATATACATATAAATGTAAAAGCACCAATAATGTATTCTTTGCGAATTTTTAACTTTTCAGATAGTTTTAAAGGTCTTGGTTTATACAAAGCAATATAATCATCTAAAGCTTCAAATAATGTAACTTCTTCTTTGTCCAACATTCGATTGATTCGATTATGAATAAAATGCATCCAACGTATAAAAGAGTCTCTATTGACTAAATATGGGGTTACAGGATAATGGTCTAACATATTACTAAATTTATTACCAATTTTTTCATTTGGAATAAATAAAGGCATATTATATATTAAATCGTAATATTTGCGTTTTGTTACTTCATTTGGATATAATGGATATGTATGTGCTACTGTATGTAAAAAGAACCAATAATGTGGCCCCCATACTGTCGGATTAAATTTTTCATGCTCTAAAACGGAAAAGTTGGACGGCAAATTTGTTTTTTCAATATAAGAATCGTATTCTGTATCCATTTATTAGGAAATTATAAAGTATATAAACAAATGCTAATATAATAATGTAGAAAAAGCGTAAATGCAAAATGATATATATTGTAATAATTGTGGTAAAAACGGACATCTATACCATCAGTGTAAATTACCTATAACAAGTATAGGAATTGTTGCTTTTCGTATGAAAGACAATATTCCGGAGTTTTTGATGATTCGTAGAAAAGACAGTTTGGGATATATTGATTTTATGCGAGGTAAATATACATTACAAAATAAAGAATATTTAATTAATATGCTAAATCAGATGACTATAGATGAAAAAGAAAATTTAAAAAATTTATCTTTTAATGAACTATGGAAAGAAATATGGGGTGGAAATAACGTATGTCTTCAATATAAAAACGAAGAATCAAATTCCAAAGAAAAATTTAATAATCTTAAAGAAGGTATTAATATAAATAATAATAAATATACATTGCATGATTTAATTGAAGAAAGCAATAAATCTAAACAATGGTATGAAACGGAATGGGGTTTTCCAAAAGGGCGTCGTAATAGTAAAGAAAGCGATTATGATTGCGCATTGCGTGAATTCAATGAAGAAACAGGATATAGTACATATTTGCTTCATAACTTGCAAAATATAATTCCTTATGAAGAAATTTTCACTGGTTCAAATTATAAATCATATAAACATAAATATTTTATTATGTACATGAATTATGAAAATACATTGAATGATACAAATTTTGAAAAATCAGAAGTAAGTAAAATGGAATGGAAAAATTTTGAAAACTGTTTGCTTTCAATAAGAAGTTATAACGTTGAAAAAAAACGAATATTATCAAATATTTATAAATGTATAACTGAAAGCAAAATTATTTAATTTATACATTTAATTTATAAAATCCATTCATAATATATATTATTAATGGATAATGAAAATTTTATATCAAATTTACTAAAAAAAGATTCCATAGGAAAGGAAACACGACGTATATTTTTAAAATATTTAGTTACATCTGTTGTATTTGTAATTGCACTTTCTATTTTAATTAGTATTATTATAAGTCCAGGAACTGCAGAATACAATGTACAAAAATATTTTTTTGTTTATTCTATACCGATAATATTAACCTTTTGTGTTATTTTAAATTTAAATAAAAACACAAAGGCAACAAAATTGTTTTTAAAGTTATTAGGTGTAGTATGTTTTTTCATTTTCGGTATTTATTTGTATTCAACATCAACAAATACATTTAATATCGATTCTATATCTAATTTTGTATTGTCTTTATTAATTGTAATGTTTGGTTTAGCCATTCTTTATAGAGCATTAATTAATTATATGGAAAAATTACAAGGTTGGGGAGGTTTTATCGCACAATTAATCTTTTACATTCCTTGTGTTTTATATGATGTTTGGGAATATTTTATTAATGAAATTAATTTAACACCCTATTCTGTTTATTTATTTATTATTGTTGAGATATTACTTATTATTGTATACTTCTATTTACCCGATATTTCAGATAAAGTAACAGGTAAAGATAATGGAATTGTTTTATTAGATAGTGTTGAATTCTTGGACAATGGTCAATTAATTATAGCAAATAGTGATGATTTAAAAATACCAAAAGAAAATGAATCAAAATATAAAGATAATATTCAAGGCGAATATTTAACTAACTATTGTTTATCGATGTGGATATACATTAATCCACATTCTGCGAATCATGCTTCATATAACGAAGAAAAACAAATTTTTAGTTATGGTTTTTCAGATTATACAGGAGTTGAACATGTGAAACCTATGATACGATATTATGGTGGAGGTGATGGTAGTGATCAATTAATTGAAAGAAACAAATTAATCTTTTATTTATCAAGATATCCACCAACTAATCAATATGATAGTGATGAACATACATTTTATGATGTAACGATCAAAATGCAAAGATGGAATCAAGTAGTAGTTAATTATAATAGAAATATTGTTGATATTTTTATAAATGGTAATTTAGAAAGATCTTTCAAAATGAAAAATTTACCAATGTATAATGACTTGGACAATATAGTTGTTGGAGATGATAATGGTATCGATGGAGGAATATGTAATATAACTTACTACAGACATGCATTAACACCTGAACAAATCGCTCTTTCATATAATACAATGGTAAATTCAAATTTACCAGTTCCTAGAAAAAAATCATCCACAAAATCCGATGATTAATATAGATATTATAAAATAATATATTATAAAATAATATATTATAGATGGACTGGACGACAATAGTTTTAGCTATAATCATTATTATATTAATTTACACATTATACGTATTTTTTGTAGCAAAATCATCTGTGATTGGAGATTCTGTAAGTCTTAAAGATAGTAATGATAGTATTACTGAAATAAATAGTGGTCAATCAACAAGATATTCGTATGGTATTTGGGTTTATGTAAATACATGGGATGCTACTAGAGAAAAAACTATTTTTTCAAGAAATGAAAATATCCGAGTATGGTTAGCAAAAGATGAACCATCATTATATTTCACAATCACCTGTGTAGGAACAAATGGAAGTTCATTAACAGACCAAAACATTTTAGTAACAGACAATTTTAGTATTCAAAAATGGGTGTATATTGTAATTAGTGCAGACAACACAATAATTGACGCCTATTTAGATGGAAAATTAGTAAATTCTACAAAGTTAGAAACAAGTCCAAATCAACCTGCGTCATCAACTAATGCACCTATCGAATATGGTAGTGGTTGGGATTGTTATGTTGCTGGATTACAAAATTGGAGTACACCTATTGGCCCTCAAGAAGTATGGGATAACTACATGGCTTCTAACGACAATGCATTATCACGATTTTTCGGAAGTTACACTATGGATGTGGCTGTGAATAAAGACAATGTGCAGCAATCCTCGTACACAATTAACTTTTAAACCCTTGAACACTCAAAATATACACATTTTATACCAGTGAAGATTTAAAATGGAACGCCTCCGGCGTTCTGAATTTTAATTCGTTACTGATATCTGACTCTTAAACGATTTAAAATGGAACATTTTGAATCTTTCAAGGGTTTAAATCTTCAAGGGTTTAAATCTTCAAGGGTTTAAATCTTCACAGGTATAAATGTTCACATGTATAATAACTTCATTTAGTGATAAAAAAAAAATATTGTAAATATATATCAATATATTTATAAGATGAATGCACCACCACCACCATCACAACCAGAAAATTCTGGTAAAGAAATATCCCAATCAGTTAATGATGCTGCTAATAGTGCAGGTGAAAAAATATCTTCATTAGCCAATAATGTTTCTGAAAATGTTAATAGTGCTTCGAATTATGTGAAAGAGTCATTATCTTCTTTCAACGATTCAGACTTAGTTGGTTCTACTGGTACTTTTTTAGAATCGAATACATTGATTGCTAAATTCGCATTTTTAGTCATTGTATTAATTGTGTTTATGATATTATTAAATTTAGGAGTTAAACTTGTTGGATTTTTTATGAAACCAAAAAATGACCCGAAATTAATAAATGGTACAATGAATGGTTCTAATGAAGTTACAATTTACCAAGATCCTAAAAATGCGGAGTCGGTACCAATATTAAGGTCGAATAATGAAAATAAAGGTATTGAATTTTCATGGTCATTATGGATTTATATTAACGATTTACAAACATCTCCTCAATATTCTTGTGTCTTTAACAAAGGTAATGCTACATATAATGATTCAGGATTTGCTACAGTGAACAATGGTCCCGGTCTATATATAGATAATACAACGAATGATTTAATTATTAAAATGAATACAGTGGCTATTTCAAATCCTATTGAAACATTAGTGGTTAAAGATATACCATTAAGAAAATGGTTCAATTGTGTTATTCGTATTGAGAATACTGCATTAGATGTTTATATTAATGGTGGTATTGTAGCACGAAGTGTTTTGCAAGATGTACCAAAACAAAATTATCAAGATGTAAATGTTTGTAAAAATGGAGGGTATAATGGAAATTTGGCCGATTTACAATATTTCGATAAAGCATTGAGTGTTTTCCAAATTAATAATATTGTTTCATGGGGTAGAAACACCGCAGCAGCCAATCAAAGTAATACTAATGATGCTACTGGATTCCCATACTATCTATCTTATTTATGGTATAATTCTAATTATTAAATAAATTTATATAATAGGAATATTATATAAATGTCTGATGAATTATTATTAAGTTGTACGAATCAAAGAAAACAACGTGCGCGATTCTTTTATCATGAAGCAGGTGACCCATCAAGTCGATTTACGATTGATTCACCGTATGAATATAATAGTAATAATCAATTAATTTATACGCCTGGTGATTTAGATATGCGAAGGAAATGTGAGATATTGAAATATAAAGACAAAGCAATTGGTTCTGGAAGTAATAGTCAAGCAAATCTTTATTCTTATCTAGCAAAAAAAAAAAGAAATAACAATTTACACACTATAAGTTGCGATATAGCAAAACCTACTTCTTCTTCTGGTGTGCCTGGAAAAATTATTTTATTGAAAGAAGACTCAAATGCACCTTTATATAAATATTATAGTATATCCAAACAATTTCAATTTCAAAACATACCCTATGATGATTATAAAAGGGATTTTGATGTATTTCCAGTGGAAAACATTGAAGTCGCAAATTTAACTTCAGTCAATTTTTTAGATTTGATTGTTTTAAATCCTCCGAGTGTTAATTATTTATTTAATGTAAGTATTCCAATATCTATAAGATATGAAGCAGATTTTATAAAAAATATTGATAATAATAATGATATTAATAGTTCTGTATTGTCTATTTTTTCTTCAACATTTTATAATTTTTATAGTGATAGTCTTATTACAACAATTAATGTACCGTTTCGTTCAACTCCTTCGTCTCCTAATGATATTGTTGAATCCACACAAGTTTTATTAATTAATTTAAGTGATAGTACTAGTGGAAAAGTAAGTTGTACTCAATATATTGGAAATATAAATATAAATAATATTCCTATTACAGCAATAACTCAATATGTTTATTCATTTTTTTTACAATTATCTACATCATATTCTGAATATAGTGCAGCTGAACAAGCAGAACGTGCTAATAGTGATGGTTCGTCTATTTCAAATTTAAATGCGACAAATCTTACAAATGTATCTTATAGTTTTATTACTAATTTTGATAATGTAAATAGTAATTTTTATAGTAGTTCAGAAAACTGTATTACATCACTATATAATGATAATGCCGAAATTGATGCTAATAGTATACTCTATAAAGAATTTTCAATTACTTCAAATATATCAGGGTAATTTGGAAAAATAATGAATCAAAGGACCTAAACGTATATCATCTACGTGATTACAATCATTAAATAAAGTTAACGTATAATCATTTTCTAATATTTTAATCATATTATTAATATGATGAGACCCATGAGCATTTGGATTTTCATTAATTACTTTTTTTAAATATTCTAAATCGACTTCATAATCCAAACCTTTTACATTGTTTATTATTTTTTTTTTCATTTGTTCCATATTTCTACAATGATAATGAACTAAACATAAATCAGTCAGTTTATATTGTTCACTGTAATAATGATTTCCATGATCCAAAACACCATTCCATTTCCTTCTATTGAAAAATGTTTTCGCCATATTTTTATAATCATTATATCGGCCATATTCTGTTTCTAATAATGCATTATTATATCCATTATTATTATTTGTTGTTAATATTGTTTCAATATAGTTGCATTTGAATACTTCATATTTATTAAAATCATTAACTAAAACTTCATCTACATATTTTTTAGTAAATTCTGGGTTAATATTATTATTGGTTTTATCATAATGAACAACAAATTCATCAATATCCATTGGAAATGCTATATCGTAATGTCCAATTTGTTTATTTTTTATTAATTTCGTCATGTAAACACCTTTTTCTTTATAATCTGTTTCCCTAAATACTTGTATTCCTAATGGTTTGTATTTCATTATTTTTTCATAAGTACCATCTGTACTCATATTGTCTATTATATAAAGATTTCGATATCCGAATATCGAACCATGATAATTAATCCAATATTCAATAATATCTTCTTCATCTTTCACCATGGTAAATATTTTTACGTGCATTTACATTTTACAACTATTTTTTTTTTTTATAAAAACCGACCTCTGTTATTTTTTTCTCATATTCTATAAATTTTATTAAATATTCAGGTAAATTTGGTTCAATATAAGAACCTCCACGTATTTCATTTATCCCAAACATATGCATAAAAATTTTAACATATTTATCTATATCATATAAATCTTCGATTTCTAATAAAAAAACAACTTTTATTGGTTTACATATTTGAACAAATTCGTAATCTCTTTCGCATATTTTTAAAATTTCATCATGCTCCTTTTTATAATCTGTATGTAAAAACATTTTATCATTTTCTAAAGATAAAAAATACATGTATAATTTTTCGTCTTCTTCGTCTTCTTCATCTTCCTCTTCTTCATCGTTTTTTAAATATCCGCAACAATTTTCAAATAAATTATATTTTTCTTCATAACTCAAATCATCATATTTTGGATCATTTAAAATAGTATTATAAATCCATTGAAAATTATGTTTCTCTTCTTCTTCTTTTATATGTTCATCTAAAACCGATGCATTTGCTATAATATCATTCTCAATAATTGTAGATATTTTATCATTGTTTTGTCTTTTTCCACTTTTTTTCATATATTATTTACAAAGACAAAATACATTAAATATATAATAATTTTCATTAATTTATCAAAATTATTATGTTATTTATACTGCTGGTGATGGTGATACTGATGGTGCATATGTTGCTACTGATGGTGCATATGTTGCTGGCGCTACTGCTGTTGCTGGTGCTACTGCTGGCGCTACTGCTGTTGCTGGCGCTACTGATGGCGCTACTGCTGTTGCTGGCGCTACTGATGGCGCTACTGCTGTTGATGGCGCTACTGATGGCGCTACTGATGGTGTGTAAGTAGCTGGGGCCGGTGTAAACGATGAATTTGCATTAATTATCATTGTATTTCTAGTGTTATATGTATTAGTTCCACTTGTTTGATCTTCAGATTGTTGTGTTTGCTCTTCAGATTGTTGTGTTTGCTCTTGCAATCGTTCAATTCTGTTTTGCAATCTATCTAATGGTTGTTCGATTTCTTCACGTTGTTTTTTCAATTTTTTACGCTGTTCTTCTTGCTGTTTTATTTGGTCATCTTCTTTTTTCTGTTGTTCTTCTAATCTATCTTCTAATCTATCTAATGGTTGCTCTATTTGTTTTGAAGGTTGCTGTATTTGTTGTATTTGTTGCTGCTGTTGCATTTGAAGTATTTGATTAGCCGGTAAAGCTAAAGGTGGTTGATACATTGGATACTGCATAGGAGGTTGCATATAAGGCATTTGTGATAATGGGCATGCGTTTTGACCCATAGGCATTCCAGGTAATTGATTATATGTATTTTTCATAATAGGAGGTGTTAAAGCACCAGGAGGAGGTGGAGGTGGAGGGACACCCCAATTTACACTTTTGTTATTATATTTGTATCCAGAAAAATCAGGTTTCATATTATTTTCACATTCTTCTTGATTATTAAATGTACTACCATACATACAACGGTCTTCATTTTTCACTTGGACACATTTTGTACCACTTTCATCTTTTCCAATAGGGCACCATTTAAATTGTTCGGGACTATAATTTTCAGAAGGCAAATTATATTTTATTGTTTTTCTTAAATTAATCTCATTATCCAGATTTTGTATTTCATTCGATTTTTCCATTATAGAATTATCTAAATTATTTAATTGTTGTAATGTAACATTGTCTTCATCTGTTATCTTTGCTTCAGTTGCATTTTCATTTGATAATGGATTATAATTAAAGAAATTTGACCGAATTTCTTCTTGTTCTAAAGAAGGAACATCATCCATATTGTCCTTATTTTGTAATAAATTACCAACCGATGTTAATGTACCTTCAGCTATTTCTATACTTTCTTTAGCGGTATCTCCAGCAACTTCCGCTCCTACATTTATTGTTGCTCCAGTGTAATATCCTACAAATTGTAGTGCATCAATGACTATTTTTCTTATTATTGCGAAAAACCCTTCAAGAATATTTCCTGTAAAATATAATAAATTAAATCCTAAAAGTGCTAAAATAATAAAAAGAATTAATATTACAATTAATGTATTTTGTGATAATCCAAAAACAGTCGATTGTGTATTTTGATTCATAGGTACTTTATTTTCCATTTTCTTTTCTTCTGTTTTTGTATCAATAATTTCATTATCATCTTCAATACTATTCATTATAAAATAACCAAATATATTTTTCGTTCAAATAATATACTATTTATATTATTTAAATATAAATGGGATTTTCATTCTTAGAAACGGGCTTTTTTTTTACTTTAGCAATAACCTTTTTATTAATGTTGTTATTAGTATATCATTTTAAACAACGTTTAGTATCATCTGAACAAAAACAAGATACAATGTTTGAAATTATCAATAATTTAGTTAGTGAAATAAATATGCTTAAAGGTACGATTTCATTAATTCAAAGACCGTCTACACCATATCCTTTTAGTAATGAAGCAGTTTCACGAGAAATTAGTGAATTGAAAGAAAGTATGGAAACTTTAGAAGATAATCAAGAATTAATTGTTGTTTCGGATGATGATAGTGATGATGATATAAGTATGGAAGAATTTTCTGATGACGATTTTGAAATTGATGAAGAAGATAAAGTTGAAGAACTACAACAAGAGTTAGAAGAAAAGTTTATTGAATCAGCTATTCAAATACAAGAAGAACCAACTACTGAAGTTGAGAAACAAGATTTTAGTAAAATGAATTTAGGCGAATTAAAAAGTTATATTTTGAATCAAGGATGGGTAGAAGATGCTTCAAAAATGAAAAAAACACAAATTTTGAATCTAATTAAAGAAAATACAAATTAATTAATATATTGCAAAACATTATGTATTCAAAATATATAATGTTTTCATATCCACAACCTGACCCAGTTAATAAAGAATATAGTAGTTATACTTCTTCCGAAAAGTCTACACTTGGTTATGCTACAAATAATCAGTATCCACAATTACCACCACGTATGACTGATAGTAGGTCATTAATAGCATCATATCAACCCGAGGCCATCCTAAACGAATCTTTATTAAAAAACAGTAATGTAAAAACAAACTGGGAATATAGAAAATATTTAATGGACAATTCCCAAAAAATAGCGGAAGAAAATTTCAAAGAAGCTTGTAATGATGTGGGATATTATGAACGTTTTTTACCTAATGAAAGAGGATATCAAACAAATACACATACTACTCCTAGCAATCATTTATTATATAAACACAAAGGTACTCTTTTGAATGAGAAAAGCGACTTGAAGGAATTATATTTATCCAAAGAAGAATTAAATGATAAATATACTCCTGTAACATTTACCCAAGAACAAATTTTTGGTGGTTTAGCAAAATAATTCTTAATATAATATATAATGTTTACAATTCCGTTATCTATTATAAAAATACTTGATATTGCGTTTCTATCTATGATTCAGTTCAGTTTTGCTATCATTACAAATGTAATAATGGATAAAATATTTTTACCAGAAAGTGAACCCGTTGAAGAAATACCTAATGTATTTGTTGATTTTGTCGTACTCTGTTTAATTATAGCATTTTTAGTGAGTGTTTCCTATATCGGTAAGAATTTTACAAAATACATTCCATCTCCTTTCCAATCATGGGGTAAATTACAAACTCATAAATATCAAGATTTATCCGATATTTCTGCATTGACTAGTTTCTTTTTGCTTACTTCTGGATTAGTCGAAAGACGCATTAGTGCTATCCGTAATTATTTTGGTTTAAATACAACATTTCTGAATATTGATAAAACAGGTCAAGACAATGTTGTTGCTGCTAATAAATAGATATAAACATAATTATTGTAATATTATTATTATAATATTATAGTATAGATGCTATCTATTATTGATAAACAACTGAGAAAAGCAGCGAGTATAGTGATTGTAAATCCGAATTTGCTAACAGTCCTTTCAAAACCTATGAATGAAATAAAGGTCAATTTTCCGGTGAAAATCAATGATAAAATTGAGGTTTTTTCAGGGTATCGTGTACAGCATAATAACTATTTGGGTCCATTTAAAGGAGGGTTACGTTATCATCCATCAGTATCTATAGATGAAGCAAGTGCATTATCTCAATGGATGACTTATAAATGTTGTATCCAAGACATCCCCTTCGGTGGAGCAAAAGGAGGTATTACTATTGATGTATCAAAATATAATAGCAAAGAAATCGAGAAAATATCGCGTAATTTTGTAAAAGCTCTTTATCCTTATATTGGTTCTAATAAAGACATACCTGCCCCCGATGTAAACACCAATTCTAATATTATGGATTGGATGACGGATGAATATAATAACATTAGTGGTAGTTTTAATTCAACAAGTAATATGAAAAGTGTTTTTACAGGAAAATCATTGGATTTTGGTGGAAGTGAAGTTCGTGAAGAAGCTACTGGTCGTGGTGTAGCACTTAATATTAGAGAATGGGCAAAAAAGAAGGATTATGAACTCAAAGGGAAAAATTACATTATTCAAGGATTCGGAAATGTTGGATATTATACTTGTGAATTATTAAATTCTTTTGGAATGAATTTAATTGCCGTTGGTGACCATAGTGGTTATATTTATTCCAAGGAGGGATTTAATATTTTCAATTTGAAAGAATATGTAAGTAAAAATAAATGTTTACATGGTTATGAAGGTGGTGAAGAAATCACAAAAGAGGAATTTTTTAAATTAAAATGTAATGTTTTAATTCCTAGTGCATTGGAATTGCAAATTACACAAGAAAATGCCGGTGATATTGATTGTGATTTAATTGTAGAAGCTGCGAATGGTCCTGTTGAACACGAAGCTGAACAAATATTAGAGAACAATAATATTACTATTATTCCTGATATATTGGCTAATTCAGGAGGTGTATTAGTCTCATATTATGAGTGGCTTCAAAATAAGAGAGATGAATATTGGACAGCTAAATATATTCGCGACAAATTTGATATTAAAATCGAAGATACATTCAAAAAAATATATAGTTTATCCATAAAGAACAATTGTAATTTACGTGATGCTTGTTTTATTTATTCATTAAATAAATTGGAAAATAATTATAAACGTAAGCAAATTATATAACTTGTATATCTACATTAGTTTATACCAGTGAATGATTCAAATATAATTGTGATTCTATATTTCATTCTATTTGATTATCGAAAATTACAAAATAAGAAAAGGTAACGAAAAATAAAGAGCTAAATAATGATACAAAAATAATTTCATATTTTTCCCATTTTTTATTTAATACCAATTTTTCCAATGTATTCATAATACACGCAAAAGCGGTAATATAAAAAACAAATACACCAAAATAATGCAATAACCATCCTAAAATAGAATATTTATAACTTTTGTAATATGTAATAATAGAAATAATTCCCAAAGCACCTATTATACTAATGAGTAAATAACGAAATAAATCGTTTATTTTTGTGTAATCTTGAATAACCTTACCTAAAACATTTAATGTACCAAATGCTAAAGGCATTTTCATTGTATAATTATAATAATCCGTATCTAATTGATTATCATTAATTCGTTTGTTTACAAAATAGAAGAACCAAGCAAAAACAAAAACACAACTTCCTATAATAAACTGTAATAAATATTTCATGTATACATTTATTTTATAAAATAAATATATAATGTGCTTTACAGAAACTCAATCATATATAAATAGTGTTGCATTGATTGCGTCAGGTAGTTACGTTATTAATAGTGATTTCAAACCAGCTCTAGTTGCATTTTTCTTTTCTATAAAAGAATTACTTCAAGGTCTTTTATACAGATTCCAAGGAAACAAAGAAATGCTTAAAAATTTAGCCATGTTGTCTTATATCCATTTATGCTCGCAACCATTTATGATGAACGTATTGTTTATGCATTTCGCTCCAAGTAAATCTATGTTTTGGAATATTATTTTAACATTAACTTTTATTTTTGCACTTTATGCTGTTACAACATTAGATGAATTAGATATTCAAGATGACCCAAATTGTAAATCCGACAATAATAAGCAAGATTTTTGCGCTAAAGAAACAACTGCTTACATAGGTAAATATCATGTAGGTTATAAATTTAATACTGATAAACAACAATCGTATGCAAATGTTTGGTATTGGTGGTGGGTTTTAGCTTTTTTACCTGCATTATTTACAAAATCTAAATATTTAGCTTTACTTGTTTTAGGTGGCGGAGTTTCCGTGTTTTTAGTTTATGACTATTTATTAAACATTTATCCTATTGTTTTTAATACAGATAATAGTGGTGAAAAAGGGGCTATGTGGTGTTTTTTAAGTATAGCATTAATTCCAATTGTATTATTTGGTAAATCTGTAAAAAAATATTTGGTAAAATAAATATAGTTTATTCCAATGAAGATTTAACAGTCGTTTCTATCATCATACTAATATGTGATGAAAAAATATATGGAATCGCAAAATATTGATTTACGTAGTGATACTGTTACAAAACCTACAAAGGCAATGTTACAATCTATAATTGATAATTTTGAAGATGTAGGTGACGATGTTTATGAAGAAGACAAAGTAGTCAAAGAATTACAAATAAGACTTAGAGTAATGTTTAATAAAGAAGATGCATTATTTTTCCCCTCCGGAACAATGTGTAATTTAACAGCTATCCTTTGTTGGTGTAACAGAGGTTCAGAAATTATTTTAGGTAATAAAAGCCATATTTTTTTATTTGAACAAGCCGGTGCAGCCCAATATGGTGGAGTTTCTTTCCATCCACTACAAAATATACAAGACGGTACATTTGATATTCAACAAGTCCAAGATGCTATTCGCGATGACGATATACATGAACCAAATACTTCTTTAATTACCATTGAAAATACACATAATGCATGTGGAGGAAAAGTATTACCTCTGAGTTTTTTAGATTCAATTTACGAAATAGGAAAAAAGAACAATATACCTGTTCATATGGACGGTGCACGTTTATGGAATGCATTGCAAGAAACAAATTTACGTCCAGTGGAAATCAGTGGATATACTGATTCAATAAGTGTGTGTTTATCAAAGGGGTTAGGTGCACCCGTTGGTTCCGTGCTGTTAGGTCCTAAAGGGTTTATTCAAAAAGCAAAAAGAGTACGAAAATCTTTGGGTGGAGGTATGCGACAAAGTGGAATCTTGGCCGCTGCTGCACTAGTTGCCCTTGATGATTTTGAAAATGGTATATTAAAGATTGACCATGAACATGTTAAAATGTTGGCGCGAGAATTAAGTTTATTAAGAGGATTTACACCTCAAGCTGTGGTTGAGACGAATATATTGTTTATTGATGTGTGTCTAGCAGAAAAGGTCGTTGAATTTATGAAAGAGCAAAATATTTTGATAAGTGCATGGGCGCCTAATTTACTGCGTGTTGTTGTTCATAGAAACATAACTGAAGAAGATATGAAAAAGGTGATTTCTGCATTTAAAACGTATACAATGTTTTAACTAAATTCTTTTAGAACCAAATGTTTTCCTTTTGTTTTGTCCAAGTTTTTCATTATAAAGGACCGAATAATAAATCGGTCATTTCCATCAAAATTGGGTGTAAACGTGGAACGACCATGAACCGCTTTATGATTATTAATGATTAATAAATTCCCCGGTTTTAATATTATATATTTCCTCTTTTTGTAATAAATTTCTATGATTTTTTTTATTACTATATTTGCTTCTTCATTCAAACCAATCATTAAATCTTGGTCAAAATTCAACTGGAGGCTCTGGTCCAAAACGGATAATATTGGGATGGGACCACGAACTCCTTCAGAACAGCCATTTATTTTAAATGATAAATCAACGCCTATGTTCCATAGACTTTGTTTCAATAAACAAATATCCTCTATGTCCAAGGAATCAATTAAATCACGAATATCTAATAAATAGGTTTTCGCATTTTTATCACCTTTTAAACAGGCCAAGCTTAAATAGTCGGGTCTTAACTCGGAAAACGCTTGTTCGGTATGTAATTCTAATTCGGTTTTCGAACTCAAACTCGTCTGAGAATGTTGCTGATTTTTATTTGGTACCATATCTTGGAAAAGTCGTCCGTCACCTTCGGCTTCATAAGAAACCATTTCACCAATATAGCAATTGATAATGGCTTGGACTTTTCCCAATAATGTGGTTTCACCAATATGATACTTATTGGAAGACGGTGTCTCGATATCACTATCTATATATAAATTTTCCAATAAAAGTGCTGCATTTCCGCTTTGTTTGAATTCATTTAATACTTCTTTAAGAGATTCAGGTAATTCATGTGCGGCCTCTTTGATTTCATTTAGGAATATTTCGATATTATTCGGCGAACTATTTACTTTTTCACATAATTTTAGTATTTTCTCTTTTTCAGAATTTTTCAAAATGAATTCGAACATTATATATTTATACATCTAAAAATATAAACACATTTATTTTAATTATATATGAAACTTATTAGCTTTGATGTTGGAATCAAAAATATGGCTTATTGTATTATCGAGTGTAATGATGGAGATATAAATGTCCAAGATTGGAATGTATTAGATTTATTGGATAATGAAAAAAAGGACAAAACATGTACATTTAAGATGGTAAAAAAGAAAAAAGGTGTAGAAGTATCGTCAGAAACGTGTGGAAAAAAGGCGAAACATATGAATCGTTTTAGTGGACAAACATTTTGCGAAACACATGCAAAAATGGCTATTAAAGAGAACAATTGGTTTTTTGTTAATAATGAATTTAAGAATTCACAATTAATGAAAAAATCAAGAGAAGAATTATATAATCTTGGACAGAATGTTCAAATATTTAGTAATATGCCTAAAACAAAGAAAGAATCTCTTATTATGATTTCGGATCATTGTGAAAGACGTGGATTAGAAAAAGTGAAAAAAGAAAAATCCAAAACGGCTAATGATATTGACTTAATTAGTGTAGGAAAAAAAATGAAAACATTACTAAATCAAATCGAAGGTTTAGAAAATATTACACATGTGATTATTGAGAATCAGATATCGAAAATAGCTTCAAGGATGAAAACTGTCCAAGGAATGTTAACGCAATATTTTATAATGCGTGAAATATGTCCACATATTGAATACATTTCATCATCAAATAAGCTAAAAGATTTTGATACAAAAGAAAATTCATATAAACAACACAAAATCGATAGTATTGAAATTAGTAAGAAAATCTTGGACATTAATATTTTAGGAAAATGGGATTTGATTTTTCAGACAACAAAAAAGGATGATTTAGCCGATGCATTTTTACAAGGATTGTGGTATTTAAAAAATAAAAAAATAATAACTTATGCGGAGAACTTAAAAATTAATTGTGTTAGTTTAACATAAGTGAATGGAAGTGATCGATATTAATTTAGACAATTTAGAACCTGTGAGTTTATCATTTGATGAACCTAAAAGTGGACCACCTTCTATGAATTTTGGACCTGGAGTTGAATTATTAATGAATGATAAAAAAATATCAGCGAATTCATCAACAAAGGTAGATTTGGAAGACTTGGACAATTTAGAAAATGAATTGAATAATTTATCTAAAAGTGTCGATAATAGTGGAGTAACACCTGAACCAAGTAATAAATCTTTAGGAGGACTAGGTGGTTTTGGAGATATGTTCAGTTTTGGTAAAAAGGAAGAATCAAGAGATATTGGAAATATTGAGGAAATAAAACCTTCGAATATTGGTTCGGCAACAATGGAGAGTATTGGTTCTACGAAAACATGGGATGGTTTTGCAAAGGCTAGTGAAGTTCCCAGTCAATCAACTGGTGCGAAACTTACTGACCGTGAGAAAAGAAGAAAGAAACGTGCTATGATTAAAAAATTGGAAGAATGGTACGATAAAGGATTGATTAAGCATGCTTCTAATTTTAATATAGATTCTGATTTTGATGAAGTGGAAGACGAATATGAGACGGCGATGGAAGATAAACGTAAGAAAGACGGTATTAAATTACAAGGATGGTGGTTTACAACATTGATAAATTCATTGGAATATGCAAACGCAGTATTTGACCCTTTTGGATTGAATTTGGATGGATGGGGTGAGCAAATCAATGAAGATATTGATAGTTATAAAGAGATTTTCGCAGAACTTCATGATAAATACAAAGGAGGTAAAATGGCTCCAGAGGTTTCGTTGTTATTACGTGTTGGATTTAGTGGTGCTGTTTTGAATATTACTAATAAAGCTCTTTCCACTGCTACACCTGGTTTTAATGATGTAATCAAACAAAGTCCTGAATTGATGAAAATGTTTTCTGCTGCTACGGCGCAAACAATGAGTCAACAAAATAGTGGATTTGAGTTTGTGAATAGTGTGTTGCATCCAGATGAGCAAGTCAATACTTCTTTTGGTGTTCCTCCGCCTCCTATGAAGACTAGAGAAGATGCACCACAATCTAGACATGGAATGCAATTTACAAATACCACAACTAGACCCGACTTAGCTATGGGTCGAGGTGCTATGTTTAAGGAAGATGGTGTTGATGTTACGAATCAATTTGTAAATGTAAATGAATCGCAAGCTAGACCTGAAATGAAAGGACCTTCGAATGTCGATTTAGAAGATTTATTATCTGGTCTAAAAACACGCAATATTGAACCTAATCAAAATAGAAATGATGAAAATGACTCCATGGTTAGTGTAAACTCATTGAGAGATAACCAAAACAATGTATTACCTAAACGTACTCGTCGCAAACAAAAGTCAGATAGAAATGTTGTATCTTTGGATATTTAATTGTATTATTTAATTATATTCTTGTAAATAGAATTAAATAAAAATACCTTTTTCATACAATTTATTGTTGTACATTTTTAAAAATATAAAATAGATGATTGAAATATATGTTATCCATGTAACTTTATAATTATCCCATTTTATAGAAAATATTACTAATAATAAAGGAACAAAAGAAAGTAAAAAATGATACAATATTTGTTGAAAATATTTTATTCTATTTTTACTGTTACTATATTTAATAATGTATCCTATTGTGGAAATTAACGAAAATAAAAAGGCTATGACTAAATTTTCTACATTCGGATATATTAATAAATAAGCTATTACTAACATAGATAAATGAGATACCATCAATGATTTTTTTCCAATATTCTTCATGGAAAAATCAAATTCAAATAAAGCTTTCGAAAAGAACACATGAATAAGATATAGAAATATAAAAAAAATACTTAATTTGTTCATATATATTAATCCGACTTTTTATATATCTCACTCTTCTCTACATTTTGTTGTGGCGTCTCTTTAACACAACCTGAATTGTCCAACTCTCTCTTAATCTCTTCAATCAATTCAGAAGTAGAAGTTAAGAAAAAACCAGGAAAAAAAGCATGAACAAATGCTTTCAATGTACCTATTCCCAAAAGTTTTGCTAATGATAATGAAAATAAACAATGTTCTAAATAATTCATACAAACTTCGCGAGGATGTTGAAAAAATGTGGAATCCATATAAATAATATAAACCTTTTTTTTTATATTATTTTCATTTACCATTTAGGTGTAGTTAAATTCGGAAGAATCCTAATATCTAAATCATAATATACAACCAATACATATTTAGATACATCAATAATTTAGGAATTCATTTGTTTTTTAAATTATTTAAAAAAGAATAGAAATTATTTAATATCAATACTTAATAATTTAAATGTATGAAGAATTTTGTGAAAAAATAAATGTATGGACTCTTAATTTTTCTGCGAAACTTTTATGGAATTGGAATAATATGTTAGTTTTTTGTGAAAGAAATGCTGAAAAATTATACAACGAAAACATTATGATTCGAGATAGTTGTGATTGCATTAAAGATACAACTGAAAAAATATTTAATAATGGTTTAAAGGAACCAAATGTAGATTTTTGGTTATCTACTGTACAAATTGTGCAAGATTGTCTTGATGAAAAATGTGATTTTCTATATTTAGACTCTTATAAAATAATAACAAGTATTACAAATAATGAAAGAACCATTTTAGATACACTTTTTTTATCAGACGTTATGAAAAAAGATTTTGAAAATTTTGAAAATAAAAATAATATTTGCTATATTTGTTTTGTACAAAATAACTATTATATTTACTTAGACAATGATTTTATATTAAATAATACATTCAACACATCCAAAACGAATGTTTTTATTTTGTCTGTATTTTATTCACATCCAAATATGGAAGAATCAATTGAATTACATATACATGAAGGAATGCTTTTAGTAAACAATAAATTATTTAATTCAGCTTTTGTATTACGTTGTTTGAAAATGCAAAATGAACCTTATTTTTTTAATAAAGATTATACAATTACCATTTTGGACTCTTCAATCAATAGTTATGAAATTCATTATGGCGAATGCTTAAATATTTTGCAAGATTCTATTGAAATATTATTATTATAAGTTATATACATATTTAAAGATAATATGTATTATATATTATCAACGGTATTACGTTCGAATATGCAGGAAGTTCAAGAAGTAAAACAATTTCAAGACAAACTCATTTTGAATGGTAAATGGGATTTGTATTACCATTTACCACACGACAAACAATGGGATATTTCTAGCTACAAGTTAATTTATAATAACATTCGTAGTTTAGATGAATTGATTGCCTTAAACGAAAATATACCTGAAAAAATTGTAAAGCATTGTATGCTTTTTGTTATGAGAAATGGAATAACACCTATGTGGGAAGATGTGAAAAATCGTGATGGTGGATGTTTTTCATTTAAAGTACCAAATCGTTTTGTCCATGATGTATGGAAACAATTATTTTATTCATTATGTGGTGAATCATTATTTGATAATAAAAAATATAATAAAAATATTAATGGAATTACTATTTCACCAAAAAAGAATTTTTGTATTGTGAAAATATGGTTAATCAATTGTGATATTCAAGACCCTGAAGCTTTGATTTCTATCCCTAATTTATCAAAACAAGGATGTTTATTCAAACGACATGCTCCTGAATTTTAGACCTATATACTGGTTAAAATCATTATGTCTTTGCATATTGTATATTAAAATATACAATATTCACTCTTTTTATGGATAGAAGATAGTACGTGATATCTATGAAGGATATTAATGTGCACATTTTAAATCTTCACTGGTATAAATTGATAAAGTATTATTCTTTTCCAAATACTTAACAAAATCTTTTCCTAGTATAATTTCATCATCTAGTAAATCATCTACAATATTTTCCATAACATCTTTATAGTCTGATAATATTGTTTTTGCTTCACTATATGCTTTATTTATAATAGACAATACTTCTTTATCAAACTCATATTTTGTACTTTCTGAGTTTCCTCCACCACTAGATAATGAACGACCCAAAAAAGGTGCTCCATTATCCATCTCATTATTATAAAATACTTCTAATTTCGTTCCCATACCATAATTACCCACCATCCTCTTCGCCAAATCATTTGCTTGTTTTAAATCTTGAACAGCTCCTACTGATACTTGTTCTTTTCCGTAAAAAATTGTTTCCGCGGCTTTTCCTCCCAAAGCAACTATTAATCGTTTAATCAACATATCTTTTGTATATAATCCACTTTCCGTAATGTTTCTATACTCATTAAAAATTGTATAACCTCCTGCACCATTATATGTACTTTGAATCGATACCTTTTTTAATTCAAAATATCTATCGAATAGTGCAGCTAATAATGCATGTCCGGTTTCATGAATCGCTACTCGTTTACGTGCAGATTGGTCTCTTGTATCCGTTTTTTTCACAATACCTACAATTAATTTGTCTAATGCTTCCAAAAGATTATTTACACTAATCACTGAATTTCCTTCACGTGCTGCATGTATAGCACCTTCATTTAATAAGTTCTTTAATTGAGCACCCGAAAATCCCGAAGTTAAATCCGCCAAAAAATTCAAATCTACATCGTCGGTAAATGTCTTATTGATTGAATGTACATTCAAAATAGCCAATCGGGAATCTACATCTGGTAATGGTACATTTAATAGACGGTCAAATCGACCTGGTCTTAACAATGCCTGGTCCAAAACATCCTTTCGATTGGTCGCTCCCATAATTAATATTCCTTCATTATTTGTAAATCCATCCATTTCAGCCAATAATTGATTCAATGTTTGTTCTCGCTCATCATTCGCCATATTGACTCCAGTACCACGCTGTCTACCTACTGCATCTATCTCATCAATGAAAATAATACATGGTTTGTTTTGGCGCGCATTTTCAAATAATGAACGGATTTTAGATGCTCCCAAACCCACATACACTTCCACAAATTCAGATGCAGCTATGGAAATAAAATTGGCCTCAGCTTCACTCGCAATTGCCTTTGCTAATAAGGTTTTTCCTGTTCCAGGTGGACCCTCTAATAAAATACCACGAGGAACTTCGGCACCAGCATTCTTAAACAATGTTTCATTTTTTAGATAAGATACTATTTCTGTACATTCTTGAAATATTTCTGGACTTCCTGCAAAACTACTCAAAGAAACATTCGATTTCAACATATTTTCCTTTTCAAAATCATTTTTTCCACCCATACCAAAAAAAGATGGTCGACTATTCATACCTCCAGGCATCAATGAATTTGGATTGTTTGTATTTCTTCCACGAAATGCAGATAGCAATGTACTTAATAACAAAAATGGAATAAAAAAAGTGTTAATTCCTTGAACTGTTGTTACAATAGCTGATTCAATCAATCCTGGTTGAAGTGGTTGTAAAAATATGGGTTTTACATCTTTCTTCATAGCTGCCTCTAAAACATAATTTGATACATACGGGGTTATTTGTGTGGATGAATAATCATCCGCAATATCTTCAGTCTTTCCATCTAATGATTCAGCAATAACTGCATCCATTGAGGGTGTGAAATAAATATTATCTACTTCTTTTTTATCAATTTCGTCCATGAGCGTCTTAAACGGTATTTTTTGATAGAAATTTTTATATTTCAAAATATCTGATGTAGCCAAGTGGGGTTTTAAAGATTGTATGCAAAGTGGTATTAATAATAAAAAATACAACAACATTATATTATACTCTGATTTACTTTTATATTATTTGATAATTTTTATATTAGTAAATAGTATGGAATTTTGTGAAAATTATTCGTTTAGAATCTTTCAAGGGTTTAAATTTCTCACTATCCATCGTGATGTGTGTCTACACCTGCAAATACAATAGTTTATTTTTTCAGATTGACTTGTATCACTGTCTGGATACTCTCCATCATGACCTTTTTCGACATCAATCAAAGAAGGTCGATTTGTTTCATGACGTTTACAGCATGTACAGGTATTAAGAGTCGTTAATATTCTTTTCAATTTAACTCGACATGTTGATTCTCTTGTATTCTCCTCAATTAAGTTGTCTGCTTCAATGCAAATATTCTCAATATTTTCATCATAATTATATTCATCATTTTTCGAATTGTAATTAGACATTAAAGAAATCATATATTCTATATAACTTGAAGGCATGGTTTTATATATTCTATATTATGAATACAAATACTTCAATTTTATATCATTATTGACTTATATATCTATAATAGCAATGGTGCATCGATATCATCATTCCCCATACTTACATTCAAATAATATAAATGGTCACTTGTACTTGTACAATATAAAGGTGCACAAGAATTAGAACAACTATTATCTTCTTCTTTATCATCATCGCAAATTTTATATTCAGAATTTTGTTCATTATACCATATTTCATTTGATATATGCGAATAACCTAAAAATTCCTCGGGTAAATGTGGAACCATATCATAACTATGTGTAACACGATAAGAAGAAATATTGTAAGAATTAAAACTTTCTACAAATTCTTTATTTCCTACACGGGGAGAACCGAAATTAACAAAATATTTTATATTATACTCGGTTAATGCAGTCATAATATCATAACTCATCAAAGTAGCCATAGCGGCACCCAAAGAATGACCAGTGATAAATAAATCTTTTGTTTTATATTTATTTTTCAAAATGCCTAAATTTTCTATCATTTGAGGTTTTACAAAATTATACGCTTTAAAAAATCCTTTTTCTATTTCGATTGAACTATCATTGTAAGGGGAAAATTTTCGTATTTGGATATTTTCTATCCAATTGTGTATATTTGAAGAACCCCTAAATGATGTGAAAATAGTATTTGTAATAGTATCAAATCCTTGTAATGCTCTTGAATCTTCTTCTTCAATTACATACTCTAATTTCATTGTTGAATCACAAGAAGTACAATTCCATTGCTCTATTGACGAAACACAATATGAGGATTGTGATAAATTTACACCACGTTTTGCTATTGATTCATCATATGCAAAACAAGGTAGCAATAATAATAAAAAAAACATTATTATTATTAATTGTTATTTTTTATATAAGAAAAATACAGTAAATCTAACTAGGAGGCAAAGGAGCCAAACATAATTTTATTTCACCTAAAGATGCTACATCGTATTTTACAATTAATGGAAGGTCATTTCCTAAATACATTTCTAAATGACTACATAAGGGTGTACATTTAATAAAATGTGAAAGACTTTTCAAAGAAAACTCACCTTGAATAATAACGGAAGCATCAGGTTTTTGAATAAATTCCATATATCCATCCGATTCAGAACGGAAAATGCGAGAACTTGCGAAATTTCCTTCACATGAGAAAATTAAATCATTACCAACGGATTTTATCTCAATACGGTCTGAAATACCATTCATATCACGAATGATTTTTTGGAAATCGGATGTAGGTAAATTAATGACTGTGGAATATTCAACATCAGGTACTTCCAATTCTTCTGTATCTGGTTCAATAAGTCTCAATTTTTGACTATAACATTGCTTAATATCACCATTATCATATTGAAGTCCTAAATGGGATACGATTCCATCATGATAATCATCATTATCAATATACATAGACAATGTATCATCATTCGACATTGTCGAAATTACCTTAAACAAATGCATCGTATTAGCACACACAATGATTTTTTCAGGCTTACAATCGTATAATTCGAATTTTTCTGCACGTAAAATTACATTTACTAAAATTGTATGAGTTTTATCGAAATTTATTATTTTTAATCCATTATTTGTGTATGTAATGGTAGCATCAGTCAATACATCTTTGATAGCAGTTATCATATTCCGTATTGGTTGAATTTGGACGGTTTTTATAGTTAATACATTATTTTCTTCGTTCATCAGAAAGTCAATTTATAAGAATTTAAACGAATTTGTTTTTATATTTTGTTAAGCATTAATATATTATTTGTTAATTTTAATTTATTTTTTCCTATATAATCGAAAATAATAAATAATTGAAAAGTCATCAATGTATGAAATCCAATATGATAATAAACCCAACGTCTAGTGTTTTTTTTATGTTCTGTACCAGATTTATGAAAACAATACAATATTAACAATAAATTTGGTATACTTACAATTATATTTTCCTTTAAAGGAATATAATAAAAAGAACATCCTATAAAATAAGAAAAAGATAGTTTTGAAAAATATAAGTCCAAGGTTCTTCTCCAATCATCCATCGCATCTCTCCAATAATTCGCTGATATTATCGAACTTGTAAAAAGCAATAATGGAGGAAATATCATATTATATTTAAAATAAGAATACATGGCTGGAATTGTAAAAAAAAAGGAAGAACATGTTACATATCGGGTTGAATTCCAACTAGAGATTCGTCTCATATTAATAGAAATATTAATATAATATTATATTTATTTTAATAGCAATTTTTTATTCCTGTGCACATTTTTAATCTTTCAAGATTTTAAATTTTCCTACTTGAATTATATCATCATAGAGTTTTTGATATTCTTCACTCTTTCTATCCATATTATCTAATAATAATAATTTTTCTAAACCTCCATCCACATACACATTTTCTTTTAATTTTTCCATAATAAGGGGATTCGTTTCTAATTCTTTTATAATTATTCGATTGCTCTGATAACTTTCTCTTACATTGCTTTTCATAAATATTAACAAAGGTCCAAAAGGGTTATTTTGTATTATGCGATTGAAAATCAATTTATTTTCGTTTGTAAGGCGTTCGATTACATAATTCTTTAATACTCGACTTACTTGATGCTCCATTTCATAAATATGTACACAATGTGCTAAATAAAGGTTCGACATAATAGAAGCCATGTCCGCCGATAATGTTTGTTCGCGCTTAATAGCCCCTCCTTTTAAAGCCACGAAATTCGCTAAACATGCGAAATCAATGGTCTGTTTTTTCAATATATCAAATTCCACCATGGAAGATTTCAATGAATCAAAATAAAGGCCTAAAGAATGTTTCACAATTGTTTTAAACTTTTCCATAAATTCTTTTTCATCATCTTTTTGAATAGTGTCCAAGATGGGATAAATATGAGGGTGGCTTTTATTCAATCCTTGGCCGAAAATAATGAGATTTTTAGTCAATACATTGCTACCCTCTACCGTAATACCCACTGGGACATTCCTATAGAATTTTTCCAACATATTGTTTTCTCCTTTACATATACCAGAACCGCCATAAATGTCCATACCGTCATTCAATACTTGTCTTCCACGTTCGGTCGTTTGTTCCTTCATAATAGCACTAATGACCGATGGTTTTTCACCTTCGTCCAAGAGTTTATTCGTTACATAAATACTTGCTTGAATAGCCCATGTATTGTACAACATAGACGCTAATTTATTTTGAATCGCCTCCATATGAATCAAATTCAATTTGAATTGATGTCTATGTTTTGCGTATAAGAACATCGAGACAGTCGCCACTTTTGATGATGCATTAGCAGTGGCCGGTAAACAAATACCCCGTCCAGCAGCCAAACATTCCATCAACATTTTCCATCCTTCGCCTATATTATTCGCTCCACCAATCACTTGACTAGGGTCTATTTCAATTGTACCTTCTAATGTACCATTTGGGAATCCAGTGTCCAAGGGGTTATGATAATAATCTTGTTTTAATCCTAAATGACCCTTTTCTACCAACGCCACAGTAATACCTTCTTTTCCATTATCCAATAATCCGTTTGGGTCCTCTAATCGAAATGCTATACCGATTAAATTCGAAACAGGTGCTAATGTAATATATCGCTTATTCAATGTAACTGATATTTTTATACCATCCTTCATAACAACTGTACCTTTATCAATCGAACCTGTAGCATCCGAACCATTGTTGGGTCCGGTTAATCCAAAACAAGGGATTTTGTCTCCATTTGCTAATTGAGGTAAGTATTTATTTTTTTGTTCTTCTGTACCATAATGCAGTAAAAGCTCGGATGGACCAAGTGAATTAGGGACCATTGTAACAACGCCTAAAGAAGGATTAGCGGAAGTTACATATGTTAAAATATTCGACATTTCTTCGACCGATGTTTTAAATCCACCATACTCTTTTGGTATCAGAAAAGAGAAGAATCCTTGTTTTCCCATATGGTCTAATAGACTTTTGTAATCACTGTTTGGGAAAATATGTTGGTCGGGAAACTTTTTTAATAATTCATTAATTTTATTTTTATCAAAAATCTGGTCATTTTGTTTTTGAAATGTACGATATTGGACTTTTCCTTCAAACAACATACGATCGATGGAAGTTGTTCCAGACCGTAATGCTATTAACTCGGTTTCACTAATCTTTGGAATCAGTTTCTTCACTTGGTTAAAAATTGCTCCTCTCATTATATAAAATCATCAAATAAAAATTTAATGATTTTTATACCAGTGAAGATTTAAAATGGAACGCCTCCGGCGTTCTGGATTTTAATTCGTTTAGACCCTTAAACGATTGAAAATGTGACATTTTAAATCTTCAAGGGTTTAAATGTATTTAATTACATTTTTTATTTTGTTTTTTACATGTTTTACGAGCCAACTTCAACGCTTTACTACTTGGTTTACAACCGTCTTTCAAAATATGATAATCGACAATGGATGCATTTCCACCACTTATTGAACTGGCTAATCGAGCCAGCCCCCACGATTCTCCAGTTTGATTAGGTCTAGAACCACTTGAAAAATAGGCACCACGTCCTTTATTTACTATTTTCTCTAAAGCTTTTTTGGTACATTTTGTTTGTTTGGCCAATTCTTTACTTGGTTTGATTTTATCTATATTATATAATTTTTCGGCTCTCTTCAAATGATTGGATTTTCTCGATTTAAAAGATTTCACTTTTGGTCGACTATAATACTTTCCCTTTTTATATAATTTTCGCGATTTTCGGAGGCTTTTTTTCTGTTTCTTTTTGTCTTTTTTTGATAATATATCGGGAATATAACGTTTGGGTACTTTTAATAGGTCCATATTAATATAACACTACATTTTCTTGTTTTCCTTTATAAATGACTTTACCTATTGGATACATCATTGCTCTTGTCTTTTTTGATTTTTCATAATCTTCATGAGTATATAATTCATATGTTTTCTTATTTTGGACATATTTATTACCCTTGTACATATATTCTCGATAAGATACTTTTTGTTTTTTGGTTTCTTCTACACCTCGTTCCGCCATTTCTTGTTCCAATGTTGGAAAAGACCCAAAGGCATTTGTTCTTACTTTACCGAATGAATAACAAGCCAGATTCTCGTCTTTATGTTCATATAAACTACAGTCCATCGAACTTTCTTTGACGGCTGTTAATATTTGTGAATTGACTTGGTCTTTTTGCATAGCACGTTCAAATAATTGTTCATCAGTAGTAATAACTCCTGGTACATTTTTCAAATTTTTCACATAGCGTCCTAAATATGTAGAATCATCAATCGATTCTGCTATTTTATTGGTTAAACGGCTAATATCTCGATTTCGTAAACTTTTGTGTTTATCGGATGTTAGAATATCTTGGGGAATTACAGACATATATAAAAATACTTTGACTGTTCGTAAATCTTCTGGTAAACTCATATGACTCGCAATTCTTCGTGCACGACCAATGACTTGTTCTAAACGCACCATATTCCAATAAGGTTCTACAATATGTACAAAACGTGTATTTTTAAGATTAATACCTTCTGCACCCGAAGCTGTAATCATTAATATTTTAATACATTCGCCCATAAAATTATTTTCTTTGTCTTCTTCTTGTAATTTATTCACTATAGAAGATGGCACTTCTCCCCAATTCGAATTATATATATTTAATAAAATTTTCTTTTCTTCATCGGTTTCTGTACCTGTATGTAAAGCGTATTTTAATTTTCCTTTATCTTCTTCTTCTTCTACAATTTCCCAATCACTTGAACTAGGAATTTTTTGTATTTTGAATTGTGCAAATCCATTTGCGTCCAAGACATATTTCAATAAACTTACACCTTCTAATGTACGAAATTGTGTATAAATTAAATGTAAACCAACATTGTCTGTACTTGTTATATTTTTTAGAATTTTTAAGAATTTTGGACTATATGTTTTTAATCCTGCAGGTGAAAACACTTCTTCTTTTCGTGTGTTTAATTCCATTAACACTTCCGCTACTTGTTTACCAAAATCTTTGGGTTTTTTCTTGGCTACTTTTACTTTAAATTGTTCAGGTGCTTCCTCTTCCTTTTCCTCTTCCTCCTTTTCCTCTTCCTCTTCTTCCTCTTCCTCTACTTCCTCTTCTTTTTCTTCTTCCTCTACTTCCTCTTCCTCTTTTTCTTTTTCTTCTTCCTCTACTTCCTCTTCCTCTTTTTCTTTTTCTTCTTCCTCTACTTCCTCTTCCTCTTCTTCAGCACCCAAAACATCAATATCTTCTAAAACAACATTTCCAAGAACTTGAAGTTTCTTTTGTTTTGGGTCATCTCCAGCACCTCCTTTTTTGCGACCTTTTTTACCTTCATTATCATCATAATCAAATTCACCAATATCTTCTTTACCAATTAATTCTCCAGTATTTTTCTTAGGCCTTCCTGGTGGGTCTGGGAAAGCAAAATTACAACACAAACGAGATGCTATTTTATAAGTGGATGATGATGTAAATAATTCTTCAGCATTTTGTTTCGACATTTGTTGTTTTGTTCTTTTTTCTTGTTTGCTTTCTTCTTCACGAATTTTTTCGTATAATGTAAATTGATAATGACTCATAGGTACTCGCTCAATATGAAATACTTTATCATGGTCGGATGAAATATAACTTGGATATAATGAATCATCAACACCTTTTATGTAAGAAGTGAGTCCAAGAATACGTTTTTGAAATACACTTTTATTCTTCATTTCTGAAGAATCTAATTCAACAAATTTGTCCAAGAACTCTTTTGAATTATCAGGTAATGCTTTATGTCCAATATGTTTAATTTTAGAAGGAATTGCCGTTTCTAATCCATGTTTTTTCAAAGCTTTTACAACTAATTTTTTGAAATCTGCATCACTCATATTTCCAGTTTCATCCAAAACGACTCCTCTATAGTCTTCAAAACTTCCTCCTTTTTGAGTTTCAAATAAAGAATGAATACGCATTTTACGTCTTTCATCACTTTCATCCAAAATGGATTCTGGATTTCGGTCAATAATTTTTGCTAATCTATTTTCGTCTTCAATAACTTCTCTATGTTTCCGCGTCTTTTTCTTGGACAAAGGTCGACTTTTCTTTGTAGATTTAGAAACTCCTCCGTATTTTTTCTTATGTACTGTTTTATTAATAAATCCAAAAGGGTTCCTTGTTACTGTTACATTGTCTCCTGAATAATCGACGAAATCAAATGTACTAAGACCTTCATTTTCAAACCACTGGACAATATTATCACGAGTTGGTTTACTTGCTCCACTTGTGATTTTTACAGGAAAATTCCATGTTTTAATATGACCTCGTAAAATATTGAAAAGAATACCTATTTCATTTGGATAGTTAATAATAGGTGTACCGGATAACAAAACAATACGTGCATTAGATGCACTCATTAAATATTGGTAAAGTAAATAAGAAATGGATTTTTTTTCGGTCATTTTATTTACAATCATACTGACTAAATTATGTACTTCATCAACGACAACAACACTATTGTCGAATGGATTTTTGGAACCTTTTTTGAATTCGCCTTGTGCTAGTTTTAATTTGCTATCAATATTGGTTTCAGTTAGACCATTGTAATTAATATCAATATATTTCGAACGAATCATTATATCGATTTGTTCATTGAGTGTTTTTTTGTCTTCATCACTCAAATCTTCGAAATTGGACTCTTTTGATACATTGACCATCCATGCACCTTTGCGTTTTTTAATAATCTCTTTTGGAATAGATAAAATATTGGATAATAAAGGAATATAATCGGGTTTACCTTCAATCGATACAAATTCCCAGTATTGATTCAGACGATATAATGGGTCACCACATTCTTTTAATTGATTGAAAAAATTGGCCTTTAATGAAGCCAACGTCATTACAAATACTTTTTTCTGCGATTTAAATCCTTCAGCAATTCCAATGGAACCACATGTTTTACCAGCACCTAAACCGTGATATAATAATAAACCTCTATAAGGTGTGTATAAATTTAAATAATCAGTAATGACTCTCTGATGAATCATGGGTGAAAAACCATCTTCTTTAGAAGCAACTTTTTGACCCTGAGCCAATTCTTTTTTGTACATATCGAACATTGGTACAAGTTGTTGGATGAATTTTTTACGATTATTCATGTAAAAGGTTGATGTTTTCAAACGATGTTGATATTTTTTAGATAGACGTGTTTTTACAGTAGCATCAGCAATCACTGTATCTGGATTCACATCACCACTAACTATTTCTTCTTCTTGGGGTTCTTTTCGTTTGCGTTTTATCACAACTGTTTTCTTTTTTCCCTTTTCTACAGGTTCTTCGTCTTCCTCTTCTTCGTCTTCCTCTTTGTCTTCGTCTTCGTCTTCGTCTTCTTCAAATTGTATTTGTTTTGTTATTTTATCACTAATATCTTCATCACGTGGAATAACCGTTTCGGATAATTCATGAGATTGTTGTGGTAAATGTTTTCTAGATACATGAAAAACATGTTTTTCACTTAATGCTTTCATAATTAATTCACGGTCTACTTTTGATTCTTTTCGTCCATCTTGAATTTTACAAAGACTTGTCTTAACTTCTTGTTTATCTGTTTCATTATAATCTGCTACAATTTCACCATCTTCATCACGTTCAATCAAATTCTCATCCACTTGAGGAGAAACTAATTCCATTTTTGAAAAAAATACTTGAACACCATCTTTATTTTTTATATTAGGTATGGGCTTTTGTTGTAATCTTGCTAAATAAATATCCATATTATACGATTATAATATAGAGTCATAATTTTATTTTACTCGAATGTCTGTAATGCACGCAAAGCTTCCTCACATGATATTTGTTCTGCCTTTTTCTTAATCTTATGTAATCCTTTCCCTAAATTAATAAGCACTTTACCATGTATACACATATATTGATGAATATCAGAAAATGTAGTAAATTCTGAAATATTTTTAGCATTATTTGTAGATACAGAATGAATAGGTTGACCTAAACATAAATATACACCCATATGATATCCATTTTCAGGATTATGCTCACATTCTTCCAAATAATCGGGTGTAATCTTGAATTCCTTTTGTATACGTACTTGCAACAAATTTTTATAATTATCATCGTTTCTTATTAAATTAATCCAATCAACATGCTTTTCGTATACATTTTCAATAAATATTTGCGCCATTTGAAATCCTGGACCTGTTATAAATACATTGGAAAACCAATTTTCTTCATCTTTCACTTCCACTTTATTAAAATCAAGAAAGAGTGCACCTAGAAATGCTTCAAATAAACAACCCAATTTTTTCAAATTGGTACGTATTTGCTTTTGTTCTGCATGTTTTGAAAGTACTAACCATTCATGTAGCCCCATTTCATAAGCCATGCGTCCAATCGCCTCATTTTTTACCAATGCGATTTTCTTTTCCGTCATAAATCCTTCATTTTCTTTTGGAAATCGTCTATATAATACATATTTAGTAATACATTCCAATACACCATCCCCCACAAATTCCAATCGTTCATTCGATTTTGAATTCAATGGTAAACAATCATCAGGTTTAGGAACAATTTTAATATTATTTTTTGTATTCTCAATATTTGAACGTTTTAAATGTGAACGGTGAATAAAAGCACGTTTATATAAATCCGAATTATAAATAGGTGCATCAATTCCATATTTCTTTAGGAACATTTGAATATTTTCTTTTGTAATCGCCTTGTTTAGGGGATTATATGGATCAAATACATAAATTTCTTTTCCATTTTCATCATGTTCCAAACGAATATCATCGTCCACATTTTGTATTGGTTCGATTTCATTTTTCATGTTATTTCTATCAAATAATATGAATTAATCTAATGTAATATAACATTAATTATCTAAATCCTTTTAGAATAAATTTTATACGAATATTTTTTTTTGTCTACAATAAATATATAAAGATGGTTTTATCGACGACTAAACGAACTGCTTCTATAGACAGTATTGTGAACCAAAATCAAGGTGGTGGACCTAAGAAAGCTGGTCTTCCTATTTTATTTAGAGGATATTGGTTTCCTATTGATAAGAGAACCCACCCTACAAGAGATACTTTGGCTGATTATGGTTCCCCTGTGGTGTATGGTTTGAAATACACCCGTGTTCCTCACAAGGCTCTTAAACCAACATGGAGTACTTACAGACCTAACACATATTTTGATATGTCCATGCGTTAAATATATATTTAGAAAAACGATTTAATCATTTATAATGTAATGTATTAACATTGCATTATGAAAATAATCTTGGACGAACGTGAAAATTCTTTATATCAACATATGAGTCAAATTGATGGTTTCGATTTTACTATTGAGAAGAAAGTAATCGAATTGGGTGATATACATTTTGTAAAAGACGACAAAGAAATCATCATTTTGGAAAGAAAAAGTGTGTCTGATTTATTAGCTAGTATCAAAGATGGTCGATATGAAGAGCAGTCACATAGACTAATACATTCTTCTGGATTATATAGACATCATATTATTTATATTATTGAAGGATTATTTAGTCAATTGAAAGATGAAAAAGAAAAGAAGATGGTATATTCAGCCATTGTTACTTTGCAATTATACAAAGGTTTCAGTGTTGTTCGAACATATAGTGTCCAAGATACTGCAGAATATATTTTGTACACAGCACATAAAATAAAGCGCGAATTTGACCGTAATAATTTGCCTTGGACACCTGATTCGTTACAAAATGAAGAACCCAAAAACTATTGTAATTTCGTAAAAAAGACGAAAAAGGACAATATTACACCCGAAAATATTGGAGAAATCATATTGAGTCAAATTCCAGGAATTAGTAATGTTTCTGCATGTGCTATTATGAATAAGTTTCAATCATTACCAAATTTAATTGATAATCTTCGTAATGATCCATTGTGTTTAAATAATATTATTTGTGAATCAAAGGGAAAAACCCGAAAATTGGGTAAAAATGTTGTGGAAAATATTTTTAAATTTCTTCACTAGGTTTTATTTTTTGAATATTACCATCAAATGCTGATGGATAATCATCATATTTAAGTACATCTGTAACAGTTGGTGGTTGCACTTCATAATCACTATATTTTCCTAAATTGATTTGTTCTTCAGTAAAAGTGGCTCCACCCCAGTTAGTATCCATAGGATTATCACTTAAGCCAGTAGGATTTTGTGTTTGTGTAGAATCATGTATATCATCCAAAACGGTTCTTTTTCCTACATATTGATTGTGAGGGTCGAATCCATAAAATCCTTGATTGAATGGCGCATTAGAACGATTCGCATCCACATAGGGAACCATAGGCTGTTGTGCAGAAGTCATATTGTTCACATTAGGTTCATTCATAACAACACCATAATTGGCCAAATGAATAGAGTTATTTGGAGGTGGTTTGTTAAATGCATTGGGTCCTTGTGGTGGAGTAAATTTAGGCATTGTTTGTGTATTATTTTTAAAATAATCATTTACACTGCTCAACATTAATGGGTCAATATTTGTAGTCGTACCTTCTGTTTTACGCAATCTATATACATTGTCTCCTTGGGCATTTTCTTCTTCTTGTAAAAAGAGAATAGGGCAGTTTTGGTTATATAAATCACGTTGTAATTTGATATATTCTTTATATTCACTTAAATTGTTGAAGAAAATGGGATTTTCTCCTTGTGCTTCGGGAATATTTTTATTAAACAACATTATTTTATTTCCTCTTTTAATCAATAATGTTGGGCATAAATTAGCATTGTCGTTATCTAATTCATTTTCAATAGGGGGTTCTACACTTGGTGCTGGTCCTGGTGATTCTTCCATTTTTAGTAATTCAATATCTTGGATTTTTTCGATAAAATCAGGCATTGCTAAATTAGAATCGTCATTAATAGGTGCAATATATTCTGGTTGGATTTTTGCGGATTCTTTTACACCACTTGTAACCTCTGTGTTACCTACCCAAAAAATAAATACAATTCCTAAAATAAATACTGTAATTGTAACAATAATCCACATATATTCCATTATAAACTTTTTAATAGTCGATAGTTTTATATTTGGTAGTTTCATATTATATATAAATAGATAGAAAAATTTCACTATCTAGCATATCTTAAAGTATAAGTAATATATATAATGGGAAGATATAGAGCTTCTAAAAGAGCTTCCAAAAAAGCGCGTAGAAAGAATAAAACAACACGAAAACAAGTTAAAAAAAATATTGTGGTTGGATTAATTCATGCTGATTGGTGTGGTCATTGTAAAGTATTAAAACCAGAATGGGAAAAGATGAAGACAATGATAAAACAAAACACTGGACGTACTTTAAAAAATGTTAGTTTTCATATTGAAGAAATAAAAGATTCTGAAAATATAGATATAAAAGAATTAATCGAAAATTTTAATCAAAAACAATTTCCAAATGGTAAAAATTCAATCACTTATGATGGATTTCCAACTATTTTTAAAATTTATAGGAGCAAAATTGATTATTATCAAGGAAATAAAGATGCAGATGAACTTTATAAATGGTTTACAAAAGGGATATAAAATTGAATCATTTAATGCTCATATATTAGTAAAAAATAAAAAATCCCTACTATAAATGAATACTTGGTTCACTATAGGTTTACATTCATTGACTTTTTGGCAAGATGGTTTTATATATGCAATCGCTTATTGGCCAAATTGGATGAGAGATATTTGTGGCGATGTATACAATATATTAGTGCGTCATTTTCCTCAATATAGAGTACATTAATCATGGTCTAATTTTACAATTTTTCCAAGTTCTTTTGTTAAGACATATTTTTCCGAAGCCATGGTTCGTCGTCGTATATTACAACTTAAACAAGCAATTACAACATTGTCTCGATTATGTCCAAAAGAGTTATTCATACGTTCTAAAGTCCATTGTTTAGGTTCGCGTACATATTCATACATCAATTGCGTTTTTTCTTTGCAATAATAACAAATCATTTCAGATGTTTTAAATAATTGTAAAACATCTTGAAGATTCACAAACAATTCCTCATGAAATAGCTTTTTATCGCGGTCTTGGGCTGCATATCCGCAAATTTTACTTTTTATTTGTTTTAAAAGGAGTTTGGACAAAGGACTTAAACGGTCATTTTGAAATAGGGTTTTCATATTGCTTTCTTGGTATGTTTCAAGTTCGCTACATGCATCTATCCAATTATTATTTTGCGTAATCACACGCTTTTTTTTCGGTTTTGATTTTATTTGCTTGTTATTTTTTACAGGTTCACCAATGTTGATTTTTTTTACTTCCATTATATATTAGTTAAGGGTATTTTTCTGAATTTTGACGCAATTAATGAGAAACCCGAATTAGAAGCCGCAATTATTTTTTCCGATTGAGTCATAATATAAAATTCGGTGATTGTATCTATGATTTGTTTTTCATTTGTATTTTTTAAACTTGTGTGACCAATTTTGCTGTTTAAAATTATTATTTTAGGATATTTTTCTTTCATTTCCAATTTGAATTTATGATTATCGCAGAAGAAAAGGACGTTTTTTTCACTATGTTCGTGAATAGCCTTTTCGATTTTATTAGTATTATATTTTCGCTCATCGTATTTACAACTTACATAATAAGAATCGGTTTCCAAATGTTTATCACCTAATCGCAGATGAAGTGAAATAAAAGACCCGTTAGGTTTGAATGTTCTACTGTTTTGAATAATAGTATTGGAAAAAGTGAAAATATCGTCATATTTGATTTTATTATTTACTTGGAAGATTTTATATAATACTTGAGGTCGATATATATAGTATTTTTTTAATTTTTTGAAATCGTTTCTATGTATACTCATTTTTTTATGTTTTAAACCCTTGAAGATTTAAACCCTTGAAGATTTAAACCCTTGAAGATTTAAACCCTTGAAGATTTAAACCCTTGAAGATTTAAAATGGAACATTTTGAATCTTTCAAGGGTCAGATACCAGTAACGAATTAAAATTCAGAACGCCTTAGGCGTTCC
>Ga0209632_10000379_pt1 | contig 46487 bp, 52 predicted proteins | sample COG_10_FD_184754 | JGI IMG/M metagenome (GOLD analysis project Ga0209632, IMG submission 184754) | Pelagic Microbial community sample from North Sea - COGITO 998_met_10 (SPAdes) (version 2) | ecosystem: Environmental > Aquatic > Marine > Neritic zone/Coastal water | place: Helgoland, sampling... | reverse complement strand
CATTTATATATATATTATATATATATTATATTATATTATATTATAATAATTTATTTCAATTAATCTTTAAAGATTTAAAAAATACTATTTAATATATGATAAAATTTATATTATTTATATTAATTATAACATTAATATTTATAATATATACAGAATATTCTGTCGGAGGGATATTAATTAGATCTAATTCATTAGGTAAAAATGTACTTAATTTTAAAAGTTTATTTCATTTTATGATACATCCATTATATAATAAATTTCTATGGAATTTTAGGACATTGGATATTAATTATCCATTCATTATATTAATTTCAATATTAATATATAAATTTGAATTTTTATATAGATTATTTTCATAGAAAATAATGGATATATTTAGGGATTTAATATATGAACAAAATAAAAACTTATTAATAAATATATCTAACGATTTCTTTCCAAATATAGAAAAAGAAAAAATAGAATTTATAAATGAATATCATAAAAAAAACTTCAATTATATGATACCTATTAATCGTGACCAAACTGTCATCAATCAAAAAAGACTTAAAAAAATTATAAAATGACTACGAGTGCGTTTATTATTCTTAAATAATATAAATAATATATTGGTGCACACAACCTCATAAATCGTGTGAATGTGTAAATATATAATTATAACATGATAAAAACATATATAGTAATAAATGAGATAATTTGTATAAGTTTATATATAAAAATTTAATATAGTGTATAAGTTTATATATTTGTATAATAATTTAAAATCATTAAAATGTTTTTGTATTTGAGTTATAATATTAAGATATTTAAAGGTTAATGAATATATAGTATTGGGATGAATAGGTTCAGTATTCATGTTCAATGGATTAAGTAATAACCGCAATCATGTCCGAGTGGTTAAGGAGATAGACTTGAAATCTATTGGGCTTTGCCCGCGCAGGTTCGAGTCCTGCTGATTGCGGTCAAAGTAATAAAGAAATTAGGTGAGTATTGTGTGAATAGGGGATTAGATTAGATAGATAGTATATTATATATTGTAGGGCATTTACTAATACTTTTTTTTTAACTATGGCGGGCAGGTAACAGGTACGGGCGACATCAACCACATCATCAAGGCGCGGCACGGACAACATAATCAAGGCAGCACGGCACGGACAACATCATCAAGGCGGCACGGAGACTACAAGGCGACGGCGACATCAACGGTCTCTTCCTTCTTAGCTCAGTTGGCAGAGCGCTCGGCTGTTAACCGATAGGTCGCTGGTTCGAGCCCAGCAGAGGGAGTTTTTTTTTATTCTGGTTCAACTCCAGTTAAAAAAAACTTTTTTAATAATTTAAAAGTAATTTTTTTAAATATAAAAATCATATTTAAAATAATATAATTAATTATAATGTTTTCTTGCCACCTTTGTGATTATCAATGTAAACAAAAAGGGAATTTAAAACAACATAAAAGAAATAAACATGATATTGATATTATATGGCACAAATGTGATTCATGTGATTATATATGTAAACAATCGTCTGCATTAAAAAAACACAAACAATATATACATGATATAGATGTAAAATGGATTAAATGTGATTTATGTGATTATCAATGCAAAGAAAAATATAAATTAAAAGTTCATAATCAAAATAAACATGGTATTATTTTTAAATTACCTAATATAGTATCTTGTGATCTTTGTAATTATCAATGTGAAAGTACAAATTTAAAACGACATAAACAATATAAACATAATATAGATGTAAAATGGATTAAATGTGATTTATGTGATTATCAATGTAAAGGAAATTATTCATTAAAAGTCCATAAACAAAATAAACATAATATTGATGTAAAATGGTATAATTGTACACTTTGTGGTTATAAATGTAAACAAAAACAATCATTAAAAACACATGAGCAAAATAAACATGATTGCGATAAAAAGGTAGACATTTTTAATTGGAAATATAAAAAAAAATATAAATATGAAAAAAGTAAATATTGTTTTATAGGGGAAAAAGGATCATATCAAAGATTAGCATTAGCAATATCACAAGATTTAAGATTTCAAAAATCACATGCTCTTATATTAAGTGATGATATTGTAGAACTTATAGCGGAAAAAATGAAAAATATCAGGTGTAATAATAATAATAATAAAGGAATATTAAAATTTTTTAATACTGCTATTATAAACTAAACTTTTTTATCATATTTTATGATAATTAACATACCATTATCAAATCCTTTATTATTTATCATAATATATTCTTTTGATTTTAGATCATTAACATCTATCAGTAATGTTTTTTTATTTGGTAGGATTATATCTATTATTGTATTATTAAATAATTCATGTATTTTTGGTTTATATATCATAATCAAATCATTATTATTTCTTATGAATTTATTATTTGATTTTGTTCTTATTTTCAAAACAAATGAATATTTATTATATAAATAAATATTCTGATTATATTCTCTCAAAAATAAATAATATATACCATATTTAGATTTAATTGTGATTCTTTTAAGAGTATTCTTGTAAGCATCTTCTAATTCCACATTCACATCAATGTAAAAATCTTCGTTTAGATTTATGATATCAATAAATTTCGCTGGAACAACTATGGATTTATCCACATTTTTATTTTTATCATAATTAAATATAAAATCTTTCATAGAATTTAATCTTTCTTTTACTTGAGGAGGTAACGTTTTATATAGAGTAGTTGCTAAGCGAACATTTTCATTTTTAAGAAGATCTTCATAATATTTATTCATTTCTTGTAATTCTTCATCTGAGAAATTATAATCTTTTAAGAAAGAAAATTTTTTATAATTGTCATATAGTTTGCGTTTATTATCATCTGATAAAACTTCATATGCTTCTTGGACGAGTTTAAAATGACCTGAATCACCACCTTTATCAGGATGATGCTTAAAACACATTTTATGATATTGTTTTTTTAATAAATCCATATTAAATTCTTCTTGGGGTATTTCTAACAATTCATATAAATCCATCTAATGTATTTAGTCCTATTATTTTTAAATTAATTTTTTTTTCTATGGTATTATATAAAATGAATTCTCAAACTGTTGTAATGTGCGTTGTTGCCTTGATACTTGGTATGCTTTTGGCTCATATGCTTAAAGATGTTTGTGGGTGTAAGACTGTTGAGGGGACTGAGTCAGCGCCCGGCACCGAAGGGGCCTGCTTGTTCGGACGACAACGATTGTAGAAGCGGTAATTGCGATAAAGACAGCAATAAATATTGTAAAAAATTTAAAGAGCTCGGCTCATGCACCAAATCGACAGTAAGTCAGGTTCAGTCCTGGAACGCCCGTACCATGCAGAAACAGATCAAGGGAGCATGCTGTTACATGGACGCTAACTGTGGTCCGAATCTCACCTGCACCCCGAACAATGACTGCGCCGAAATCCTGGAAAACTGGCCGGGCGCCGGAATCTGTTCTCCTAGTACTAAACACCCATAACCCCAATCAGTAATCCTTCTAAGCATAATAAATCTCTGAATGATTTATTAATCATAATATCATATTCAGTGAATTCTTTTACAATCATAGTTTTTTGTTCATTATTATAATTTAAATTCAATAAATGTGATAATAATCTTCTTAAAAATACGTTTACATTCACAACTGATTTCGCCAAATATAATAATTGTTTTATATCACATATTTTCTTACATATATTTTTATCAGACTTTATGATACAAATATATTTTCCAATAATCTCATCATAAATATCACCATGTATTTTTTTAGTTTTAAAATATCCTAAAATATTTATAAAATTAAAATCTAAATCATTGTGTTTCTCAATAATTTTATATAAAATATCATCGTCTATTATGAATAAATGTTTAATAAATAAATTTTGAAAATATAAAAATTTATCTATTGTATTATGAATAGGTATTCTTATATTTATAAATCTACTTTTTAATGGATCAATAATATTATTATATTTTGAAGTCATAATAATAATTTTAGTTGTATTTAAACATTTTTCAAATAAAACCTTAAATTTATTTTGCATAGTATCACCTAAATATTCAAAATTATCTAATATAATATAGTGATAACTATTTGTATAATAATTAAATTTATTAACAATTTCCTTTATTAAATAGAATAAATTAATATCATCACTTATTTTTTGTAAATCAAAATAATAATGTATATTACTTTTTTCATAATAAATAGTTTTATATGATGATTTATTTGTTGATATATCAATATTTAATATATCATTTAAAATAGTTTTCGTTAATAATGTTTTTCCGGATTTTTTCGGTCCATATATAATTATATTAGCGTGATTTTTGTTTGATATTATTTTATATATTTTATATCCTATTTTATAATGGATTAAATCTGTGAAATTAATATTATGTTTATAATCTTCAAAAAGATTATCCATTAATATAAGTTAATTAATATATATGAAATTAATTCTAAATAAGAATAATATAAATTTAAATGATATAAATTTTATTTATAAAGGAAAATATATTAAATTAGTATATGATCTGAATAATGTTTTAATGAATGGACTTCATATTAGAATATATAATTTTAAAATATACAAAAATAATATGTTTATTTATATAGTATTATTAGATAAAAATGATATTATTTTAATAAATAATATAATAAAATATATAAATAGAAAAATTAATATTTATATATCATTACGCGATAATATTATTAGAATGAAAAACAATTCTAAAATAAATAATAATTATTTAGATATAAATATAAATAATATAAAAAGATTTAACGATAAATATATATTATACGTTTATAATAATGAATAATGATAAAGAATTATTTTATTTAATAGCAAATCCTTTAAAAATAAACAAAGAAAAAATAAAAAAACAAAAATATATAGATAAATCTTTATTTAATATGATTATAAAAAAGTATCCCCAATATGTAATAGATGATGATGATTTTGATATTATTAAACAAAATTTAGAAAAATTATTATCAGAATTAACTATTAATAATGTAACAGAAAATTTAATAAAAAATGTAATGAATGATGTCATAAAAACTATTTAATTTCAACACATTCACGACCAGTTGTTCTATTATCAGTATATCTTGATAAGTATTTTTTAATTTCTATATCATCATTTTCATAATGATAATGTCTTTTTTGTTCAATTGAATTATTAGTTGGTTTATCTACATAATTGTTACCTGTTCCATTACCATATAAATATTTTCTATAAAATAACATAATAGAACTAGCGTGACCAGATGTATTATGATCAATTATACGATTATGTTTTGATGGTCGAGTATTATCGAAATATAAGGTTTCACCTCCATAATTTAATATAATATTTTTAGTCATATCTTTATTATCATTATTGTAACCTGAATAATATAATATTCTACATAAATTATAAAAATCTATATACATATATTTAAAAATATCATAATGATCCATTGTCCCTTCGGGTCGGTAGATTAAAATGATTGAATCTAATTTACTAACGACTAAATCATAAAACCATTTTACAACTTTATCCTGAATTTCTTGTTTTAATTTTAGTAATTGTTTAGAAATTCTAGTACAATGAATAGTTTCGCCAGTTAAATAAATCGTCGAAACACTTTTATATTGGCCTGATATATTTTTAGATTCATCTATTAATTTATCAGCAGATGCTCTACTTAATCCCATATGGTTTCGAATAATAGAAAACATATCTGTATTATGTTGATAACAGTCTGGCAGGATTGTTTTTCTGACGAACCGCCCTTCTGATCTACGTAATTTATCTGACATTCTATACCCTTGTAAGAATGAACAAGTATATATTTTTTTGATGATACTTTTCCATCTAGGAACACCAATTCTTATTCCCTTATCATCTTTCCATTGATATGGTCCATCAATTATATTTTGATTTTTCAATACTTCAAATATATTATTAAAAATATATAAATTATCTCTAAAATCATTATAATGGATAAAATTATTATTATCTTTCATAAATTGTGGTTTATTTCTAGACATATTAATTAAAGCATTATTAAATATCATGGGAGTAGCATGTCTACCAGTAGATACAGCATCTGATTTACTTTTCCATAATTCTAAGAATAAATGAACATTTTTAAAATTTTTAAATATATATAATATTAAATAACTGATAAATATTTCATTATTTTTAAGAATAGATGATAAACTTAAATTTAAAGGATTACACATTGTAAAGTTATACTGATTTGCATACCTTTTGGGACATTCTGTGAAGAATTTGTGCGTGTCCACGCCAGGAACTATATATTGTTTAGATTTATTATTATTTTCATTACATAATTGAGTCCATTTATTATCATCTTTTTCAGCAGCGTCTCTTTCTACTGAGGACCATGTATGTAAATCACCGAAATTTAATAATAATGGCCCAGACCATAATTTAATTCGACCATAATCACATATACCACTAATAGAATGTATATTATCATCTAAAAATTTTTCTAATTTAGATATAGATTCATACTCTTTTGCTAATAATTTAAATTTGTTCCTTATTTTAATAATATCTTGTTTTTTTATGCCATTTATTAATATTGTTTTTTTATCTAACATATTATTGAAATCTTTAAGATTAGTCATGACAAATGTATAATCTAAGTTATTTTTATCTTTATTATTATATAAACTGGATTCATTTAATATATTATAATATTTTTTCAGATTTAGATCTTTTAAAAATGTATTATATTGATCATCATCAATAACTTTAATATTTAGCGATGCTCTGTACCAACTTTTAACTGAATTAGTTATTACTTTATTATATTCTGTTTTTGTTTTATTTAATAAGAGTTTTTCTGATAGAAAATTATATAGAACTTCGTCATTTGCGTATACATCTACTACATCATCTTCACTATATACGGTTATGTAATTTTTATATAATGTCAACTTCCTTTGTAAACGTGTTCGTGAAATAGATTCTAATTTAATACTATGTAATTCATCTTCATTATATTTATCAACTAAATCTTTCACATCTAATATTTTATTATATGATAAAACCTTAATAGAGGATTTTAATTCTTCATTATGTATACTACTATCTACTAAAAATAAAACTAATGGGATGGAAAGTTTATTCTGTTCATTTACTTTAAGTGAAATTTTAGGTGGTGATTTTTTAAGAGTTTTCTTAGGTTTAGGGGTTGATTTTTTAAGAGTTTTCTTAGGTTGGTTTTTGGGTGTGATTTTTTTTGGTTTGGGTGTGATTTTTTTTGGTTTGGGTGTGATTTTTATAGGTTTGGGTGTGATTTTTTTTGGTTTGGGTTTTGAGTCAGATTTAGTAGTAGATTTGAATTTCATTTTACGAGCATCTAATATTTTTTGTAAATTATCTTTGACTGATATATGTTTTGGTTCTGGTTTCATTTTACGAGCATCTAATATTTTTTGTAAATTATCTTTACCGGTATATTTTTTTTTAATTAGGTGGTGTTTATTATTATTAGGATTTTTAGCTTTTGGATTTAAAGGACAAGTTGACATATTCGCACCAGGAGTTTTACATAAAGAACATATTCCACCCCCATTCAATATATTCATATATAATATATAATATATTTATATTAATAAATTTGAAATTATATTAATATAAAATATAAATGTCAGATGATTACATATTTACTTTTATTAAAAAATCATTACAAAAAAAATTAATAAAAAATTTAAATATTGATCTAGAATTTAAAGATAAAAATTATGAAGAAATAATTAACAGGAGTGTAAATAAAATATTAGAAAATGAAATAGACTTTTCAAATATTGAAAAAAATAAATCAGATAGTGGTATTAAAAGACCACATGGGAATACAAAAATACTTGAAAATGGATGGAAGATATTAAATACATCGCGATTCAAAATATTAAATACATATATTAATAAAAAAAATACATCAATTAAATATGAGTGTGATGATGGTACTATTGTAGAATATTGTCCAATATTTGCATATAATAATAATAGAGAATTTAGAAAATGGTATGATGAACAGAAAACATCAGATAGTGGAGTAAAATATGATTATCCACAAAATAATGGGAAACTACCAGTGACGTGGTTTGGATTAATAGAAAATCAAGATTATTTTATAAATTCAGGACCTAATTATAATTTGTGGATGAATCAATCATTATCTAGTTGATCATCATCGTCACCTTCATTATTATCTTCATCGTATAATACAGATTTATTATTAATAGTATTTAAAATATGATCGAATATGGGTTTATTTTTAATATGATTATCAGTAATTAAACGAGGAGCATATGACATGCATTCTAATTCTTGTAAGAATAGTTTAGAAGCATATGGAATTTCAATATTACAAATATTTTTATCATCCGATTTATAATCCATAAGACCAGTTTTTTCATTAATTTGTATTTTATAAGTAGATCCGTCAAAATATCCATCAGAACGTTTAGTAATAGATTCTTGTAAGAAAGATGACATCCCGTGAGCTAAGACTGCATCTCTTTCCATTTCTCCAATTCTAAAACCCCCATCATTAGATCTACCACCAGCAGGTTGTCTAGTCATATGTTGTAAAGGACCAGTAGTTCTTGAATGAACTTTATCTTCAACCATAATTTTAAGACGCTGGTAATATGTAGGACCAATAAAAATGTTTGTCTTTATTTGTTCACCAGTAATACCAGAATACATAATTTCATCACCATATTTATTATAAATTCCATAACTATTTAATAAATCAAAATATTCATTAATATTATTATTTAAAAATGGTGTAGAATCTCCTAATAATCCGGCAATGCAACACGATTTCCCTAATATTACCTCAAATAATTGATTAATAGTCATTCTACTAGGTATGGCATGTGGATTTACAATAATATCAGGTTTAATACCTTCATTTGTAAAAGGCATTTCATAATCTTCTATTACCATACCACACATACCTTTTTGTCCGCATCTTGATGTAAATTTATCACCAATTGTAGCAGGACGAATTTTTTTAATTCTAATTTTACAAGTTCTTAAACCTTTATTATTTTTAAAAACAATAACTTTATCTACAATACCGTAAGTACCTTTTTTAACAGTTTCACCATAAACATTAACGACTTCTTGACCTTTATCGTTAATAGTTTTTTTACATTTACCAATGATAATATCTTTATCAGTAACGTGTTCGCCTTCTTTAATGAAACCATTATCATCAAGTTTACTGTAATTAGATAAATCTTTTTTAACAATATTTTTCTGATATAATGGGTTAGCGAAATAGGTTTTTTCATTTTTAGAAATTTCTTCTGATGAATCGTAACTTCTATAATATGTTGATTTAAATAAACCTCGTTGGACGGCGGACTTATTAATAATAACAGCATCTTCTTGATTATAACCCGTATATGTACATATCGCGACAATAGCATTAATACCATATGGTAATTTATCAACATCAGTATATTTTGCAAATCTTGTGGTGATTATTGGTTTTTGTGGATAATATAATATATGACCTGCTATATCAAATCTAGTATTATAAGCACTTGAATATACTCCTACTGCTTGTTTGGTTTGTTGGCAAGAGAAGGCATTTCTGGGATATTGTGAATGATGCGGAAACGGGATATTAACCGATAATGCACTCATTATTAATGATGAATGAATTTCCGAATGTGAATAATTCTTATCAATGGAATAAATATCTTTTGCTATGAACGCGTTTTCACTTTCTATGGAATCAATATATTCAATGCAAGCAGCATTATCTTCCAAAACTCTCATAAAATTAGAATTTTCTTTAATTTTATCCAATACATCTTTATGATATTGAGTATCATAAATATTAGGATTTTTGCCATCAATATTATACATTAATCCATGAACCGCTTTACTCCATGTTTCAATATATGAATAATCTTTATTAATTAATTCATTATATTTCTCACCATCTGGGTCAGATTTTAGATAAAACACGGGTCTAATAATTCTACCAGAGTCAGTAAAAATATGTAATTCATTTGTTTTTATGTTCCATGATATAGATGTATTTATATTTATAATGCTATTTAGTTTTAACAATTTAAGATATTTAAATAAGAATGATGGTTCATTATATAATCCAATAAATCTACCATTTAAAAATATATTTGTATTATTATATAAATCATTTGATACTATATCATCTAAAAATAATAAATTTATATCTTTTAAACATTCAATGATACCATTTTCTGAAATATTAGTGGAAACTTTTGCTATAATAGATAAATGATTAATTATACCAACATTACCTCCATCAGGCGAATCAATGGGACAAACGAATCCCCACTGAGAATTATGTAATTTTCTTGGTCCTAATGATTTAGAACCAGCTGGTAAAGGATATGATAATCTTCTAATATGAGATAATGTCCCTAACATAGTATTTCTATTTAAATCTTGAACAATACCTTGTCTTCCTGATATATTCGTACCAAATCGTGCTCCAAATGATTTAGTAATATATTCCATCATAGAGATATTAAATATAGAATTTTTATTATTAATGTTAATTAAATCTGAAATTTTATTACTATCGACTTGAATTTCAGAATATTTAGAACGATATTCATAATCAATTTTTTTAGATAATTCTTTTTTAAAACTTCCCCATAATTCTCTATATAATTCTAATAATAATGATCCAGCCAGATCAACTCTTTTAAATGAATATGAATCTCTATCAGTTAAGTCTATGAGACCTAAATGTGCTAATAATATTTTTCTAATAGAATATCCTAAAAATATAGCTTTGAAACGCAAATTATTTTCGTAATTTGGTAGAAAGTTATTGTATAATACATCTATGACGTTAATAGTTTCTTTACCTTTTGTATGAAAAGATAACATTTTAAACGCACTTTCTTGTGTGAATACTGGTTGGGAATGTTTCATAGATGGCAAAATTAGATCATATAATTTATTTTTAAGATTTAAATCATCCGAATCATAAATAATATGAGATAATATATCTTTATCAGATACTATACCTAATGCTCTGAATAAAATAAATAAAGGAATATAATAATCTTTACCGGATTCTTGTGCGAAACCCAATATTCTAACGTTGAATATATTTTCTCTTTTATAAATTTGCTGACCATCTTTATTAATTTTAAAACTATGATCTATATAATAAATATAATTAGTTCTAGATGATTGAAATCCTCTTGTTGAAACAGATTTAATTTTACCCTCTAATATTACATTATCTACTGATGATTTTGTAATATATAAAATATTATTTACCTTAGTTTCTTGAGATAATACTACTTTTTCTTTACCTCTTATGATAAAATACCCACCTTGATCATAAGGACATTCACCTAATTCAGATAATTTTACAGAATCTAAATTATTTAACAGACATAATTTAGAATGAATCATAATAGGTATAAAACCAATATTAACTTTCTCAAAATTTACTACGACAGTTTTATTTTCATCTATTAACACATATTTCACACCAATATTACAAAATATACTTGATCTATATGTGTAATTATTTAATCTAGCTTGATTTGGATACATATATTTAGATGTTTCATTATCATATAATGTAGGTGAAGAAATAAATATATTTTCATCATTATTTATAGGTTTTCCGTAATTATGTGAATCAGGTTTATCATCAAGCAATTCACCAAAATATAAATGAATTTCATATTTAAATGATATAGTTGATCCGCCTTTATCACCTTGATATAATATATAAGGGTTTTCTCTTTTAATTATATTTTGAATACCATTATCTTTTGAAAATATAAATTCATTAAATGAATCAACCTGGTGCTGTGATTTATAATAAGGTTCATCTCTAAAATATGTGTCAATAATATCCCATACATTAACTTTATCTACTAAATCTTTCGACATTTATTTATATATATATTATTAATATTTATAATTATTTTAACTTAAAATATAAAATAATATATTAAATGAAAAGTCAATTATTTAGAAGAAATCCTGATAGATATATTATAAGTTCTTTATTAGAGATATTTAATATAGAATCATTAGATGATGAAAATTTCTATTTCACAAAACAGGATATTACTAAATTAAACATAATAAAAAAAATAATTAATATTAAAGAAAAATTATTAATATATTATTTACCTTGCAAAGCTAAAATTTACTTAAATGAAATAACAGATAAAAAATGTATAACAATTTTAAGACAATTCTTAAAATATATAGAATATAATTTAAATTTAAAAGAAAAATATATTAATAGTCAAAAAAAATATTTATATTTTATTAAATGTAACAAAGATAAAGTATTAATTACTTTTGATTAACAATATTCTTTACAAATTCCGAATGTTTTCCTATGCCATTTAGTAATACCATATTCTTTTATGGCCTCTATATGTTTTTTTGTACCATATCCTTTATTATTATGGATATCATATTTTTTTAATTCAGGATATTCTTCACATAAATTTAAAATATAATTATCTCTATTAACTTTTGCTAAAATAGATGCTGCTGCTATACTCTTATAAATATTATCACCATTAATTATACATTTATGGTCAATACATACACCATTTTTATCCATATAAAAATTAAACTGATTTCCATCTACTAAAATTGTATCAATATTTATATTATCAGTAATATTATCAATACATTGATGCATTCCTTTTAATGTTGTTTTTAATATATTATCTTTATCAATATCTTCATTATGTATTAATAGAGATGCATTAGCAATAGAATAATCTAAAATATAATCATATGATAATAATCTTTTTTTTAAAGATAATTTTTTAGAATCTTTAATGATAATATCTGGATTAGGATCTTTATCTAACCATATAACACCGGCTACAGATACAGGACCAAATAAACAACCACGACCTGCTTCATCTAACCCTAATTCTATTCTATTATTTTCATAATATTGTTCCATTAAATTAAATTTAATATTATATATATTATATTAGAAGATAATGGTTTTAAGTAACAGATCCAGTGAAATATTATTAAATCAATATAATATAAATAATGCTCAATATGATTATAAATCATTAATACCTAAGAATGATATACCTGATAGAAAACAAGTTTACCATAAAAACATGCTACGAATTTCAGATAAACCCATAATATTAAAGAAATCCCGAAAAAAAATCACAGATATATCAGTTACGAAAGAAGAAGAAGCCGTGAGTGATGAACTAAAATTAGATGATATAGATTCTGGTGAAGAAGATATTGATATAGTTGAAGTCACCAGTGATTCTGATGGTGATAAAGTAGATCATACTTTCTTTGAGACAGATATTGAAGAAGACGTTGTAGACGAAGATGATAATGATAATGAAAATGATAATGAAGGTAATAGTAAAGTATCATCTGATGATAATATCGTAAAAGAAATTGAACAACTAAGCGATGAATTACAAAAAGATTCAGAATCAACAGATGAGACAAAAAAAATAGAAGAAATTAATAATGAAATTATATTTGGATTATTAAAAAAAATTGAAAAATCAAATGACAAAGATAATAATAAAGATAAAGAAAATATTAAAGATAAAGAAGGTAATGAAGATAAAGAAGATAAAGAAGATAATGAAGATAAAGAAGATAAAGAAGATAAAGAAGATAAAGAAGATAAATCAGGTGGGGCAACTTCTAGTATAAAAAGAATTAAATTAGATCAAAAATACGATTTTTTCTAAATATTTTTATCTTATATTATTATTATAATGGTTTGTAATTTGATATATATGGCGACACCCATTTTTGGTGGGTGGGTAACGATGACAGCACATTTATCTCTTAAATATAATTATCCTTTATATAAAATATCAAAATCTGGTAGAAATGAGAAAAATTTCAGAGATTACGGATATAATGTTAAATATAATAATATATCTATTGATGAATTAATAAAAAAAGAAAATTTAATAATTACAGCATTAGATAAACATTATTATAAATATTTAGATAAATTTCCAGATAATACTAAAATTATTATTCATGATCCGAATGATTATAAATCAAAAGAAGTAATATCTTTTTTAAAAAGAGTCCATGTAATAACAATTAGAGAAACTGTTCAGCAAAATTTACAAACGCTTGGTATTAATTCTGAATTTAAATATCATCCATTTTTTGAATATGATAAAAAAATTTATATAAATAATGTTAATGATAAATGTATATCTATAAATCGTATAGATTTTGATAAAAATACACATGATATATTAAGAGCAAATCCATTAATTAAAGATGAATGTAATAAAATATGGATATACGGTAAAGAAAATAGATTATATATACAATTTACATTAATAAAAATGGGATTAAAAGAAGAATTTATTAAATACTGGAGAGGCAGATTTGCGAAAACTTTACCTATTTCTTTTTCAGATAGAGATATATTAAATAATTGTAAATATGTTGTTGATTTATCAGTTATAAAAGGTGATGGAGGTGGTACTCAATATACATTTTTAGAAGCTATTCATCAAGATTGCATATTAATTTTACATAAAGAATGGATAGAAAAAGGAGATTTATTTAAAGATAAATATAATTGTTTTGTAGTTGGATATACTGATTGCATTCAACAAGAATTAGCAGATATTATAAATTCAGAACACATAGAATTAGATGAAGAAATTTTAAAAAATTCAAAACAGATAATGAATAATAATATTAATGTTGTTTGGTAGTGTTCTTCTTTTTACTTTTGTGTTTATGGAGTTTTTTCTTTTGCTTTTGGTTCGTTTTTGTCTTTTTTCTGAATTTCAGTATCAAAATCTGATGTTCCAATTTCTATAAAATCTAAAAACATTTGTATATATTAATTATAAATATTAAAATCACTGGTAATTTCCATGATCATTTCTATGTGGAATACTTTTTTTTATATGGTCAATATGCTTTAAATAAATAGGATATAGAATATGACCTAAAATATAATTCCAATAAATAGGATAATTTGTACTAAGCTTTCCCCCTTCCCATCGTGGTATTGGCGCACCGCATTTGCTTTCTCTGTCATATTTTGCAGAATTTTTTTTTAATTCATCATAAAAAAAATCCAATCGATTGTTTAGCTCTAACCACCATTCATTAACCAAACTAGTATTTTTTTTAAAAATGAAAAATCCTACACCAATTAAATTTTTAATATTTAACATGAGATTATTATGTAATTCAATGTCGTAATTTTCACCTGCATCACATTTACTAGGTATTCCATCGCAATTATAACCTATTGCATATAAATTTGTATCCCTTTGCAAGTCATCAAAGCATTTAATCCAACTACAACTGGTTGATTTGATATCACTATAACCACCACCATAATGATACATCAAATAGCATCTGAGATAATCTGATTTGTGAATACTACTCAGGTAAATGAAGCTTTTATGTATAGGATATTTTAATAAATGTATATTATTTTCATTTATATTTATCACATTACACTTACTTGTTTTTATTAGAGATTTTAATTGCTTATTTCTATTGGCTGAAAAACTATTACCAAACCAAATTGTAAAAATAACTTTATTTTCTAAACAATTTGTGGGTGGAAAACTTTCAAATTCCTGAAAGTTACAAATTTCATAATAGCCCTTATTAATATCTATGTTTTTACCATGTTCAAACTCGTATTTAATTAGTTCAGAATTATGTATTATTTTTTTCTTTGGAGAATATTTTAATTCAATAATATTATATGAATAGTCAACTAATATAAATTTTAAATATTTATCATCATATACTGTAAATAATAATCCTTTCTTATATACAATTGCAGGTATGCTATAATGTGGATGGTTTATCCATTTTCCTTTTATTATTGCTGTTATTGTTTTCATTTGATTGCTATATACATAATATAAACATAATATAAACATAATAATATAAGCCCGGTGGATAAATATTCAAATATTTGGAATTAAACGTGTAGTTATATTAGGGCATTTAAAATGTAAAACGGGTTAATAATCTTTTTCTATGAAATACTTTATTTATCCCAGCGGAAATTAAATCTTCATCATTAAAATCGTATGGATCTAAATAATTTAATTGATCTTTATAAATAGATGTAAAACTATCATTTCCTTTTGCTAATAAACGATTATCGTGGTCATTTAATAAAACGGTCATTGTAGCCTGGGGTATATCACTGGGATGATTTAGACTGACGTTCAGATAGTGATTTGGTATTGATTTGTTCATATTATTTTTTTTCAGAATTTTTTCCCATTCTTCTTTCGTGACATTCTGTCCAGCTCGCATGGGTTCCTCCGCGTCACCTACTTCGCGATATCCCTCAAGTGGTTGAAATTGTATGAAATATTCATTAACGATATCTGCTCTAGTTATATTGAGTCTCCCCATAACATCAACAGTCACCTGTTTTATTTTTGGTAATAAATTTTTAGATTTTCAATTCATTTAAATAAATATTGAAATTTTTTTTATCATCTAAAAAAATTTCGAAACCTTTTGGGAAAGAAGGTGTATCGTTATGATCCTTAGAACTTAATCCTGTAATAATAACATCAATTGGTATACCTTTTTTATTAATATTGTTAACGTAAGCACCATATATTTTGTAATTTTCATAGAACTATACTTTTTTGGCTTCACTTTTATCAGACATCTATGTATTATAAAATATTTTTATAAAATTGTTTAACTAATAAATCTAATGGACAAGGCCCTATATCTAAAATAATCTTGTGAAATGCTTTAATATCGTTATTCTTTTTTAAAAAATCTTTTTTTAAATGTAAAATTACTTGTTCACCTATTTTATAAGTTAATGCTTGTCCTGGGTTAGACGAATATCTTAATATTTGGTTTTTTATAAAATCATCTGAATCATATTTAAAATATTTTTTCATATAATTGAAACATTTATCAAAATCCCATTTAAAATAATGAATACCCGTATCTAAAATCAAACGTAACGACCTTTCAAGTCTATATTGTAAAGAATAATAATATTCAAAATCATTGTCGTATTCATATAAAGATTCGCAATAAAAAGCCCATCCTTCTGAATATCCCGAATAAATTTTATTTTTTATATAGTCAGGTTTATCAGAATTAAATAATAGTTCGTTTTCATAATGATGACCTGGAATACCTTCGTGAATACTTAAAACTAATAATTCATATTTACTAATTTTACTAGGATTTAATAAATTCATATAAAAAGCGCCTTTATTTTTTTTATCTGGTGAAATATAATATGCTACATGATCAGAATTTATTTTACTTATGGATTTTATATTATATAAATTATTTATATCATCATAGAAATATTTATTAAGTTTTTTATATAAATTATTTTTTTGTTTATTTAGATCATTTAATATATCATTTTTACATTCATAATATTTATTATTTTTATAAACATGATCATCAATATCTTTAACTTTAAGTTTATTTGCTAATTTCTTTTTTAATTTAAGGTCTTCTTTAAGAAATTGTAATCCAAAATTATGAATAATATCAGGAGTCATAGTTGACAAAGTATTATATTTGCATAGATTTTCATAATATTTTAATCCATTTTTATAAGTAAATAAACCTATATTTTTATTTGAAAATTTAATATAATTATTTATAATGAAATTATATATTTTTTTAATATTAGTAATTAAATATTTATTAATATGTGTTTTTAATTTATTACTTTTAATTGTTTTGAGATCATTTGAAAAAATTTCATTAGATTTATAAATAAAATTATTAATAATTAAATAATTAATATAAATTTTATTCTTTAAACCTTTATTTAAAAGATTTAATATACTAGTAGTTATAGAGTTCATTTTAGGTAATCTGTTCATAATGACATCTATTTTAGTATGCTCATCTATACATTTTTCAAAATAATAAAATAATATGTTATTATTTATATCTAATAAATAATCATCATTAAAAATTTTGAAAATATTATCATATTTTAAATCATAAAACAATATTTGATCATTAAAATTTTTATCTTTCTTTTTTAGAATTTCATAATATTTATTATCTATATCATTAGAAGATTTAATAAATTGTGTTGAATAATAATTAGGAAATGAATATTTTTTATTATTAAAATTATCATAATAAAGAGTATCATTAGAAGGAGGAAATAATTCAACATGTTCATGTAAGTATTTATCACATAATTCCATATTAAAATATAAAACAAAAAAAATATTATTGAAAGATATTATTAAAAGATATTATTAAAAGATATTATTGAAGATTATTTAGGAGTTAGTTAAGTTATTTAGGCGGAAGATTTCTTAACGCGGCGAACCTTTTTCTTAGGTTCTGGTACGGGCTCAAATGCTTGTGAATATTCTTCACCTGATTCATCATTATCACTATCATCAACTACTGTGTTGGTTGGAGCTTCTGGTACGACATCAACGGGATTGGTATCTGATGTCGCATCGTCATCATCTTGGAGAAAACCAAATCCCGTTAGTGTTGTGGATTGACGAGTTGTCACCATGACTTGTTCAGCACGGAAAGTACAACCAAATTTACCATTAATGACCCAAACACCATTACATTTAAGAATTACATTCATAGATGAACCCTTAGTTAGAACTTGTTCAAGCTCAATGAAATTATCAGTGGTGTTATCATTGATATTAAATTCTGTTTTGCTCGTATCATATACGCTACAATCATGTTTACCGTCTTTCTTTACGACTTTAAACTTAAATGTCGGAGGAAATTTACCGGTTGCTTCACCTGTTTCAGGATCAGTATATACTTTAATTAATGGTGTGTGCATTTGCTCTGATTCAATTGTTTCACGAGTAAGTTTCTTACCATTCTTAAACCAAACGGCGCGTTGTTCAAATGCGACATCGATAATATGCTGATCAAGTTCATTCATTTTATCAATAAAAGATTTCATATCAGAGTCGTCATCGACAAGAGAAAATACCACACCGTATTTACCGCTCGTATCATTATCAGCGTAATACTTCGCATCAAAAGTAAGGTTGACCTTTGGGGTCTGAACGTATAATGGGGTTCATGACACCATCATAATTGAGATACGACATTGCGGCACCTTGATTTCCAAATTTTTTGGGTTCAGATAGGGTGACCTTCGAAAGGTCAATATTGGCGGGCTTATTTACGGGCATTTTAGTGTTGTTGTTTAAAGTTAGCTTTTTTTATTTCTTTTATTTCTTTTATTTCTTTTATTTCTTTTTATTTCTTTTATTTCTTTTATTATACTTTATCTTCAAACCCAAAATCAAATTTATTTATTTATTACATTATATATATAAGATTAATCTTTAAATAGGTATTATATAATATCATAAACAACAAATATATTATTTAAACAAATTTTAATAAATAATAATATAAAGAATAATGTGCGAATTTTTCGAAAATAATAAAAAATGTTGTAAAAAAAATATATATGGTCTATTTTGTAACAAACATAAAAGGAATCATTTAATTAATGATAATATAATATCTATTGATAAATTTACTAAGAAGAATTCCGATTATTTAAAAAACGATATAATTTATACATTAAATTATTTAGATAAAAAGAAATATAATAAATCTCTAAAAAAAGATATATTATTTAATATTCTTACAGAAAAATTTAAAAAATATGATTATTATAATAATTATATAATAAATATTGAAAATATACAATTAAAGTTGAAATATAAATTCAATAAAGTTAATAGAATATTACGTGGTGAAGGTTATATTCATAGAGATAAATGTAATAATAAAGAAGATTTTTTTACATATGAAACTGTTCACGAAATAAATAATAAATATTTCTTTTCATATAAAGATGATAAAAATATTATATGGTTTTTTGATATTAGATCTTTAAAGAAATTAATAAATACAAATCAATCTAATCCGTATACTATGGTACCATTTAATTCTGAAACTATTATTAGAGCAAATAAATTAGTAGATATTTTAAAAAACAAGGGTATTTCATTAAATTTTGAAGACGAAATGAAAGAAATTAAAAAAGATAAAAAAGCAATATTGAAACAAAAAATGGTAGATGTGAGTGCTATCATGGAGAGATTAGGATTCAGTTTTAATTTAGAATGGTTTACTATATTGTCTTTATTACATTTAAAGAAATTATATGCATTATTGGAAGATATATGGAATTATAGAACACAATTATCATTATCAAGTAAAAGAATGATATGTCCACCAAATGGTATAATATTTAATAAATCACAATTAGAAATAAGAAATATAAATTCAAGGGATAATATTAGAGAAATAATATTAAATGATATTTTAAAATTTAATGATGCCATTGATGACGGGAATAAACGGAATGGTTATATGTATTTTTTAATAGGATTAGGTAAAGTAAATACATCCGTATATGATATTCATCCTTGGATATTAAGTGTTGATTAATAAATTTGATTTTGATTAATAATAATATAATATTGTAAAGAAGAATTATAACTGAAAGATACTTAAAAAAAAGACATTTATATATTATATAGTGAGCGCGGTTGAATACAATAAAAAAAACATATTATAAAGATATAAAAATGCCAGCAAAGAAACAAAACACTAAGAAAACTAGTGGACCTAAGAAAGTATCTAAGAAATCGTCCGTAATCACACCTGATCAGGTCGTAGAGGTGCCGGTAGTTGATACTCCGGTCGTAGAAACACCCGTGGTCGATGCTAGTGTTGGAAACAATGTTCAAGTTGTTCCAGAAATGTTATCTTATGGTGATGAATTTACTGTTCTTAAATCGCAACTTGTAGATGCTCTTACACTAGTTAAGAACCTCACTTCCACAGTAGTAGCACTAGAACGTCGTGTTGCTCGTGATAAGAAAGTTGTAGATAAGAAAATGAAAACTAAACCCAAGAGAGTAAGAGATCCTAATGCTCCCCCTACTGGCTTCCAAAAGCCCCTAAAAGTCTCTGACGAACTACAAAAGTTCCTTGGCATTGCTGATGGTGTGCTTATCGCTCGCACAGAAGTAACCAAGGCAATTAATGCTTATTGTAAGGAACATGTCCTTCAAAAAGAAGAAGATAAACGTACTATCTGTCCAGATGCTACTCTTACTAAACTCCTACGTATTAAGAAAGGTGATGTGTTAACCTTCTTTAATCTACAAAAATACCTAAAACCACATTATCCCGATAAGGACGGTGTATTTACTTAAACAAACTAAATTCTATTGAACTCATTCTTAAAGTTTTATATATATAATTTTTTTTGTGAATATTTTTTATTGATCGATTATTTTTTTTACATTTTTTAGTGTTTTTTAAAAAACTAAAATATTTTTCACTATTACAACATATGTCTTGTCCAAATGTTCTAATAAATATAGATAAATTTGTAAATAATTCACATCTTATTATAAAATAAGCTAATACATTTGTATATTTATTGACATCTATTGTTTTTTTATCGTCTAAATTTAGTAGATGAACTATTTTATCTGATTGAAAAAAACACCATTTCCGTTCTAATGATAAATATTTTATAAAGTCTAAATATTTATTCCTAGATAGAAAATAACAATTTAATATATTCGCCCATATTTCAGTATAAGCTTCAAATGTATTAATTTTATCAGAATTAATATTATATCTTTTTTGATATAAATTAATTATAAATGAATTATCATTCAGAGTTTTATCACAATTAAATAAATGAAATAATTCATGTATAGTTACTTTCATAATTTCTTCTTTCCTCCATATATCTATCGTATTTGTTTGTGTACTGCAACATCCATTATTTATATGATCATGTGTTAATCCATCTTGAATATTACCGGTAATATTTTTTTTTAAATCAGTTAAATAATAATTTATATTTAAAGAACCTATATTATTATTTAATAAATGAACAATATATGATATTACTATTATAATATTATAAATAAATAATTGAATATTATTTTCATTATGATAAATATTAATATTAACTTCATTATTATTAATTTTAAGAATAATCTTTTGATTTTTTTTTAAATAGTGAATATCTTTTTTTATATTTTTTGATATAAATGGATTATCTAAAATAATATGATCATTATTATGATTTAAAACATTATTAACTACTTCATAATTATTTTGAATGCCGTTGAAATATTTATATAATGATTTAAGTTCATTTGATGTACTTATAGTATTTTTATGTTCTTTATTTAAAAATTTAATAATATTGTTGCTATCTTTTGTTAACATTATTATATATTTATAATTATAATTATTTTATAAATATATTATATATTATGCAAAATTATAATGAATATCCTTTTAAAGCGGCAAATCTTCAAAAAAATGTAACTTTAAATACTATGAAACAACTTCATTCTGGATATGGTTACGGCTATGAACAAAAACAACCAAATTGTAAAGATATACAATATAAATTAAATAATAATTTTAATGTAATGTTTGGGTCGAATAAACCCTTGAATGAAGAATGTCCTATTATATCTGGAAATTTAACATATGATAATAGAACATCCGGTAATAATATATGGAATAATTCTACAAAAAGAAAAATTATAGTAAATAATTAAAGATATATTAAATATATATAATTAAATATGAGTAAAATTAAAAATATTTCACATGATTTATATAAAATTAATCAAATAAAATATACAAAATATTTAATTAAAGATTGCTCAGCCAAAAAAAAAGAATATGTACATGACAAATCTAAGGATGATATCATTAATATAAAAAATATAGGATATATAAGTTTATATTATAATCAAAATCCTTTAATTTATATAACAACACCTGTTATGGTGTGTTTATTTGGTATGAAAAATCAAATAATGTCCTTACAATTTACTAATTTAAAGTCAGACAAAGAAATGAAATCTTTTTTTGATTTTATAAAAAATATTGAATTAAATAATATGATTAATCTTGGTATTACTGATGAAGGTGATGCTGATAAATATATTTCACAAATAAGATATGATAAAAATGGAAAATATGATCCAAATTTATCAGTAAAAGTTCCATTTTTAAAAAATTGTTACGATATAGATATATATAGTGATGAATATGATACATGTAATATTAGGAATATAAATAATTTTACAAAAATGAAATGTGATATTTATATAGATAAAATATGGAAATTTAATGAACAATTTATTTGTAAATGGAAAGCAAAAGTTATATATTTAGTTTAAGATTTTTTTTTTTTATATATTTTTTTTTATAATGACAACTATTCCATTCAAAGATGTAATGATTGATAATTTAATATTTAAAGATCCTGAAAAATTAGATAATAGTTATATATGTAATTTATATGATAATGATGATAATTTAATATATATACAAACCCCTATTTTAAAAATTAATAATATAGTTTTATCAGATGATGAAAATTATTTAGATATAAATACAAATAATAAACATTTTATTGATTTTTTATTAGAAATGGATGAAAATTGTATTAAATCTACATTTAATAATAGTGAGAGATGGTTTAAAAAAGAAATTCCTTATGAAGCAATTGAAAATATGTATAGTGAAAAAGATATTTATGAATCTGATAATATTTATAATATTAAGTTAAATTTACCAGTGATCAATAATAAAGTACAATGTAATATTTTCAATGAAAATAAAGAACAAATTAATATAAATGAATTAAATGATAAAAATATTATTATGATTATGCATTTTAAAGGTTTACGAATCCTAAAAGAAAGTTTTTATCTTGATTTTTATATTAATCAAATTAAAATTGTAAATATTGATAAATATAATATATTAGAAAATTATTCTATAATTGAAGAAGATTATTGTGAAAAACTGGACGAAAATATATTTAGTGAAGAAATTTCGACAGTTTTACTTTCAGAAAAACAAAATCAAAAATCGTCAATCGAAAATAAAATTAATAAATTAAAAGACGAATTAAATAAATTAAATTAATAATTAATTAAAATTTTTTATGTTATATATTATATAAAATGAATTTTAGTGTTGATCAAATATGTAATATTGGAGGTTGTGTTCTAATTTTTGTATTATTATTTATATTAATAGTCAGACCTAATAGTATTATGAAATTTATCGAGGGCAACTCGTCGGACACCCAGACGGACTCGGACCGCGTCACTGCACCTGTAAACCCAACGCAACCAGTAGGACCTGTTCCTACTAAACCTGAGCGACCGGCACTAATTAAATCACAAGTAATGGCTTCATTACCATCAGGTGATAATGAACAGTATGCTTCCGTAGAAGGAATTAAAACTCCAACACGCAGATGTTATCCCGAAAATACCTTAAAACCAGATGATCTATTACCTAAATCTGATACAAATAATATAAATAATTTTAATAAAGATTATCCCGTAACAGAAGGAGTACTCAAAGGTGTTAATTTCTTAGAAGCAGGTTATCAAGTAGGCGTGAACACCGTAGGACAAAGTCTTAGAAATGCTAATCAACAGTTACGGTCAGAACCAGCTAATCCGCAAGTGAATGTCAGCCCATGGCAAAATTCCACTATTGGTCCAGACCTCGATAGAAGACCCATGGATATGGGTGAAGATTGTTACGGCAGTGCTCGTAATGTTTAAATTTGATATTATATATAAAGAATTATATATATACGTATATAAATGGAAAAAGTAAATCCTTTTAATCAGTCTAATAAATTAATATCACAAAATGATATCACTAATATTATGGAAACATTAAATATTAATGATTTTAAAATTAATAATGTCCTTTTATATCAAACATCTTTTATTCATAAATCATATTGTTGTGATTTATATAAAGATACTAAATTTAAAAATATAGATGAATCTTTATCATTACAAGAAATATCATATGAAACCATGGAGTTTCTAGGAGATTCTATTTTAGGAACAGTAGTTTCATCATATTTATATGATAGATTTTATAAAATATATAATCAAGATGAAGGTTTTTTAACTTATTTAAAAAATCGCATTGTATGTGGGGAAAGTTTAGCTAAATTATCCGTTAAATTAGGTTTTAATAGATTTTTAGTAATATCTAAACACATTGAAGATAATTGTGATGGCAGAAATAATACTAATATTTTAGAAGATGTGTTCGAAGCATTTATCGGTGCTATTTATTTAGATAATAATTATGATTTCGTTAAAAATATTTTATTAATAATTATAGAAAAATATATAGATTTTACTGATATTATTATTAAAAATAATAATTATAAAGATCAAATTTTAAAATATTTACATCATAATTATAAAGAAAATCCTAAATTCATTGATAAAAATATAGATGATTTGGGTAATTATATTTGTGATTTAATATTTCAAGATAAAGTTATATCTACTGGTAAAGGAAAATCCAAGAAAAAATCTCAACAAGATTCGGCTAGAAATGGTTTAATACATTTTAATATTTTAAATATATAATTTATTATATATATGAGTAAGCCACAATTTAAATATACATTTAAAGATAATGAATATTTAATTATCAATAAATTTTTTAAAAATAACCCTGAAACTCTAAATAAATATATATTAGATGATCTTGAAAAAGGAATTTTTAATGGTGATAAAATAGATCCCATTGATAAAACTATTTTAAAAAATCTTAAAAAACTAACAAAAGCTAAAAAAAAATATGAAATGTTTTTTGTTTTACCCGATTGGCATGATGACCCTGATATAGTTAAAGAAAAACTTAAAGAAATGTTTCCAGAATATGATAGTGATGATGATTCTTCTTCATTAGTTGCACCGGGGCAATCTGGCCGGGATTGGGCAGACGTTTCGGTTGATGATGATTCCATTAGTGTACGCGAACCTGAGAAACCCAAACCAGGCCCAGGTCCAATTGAAATAAGATATAGTGCTGAACATAACAGTTGGGATGATATTATTATTTTTTATTCAAATCATAATTTTAAAAGAGTGTCTAAAAAAGGTGAAACTGGGAAATGGAAAATAGTTGGTGATGAATTGTTTCTTAATTGGAAAAAATGGGACCCTGAAGTATTAAAAACTACTGATAGTGGATTAACTTTCAGTTCAGATAAATATGAATTTATATTAAAATTAAAAACAATTAAAGAAGTCCCTAGTTGGTTTCAAGGAAAACCAGCCGCCCAAAAAATACCCGGAAAAAAACCCGAAAAACCAGATAAAACTATTAATTTAAAAAAACCATATACACTTGAAACATTAGAAAAAGAAATAGATGAATTAACTAAAAAAAGTGCGATATCCACTACTGAAAAATCAAAACTTGCAGATTTAAATAAAATAAAAACATTAACAAACATACAATTTAAATCTTTGCCATCTGAAATTAAAAAATCATTACAGTTTAATTTAATATCATCATTTAGTACAACTGAATTTACTATAGCAGATGATATGTCTGAATACATATTAAGTAAAGTAGACCCAGATCTTAAGAAAGATGAATTATCTAAATTATCTATCACAGATGCAACTGCTTGTATAGGTGGTAATACAATATCTTTTAGTAAATTTTTTAGTAATGTTCATTCCATAGAATTAGAAGATTATAATTATAAAATATTAGATCATAATGTTAAATTATCAAAAAAATTAAAAGATTTATATAATCCACCAGTTAATGGTAATATTAAAGTTTATTTAGGTAGTTATGAAAATATATTACCCAAAATAAAGTTGAATGATGTTATATTCTTTGATCCTCCATGGAATAGTGAAGGCGACACATATAATAAAATTAATCCAGTTATTCCCAAATTAGGTGATAAAACTATTTTTGAAGTTATAGATAATATGTGTAATATATATAAACATGTTTTTGTTAAATTACCTGTAAATTTATTCAAAAGTTCTCATATCAAAGGTATAGATATTAAACAATTTGAAGTAAAAAAATATAAAAAAATGATATTAATTTATAAAAAATGCAACGAAGATAAACCTTCACCTAAAAAGAAAGTTGAACCCAAAAAAAAATCCGAACCTAAGGTTAAGTCGGATCCGTTAAAATATAAAGACATTAAATTTAATCTATTTGACGATGATGACAAATCCATTAAGGATGATTATAAATATATTTTATCTCAAAGAAAAGCATATGTTGAATGGATTAATACTGATTTTTATGAAAAATTAATGAGCGATATTGATTCATCTATGTTTAAAAACTACCAGTTATTCGTTAAAGGATATTTATCTCTTGAAACACCATTTAGAGGGTTATTAGTTTATCATGGATTAGGTACTGGTAAAACAGCAACATCTATAATAACAACAGAAGGTCTTTCTCATATGAAAATTAATACATTATTACCTAAATCTTTAAAAGATAACTATATTAATGAAATTAAAAAATTTGGTGGAGACTTATACGATTTAGAAAAAAGTAATTGGCAATTCTTCAATTTAGATGAAATTAATGCTAATGAATCAATTACTGATTTTATATTTGATAAATTACAGTTAAAAAAAACTATTATAAAAAACACTTTATCTGCGACTCTAAAAGAATTAAAAATCAATATATTAAATGATGTAAATGGTGATGAATTGAAAATGAAAGATATATTAAAAGACAAAAAAAAAGAATTAGAAAAAGGTTTATTCATACGTATTGATGATGTTTTTGTAAAAGATAAAGAAATATATACATTTAATGGTAAATTAGTTGAAAATAATAAAGTTAAATCATATGATAAATTAGTACAATTATCTGATATTCAAAAATCACAATTAGATAATCAAATTAATCAGTTTATCTTAAATAAATATAATTTTATTCACAGTAATGCTTTGCCAACTTTATCTAAAAGTCAACTAAACGACTTGGATATTAAAAATGATGAATTAGCTGATAGAATATTAAATCCAGAAGAAAATAAAAAAAACACTGACAGACAAGAAATCATGGAACAATTAATCACAAAATATAAAGAAAATAAACAAAAAAATATATTATCACCTTTCTATAATGAAGTAATTGTTGTTGATGAAGTTCATAATTTAATTAGTCAAATTAAAAATCAACGCGGTCCTTCTATAATTTTTTATAATTGGATTGTTGAAAGTGTTAATAGTAAAATTGTATTTTTATCTGGAACACCTATTATAAATGAACCATCTGAAATAGCATATTTATTTAACATGCTTAAAGGAAAAATGCACATTTATGATTTTGTATTGAAAACTACCGGTGATGTGAATGAGATATCTACAAAACTTAAAGAAATTTTTTATGGAAAAATATCTTGCATTGAACAACTTAATGTTAAAAAATATAAAGGAAAAATTATAGTATCATTTATTAAAACTAATTCGAATTTCGCAAATATATTAGATGAAGATGATATAGTAAAAACAGTTAGATACAATGATTGTTCATTCAGTTCTTTTATTAAACAAATATATATTGGTTTACATAAATTTATTGATAAAGATTTAATATCTCCTTCTCATAAAGAATTTAAATCATTAAAGAAAATTGATATTAATAATATCATCAACGGTAAAGAAAAAGTATTTGATACAGAAACTAATATTATATTTAATAAAAATGTCAAATTATTTGATATTTACGATGATGATCATACTAAATTAGATTTAACTGATAATAATTTATTTATGGATTTCTTCTTTGATGAAGAATTTAACATCCAACCAAGAAAACAAGTTCTTTTAAGAAGAATGTTAATGGGTCTTACTTCATATTATCCCATTGATAGATCTGCTATATCTTATATGCCTGAAATTATTGAACCTAATATTAATATTGATGTATATGATGATTATTCTATCACTAAAAAGATAAATTTAGTCCCTTGTTATATGTCTTTTGAACAATTTAACCAATATGAAATTAAACACAATAAAGAACAAGAAGCCGACTTAAAGAAAATGTCTAGAAGAGCCATGTATGATGATGAATTTTTCCATTATTATAGTGGTACTAGACAAACATGTAATATTATATATAATGAACCAGATGTTAATGAAGAAACTAAATATAGATTAATGAATCAAGATAGTAACTTCTCAGATAATTTACAAATTTATTCACCTAAAATGCTTAAAATTATACAAAATATGGATAAATTTAGTAAAAATGGTGATATAACTGGTAAAATATTATTATATAGCGTTTATAAAAGTGAAGGAGGATCTGGTGGTTTTGAAGAAGTACTAAAAGCACACGGATATGAAAAATATGATTATAAAAATGATCATATCGATAAATTAGTTGAAAATACTAATAAAAGCAAAAGATATACTTTTATTACAGGAGATGAAGATGATATTGATAAAGAAGAAAATAAATCAGCTTATAATCACGATTCAAATATTAATGGTGAATATATTCAAGTTATGATTATATCTCAATCAGGAGCAGAAGGTATATCATTAACATGTGTCAGACAAGTTCATATATTAGAACCTTACTGGAATAATGTAAGAATGGATCAGGTATTTGGCAGAGCCATTAGAAGAAATTCACATATTGGTCCAGATCCGTCTAATCCTTGGTTACCCGTTAGTAAACAAAATGTAGAACAATATTTATATTTATCTTTATTCCCAGAGGGAAATAATATTGAAGAAATGTTTACATCCATTAAAGACCTTGATTGGGATATTACAAAAGATATAGAATTACAAGATAATTTTAATCAATATTTATTAGATAATCACAAAAATGTATATACTTTAATCCAAAAAATTATGAATATGAAATCTACCGCGCGTTCGGGTACAACTGACCAGATGCTTTTTGATATTATGGAAAGAAAATATAATATTAATGAAAAACTTAATAATATTATTAAAGAATCTTCTGTTGATTGTATTCAGCATACAACCGATGACCCCATATTAAATAGCAAATGCATACAATTCACTGAAAAATTACAAAATGAAATTGCATATTTCCCAGGTATTGACGATAATGAATTAAATCAAATAGATAATATTCAATTTAAATCTACATTTTCATATTTTATTAAACCGGATAATATTATTGTTTCTTCTCAAACTAAAACTAATGATAATATATTTTCATATTATAAAATTAACCCTAAATATAGAGATGAAGACGCACGTTATATTAAAGAAAATGGTATAATATTATGTGATGTTTTTGTTAATGAAAATAAATTCTTTAAATATGAAAATGAAAAATTTTTCTTAAATACTAAAATTACTAATAAATTTTCAGTAATTCAATCAATATATCACGTTCCATTTGAAGACCCTATTTATGATGATTATATTTATAAAGACAAATTCCCATCATTAGAATTAATCACTGAACAATATTTAGTTGGATATAAAATTAAATATAATATAAATGATAAACTATTTTTTATGCCGACTAACAGTCACGACAGAAATGTTTATAAATTATATGATTATGAAAAATATTTAGAAAATGGATATAATTTTGATGGTGAACAATTTTTAGTTATTTATGATAATAAATTTTATGAATCTATTTAATATATATTTTTCTAATGTATATATAAATGAACAATAATAATATATGGGGACCTCCTGCGTGGACTTTTCTTCATACAGTAACTTATAATTATCCTGAGAATCCTACTGATGATGATAAACGTAATTTTTACAATTTCTTTATGAATTTACAACACGTTCTTCCTTGTGAAAAGTGTAAAGCACATTATACAGAAAATATTCAAAAATATGATTTAAGTGAAAATTTAGATTCAAAACATGATTTAGTTCAATGGTTGATAGATATTCATAATGATGTTAATAAAAATAATGACAAACCTGTTTGGTCTTATGAAAAAGTATATAATAAATACCAAAAAATGTTTAATCCATCAAATACTATAAATAATATTATTATATTTATAATTATTTCAATCGTTTTAATTTTACTTTTTTTTCTTTTTTAATATATATGAATATAAAAAAACTTATAGTAAATAAGGTTTTATCAGATGAATATATGAAATCAATAGAAGGTACATGGATTGATGAATCTCATATGAAATACCCCGTTTTAAATGAAAGTACAGATGTTTATTATTTAGATGAAAATAATAAAGAAAAATTATTATTAAAATTTAGAAAAGGTGTAATAACTGATAATGAAATACGTTTGGGTTGGAAAGCATATAAAGATTTAGCAAAACCTAGTAGAGGTAGAGGTGCTTCTGCTGGTCCTATTAATATTGATGGTCAATATTGGTCTAAAAGAACTCTTGTTAATAATAAAAAATGGATGACTAATTATTTAACTCCTCTTGGAACAGAACTTAAAGAAAAATACGAAAATCTAAATTTAGATGAATTAATTAATATATCATCTGAATTAGAACTTAATACAGAAGATCTAAATAAAGAAGATATAATAATGAATATATTAAAAAAACAAGGTGGCGTATCTAAGATGAAAGTAAATAACCAAGTTGCATCAAATCCTATTGGATTTTTTGATGCTGATAATAAAATGTGTAATTTACCTTGTCGTTTGACGCATTTTACCAGAGTAAATTTTGAAAAATATCAAGAAGGATTCCCTTTTTTAAAAAAAATTGACCAATTATATAAAGGATTGACACCAGAAGCTCATAAAAGACAACTAGACAGAGCCAATCAAAAACCTCTTTTTAAAATATCTGATACATCTTTTTCAACAGTTACTATTAATCGTAATTTTAGAACGGCATTACATAGAGATGCAGGTGATTTTCGGGAAGGATTTGGGAATTTAACGGTCATTGAACGAGGAAAATATCATGGTGGATATACTGTATTTCCACAATTTGGTGTCGGAATTAATTTAAGAAATAATGATTTTGTGGCAATGGATGTTCATCAGTGGCATTCTAATACTCCCATGTATGAAACGAATGATGATAAAGCATATAATGAATCAATCCAAAAAGTTTATAAAGATAATCCTAATGTAGGAACAGCCGGTTTATATGAATTATATACTAGAATTTCATTTGTATGTTATTTAAGGGAAAAACTTATAAAATGTCCAGATGATATTGATCCTAGATATCTAACTAAATCAGGAAATAGCAAAATTAAAAATGAATAATTATTGAACTTTTTTTAGTTCGTTACCATTGACATAATTATTTACTTGATTATATGTGGGAGTTTTATAATCTTCACAATCATAAAGACATCCAACACCCACCTTATCTAATACATTTAGTAATATAAATACAGCTATAATAAATGCAACGAAATATCCTAAATATTTTAAAATTTTATTCATTTATATATAATTTTTTTTTTAGTTTATTTAAAGATTTATAAATATAATACAGATATAATGGAAAAAGTTTCAGTTATAACGGTTTTTAATGATTACACTAATTTTAAAGAATTAATGTTACATAATTTTAATAATATTGATTATCCTAAGGAATTATTAGAATGGATCATAGTTGATGATTCAAAAGAATATAATGGTCAGTTATTTCCTGCGGAAGAAAATATCATATATATTCATTTTAAACCTGATGAAATTAAGAAACATCTAGAAGATTGTTATAAAAAATATGATATGTCTAAGAATGAAAAAACATTTGAAAATGATTCAAAACGCAGTGAATATGAATATCATATGAATTTGCTAAGACTTCCTAGTGGATTTAAACGTGATTATGCGGTTGGAATCAGTTCTAATCAATATATTTTACATTTAAATTTTGATTGTATCTATTTACAAAATGATGTAAAAAAGAAAATTAATATTATTAAAAAACAAAGAATTGAATGTTTATATTCTGATTATATGATAACATATGATATTAAGAGTAACAAATATGGTAAATTAGATAAATTTAAATCAGAAGCATGTTTATTTCATACAAAAGAATTTTGGTCAAGAAAAGGATTTGAATGGAATGAAATGTATAATGAAGCTGATAAATTTTATTATGGGAATGGTACGGCACGAACCCATTATAAAGAAAGTATTATACAATTATTAACAAATCATAATTTTAATAGATATAATGAAGAATCAAATGCAGCAGTTCAAAGTAATTATAAACATATTAATATTCCAGATATTGTTAATAATATTAATAATAAAAAATATTCTTTACAAAGTGAATTGGAAGATATGTTAATTAATAAAAGTATTAATATTGTTTGCATTAATTCTAAAAATATATTAACTAATGAAATAATTAATAATAATAATGTACATTATTTAGAATATAATAAAGGAACATCTAATTTTACAAAAATTATGTCTGACTTAAATAAATTAGAGAATATTAATATGATCATAGTAAATTTAACAAAAGAATCTATGAAATTTATATCAAAATATGATTTAGATTATTTTGTTTTATTAAATAGACCTAAAAGAATAATCCCTGATTATTTAATATTTAATAATATTTATATTAAAAAATCATTATTTATTAAAGAAGAAGAAGTAAAAGAAGAATAATTATTTAAAATTTTTTTATAATATAATATATAAATATGCCGAAAACATCATTTGATAAAGAATTAACTGAAAATACTTTTCAAATTGCTTTAATCGGGGGTGTATTATTTTTATTGTTTTCACATCCCTTTTTATTTCACTTAGTAGATCGGGGTTTTGAATTTGTGGGTGTTGATCTTGGTCCTACCATACAGACTATGTTACATTCAGTTATATTTACAATTGGTTTCTTTTATTCCATCAGACTTGTAGTAAGATATACTTAACTATTTAAAAATAATAATAATATTATATATTATATAATGGATCAATCCGCTTTAAAAAATATTAATACTCTTTTAGATATAAATGAAAATACAACATTTATATTTAATGATAATAAAGAATTAATCATTAATGATGATGATACTAATGAACACGTTAATAATAATTTAGTTGTTGAATATACTCTATATTTTACATATAATCAAGTATTTAATATGCTACGAAGTAATAATACTACTAAAACTAAGAATATAATGTTATCTGAATTGAATGAATCAATTAATAATTTATATGATAATGTATATTTTTTGACCCTACTGGATAATAATAAAGCATTAGATGAAACTATGAATGATATTTGCTTAAAATTAGATGTCATTACTGAAAAATATCAAAATGAATGTACTTGTAATGATAAAATGTATAATTTATTTGAATATTTAACTAGCGAATTTAGAACAAATTTACCAAGGTATGTTTAGTATGGTATATATCTAAAATCAGAATAAGGATATAAATCTATTTTATAGACTTTGCCATTAATTTTTACAGTAGATCCATCCATTATTTCAGGACAACCTCTTTCACTAATACAATTATCTGAATCCTTTTCTATGGGAATTTTAACTTGTATATGATTATTTAATAATGTATAATAATTCCACATATTTGCTCCTCTATATATTCTTCTTCCATATAATGGCCTCACATCATTTTTATATGTCAGCGTTCCAATATTTTGATATTCATTGGGATCACCTCTTGTTCTAATATTTATGGGTAATCCTCTATCTCTACCTCTATAATATCTTTCGGGTCCTTGTTTGAATTGTTGAGTATCACCTACTCTATCTATAACATGGGTAGGTCTATCTACAATAACAATATCTTTTTTGTCATCTTTTTCTTTAAATGTTGGACATTCACATTTACAATCTTCTTTACTTGGGTGGGTTATAAATTTATCATAAGTTAAGTATATAATTAATACTGCGATAACACAACCAAAATAAAATGCTGTTTTATTCATACATATTAATTTATTAGGTTTCATCATATATATAATATAATATAAAATATAATATAAAATATAATATAATATAAAATATATATGAATAAAATTTAACTTGATGCATTTTGGTGATAAATGTTAACCATGAATCAATCATATTTTTTATATAATAATATTTAAATTTGATTAATATATAAAAAATATAATTTTATTATATAAAATGAAACTCAACTTAATCTATTGTAAAAATAATCAAAACGTTATTGGAGTTGACAATGATTTATTATATAATATACCAGAAGATATGAAATATTTTAAAAATATTACGACGCAAGAATATATTAAAAATAATAAAAATATAGTCATTATGGGATATAATACATGGAAATCTATTCCGGAAAAATATAAACCATTAGAAAATAGAATAAATATTATTATAACTAATAATCATTATGACGAATTTAAATCAGATACAGGGATATTTTTAACATTTAGATCATTTGATGATTGCTATAATTTTCTAAGTGATCAAGAATTAAGAGGTTTTATGATGGGTGCTAAATTTATCATAGGAGGGGCGCAATTATATAATTTTATTTTCGACAAATATTATGATTTAATTGATACCATATATGAAACGTATATTAATTATTCTATTAATTTAGATGAATATGATACTTCTATATTAAATTTTACAATAGAACAAGATAAAGGATTTACAAAATTATGTAAGAAATATAATGATTGTAATATTTATTTTAAAGGTGGTACGTCTGGACACGGGGCCACATTCTATTTATATCAAAAAAATTTCAATATTAATCATAATGAAAAACAATATTTAGATTTGATGAAAGATATTTTATATAAAAATAATATAAAAGATTCGAGAAACTCAAAAGTTATTTCTTCATTTGGTGAAAAATTGGTATTTGATTTACGTGATGGATTTCCTTTATTAACTACTAAAAGAATGCCTTTTAAAACAATACTTAGAGAACTATTATGGTTCATTAAGGGATCAACATCAAATAAAGAATTAAATGAAAAAAATGTTCATATATGGGACGCCAACGCATCACCAGAATTTATAAAATCAAGAGGTTTAAATTACAAAGAAGGTGAATTAGGACCCGTATACGGATTTCAATGGAGAAGGTTTGGTGCTAAATATTCTGATACTACAAAAGCATATTTAAAAGAAGAAGGTATAGATCAATTAGTAAATGTAATAGATTTAATTAAAAATGACCCAACTAGTAGAAGAATTATCTTATCAGCATGGAATCCAACGGATCTACCTAAAATGGCTTTACCACCTTGTCACGTCATGATACATTTTTCAGTAGATGGAGGGTTTTTAGATGCTCAAATGTATCAACGATCTGGTGATATGTTTTTGGGTGTTCCTTTTAATATTGCTAGTTATTCATTATTAATGCATATTATAGGATCAATAACTGGTTATATCCCACGATATTTCCACCACGTATTAGGTGATGCTCATATATATATAAATCACATAGATGCCATTAGTGAACAATTAATGAGAGTACCTAATAAGTTTCCTAAATTAGTTCTTAAATCACCTATTTTAAATATAGATTTCATAGATGAAGATAATTTTATATTAGAAAATTACATTCATTATCCCACCATCAAGGCTGAAATGGTAGCTTAAATTTGATTATGAGATCACAAAATGTTTATACTTACATTTTGATCAATTGTGAAATAGAATATCACAATGTATGAAATTATTGTGACGATTATTAGCATTATGTGTGCGCTTTTCTGCATATTTAACGATGAGGCATTTTTGAGAGATGGACAAACGCGAGGGATCTTTGGTATTTATGATAACAATGGAAGTATGAATATACTAGATACACTTGCAGAAAGGAACGGATGGGGTGGAAATCCATTGTTCTGGGATTGGGATTGGGATTAGAATTACGCGGTTAAATTATATAATATATATATTAAAATTTATTGATAAATTTGATTTTTTTCTTGATTTATAAATAAAATTATGTACTCGAATAACTCTCAGCCACGTTCCGCGGTCGCGTCTCGGGTCCGCACGTGGGCGGATATTGTATCACAAGGTCCCGTGGTCATCCGTAACACGCAAGAACCCATTAGACAAGAACCCGTTGGCCGGAAAAAGATCAGACAAGATCCTAAAATAGAAGAAGATACTTGTCCCATATGTCTTGACCGATCAACCCAAAAAGATGGTGCGCCAAATTGGTGTACAACTAGTTGTAATCATTCGTTTTGTTTGTCTTGTTTGTCTATCTCCTTACAAAATAATACTAGTTGTCCTCTATGCCGTGAACCACTTGTCCCCGAGAATAAGAAGGTTATTTCACTTGCGGCTGAAAACGAAACTTTACGCGATATGTACTTCGGATATCGTCATCAGTTGGATCGCGCACACCTGACCATTGATGGTTTGCATGATAATATGCACAATCATCAAGAAGAACTTATCAAAATGCGTGACAGATTGATGTCAAAAACACACGAATTAGATATAGTTACTTCTACTCTGCGAAAAACGATAAAAAAATTATCTGATATGGAATCATCCATTGGAGAAGATAAACCATTCCTAGCGATAACAAGGTATGATATGTCTGGTAAGATACCACAACATAAATCATTTATATCTCCCAGGAAATTGTGTTGCGTATGCGGATGTAGTCAACAGTTTGATAATTTTGGTGACCGCGTTTGCTTTTGTGATAGTTGTAGTAAATATGGTTGCACTGATGAAAAAATAGAATGGAAACGGAACTGGACAAATTTGTCAGCGGACGCATTAAAAGAAAATCGAATTAAAAAGGCTCGTACTTAATATATATATTATTATTTATTTATTAGAATCTAGATAATTTAATAATTGTGATTTCATTTTTCCTTTAAATATCTCCGCTAATTCTAATGGTAATGTTTGCGTAATTTTAGTATATTTTTTTTTATTACCCCACCCGTATGATTCACCCCAATATTCATGGTCTTTTAGAATTTCTAAAATTTTAGCAACCAACAATTGGTTATCAATTGGTAATAATTCATCTTTATTGAACAAACTCATGAATTTTTCAAATACTTCATATGGTAAATGATTTTGAAGAATAATTAATTGTTCTTTTTTAAGACAATCCATCGTATTACTTGAAATATTTTAATATTCCTTCATTTGTATTTTCAAATTTTAACGCATTCGTAGCTAATTTATCCGCTTTATCGTTTCCTAATGAGTGTTCATCATTTTTATTAGTATGTGCTTTAATATGATGTAAATATACGGGTGTTTCTTGATATAATTGATATATTTCTTCAATTAAAGGGATATTCTTTTTTTTTGATTTTTCTTTATCAGTCCATTTAGGAAACCATTTAGTCAATATATTAATCGAATATTCCGAATCAGTATGTATATGTATATATGATGTAATATTATATTTTTTTACTAATAATAATGCTTCTTTGACCGCCGTTAATTCTGCAATATTATTAGTAGGCACAGAAACATTTAATAGTTTGCTTGTGTCTTTTATTTTAATATCATTTTTATCTGAAAAATGTATACCAATGGAACATTTCGCATTACTTTTACCATTATTCGAACATGCACCGTCCGTATATATTATAAATTGACTCATATAATATATAATATATTTTATCTTAAATATATAATTTGATTTAAGATTAAAATAATTATGTGCGATCCTTGTAATATAAATTTTGATTGCGGACAAATTAACTGGTCAGATAAGTATGAAGACGACTATGAACATGATGATTCAAAATGTAATTGTTGTCATAGTAAAATGAACAGGAATGAAATATCATATGGACAATATATTTCAGTATGTAAAATGTATAAAGAAAAAAGAAAACATATATATCTACCGCGTACTTGGCATTAATCATCATTATTATTATTGTTATCATTATTATTACCATTATCATCATTATTATTGTTATCATTATTATTATTATTATCAACATTAATAACTATATCGTTATGATCTAATGATTCCATCGGTTGACCATCAATAGACGGTTCTTGCGTATCAGTTTCCTTAATCGACAAAAATTTTGTCTCTTCTTTTACGCCCTTATTAAAATTATTATTAATTAGTTTAATATTTTCATCATTAGAATTTACAACAGTTGTTTGATTATCTAAATTATTAGTTTGTTTTATTTGTAATCTTTTAAAGCTTTTATTTTTTAATACATGTAGTTTATCACTAGCATTTGCTACTATATTTGCTACCTTTTCTTCATGTGATGCTTTATATATAACACATTTATGTAAACCATTACATATTTCTGGTTTAATTATATCAATATCATCAAATTTCTTTTTAAATAATTTAATTATATCATCTTCAACAAGAGGTGCTTGTTCTATTAATCTATCAAATTCTGCTCTGCATAATTTTAAGAAGTCATTTGCAGGTTTTCTTCTTTTTTCATCCAGGGCTAATTCAACAGTAATATTTCTAGCAAATTTGGACCATGAAACACTAACGGCCCTATGTGATTCCATTAATTCAGCATATCTTAAAAAGTTCTGTAAAGTTGAAAGTATTCCTGCGAATATATTTACTCCGCCAACAATACCCATCGCCATTTTTTTATTTTCATCAGGAACAAACGAGTCCATGGCAAAATTAGCTGTTCCTGTCAAAGTAGATAATATAATAACTGGAATTGTGAATAAATAATTTCTACATCTATAATATTTTTCAGCACGACTATGTAACCATCTATAACACGCGGCTTTTTCAGCCCACTCAGCCAATAATAATTCTTGTGCGTTCGTCCATTTAGATTTTTCTATTTCGTTTTTCTTACGCTTTTCTTCTTCTTCGTTTTTTTTCTTTAATTCATGGAAATGACTATTTTGCATATATAAATTATAAATATTATTTATTTAAAAAAATAATGATAAAAAATAATATGGATAAAATAAATAATAAATAATTAATATTTATAAAATATATTTTATCATTCAGTTTTAAATTATATTTTTTTACTGATCCGGTATTCATTTCTAAAATATATCTGGATGGTTTATTAATTGATATAGATTTTAATGAATGAGGTGTATTATTTTTTCTGAATCCTACGATATTCATATTTTCATCTAAAAAAATAATATCTAATGGAATATATGTATTTTTCATCCACATTGAGTTAATCTTAGTAGGACCCATATCAAATAGCATACCATATCTAGAATATAAAGGTTCTTTTATATACATTAATCCTTTTACGACACCTTCTCCTGAAACTTTATTACCAAATACAATCATATATATTATATTACAATTTATTCTTCCAACTATTAAAATAGAAATATTCATAATTTCTATAATTAAAATTCTTCGCTTGTAGATAATTATATTCTCTCTCTAATCCACTTGAACCGCCGTCTCTTCTCATAAATAGTAAATGATTATGTAAATTACATGATAATACGTCTATATGTCCCATACCACAATAAACATAAGCAATATCAAATATGTTTGACTGACCATCATTCTTATAATATTCATATTTCTCTAATGCTTCATTTAATGACATAATAGTCCAATCATTAACATATATTTCTAAATCAGGGTCTCCCACGATTTCATATAACAACTTGAAATGTCTATTCAATGTATCAGGAATTTCAGGTAAAGTAATATGACCTGATTTAAAATCAGATGATTCGCCTCGCATAAAGAAAGGTTGACTAGTTGATTTATGTCCTTTATTAGACATTTTAGCATTTTCTAATAGTTTCAAAATCCCTTCGGCATGAATGGTTTTTTGTTTAAGGAATGAGTCCATATTTATTATAAAAAAATATTTATATACAATCAAATTTAAATAAGATCTGAGAATAAAATAAGTTTTTTGTCTATTTATGGTTTTATATTGTTTTTTGTCTATTGATTTTATAATGTTTTTCGTTTGTTTTTGAGGTACCATTAGCCATATAACATTCTCATTTCACCATAAGACATTGGTCTACCAGTTTCTTGGTCTGTAAAGACATGCTTGATAAAGGCATCTTTACCTTGGGAATTAAAAATCTCGGCAGCAGTCTTGTTCGCCGCATCCATTCCAGGATTAATAGGGATTTTGGCAGCGGATTGAGGTTGCACACCGTTGCTGGGGACGGATTCCGTAGTTGGAAGAGGTGTTTGTTCCTTGGGAACCGTTGATGGATTCGTTGTGGAAGCAGTTGTGGACATATTTGTATTATTTAAGTAATTGTGTTAACAATAATTATTTGATTATAATTATTTTCATAACTCAAAAATCAAATTTATTCTCAGGAAAAGGTTTAAAAAAATTTTCATCTTATTTCAAAATTAATATAACATCATCAAAGAACGATTTAAAAAATTTTAATTATATTATGATATTTTTATAATATAATAATTTATATATATATGAAAAATTATATTCTTAGAAAAAAAAAAGGTAAAGGTTATGTTTTTTTTGATAAAAGAAATAATATTATAAAAAACCAAAAGACTATAGATAATGCTTTAGAAGGATTATATCTTCCACCAGCATATGATAATGTAAAAATTAATATTAATAAAAAAGCTAAAGTATTAGCGATAGGATATGATGATAAAAACAGAGCACAATATGTTTATAATAAAAAATTTACCGAAAAAATGAAAAAACTTAAATTTTATAATTTATATTTATTTGGTTTACAATATAATAAAATAATTTCAGATATAAATAAAAATATTAAATTACCAGAAGATAATAAACTTAAACATGTTTGTATGATATTAAAATTAATTATGGATTGTAATTTTAGAGTAGGTAATGACGAATATATGAAACAAAATAATTCATATGGTGTTAGTACTCTTAAAAATAAACATGTATTAGTTAAGGGTGATAATGTTACAATAGATTTTATAGGAAAGAAAAGTGTTCGTAATATTTGTTCAGTCAAAAATAAAACTATTAAAAAACATCTTAAAAAGAAGAAGAAAACATTAAAGAATAATAATAGAATATTTTCATATAAAAAAGAAGATACGTCCAAAAAAGTAAATATTCATTCTGTTGATGTAAATAATTATATTAAACAATTTGGTGATTTTTCTAGTAAAGATTTTAGAACATGGTCGGCAAATATAAACCTCATACAATATTTAATGAATTCAAATGAAGATGAAGTTGATAAAGATATTAAAGAATGCGTTCAAAAAGTTGCCGATAAATTACACCATACGCCAGACGTTTGTAAAAAAAATTATATATTTACAGAACTTATTGAATTTTATAAAAATGATAAATCTAAATTTAATAAATATTTTAGTAAAAATATTAATAAAAAGTTTACTCTATTTTTAAAGAATAATTATTAATTATTTTTTCTTTTTATCAGGTCTTACTATTTTTTTGTTAATCCATAAACCAAATTCTTTACCCATATCACCACCATCTAAAATTTCAAATACTTTCTGAACATTATCTTCATTTATCATATAATATTCTTTTCTTCTGTATGTAATTGTTTCAACATCAACTTCATCATCGGAAGAATCATCATCATTTTCTACGACGGGTGTCTCAGCATTTTCATTAACTTGTGTATTGTCACAATCATTTTCAACCGTTGTCACACTATTATCATCAACATCAACTACGGGTGTATCACTATTATTATTATCACTATTATTATTATTATTATCACTATTATCATCAACATCAACTGCGGGTGTATCACTATTATTATTATCACTATTATTATCACTATTATCACTATTATCAATAACTTCTTCAACATTACATTTAATATTTTTATCGGATAGTATATCCAATTTATTTTTTAATGATTCTATTTCTTTTCTTAAAGAAGTAATTACTTTATTTTGTTCATGATTTTCTTTATCTTTTGCCTTTATCATATCAAACTTAGATTCTTCTTCTTTTTGTTCATTTAAAGAATTTATTTGTTTCTCATAATCATGAATAGTTTTTTCGGATAGATTTATAATTTTATCTTTATCAGATATCTCTGATATTAATTTAGATATAGTTTTACCAATTAGCAATTTTTCATTTGTCAATGATTCAATTACAGAATTATCTTTTAAATTAATATTTGTTAAAATAGATAATAATTCATTAACATCATTTGTGATTTTTCCTTTTATATCAATAATATCTTCCATTATTTATATATATTTAAGTGTTTTAATTTTAAATATTTTATTTATATATAATGACGAAGAGAAAGAAAACAATTAAAAAAACTCGCAAAAAAATATCACATTTTAAGAAATCACATTGTTCACCTAAGAATAAGAATTCTAATGTTACTTGTTTAGATAGTGAATTATTATTAAAAATATCCAATATTCTAAATTTGCATACTTCAATTAATTTAACTGAAAGAAATACAAATGTATTACACGGACAAATTTCTGATAAAATTTCTAAAATATCTAATTGTGATTCTGAAAAATGTTGGTCATCAATTCATGAAATTATAAATAATTTATCACAAGAAGATTTACAAAAATTTAAATTAAGTTTTAAACCTAGTATGCCAAGCAAATGGAAGGAAAACCCAACTACATGGTTAACAACTAGTGATATAGAAATATGTTTAAAACAATATGAAGATAAATATAAAAATTTTAAATGTTATGGCGCATTGCCAATGGATTTTGATTTAGAACGTAAAAACCAATGCGTATCAGGTGATTTATGTAAAATTAATATAAAACAACATTTAGATGAGGGAAAATATAATATAGGTTCAGTTTTTAACCTTGATGATCATGATGAACCCGGGTCTCATTGGGTATCTTTATATATGGACTTAAATTCTAACAATAGAGAAACACCTTCAATTTATTTTTTTGATTCAATTGCTGATAAACCACCAAAAGAAATATATTCTTTTGTTGATGATATAAAAAAACAATATAAAGATATTAAAAATAATGATTTAGAATTTTTATATAATGATATACAACATCAAAAAAAAAACACCGAATGTGGTATTTATTCCATACATTTTATAACCACTATGTTACAAGGTAAAGATTTTAATGAATATATAAATGAAATAAAAGATGATCAATTTATGAATAAATTCCGTCAATTTTATTTTATTTAATAATAATTATATATATATTATATATATTATATATATATGTTTGAATTATACGATATATTCGATGATAATGAAATTAATATAATTATCTTATTTGTATTAATTGTAATATTAATAACTGTAGTAATTATATTAGGGTATAAAGATTACACATTAAAAAATAAAGTTAATAAGCTTCAAGAAGATATGGATATTATTAATAGTGAAATAGATGGAAAAAAACATGATCATAAACATAATGATGATGATGATGATGATGATGATGATTATGATAAAAAAGATCTAAATAAAAAAATAAAAGAATTAATTAAAGAAAAAAAAGTAAAAGAATCTAAAATATTAGAATATGCTCCATCTGAATATGCAACATTATTAAAATATAATCCTATATTACCATATAGTGCTTTTACTATGGATATTATAAATAATTCATATTTAGATTATAATGAAAAAAATATGTATGATGATAGATATTTTGCTTTATCTAATTATGATAATATTTATGACCCTGATTCAAAAAAAAAATCGGCTCCCATAAAAACTACATCAAAAGCAACAGATGACCCAAATAATCAATTATACAGTAATAATAGTAATATTACACCCAATAATAATGACCAAGATAGTGATTTTTAATCAATGTCTTATATTATATTTCCTAATTAAAATATTCTTCTAATTCTCCATCAAGAATTTGTGTTTTATCCTTATCTGAATATGTCAACCAAATTAATTTATTAACATAATCCTTACTAAAAGTGAAATTGGGTGATTCATCATAGAAATCTTTTAAATATTCTTCTGAATTTTTGATAATTTCTAAAATTCGCGCATTATACCTACACGAATTTTCAATATTTTGAAGTACTAGGGGGTGATTATTACGTGTTTTTTCCTCGTGGGTTGTTTGTGTTGTTTGAGTATCAGTCATTGTATTCATTTATATATATAATTATTTATTTATTTTTAAATCAAATTTATTTATTTTAATATTATATATGAAATATAATCTTAAACAAGAACAACTTAAATTAGTTTGTATTAATTTATCAGAAGAAATAAAAAGAGATGATAAATTATTAACTAATAAAGATATAACTATATTTAATAGTTCAATACTTCAACTTAATAATAGTGATAATTTATTAATCGCTAGTAGAGGCTGGTATGGTAATGTGAGATCATGGGATGGAATAAATTTTGTTATATTATCATTATTTACTAAAGATATGAAGAAAATAAAACAAAATATTTTAGATATAGATCCTAATCTTTTAAAAAACAAGGATATTAAATTTAAAGAATTTAAACATAAAATTATTCCTCATGAGAAACATATTTTGGAAGGACCAGAAGATCCGCGTTTATTCTATCATAATGATAAAATATACATATTAGTTAATGAATTAAATAAAAAACCTGAATATGGTAATAAATATCCCAGACATATGTTCGTATCCAAAGTAAATTTAGATGAATTAACTTATGATATTAATAAAGATAATCTATGTGAAAAATTATCTTCCAAATTCGAAAAAAATTGGGGGTCATTCATTCATAATAAGAAATTACATATGTTATATGATATAAATCCTTTAAAAATACTAGAAGTAAATGATGATTTTAAATGTAAAATGATATGCAATGTGAATGATAAAATCCTTAAAAAAATAAATGAAAGTTATCCAGAATTACATTTTCATATTAGAAATTCTACTAATTTAATCGATTTAGGATCTGGTAAATATCTGGGTATGGGTCATGGTGTTTTAGATTATAAAGAAGATTCTAATCTAAACAAATTTTTAATACCTACTATGGATAAATCAAAATATTCTTTAATAGATAAAACATATTTCAAAAAATTCTTTAAACTATATACTGGATTTTTCTTTACATTAGATATGAATAAAAAAGAAATAACTGAATTATCACCATTTTTCCAATTACCTAATTATGAATCAAAACAAGAATTAATATTCTTTCCAACTAGTATATATTTAGACAAGGACAATTATGTAAATATTTCATATAATGTTGGTGATAATAGATCATATTTTGTAAAATTACATTTAGATATTATTAATATATCATTATATGATAAAAATAATATAGATTTTCAAGTAAATCATAATATTAATTCAAATTATTACATAGAATTAATAAGAAATATTAGAAAATTAATGGGATATGATGTTCTAAAAAAAGATTATTATAAATTCAAAGATGTTAATAAAACATTAAGTTCAAGAGGTTCCAAGACTAAAAAGAAATCAAAGAAATCTAAACAGAAATAAATTTATATCTACATATATTAAATAAATTTATATCTACATATATTATATAAATGAGTGATTTAGATTTAGATGAATTGATTAGTGGGTGTCGGGAAGGAAATATTCAAAAAGTTAAAGAATTGATCAAGGGTGGTGTTGATATTAATATAACAAATAAATATAGAGAGAATGCATT
>Ga0209632_10000377_pt1 | contig 46582 bp, 43 predicted proteins | sample COG_10_FD_184754 | JGI IMG/M metagenome (GOLD analysis project Ga0209632, IMG submission 184754) | Pelagic Microbial community sample from North Sea - COGITO 998_met_10 (SPAdes) (version 2) | ecosystem: Environmental > Aquatic > Marine > Neritic zone/Coastal water | place: Helgoland, sampling... | reverse complement strand
GGTAAAAAAGTTCCACTTGATATACCTAAAGCTATAGAAGAAGCTGAATATCAAGGCAAAGATGTCCCAATTGGCAAACCAAAACGTGGTGGTTCTAAAGCATACTACGTTTATGTAATGGATGGAGACAAAGTTAAAAAAATCTCATTTGGATCAGGAGGTTTAAGAGCAAAAATTAAAGACCCAAAAGCACGACAGGCATTTGCTGCTAGACACAATTGTGACCAAAAGAAGGACAGAACAACAGCAGGATACTGGAGTTGCAACCTCCCAAGATATGCCCCAGCACTCGGTTTGGGTCCTAAAATGAATACTTTTTGGTAATGAATAACTTTGATTTTAAAAACTATTTAGCAGCGGGTGGGGTTGGTCAACAACTTATTGAAACTCAAGTTCACGAAGAAATTAATTTTCTTTTCGAAGAATTTCTAAGTAATTCTATAAATGAAAATATAATTGAGGATAAAACCCAATTAGAGGAGTCAGCTATAGGATTAATAGCAGGTGGTTTACTTTCAGCACCAAAATTATTAACTTTATTAGGAAAACTTGTTGGAAAAATAACTAAATTATTTGGTAAAAATACTTCTGAAGAGGGAGTTGCTGCTAAAATTGAAAAAGCAGGAGAAAATTTAGAAAAAAAGTACATTAAGTTATTAATGAAAGCTATTAAACTTACAGGTCTTGCTAAAAAAGTATGGACTAAAGAAGATGGAAGCATTAATGAAGATGAATTACATGATACTGCTGAAGTAGTGTTTGCTGTAATATTAGCTGTAGCGGCAATCTCAGCTACTGGAGGAGCTATTAGCGCTTTTAAAGATGGAAGTGCTTTATTTGGAGCATTAGAAACTGGACTTACAGGTATTAAAAGTGCTGAGATAGCTGGTATTTTAGGTAAGGTAGGATCTAAATTAGCAGCTTAATGAACCTATATACCAACTTAACTGAAGGTAAAGAAATAATTAGAGAGTTTAGTGCTGATGTAGATCCAATGTCATTAATCTGGCATGAAGATCAAGAAGATAGAACAATAGAAGTTATAGAAGGAAATGGGTGGAAGTTTCAATTTGATGAAAAAATCCCATTTGAACTTAAAGAAAATAGTAGTTTTGATATCCCTCGTGGATATTTACATCGTGTAATAAAAGGTAACGGAAATTTAACAATAAAAATTATAAAAAAATGAATACTCAAGAGTTATTTGAACAAATCGAAGGTTTATATGAAACATTTAAAACCGAACATGAAGGTAAATCTAAAGCAGCACACGGTAGAGCCCGTAAAGCCTTAGGTGAAATTAAAAAATTAGTAACTGAATATCGTAAAGCATCTGTAGCTGAAGATAAGAAGTAACAAAAAACATATAGACTGATTCATAGCCAGTCGCAATTAAAAAAAACATGACATCTGTGGCGTCTCCTTTGGAGACGTCACTTTTTGTTCGTATATTTACATAATCTTAATACAACAATGGAAAAAATAGTAATAATTGGAGCAGGTGTAGCAGGTGTTAATGCTGCAACTAAATTAGTAGATGAAGGTTTTGATGGTGAAATTACCATCATTGATATGGGTAATGATCCATATAACCGTAAACCTGAGGAAGTAATGACAGGTTTTATGGGTGCTGGAGGATGGAGTGATGGTAAACTTACATACCACACTTCAATAGGTGGTCATTTAACTAAGTATACGGGCGATGAAAAGGCAATGGAGTTAATGGACCAAGTAATCACTAACTTTAAGCGTTTCCACCCTAAACCAGAAGAAGTACAATGTTCTAATCCTGTAGCAGAACCTGATTTTATTAAACCATACTTTGGACTACGTTTATTCCCAGTTTGGCACGTAGGTACAGATTATCTACATGAGATTGGTAAAAATTGGTACGATTATCTTTGTGATAAAGGTGTTAAATTTATTTGGAAAACTAAGGTTACATCAATTGATTTTGATGCCCAACAATTACACACTGATAAAAGCACAGAAGATAATGATTGGATAGGATATGACACTCTTATTTTTGGGGTAGGAAAATCAGGCATTGACTTTGGTAAAAAATTAGCTGAACAATATGAATTACCAACAGAACCAAAACCAGTACAAATTGGCGTTAGATTTGAAGCACCACAAAAACACTTTCAAAAATTAATTGATGTAAGTTATGACTTTAAGTTATATCGTAAGTTTGAAGATGAAGGTGTATCACTTCGTTCATTTTGTACCAACAATAACGCAGCTTATGTGGCCCTAGAAGAAACATATGGTGATTATAGCTACAATGGTCATGCTAAAAAAGGAGAAGAACATAGAAACAATATGACTAATTTTGGTATCTTAATGGAAGTTAAAGGTATTGATAAACCATTTGATTGGTCACGTGAGTTAGTTTCTAAAGTACAAAAACATAATATAGTTTCAAATGAAGGATCAGGTGGTAAAAAAGCATTAGGACGATTTGAAGCTAAATATAAAGCAGGTTTATACTATAGCCCTTCAAATAAAGATAAAACACTTACATCTGAAGGTAATTGGGTTAAAGCACATTATATTGGTGAATCTGGTCTTCAAGAAGTAAGAGATGCATTTAAAGGATATTTTAAATATATTGAAGACTTTATTGAGGATATGAAAAAAGTATTCCCAACACTTGGTGATGATTGGGGAATTTACGTACCTGAAGTAAAATACTTATCACCTGAACCACTTGTAAATTATCAAGATTTAAGCTTAACTACATATCCTAATGTTCATTTTGTAGGTGATGCTTTAAGTGCAAGAGGCATTACAGTATCGGGAGCACAAGGTACATTAGTAGCAGAACAAATATTAAAAAAATAATGGGAAAGGATAACAAATGGCCAAAGCCAACAAGAACTAAAACCCCTGATGGTACTATATTACACCACTGGGATGGTAAACTTCACAATTGGGAAGGGCCAGCTCTCATACCTCAGGGTGTAAGACGGTTAAGAGAATATTATATTTATGGGATTTATCATACTGAAGAAGAATGGAAAGAAGTTCGAAGAGAAAGAAATGGAGTCCCATGGTATAAAAACCCTGCAATGAGAGAATCATCACGCCAAGGAGGATAAAACAATATTATTATGAAAATAGGTTTTTGTGGAACAATGTCAGTAGGTAAAACAACGCTTGTAAATGCGTTAAAAGAATTACCTAAATTTAAAAATTATAATTTTGCTACTGAACGTAGTAAGTATCTTAGTTCATTGGGTATTCCATTGAATCATGAAACTACTATTGAAGGTCAAACTATATTTTTAGCAGAACGTGTAACAGAGTTAATGCAAGAAAATCTTATAACTGATAGAACAATTATTGATGTAATGGCTTTTACTAATTGTGCTAAAAAAGTTAGCTATTTAGATGGAGATGCATTTAAAGAATATGCTAAGCGTTTTATAAAACAATATGATTTCATCTTCTACATATCACCAGAGGGTATAGGTATAGAAGATAATGGGGTTCGTGAAACAAATGTTGAATATAGAAATGAAATTGATGAAGAAATTCAAAAATTATTATTTGAATGTCGCCCTATTTTTTATACTATTAAAGGATCAACTGAGGAACGTATTAAACAAATTTTAAAAACTATTAAGTAATAATATTTATTATCATGAAATTATGGAAATATATTTTAGGAGCTATTGCTTTTCTAGGAGGGTTATTAACTGTTAAGTCTTTTAAAGACAAAAAAGAATTCAAAAAGGAATTAAAAAATAACCAAGACAAAATTAAAGTAGTAAAAGCAAAAGTTAAAAAAACTGAAGCTGAGAAAGCAGAAATTAAAAAAGCTGTTGAAAAACAAGAAACTAAAGTAGCAAAGACAAAAGCAAAAGTTAAAGATACTACTTCTGCTAAAGAAACTACTAAAAACTTTGAAAAAAAGTATAGAAAAAGAGGTAGACCAAAAAAATCATGAGGTACTTATTAATACTAATACTACTAGGAGTATCTAATATTTGTTTATCTCAAGATACTCTTCAAATTCCTGCTGAAAAACTTGAGGAGTTTTTCTTGGCTATGGATACACTTAAAACTCAAGATTCACTTAAAACTATTTTAACTACACAACTTGAGGAACAAATTGTTTATCATAAACGTTTAGATACTCAAAATGAGTTAATTATAGGTTACAAAAACGAAGAAATTAAATTGTTAAACGAACAAATTGAGCTCTATAATAAACGTTTAACTCAAGTAGATAAATGGTATAAAAAACCTTGGGTAGGGGCTGTAGGTATGATATTTTTCTTACATGCAGTAGACTACACACTTCCTCAATGAGTGATTTAAAAAAAGTAATAAGACAAGAATACATAAAGTGTGCTCAAGACCCTGTACATTTTATGAAGAAATATTGTATGATTCAACACCCACAAAGGGGTAGAATCAACTTTCACTTATACCCATTTCAAGAAAAAGTATTAAAATTACTTGAAGACAATCCTTATTCTATCATTTTAAAATCTCGCCAATTAGGAATTTCCACATTGTCTGCAGGATATTCACTGTGGATGATGATTTTTCATGAAGATAAAAATATTCTTTGTATTGCTACAAAACAGGAAACTGCTAAAAACATGGTTACAAAGGTTAAATTTATGTATGAAAATTTACCTTCATGGCTTAAAGTAGATTTTGAAGAAAACAACAAATTAACACTTAGATTAACAAACGGATCCCAAATTAAAGCAACCTCAGCATCAAGCGACGCAGGTAGATCAGAAGCAGTTTCACTTCTATTAATTGATGAGGCTGCTTTTATTGATAACATTGGTGAGATATGGGCATCAGCCCAACAAACACTTGCTACAGGTGGGGGGTGTATAGCACTTTCAACCCCTTATGGTACTGGTAATTGGTTCCATCAAACATGGGTTAGGGCAGAAGCAAATGAAAATGAATTTTTACCTATTAAATTACCTTGGTATGTCCACCCTGAACGAGATCAAAACTGGAGAGATAGACAAGATGAATTACTAGGGGATCCTAGAATGGCAGCACAAGAATGTGATTGTGATTTTAGTACCTCTGGTGATATTGTATTTTATCCTGAATACCTTGAATATATAGAAAAATCTACAATTAGAGAACCCCTAGAAAGACGAGGTGTAGACCAAAACTTATGGATTTGGGAACCTGCAGATTATTCCAGACAATACTTAATCTCAGCTGACGTAGCTAGAGGTGATGGTAAAGATTATTCTGCATTTCATATTTTTGATGTTGAGAATGCTACACAGGTAGGTGAATATAAAGGTCAAGTATCAACTAAAGATTTTGGAAATATCCTTACAGCAATTGCTACTGAATATAATAATGCTCTACTTGTAGTAGAAAATGCTAATATAGGATGGAGTACAATTCAAACAATTATTGAAAAATCATACCCTAACCTTTATTATTCTCCTAAATCTGACATAGTTAATGTAGATTCATATTTACAAAATTATGAAAACAATTCTAGTATGACTGCAGGATTTACTATGTCAACTAGAACTCGCCCTATGGTTATTGGTAAATTTCAAGAATATGTAAGTGATAAAGGTGTAACTATTCAATCAAAACGTTTATTAGAAGAAATGAAAACGTTTATTTGGAAATATGGTAGAGCAGAAGCTCAAGGGGGTTATAATGATGATTTAATTATGAGTTTTGGTATCGGCTTATATGTACGAGATACTGCATTAAAATTTAAACAACACGGATTAGATATAACAAAAGCAACATTAGGTTCTTTTCATAGATCTACTGTAGCCCACCAAGGAGCCTATTTCTCTACAGGACAAGATAATCCTTATCATATGGATGATGGAAAAGGAGGGACTGAAGACTTTAGTTGGCTTTTATAATATTTATTCATATATTAATATACTATGGCTGATACAAGCACATTTACAAGATTAAAAAGATTATTTTCTACAGACGTATTAATTCGTAATGTAGGAGGAAGCAAACTAAAAGTATTAGATTTTAGTAAATATCAACAAACAGGGCAAGTTGAAACTAACTCTATGGTTGATAGATACAACCGTTTATATACTACAAACCAAGCCCCTATCTACAACCCAGCCTTAAATTATCAAACTTTAAGGACACAATTATATTCTGATTATGAAGCGATGGATACTGATGCTATTATCGCTTCTTCTTTAGACATATTAGCAGATGAATCCACCCTTAAAAATGCTATGGGTGAAGTTCTCCAAATTAAATCGTCTGATGAAAATTTGCAAAAAATTCTATATAATCTTTTTTATGATGTTTTAAATATAGAATTTAACTTGTGGATGTGGATTCGCCAAATGTGTAAATATGGTGACTTTTTTTTAAAACTTGAAATTGCAGATAAATTTGGTGTTTATAATGTAATCCCCTATACTGCTTATAATATTATAAGAGAAGAAAAAATAAGTGAATCTAACAATAGCCAAGTAGAAGTTAAATTTAAATTTGATCCTGACGGATTAAGTGGTGGAGGTGAATATGGTGGCTACTTTGGTGGACTACAAAGCTCAGGAGGTAATACTAACTCAAAAACAATTTATTTTGATAACTACGAAATTGCCCACTTTAGACTCCTTTCAGATGTGAATTATCTTCCATACGGCAGAAGTTATATAGAACCCGCACGTAAATTATTTAAACAGTATGTGTTGATGGAAGATGCGATGTTGGTACACAGAATTGTTCGTGCACCTGAAAAACGTATTTTTTATATAAATGTGGGTGCTATTCCACCTGCTGAGATAGAAAACTTTATGCAGAAGACTATCTCAAAAATGAAGCGTACTCCTTATGTTGATCAAAATACTGGGGATTATAATCTAAAGTATAATATGCAAAATCTCTTAGAAGATTTTTATATCCCTATGAGAGGTAATGATACTACTACTAAAATTGAAACTACACCTGGTTTGCAATATGATGGTATTACTGATATAGAATATTTAAGAGATAAATTATTTGCTGCCCTTAAAGTACCTAAAGCATTTTTAGGATACGCTGATGATATTGAAGGTAAAGCTACATTAGCTTCTATGGATATTAGATTTGCTCGTACTGTAGAACGCATACAACGAATCATTCTTTCAGAACTATATAAAATTGCTGTTGTTCACCTTTACACTCAAGGGTATGATGGTGATGACTTAGTTAATTTCGAACTTAATTTAACTACTCCTTCAATTATTTACGACCAGGAAAGAATAGTATTAATGAAAGAAAAGATGGATTTAGCAACTCAAATGGTTGATTCTAAATTATTCCCATCTGACTTTATATATGATAATTTATTTCACTTAAGTGAAGATGAGTATGCTGAATTTAGAGATTTAGTTAGAGAAGATTCTAAACGCGGTTTCCGCAACGCTCAAATTGAATCTGAAGGAAACGATCCTGTAGAAACAGGTGAATCATATGGCACACCACATGATTTAGCCTCATTATATGGTAAAGGTAGATACTACGACGAGCCAGATAATGTACCTGCAGGATACGATGAAAAAGAATTAGGTCGCCCTGAAGAAAAGGTTTCTAATATAAATACCCAAGATAATAATTTTGGAAAAGATAGGTTAGGTACAAAACGAATGAAGGATACTGATAAAAATGATTCTGATTCAATAAAGCCTACATATAAAGGAGGTTCCCCATTAGCTTTAGAAGCTAGAACTGCTTATTTACAAAATAAAGACATGCTTAAAACTATTCCGGTTAATCGTAAACAATTAGTATTTGAGCAAGAAGAGTCGTTATTAGATGAAGGTAATTTAAAGGAGTAAAGATCTTTATATATTTATAAAAAAGCCTATCAATGAGAATCAAACATTCTAAGTACAAAAATACAGGCCTTTTATTTGAGCTTTTAGTAAGACAAATAACAGCTGATACCTTGTCTGGTGGTGAGTCTCCTTCACTTAATATTTTAAAAAGTTCATTTGCTAAGACTGAATTAGGAAAAGAATATAAACTTTATGAAACTTTATTTAAAAATAAAAATTTAAGTGAAGGTAAAGCAGATATTACTTTAAACACTATATTAGAAGCAACTCGTAAATTAAATAGAAGTGCTTTAAGAAGAGAAAAATATAATTTAATTAACGAAATCCGTAAACATTATAATTTAGAGGAATTCTTTAGCCACCAAGTTCCCAATTATAAAGGATACGCTGCTTTCTATAAACTAATAGAAATATTCAATTCAGATAAACTATCTGAAACTGATGAAATTATAAACAACAAAATAACTATACTTGAATGCCTTACTGAAAAACCAGTTAGTGAGAAAAAAGTAAAAGAAGACTTAGTTGAAGAATTTTCTAAGTATAATAAGGACTTAAGAATTCTTACTTACAAAGTAATGCTTGAAAAGTTTAATGGTAAATACTCTAATTTAAATAAGGGTCAAAAAGAAATTCTTAAAGAATTTATCAATTCTATTGATAATACCCCTCGTTTAAAAGAAATTTATAACACTAAAATTAACGAGATTAAAAAAGTACTTAAACTTGAAACTAGAAAAGTTAAAGATGGTGCTACTAAGATTAAATTATTAGAAGTAATAAAACTTCTTAAAGAAATAGATAAGGGTTCTAAAATTAATAATAATGATTTAATTAATCTTCTCCAATATTACCAATTGACAGAAGAACTCCACAAATCAATTAAATAATGCCTATTGAACCCTCTGAACTAAACCCAACTTTTCTTAAAAAAATTGAGGATAAGTATGGCTCTACAAGCCCTGATGATTTTTTTGCTGATGATTTAAGTTATTATGCTAAAGCTAATAAACCTGAAGAAAGGGGTGAAGGTGGTGGTATTACTCATGAAATTATTAAACTTCCTAGTTTTGTAGAATTATATAACACTTTAGAAAAGGCTAAAGAAATCGCTAAAGGTTTAACTACTAAAAAAGAATTAAGGGGTGATGCTACTTACAAAGCCCAAGCTCAACAAGTAGCTAAAACATCTAATGACTTTAGAACATTTTTTAGAAATAACTACCCAGAACAATATTCTATGGTAAGAACTAGTATTAAAGAAATAGAAGGGATGGGTTATAATACACCTTATGCATTTGGTAAAGCTAATATCTCTCAATACACTAAAGCAGGTTACAAACCAGTTAATCAAAAATCTCTTAGAAAAAAAACAAAGGGCATTAATTATGTAGATTTGTATAAAGACTAATATTTATTAATATGACAAGCGAAATTATATATAAATTCCAAGAATATTTAACTGAAGCTGTAAAAGCTGAAGAAAAAAAGACTACTAAAGAAGTAGAAGAAAAAGAAACTGCAGGATACGATTACAAAGATAAAAAGAATCTTAATAATCAAATTTTTGATCAATACTTAAATGGTTTAAGAGTTGAATTAGAAAAAAATCCTAAATTAACTATTGAAGAAGCCAAAGAAGTAGTAGCTAAAAATTTAGAAAAAGATCCTATTTACTATACTAAAAATGCTGCATTTAAGGTAGATGGTTTAGGATATGAAGAATTAGAAAACGGTAAAGAATCAACTGGAAAATACAAATCCTCCGGCTACGGAGACTTAAAAGAAAATGATATGAAAAAAGCTGACAAATTAAAAGAATTATTAGAAGAAGCAGTAGCTGGGATACCTTCTATTGGCAACCCATTTGCAAATAGAACAAAAAAAACTTATGAAAATAAGTTTGAAGCTTTTTTATCGGAAGCTGAAGATCAAGAAGAAAAGTATGTAGGTGGTGATGAAAAGTATGAATACGAAAAAGGTAAAAAAGCAGGTGAAAAGGAAGAAAAGAAAAAAATGAAGAAAGAAGGCAGAATGAAAATGTCTGAAGTTCTTAAGGAAGCGAATCGTTTAGGTGAAATCGCTCGAATGAAAGTAGAAGCAAAGGTATATGAGGCTGCGATTGCTGAAAGAAAAAAAGCCTGCTCCATTAACGAAGATGAATCCCTCTCAGAATTTATTAATCAATCTGCAATTCAAGAAGTCGAAAAAGAAATCAAGGAATTAGAAAAAAAGTTGATGGAAGTATCGGCCGATAAAAATACTATGACTGGAGGAAAATGAGTCGACAAACCCTCATAGAAATTCAACTTTTTACGATTTCACCCCAAGCACTTACCGAAGCAGTTAAAACTGAAAGAGGTAATTTGCTTGTTGAGGGTAGATTACAAGCTGCTGAAACTAAAAACGGTAACGGTAGGTACTACCCTAGAAACATTTTAGAAAGAGAAGTTGAAAATTATAAAAAAGGTCCAATAGCGGAAAATAGAGCATTAGGTGAATTAGATCATCCCGATTCTTCTATTATTAACCTTAAAAACGTTTCTCATAACATTAAAGATGTTTGGTGGGATGGAGACGATGTAGTAGGTAAAATAGAAATCCTCCCAACCCCTTCAGGCAACATATTAACAGAGTTATTTAAAAATGGAATTACAGTTGGTGTATCTTCAAGAGGTATGGGTAGTTTAAAACCCAACTCTAAGGGAGTACAAGAAGTACAAGATGATTTTGAATTGTTATGTTGGGATTTTGTATCCACCCCATCTACCCCAGGGGCATATGTCCACCCTATAAAAGAAGGTTTAGAATCTTCTATTAAGGTTACTAATGATTATAATAAAATAAATGAAATTATTACAGAAATTCTTTGTAATAATGGACAATGTCCTATTATATAAATTTTATATAGTAGAATAGGAGGACGAAAGGGTGCAGAAATGCATCCTTTCTTTTTTTCTATATATTTATCACAAGAATATACCGTCAGTCTATACGGTATCTAATATTATTTTTAATAATCACTATTACGCTTCTACAGAATAAGCGTACTTTCCCAAAAAATTTAGGAACAATGGCAAACAGAGATTTGTTAGCAGACGCTATTGCTGATGCAAAAGCAGTCAAAGAAGTCGCTATCGCAAATGCGAAAGCCGCTTTAGAAGAAGCTTTCACACCTCATCTTAAAAACATGCTTGCTCAAAAAATTAACGAAATGGAGGACATGGATGAAGAAATGGACCTCGCTGAAGTTGATAAAGAAAAGCAAGAAGAAGTTAAGATGAAAAAAGAAGGCTATGGTAAAAAGGAAATGGATGAAGCTTATGATGATTCCATGGAAGAAGAACTCAATTTAGATGAAATTCTTGCTGAACTTGAACTTGAAGAAGGTGAAGACATAGAAGAAGCTAAGGACGAAATGGACGAAGCTGAAGATATGGATGAAGCTGAAGAAGAAGTTGAAGTTGAAACAGAAGAAGAAATCAATCTTGAGGACATGAGTGAAGAAGAGTTAAAAGACATGATCGAAGATGTTATCGAAGACATGGTTGCTTCTGGTGAACTCGAAGCTGGTGGAGACCCCGTTGAAATGACTGATGAAGAAGAGGAAGAAGGAGGAGAAGAAATGGAAATGGATGTTGAAGCTGAGGAAGAGATTGAATTAGAAGAAGAAAAAGTTGATGAAGAAAAGGAAAAAATGGAAGAAGAATTAGCGGAAGCTAAGGAAGTAATCAACCAATTACGTTCTGATCTTAATGAAGTTAACTTGTTAAACTCTAAATTACTCTACACTAATAAGATTTTTAGAGGTAAAAACCTCACAGAAAATCAAAAAATTAAGGTTTTAAAGGCTTTTGATAAAGCCGAAACAGTAAAAGGAGCAAAATCTATTTTTGAAACTCTTAATGAAAATTTAGTAGCTAAGTCTACTAAATCTAACATTAGAGAATCATTAGGTATGGCTTCTAAACCTGCGGGTGTTGCTCCAAAACGTCAATTGAATGAAAACGTTATTCAAGAAGATGCTATGGTATCTCGCTTTAAAAAATTAGCAGGTATTAATTAACTTTAACTTTAAAACAAAAACAAAATGTCAAACTTAAATTCTCTTTTAGAGAGTGCTAACCAGTGGAAATCAGTTCAGTCTGATGCCGCTAAGTTAGCCAATAAGTGGTCACGGACAGGATTGTTAGAAGGCCTCTCTTCTGAGATGGACAGAAACAATATGTCTTTGATCCTTGAAAATCAGGCGAAACAACTCGTTGTTGAAACGTCTCAAACAGGTGGTGGACTCGCTTCAGTAGGTAACTTCCAAGCAGGTACCGGTGAACAGTGGGCGGGTATTGCTCTTCCTCTCGTAAGAAAGGTATTTGGTCAAATTGCAGCGAAAGATTTCGTTAGCGTTCAACCAATGAACTTACCTTCTGGCCTTGTGTTCTTCCTTGATTTCCAGTATGGTACTGAAAAATTAGGTGGTAAGTTCAATGCAGGTGGTAATGTATTCGGTACAGGTTCTTTGTACGGTGTTACTGACACTACTGCTACTCCTACAGATGGTTTGTATGGTGCGGGTAGATGGACCTACTCTTCACAGGTAACTCAATCTGGTGTTACTGCAACTGCAACAACAGCTTCTTGGGCTGATACTGGATATGATGCCGCTTTATCATCTTCAATCGTAGCTGGTACTTTGAAGAAACTTGAAATTGCTACTACTTCTTTCGCCAATCCTGATTTAGCAGGTGTTAGAGGCTTTACAGTTTCTGGTTCAACTATCACTTCAAACGTTGCTGCTTACAACAATGTTGTTGGTACTAACGTATTTTTATTTGCTCAAGGTGTTGATGGTACTGATCCTTCAGGATTAGTTGTTACTTACGTACAACAACCAACTGATCAATACAGAGGTGACTTCGAGGACGGTAATACTGCCCTCAACAATGAAAACGAAACAATCGATATCCCAGAAATCAACATCAAGATGAAGTCTGAAGCAATCGTTGCTAAGACTAAAAAGCTCAAAGCTGTATGGACTCCTGAGTTCGCACAAGATTTGAATGCTTACCACAGCTTGGATGCTGAAGCTGAGTTGACTTCTATCATGAGTGAGTACATCGCTCTTGAGATCGATTTGGAACTCCTCGGTATGTTGGTTGAAAATGCCTTAACTACTGAATACTGGTCAGCTAAAAACAACGAACAATTTGATGGTACGGGTGCAGTAGATAACGGTACTTTCTACAATACACAAGGTCAGTGGTTCCAAACTCTTGGTACTAAGTTAAACAAGGTATCTAACAAGATCCACCAGTTAACTTTAAGAGGAGGTGCTAACTTTATGGTATGTTCTCCAACAGTAGGTACTATCTTGGAATCAATCCCAGGATTCGCTGCTGCTGATGGTGCTGATGCTGAAACTATGAACTATGCATTCGGTATCCAGAAAGTTGGTAACTTGAATGCTAAGTATGAAGTTTACAAGAACCCATACATGACTGAAAACACTATTTTGTTAGGCTTCAGAGGTTCACAATTCTTGGAAACAGGTGCTACTTTCGCTCCTTACATTCCATTGATCATGACTCCTCTCGTATACGATCCAACGACCTTCACTCCAAGAAAAGGTCTCTTGACTCGTTACGCTAAGAAGATGTTGAGACCTGAATACTATGCTAAGATCATGGTAGCAGGTTTAAACACTATCTAATATAGAGTTTAGAATATACTAAGAGAAAGCCCCACTTCGGTGGGGCTTTTTTATTCTCTAGTAGGTATACTATATTTATAATAAATCAATAAAAGTATATATTAAATGAAAGAGACACCCTCTCAGTTGCCAATCCCGGCATTTGTTATGAATTTCCCCTTCACATTAGACACAGCAGTTCCAAATAATGTTTGGATGCAAGAGTTGGAGGAAGAAGCGTTAAAAATAAATAAAGGAAACGCTTATAGACAATTTTTAGATTTGTACCAATTTGTAGCAGGTAATGGACTTGTGTGTAATCTTCCTGCCAAAGGAAATTATCAAGATTTAGTTTATGTTGCTAACTTAGGTATTTACCTTCCCCATATTAAAGATTCAAATAATATCATCATGGCTAACTTCACTTCAGAACCTCGCCAAGGTGAAGAAGAAGTAGGAAAACCATTTTTTGAATTAATGAATTATAAAGTCCACATGTGCCCTTTTAAATGGGAAGGAGAAGCAGACTTAAAATATCTTTATGACAATGTTTATGTAGGGGGATATGGAATCCGTTCAGATATCAAAGCTTATGAATGGATGGAAAAAGAATTTGATATGAAAATCATTAAACTTGAAATGGTTGATGAATATTTATATCACCTCGATTGTTCTATTTTCCCGTTAACTATGGATAAAACATTAGTTTGCACGGAACTCTTCAATGAAGATGAATTAGCTGAATTATCACAGTATACTAACATAGTAAACGTAGAAATTGACGATGCTCTTAACGGTTTAACTAATTCTGTACGTTTAGGTAACATGATCTTATGTGCCTCTAACATTTCTGAAATGACTAGAGCAGATGAAAATTATGAAGCTGAAAAACATAAAATTGAAAGCATAGAAAAAATATGCTTTAATGAAGGACTAGAACCAGTATTTTTTAACCTTTCAGAATATATGAAATCGGGTGCTATGTTAAGTTGTATGATAATGCACTTAAATTACGTTGATTATACTAAATCCTTACTTTAATGGCTCAATATTTAGAAGATTGGTTAGACGGAGAAGTAGCTGAGCTTTCGAAGTTAGAAGTAGGAGAATTATCAAACACATTCTTTTTTAGGGACCCCATGCGTCCCAACTATATAGACTACAAACATTTCTACTCCCCAGCAGACGGCACTATTTTATACCAAAAATTTATAGAAAATCCTACTGATTCTATAGTAGAAATTAAAGGTATGAATTACACTTTACAAGACGTACTTGGTGATAAACACTATAATCAACCGTCTCTTGTAATTGGAATATTTATGTCATTTTATGATGTTCATATAAATAGAATACCCTATGCAGGCATACTACAATATAAAGGATTAGATCCCATAGAATCTACTAACAAACCTATGCTTGCTGTAGAAAAGGATATTTTAAATGCTGCGATTAACCCCAACAATTTAGAGTATCTTAAATACAATGAGAGAATGTTAAATAAAATATATTCTCCACAATTAGATTATACTTATTACTTAGTACAAATAGCTGATGAAGATGTTAATGTAATTGCCCCCTTTATTAACGATCAAAATGCGCCTGTGTCGCAAAATGAACGTTTTTCACTTATAAGATGGGGATCACAAGTTGATTTAGTTCTTCCTTTGGATGAAAGATACGATTTTGACCTTGTCTTAAAAGATACAATGCATGTAAATGCAGGATTAGACAAACTTGTTAAAATTAATTTTAGAAATGACCCATTTCAATACCACCCCAAAAGCTGAAGAAATCTTCAGAGAAAAAAAAGTAGTGAAGAACCCAATTAAATTTAAAGTATCACTCAACGACGAACAGAAAGAAGCTAAACAAGTAATATTAGATAATACAATTACCTTATTAGCTGGACAAGCGGGATCGGGTAAAACATTATTAGCTTGCCAAATAGCTTTAGATGGTTTAATTAGGAGAGTATACCAAAAAGTAATAATTACACGCCCTACAGTATCAAAAGAAGATATAGGATTCCTCCCAGGTGATTTAAGAGAAAAAATGGATCCTTGGGTACAACCTATCTATCAAAACTTTTTTACTTTATATGACAAAGCTAAAGTAGAAAAATTTATTAAAGATGGTAAAATAGAAATTGTACCTGTATCATTTATGAGAGGTAGAACATTTTTGGATTCATGTGTTATTGTAGATGAAGCCCAAAACGTAACACACGAACAAATGGAAATGATTGTAACACGTTTGGGTTTACGCTCTAAAATGATGGTATGTGGGGATCAACACCAAACAGACTTAAAGAAAAAATCAGATTCTGGTTTTAAATATCTATACAAAGCATCACGTAAAGTTAAAAATCTAGAAGCAATCACTTTAAAGTCCAATCACAGGAATGAAATAGTTGAAGATTTAAGAGATTATTACATTGACAATCCAATTTACTGACTTTTTTAATATTTATAAATAAATCAATTTCAACAACATGGCAAAAATTACTTGGGATGATAGAGCAAATAACGGTGCTGATAGTGCCGTTAGTGCTTCTATATTTAATGATACTAAAACTTCAGTTAACAGCTTATACGATGTAATAAATGCTCGTTTAGGAACAACATCTTCTGCAGCAGGAGAAACCGTCATATTCGACGGAAGCGTAGACATAAATAACACCCTGTTTATTTCTGGGAATATCCTCCCAGATGTAGGAGGTGGAGAAACAACTTCTTCTTTTAATTTAGGAAGTCCTACCCAAGCATGGAAAGAACTTTATGTTTCTGATGGATCTATAAATTTTGTTGATGGAGCTTCTATATCAAGTTTTACCAAGCAAGAATTAGACGCCCTCCAATTAGGTAAATCGGCTACTACTACTTCAAAAGGAGGAGTTGATGCTTCTAAATGGACAACTACCCAAGCAATTTTTGCAGATGGTGATGATAATACTATTTTCCGATTAGGTACTGATAGATTTTACCATGCTAATTCAAATGGAATTTTAATTGATGTAAATGGTAATAATATTACTTTAGGTAAAAGTGACAATACTACTACTAATACTATATTAGGTAATATAGTTACCTCAGGATCTTTTACTATATACCCACTTAATGAGAATTGTGAAACTATAGTATTTAATCCTTTTGGATTTGTTCAAATAGATTGTTGTGGTGGATTATTAATGGGTCCTTCTCCTGTAGTAGATTTTACAGCTTGTGCTCCTATTGCAATTGGAGATAATTTTACTTCTGCTACTGCAGACTTTGCTTTTGCTCATGGTAGTAATACACAAGCAGTCGCTACCGCTGCTTTTGCTCATGGACAAAATGTATTAGGATCAGGCAGTTTTTCACATGCCGAAGGTAGAGATACTATTACTCTAGCATCCTACTCACATGCTGAAGGTAGAAAAACTCTTACAACCGCAGTTGCAGATTCATCCCATGTTGAAGGTTATTTTACAACTGCTTCTTCTCCTTATAGCCATGCTGAAGGGTTTGGTACTAATACCTTAGGATTATATTCACACGCTGAAGGTGAAAATACTCTAACAACTGCTACATCAACACATGCTGAAGGACGTCTTACTACAGCATCAGGAGATTATAGTCATGCTGAAGGTCAATTGGCTATAGCTTCTGGAGTTGCATCTCATGCTGAAGGATATAAAACCATAGCCTCAGGTCTTAGATCACACGCTGAAGGCTCAGGATCAATATCTTCTGGAGAATATTCACATGCTGAAGGAAATGAATCTACAGCTTCAGGTCGCTCTTCCCATGCTGAAGGTGATAGTACTATAGCCTCAGGAACTAACTCTCACGCAGAAGGTATAAATACCACAGCTGGGGGTTTCAATTCTCATGCTGAAGGTGCAACTACTATTGCGGAGAGTTTCGCCTCACATGCTGAAGGACAGGGTGCTCGAGCTATAGGTTTATACTCACATGCTGAAGGTGCTTATAGTGTTGCTAAAGGAGATGCTTCCCATACTGAAGGCCAAAGCACAATAACAGAAGGGTATTATTCTCACGCTGAAGGTTTAGGCACCATCGCCTCAGGCTCATATCAACACGTTCAGGGTAAATATAATACCCATAATAATGATACTTCATTAATGATCATTGGTAATGGTAGTGATACTAATAACCGAAATGATTTAGCATTATTTAATGTTAATGGAATTGAATTAAAAGCTGATGTAACCGCAAGCGCTAATATAAGCGCAAGTGGTGCTTTATGGGCCGCCATCCCAGAAGATACTAATGGTAGTGGTACTAACGTTGTAGTATTTAACCCAACAACAGGTCAATTTGAATATACTGGATCCTATGGTAGTAGTGAAGGTGGAGAAGATAATGATTGGCACGTAACAGCAAATAATTTATGGGTTACTTCTTCCCGCGGTGTTCTCATTACAGGGAGTGTAGCCCAAGGAAGCGAAAACAATCCTTCAATAGCTTCAGGTGAGTATTCACATGCTGAAGGTAGAAACACAACTGCAGCAGGTGATTACTCACATGCTGAAGGATACTTTTCAGAAGCAAATGGTAACTATTCACATGCTGAAGGTAACAATACAACTTCTAATGGTGTGGGGGCCCATGCTGAGGGACAATCTACAGTCGCTAGTGGTCAATACTCCCATGCCGAAGGACATGGTACAAATGCTTTTGCGCTTTACTCCCACGCTGAAGGTAAAGATACCACCTCAAACATTGGAGCCATAGGAAGTCACGCTGAGGGGTCTAACACTAACACCAATGGAATATATTCCCATGCTGAAGGTGAAAATACTATAACCTATGCATCTTGGTCACATGCCGAAGGACATCTTAATTACACTGCCCTCCCCGCAATAGGTTCTCACGTAGAAGGGGTTTCTAACATAACCTCGGGTTCTTATTCTCATGTTGAAGGAGGTCAAAATGTATCTAAAGGTGATTATTCTCACGCAGAAGGTCGACATAACGTTAGTTATGGTCCCACCTCACATGCTGAAGGTCAATATACAATAGCTAGTGGAAGTACTTCTCATACCGAAGGATGGTATACTTCTACAGGAGAACTTGCAGTTGCATCCCATGCAGAAGGTTTTTATGCAAAAGTTTTAGGAGGATATGCTCACGCTGAAGGTTTTTATACAATTGCTGAAGGAAATTCCTCTCATGCTGAAGGTAATAATACTCTAGCTATAGGAGATCAATCCCATGCTGAAGGTTATTTCACTTCAGCTTCAGGCTTAACATCTCACGCTGAAGGTAAAGAAACAGAAGCATTTGGTGAAGCATCACACGCTGAAGGCCAATACACATTAGCCTCTGGGAGCTTCTCTCATGCTGAAGGTTCAGGATCAATAGCTTCTGGAAGTTGGTCTCATGCTGAAGGTTGGAATACCATATCTATTGGATTATCTTCTCATGCTGAAGGTGAAAATACTGTAGCTTTGGGAGAAAGATCCCACGCTGAAGGTATAAATACATTAGCATTAGGACCTGTATCTCATGCTGAGGGTGATACTACTTTAGCTAGTAACAAAGCAGCACACTCCGAAGGTAGATTTACTACTGCTAGTGGTGCTTCAAGCCATGCTGAAGGACAAAACACTTTAGCATCTGCTTTTGCTGCCCACTCTGAAGGTAGATTCACCACAGCTTCAGGAGTATATTCCCATGCTGAAGGACAATCAACTATAGCTTCTGGACAAGAAGCTCATGCCGAAGGTAACAACACCTTAGCTTCAGGGGATCAATCACATGCTGAAGGTGTTAGTACAATATCCTCAGGCTTATATGCTCACTCTGAAGGTTCAGGTTCATTAGCTTCGGGTCAATCATCTCATGCTGAAGGGCAAGACACACAAGCAACATCACTAAATTCTCATGCTGAAGGTTCAAGTACAGTTGCTTCCGGTAAATCTTCACACGCCGAAGGTTTAGGGACTATTGCTCAAGGTGAAAACCAACATGTTCAAGGTCAATGGAATATTGCTAATTCTGATTCATTAATGATCATTGGTAATGGCATTAATGATCTTAACAGAAGCAATCTAGCATTATTTAATTCTAATGCTATCACATTAAACGCTTCAGTTACTGCAAGTAACGATATAAGTGCAAGTGGTGCTTTATGGGCAGCCATCCCAGAAGATACTAATGGTAGTGGTACTAACGTTGTAGTATTTAACCCAACAACAGGTCAATTTGAATATACAGGTTCATACTCTGTTGTTGATACTGGTTCATTTTATTACTCATCATCTGTTAACCTTAACGAAATTACTTTTTATCAAGGGGATGGTACTACTGAAATTCTTACAATTAACACAGGTTCAGGGGGGGAAGACGACGATTGGCACGTAACAGCAAATAATTTATGGGTTACTTCTTCCCGCGGTGTTCTCATTACGGGAAGTATGGCCCAAGGTGATCCTAATAATGTTGTACAATTTAATTCATTTGCTCATGGGCAGCAAACCTCAGCAACCGGTGAAAATTCCCATGCTGAAGGTTTAAATACTCAAGCTCAACAAAGTTATGATCATGCTGAAGGTAGAAGTACAATAGCATCCGGAGGTAATTCTCATGCTGAAGGTTTCACTACAATAGCTTCTGCTCCATCTTCTCACGCTGAAGGTGAATCAACAACAGCAAGTGGGGATAGTGCTCACGCTGAAGGTCAAAATACCTTAGCAAGTGGAGAAGGATCTCATACTGAAGGGTATTTTACAACCGCTTCAAATAGTTGGGCTCATGCTGAAGGTCAAAGTACGTTATCTAGTGGTAGAGCATCTCATGCTGAAGGTCTTGAAACCACAGCTCAAGGATGGTATTCACACACTGAAGGTAGAGATACTTTAACTGAAGGACAATATACACACGCTGAAGGTAGAATAACCTCAGCATCAGGTGATTATTCACATGCTGAAGGTTGGGATACTAAAGCTTTAGGTAATTACTCACATGCTGAAGGTTATCTTTCAGTTGCTGAGGGGCAATATTCACATGCTGAAGGTAATGCTACCTATGCTGGTGGAATAGCAGCACACGCCGAAGGACAATTAACATCTGCTTCTGGAGTTTATAGCCATGCTGAAGGGTTTAAATCTTTAGCAAGTGGTGACTTTACTCATGTGGGAGGTGCTTTTTCAACAGGTTCCCATGATTACACTCATGTACATGGTCAAGCTCTAAAAGATGGAAGAAATCACCAAACAGTAATAGGCCAGTATAACAATTCGGGTTCAGTTGCTGCAGGTTTATCAAACATTTCAGACGCTTTATTTGTAATAGGTAATGGAGTAAGTGATGCAGGTAGAAAAAATATTTTAGTTGTAAACTATGCTAATGGTATCTACTTAGATGCTGCCTCTCTTCCAACTTCAGAACCAACAGAAACTAATAGAATTTGGAGAGAAGAAGACCCCTCAGACCCAGGTACCTATTTCTTAAAGATAAAATAATATATGGCTTCACGAACACCATTTGAATGGGGGAATGCTAATTTTGCTTGGAACACAAACCCATTTGGAGCAAGACAAAGCACGAACCCATTCACTTGGGACGATTGTGCGTTAGTTAAAGAAGTTGTAAAGGCAGGTAAAGCGTACGGAGACGTCTTTAAAGACGAAAAAAAGAAAAAACGCTTTATAAAACTTATATGTCAAATAGAGGGCGTAGAATACAAAGAAACCAAAGAAGTTAAAAAAAGGCAAATACGTATTACGGACGTAGCATTAGTTGCTAAGGAAGTATTAGGAATTGATATAAAAATAGATGTGTAATGTATAAATTATTTACAGATAAAACTGAACTCTTTGAGTGTAATATAAAATTAGAGGGTGCCTCACTAAAAAATAGTAGAGCACGTCTATTAGTAGAATCTGAGGATTTAAGTCTTATGTTTAATGGAACTATCAGTTCTACAGGCAAATGCCAAATCCCAATAAAAAAGCTTAAAGGATTATTAGATGAAAGTACTGAGGGTAATTTAAAATTAGAAGTAATTGCTGAAGATACTTATTTTACTCCTTGGGAATCTAAATTTACCGTAGACACTTCTAGAAAAGTTACTGTAGAAGTCAAATCTCAACAAGACACTAAAGTATTAACTGAATCTAAACCTGAAGTTTCTGTAAGTAATGTTAAAAATAGCGTGACTCTCCACGAAAGGGAACATATCATTACCCTACTACGATTGTTGATTAAGGAAGATATTAATTTAGAAAATCTTTCAATTAAAAAGGATAAACTCAACAATCTTGTTGGTACTTACTTACAAGAAAATAAAATCACTTCTAACCAAAAGAAAACCATCATTGAAGGAGTATTAACAGGGTTGTCTAAAATAGGTTAAGATGGCACTACCTGATTTAACAGGGCAAAATATAGAAAATACGTACCAAAGGGTTATACAAACCGATGGTACAAATTTTTATGACGGAACAGGTTCTCTAGTTAATTTTGGGGGAGCTGTTTTTCCGTACACGGGCAGTGCTATAATCTCAGGAAGCCTTATAGTAACAGGCTCTACTGAAATACAATACTTAACAGCTTCAGGACTTAATTATCCTGACACAGATGGAACTGAATTTATGGTTCTTAGAACTGATGGGAGTGGGAATCTTTCATTCGATTATTCGGATAGAACAAGTATTGAAGTAAGAACGATTGAAGCTGTAACTAAGGGAGACCCCTTAAGAGTTGTAGGATTTAACAATGGGCAAAATAGAGCTGAAGTTAGAAGAGCAGATGCTCTAAATCCCTCTTTAATGCCTTCATATGGTTTAGCTTATGAAACTGTAGGTGCTAATGTTAATACCCAAATGGTAGCATTAGGAGCTTTAGATAATGTCAATACCCAAATAGCCCCTAATGATTTTCAAGAAGGTGATATACTCTATGTCCAGGTAGGTGGAGGTCTTACAAATGTAAAACCCACAGGAAGTGCCCTAATACAAAACGTTGGTAAAGTTGCAAGAAGACAACAAAACTCGGGAGAAATATTAGTATCAGCTATTGGTAGAAGTAATGATATTCCTAATATCCAACCGGGGTATGCTTGGATTGGTAACGAAAATTGGGTTGCTACTGCCGTTCCTACTTCGTCATTTAACGAAGATCCATTCCCATACACGGGAAGCGCTGCAATTAGTGGAGCATTGGAAGTAACAGGAGATGTTACAATATATGGCACTGCTTCTGTTAATGTATTAGTAACAAATTATGAATCTTCATCAATAATTTATTCATCGGGTTCAACTAAATTTGGTGATAGTTTAGATGATACTCATATATTCACAGGCAGTGTTAGTGTTACTGGTAGTTTAGATGTAATAGGAGATACTAACATTACAGGTTCACTTACTACATCAGGTTCTATTGTAGATTTTTCCTTAGCATCTTCTATTAATCTAGGTTTACAACCCTCATTTAAATCAACAGGATTATTTCTTGTAGATACTACTGTAAATTATAATGTAACAACCGCAATTGCTGTTCAATTTAATCAAATTGAATATAATCAAGGAAATTCTTTAACTCCTGAAACTGGATCTGCTACAAAAATTACTGTTTCTGAAGCTGGGTATTATCAAGTTGATGCTTTAGTAGCATTTAATGTAGGAGGGCAAAGAACAACTCCTGGTATGAATGTATATGTTGATGGAGTTGAAGTAGAAGGTAGAGCCTATGGGTATATAAGAAATGCTAGTGGTGCTGATGAGGCTAGCTGTACTATAAGTAGAGTTATTTATTTACCTAATGGAAATGAACAAGTAGAAATAAGGGTTGCTAATTATGCTACTAGTGCTACTTGTAATGCCCAACAAGGATATTTTCAATTAACTAAAGTAGATAATCCCGCTTTACAAGGTCCTGTTGGACCTGTAGGACCTGCAGGACAAGCTGGTACTTCTTTTTCAGTTTCTTTAGAAAGTACAGGAAGAACACTTGCTTTAAGTGATAATTTAACCTATATAAAATGTTCCCCTTCCTCCCCAGGAGCTACTTACACAGTCCCTCCTCAATCAGATGTTTCATGGCCTGATTCATGTGAAGTAGCTTTTGAACAGGGTAATGCCTTTCCTATTACTATAGCAGCAGGAAGCGGAGTCACAGTAAATTCATCAGCAACTCTTGTAACATCTGGTCAGAACGCTGTTATAGCACTAAAAAGAGTTAATACAGATACATGGACTTTAACAGGTGAACGAGCAACTACTTGATAATGGCTTTTCTTTTTGAATTATCTGCTGCCGCTTATCCAAGAACATCAACAAATGTTTTACCTTTTAATTTTACTATAGATACAAGGAATATTGAAGCAGGAAGTACTGATTTTTTTTCTTATAGGCTTCCCCTTACTTCTAATGGATCTTATAATTTTAAAGTTTCATGGGGGGATGGTACAGAAGATGATATAACTTCTTGGAACCAATCTGAAGTCACCCACACTTATAGCTCAGGAGGGGAATACGATATTGTTATTTCTGAAAATGCCTCTAGTGGTGTAGATCATATTTCATGGGCAACCCAAGATGGATCAACTACAACAGATACTAATGATAGGCTTAAATTAATAAATGTAAAATCTTGGGGTCCTACTATTTTATATGTAACTGATAAAATATTTCATAATTGTGAAAATTGGTATATGACTGCTACGGATGTTCCTGATTTTGGGTCTAGAGATTTTCCAAGAGGTGCAGGATTTGGTCTCTTTGTTAATAATGATAATTTGACTGGTGACTTTTCTAACTGGTCTACATCTGGTAGTCCCTTTACGGGTGACCTTAGAACTATGTTAAATGGCACTAATGCTAACCCCAATTTAAATTGGTATGCTACTCTTACATTGGGTACTACTAGCCCCCCATATGCTTTAGATAACGTATTTGCTAATTCGGCATTTACAGGGTCATTTTCTAATTGGGACACTAGTAATTGTACTAGTATGGGTGGTATGTTTTCGAATACCCCATATAATAATCCTGAAATTATTAACTTAGATATATCATCAGTACTTAATATGACTAGTATGTTTTCGAGTACTACAGCATTTAATCAGGATATATCAAGTTGGGATGTGAGCAATGTTACTGGTTTTAGCAATATGTTTAATAATGCAGATTCCTTTAACCAAGATATTGGGGGATGGAATGTAGGTTCTGCAACAGATATGGGGTATATGTTTGCTAATTCTAATGCTTTTAACCAAGATATTAGTGGGTGGGATGTATCTAATGTAACTTCATTCTATAGAATGTTTGGTGATAATAATTCTTTCAACCAACCTATAGGAAATTGGTCAGCTTCACCAACATCCAATAATGGTTTAGAATTTATGTTTGTTAGAGCGACATCTTTTAACCAACCTTTAAATAATTGGGACACTTCAAATGTTACTAGTTTATATAGAATGTTCTATGGTGCTACAGCATTTAATAATGATATATCTTCTTCTTGGGATGTTTCTAATATAACTAACTTCCGAGAAGTTTTTCTTCAAGCCACTTCTTTTAACCAAGACATTAGTGAATGGAATGTAAGTTCAGGTACTAACTTTTTGGGCATGTTTGAAGGTGCTTCTTCTTTTAACCATCCTCTAGATAGTTGGGATATGAGCTCTTCTAATAATATAACTGAAATGTTCAGCGGAGCATCGTCATTCAACCAACCTTTAAATTCTTGGTCTTCATCAATTTCAAATCATACTTCTTTAAATAGTTTATTTTTTAATGCAACTTCTTTTAATGGTGATATAACAGGGTGGAATACATCTAATATAACTAGTATGGCTTCTACATTTAATAATGCGGATGCCTTTAATCAAGATATCAGCAGTTGGGATGTTAGCAATGTTACTGATTTTAACAATATGTTTTATGAATGCCTTGATTTTGACCAAGATATTAGTGGGTGGAATATAGGATCAGCTACTAATCTTTATCGGATGTTTATGAGAACTGGTAATAGTGTTACGGGTACTGGATTTAATCAAGATATCGGAAATTGGGATATAAGCAATGTAACAAATTGTACTTTAATGTTCCGAAATGCTTGGGGCTTCTCAGATGAGAATTATAGTAATTTACTTATAGGATGGGCTGCTCAAGCTCCTAATATACAATCTAATGTAACTTTTGAAGCTAATCTCCAACAATATTCTGGATCTATAGCGGGTTCAGCTAGAACTTTACTTACAGGAACTTATGGGTGGACTATTATAGATGCCGGAGATAACGGTCAATAATATTTAAATTTAAAAAAATGCAATTAACTACTACTACTTTCCAATGCACAGAAGAAACAGGACCCAAATTTTGGGTTGCATATTCTAATGGAATTGAGCTAACACCCCAACAAATTGGTTATATAGAACCTGAACAAACATTAACCACAGGTCAACAATTTTTAAGTATTTTTAATGATGAACAATCCCTTGCTGATTATATTGAATTGATTAATGGGATTGGTGATTGGTATTGGAGAGATGATGTACGTATTTCTTATCCTCCTAATCCTAATGAATGGTACCCTAATTTAGAAATCTAATTCCCTTTGTAATATTTATATCCAAACCCCAAACTCATGGCTGCTGGAAAATATAATTTTACTATCGAACAAGGTACTACTGTAGATTTTGAAATAGCTTACACAGATTCAAACGGTGACCCTATAGATTTAACAGGATATAACGCAAGGATGCAACTTCGCCCTACTGCTGGATCTGAAACACTATACCTAACTCTCTCTAGCAGTTTAGGCCCTTGTGGTACTGGACTTAATATGAGTGGATCAGGAGGTTTAAACCCACCTACATCAGGTACTATAGGAATTTATATTTCATCAGTAAGCTCTTCCCAATTAGACTTTGCAAGCGCTCAGTACGACCTAGAAATAGCTTCAGGCAGTAATGATTGTGTTGTAGTAACGCGTTTATTAGAGGGTTCTGTAAGATTATCCAAGAATGTAACTTTAGGATCATTCTAATGGCTGTAAATGTTAAAAATACTGAAAATACTAACATTACAGTTTCTACTTCCCAAAATAGTGTTAGTACTGAAAAAAATAATGTTATAACTGTAACATCCACTACAGGTAATAACATATCTGTTACCACTCCTCCCTCTAATACTGCCACTGTATCTTCTACAGTATTTGGGTTACAAGGACCCCAAGGGGAACAAGGTCCTTCAGGCTCACAAGGACCCCAAGGTGAACAAGGTCCTTCTGGCCCCCAAGGTCCTTCCGGTTCACAAGGACCCCAAGGTGAACAAGGTCCTTCTGGCTCTCAAGGTCCTTCTGGTTCACAAGGTCCTCAAGGTCCTTTAGGGACCTTACAAGAAGTAACCGAACAAGGTGCTTTTACTACTATACCCATTACAGGTTCTATAATAAGCGCTTCTAGTTTTACTGGTTCTTTATATGGTACTGCAAGTTGGGCTGAAAATGCTGATAATGCAATTTCAGCCTCATATGCTTCATTTGCTGCTACTTCATTAGATGGTTCCCAATCCCTTGCTATACTATCAGGGATGCCCAAACAACTCTATTTTAATGAAGTAAATTTTTCATCAGTTAAAACTGATTTTAATAATGATTGGTATGCTAATAGCTCTTCACTAGTCTGGAATTTTACAGCACCCGAAAGTGGTAATGTTATAGTTGATATAGGTTTTATGTTAAAAAGTGCAACTTCCCCTACTTTTACTAAATTATATGCCACTAATAGACCCCCATCAACAAGTTCACAATGGTATGATCTAAATGGAGAAACTTGGAATGCTTACATGCAAGGAACAGGTTCTGCTATTGATCCTCAGTGGACTGAGTACATTAATGTTTTATTATTCCCAACCCATTTTGATGTTACTATTTCATCAACAGGGTATTCTCAAGCTATAACAGGACTCACATCAGGAAATGAATATACAATTTATGCTTATCTTAATGCTTCAAGCCCTGTAACTTGGAATTTTACTAATACCTATTTTAGGGTAATAGAAATATTATGAACAATAATGTTTCTGAAAATAATAATATTGTTAATGTAAGCCTTCCTACTTCACGATATGGGAAACCAGGCCTAACAGGTTTTCCAGGTCCCTCAGGTTCCCAAGGTATTCCTGGATTAACAGGTTCTATAGGACCCATAGGCCCTTCAGGCTCACAGGGGCTTCAAGGAGAACAAGGCCCCTTAGGTCCCATAGGTCCTTCAGGATCTCAAGGTCCTCCTCATAATTTACAAGAAAATACTGAAACAGGAGCTTCTACTACTATATCAATTACAGGCTCTATAATAAGTGCTTCTAGTCTTACAGGCTCATTATATGGCACTGCAAGTTATGTACCTACCTCATTTTTTGTTACTAGTGCCTCTTATGCTCCTTTTACATCCCAATCTTTAGAAGGCGAACAAGCTATTGAACTTTTGGATGCTGCTCCTAAACAGTTAGACTTTAGATTAGTAAATAAATCTACGGGAAGTATGTTAAAAAATGAATGGTTTGCTTCATCTGATTTAAAATGGGAATTTGTAGCACCTGTAAGTGGAAAAGTTATTTTAACTATAGGACATCTTCAATCAACCCAAGACTCGGGAAATTTTGGCCCCCAATACACAGGAGGACCTAGAATTACGTTTTCTCCTACTTCTCCTGTTTCATCTTCTATTATTATAGATGATGATGATATTGATCTTTATGGTCCTTTTTCTAATACTACCCAATTATGGAATTGGGATAACACTACTGACAATTTAGTTACTATTTCTCCAATTAATATTTTAAAAACTGGACTTACCCCTGGTCAAAGTTATACTTATTATTTATATACGCAAGCTTATTTGATAAAACCTCTAACAGATTTTACTATGCAGTTAGAAATAAGCAATTATCTCCAAGCAACTTCAGTTGTTACAACAACTTAATTGATTTTTACAATATTTATAACAAAACAACATGGCAAACACCCCAATTTGGCCCGGATCTAGCTCATTTTTCCCAGGGAATACCCCTTTTGGGTTTTATGATAATGACGCTGAATTTCAAATTGATGCAGATAAAGTAGCAATATTCTGTGCTCGCAGATTAGGATACCCTTTAACTGATGTAGAATTACAAGATATTAGCTTTTATGCAGCATTTGAAGAAGCTATAACCACGTATGGTAATGAAGTATATGCTTTTAAAGCGAGTGAAAATTATCTTTCACTAGAGGGGTCGCCTACTGGATCGGATTTAAATTACAAACTTCAAAAACCTAATTTAGGAGCAATTATCCGCCTTGCAGAACAATATGGGGAAGAAGCAGGTGTAGGTGGTACTGTTACTTGGAGAACGGGTAGTATAGCTCTCACCTCAGGAACACAAACCTATGATTTAAGAGCATGGGCTTCTTCCTCAGGAATTTCTTCAGGTGAATTAGAAGTTAAAGAAGTATTTTATCAAGGTGACCCCGCAATTGTAAGATATTTTGATCCATATGCTGGTACAGGAACAAGTACTCAAGGATTAATGGATTCTTTTGGATTTGGAAATTATTCTCCTGGTATTAATTTTTTAATGATGCCTATAAATTATGATTTATCTAAAATTCAAGCAATTGATTTTAATGATACTATACGAAAATCTAATTATAGTTTTGAATTAATTAATAACCAATTAAGAATATTCCCCATTCCAAATCGAAATGGTGGGAAATTATATTTTAAATACATCCTTAAATCAGACAGAAATTCTGTGTTGGTTTCTGGAAGCTTAGGAACTGGAGTGGTAACAGATATATCAACGGTGCCTTATGCTAATCCTACTTATGCTTATATTAATTCAATTGGCAGACAATGGGTATTTGAATACACATTAGCATTATGTAAAGAAATGTTAGGTTACATTAGAGGCAAATACACTACAGTACCTATTCCTGGAAGTGAAGTAACATTAAACCAATCTGACTTAATTTCAGCCGCTACCTCTGAAAAAACAGCATTAATTGAAAGGTTAAGATCGTATCTTGATGAAACATCTCGTAATAAGTTATTAGAAAAGAAAGCAGCAAATTCTGAGTTTATACAAAAAGATTTAAGTGCAGTACCATATACTATCTTTATTGGCTAATGGCATTATTTGGACGACAAAGAGACATTAACTTATTTACAACAATTAATAGAGAATTGTTGGGGGATGTTATTACCCAAGAATGTGCCTTCTACAAATATGTTTTAGAAAAAACAACAATAAACATTTACGGTGAGGCAGCTGATGGAGCTTATTATGATGGTCCTACACTATTCAATTGTTTAGTTGAAAGGCAAGACCAAGAATATCCTGAAAGCGATATGGGTGTTGACTTTAAGTGGGGTATTGATTTTAAATTCTTAAGGGAAGATCTAATTGACGCTAATGTAGTACCTGAAGTAGGTGATATAATTTTATATTATGGGGGGTACTACGAAGTAAATACTACTAATGCTAATCAATATATTTTAGGCAAAAACCCAGACTATCCTTATGAATCAAACCCACTCAACCCAGGATTAAACCAATTTGGTTCAAATTACTCTATTATTTGTAAAACTAATTATATTCCTGGTGATAAACCTGGCATAACTAAAGAAAGATTATAATGGCGACACAAGGAAGGATCCCAATACCAAAATCACAAGCTGAGATAGCAAATGGATTTATTGAACCATTTGATACTCAAAGGGGAAATCCTAACCAAAGTCGTGATTTAAATAGAGGTAATAAAACTTCATTTAGAGACGATACTACTAAACCATTCTCCATAGGAATTAAGGATATAGACGAATCTATTGTTTATTATTTTAAAAATGTAATTAAACCTTTTGTAATTCAAAACGGACAACGTATTGAAGTACCTGTAATGTATGGCGCCCCTGAAAGATGGAAATCAGTACAACGTGATGGTTTTATGCGTGATCAAAAGGGTGCTATAATGGCTCCTATGATTATGTTTAAGCGTAACACTATTGCCCCTATAAAAGGTCAATACAACAAATTAGATGCTAATCGTCCTGCAAATGTTGCTTACACACAAACCTCATATAATAAGCAAAACGCATACGATAAATTTAATATTCTAAATAATAGAAAACCTATTAAAGAATACCATACTGTAGTAGTACCCGATTATGTTACTATGACTTATAGTTGTGTAATTTACACTTATTATGTAGAACAACTTAATAAAATAGTAGAAGCTATTAACTATGCTGCTAATTCATACTGGGGTAATCCTGAACGATTTAAATTTAAGGCAGATATTGATTCTTTTACTACTGTTACTGAACTTAACCAGGGAAGTGAAAGAACTGTTAGAGCAAACTTTGATTTAAACTTAAAGGGTTATATCATACCCGACATTCCACAAAAAGACCTTACAGTAGATAAAAAACGCTTCAGTAAAGGTCAAGTTATTATACAACAAGAAACAGTTTCTAATTTTGATCAATTAAACCAAACTCAAGTTGACACAAGAAATCCCCAAAATACAGATACTAACATTTTTTGAGAAAAAAATTAATATTTATAGCAAACACGTTTTAATTAAAAATTAAATATTTATAAAAAATGAGTGAACAAATTAAGTTATCCCAAGAAGAATTAGATTTTGTTAAGCAATTACAAACAGACCAACAAAATTTAATTACACAGTTTGGCTCAATTGAGTACCAAATGCAGTTATTAGAGTTGCAAAAAGATCAATTAATTGAATCTTTAAATAAGTTGCGTGAACAAGAACTAACCACAGGAAACGAATTAACACAAAAATACGGAAACGGAACAATCGATTTAGAATCAGGTACGTTTACAAAAACGGAATAAAATTAATAACAAAATAAAATGGCAGAACAAATAGTATCACCTGGAGTATTTACAAGAGAAAACGACCAGTCATTTATTACCCAACAGCCCGTAGAATTAGGGGCTGCAATCGTTGGCCCTACAGTAAAGGGTCCTGTAGAAATACCAACTATAGTAACTTCTTACAGTCAGTACGAAAATATTTTTGGTACTACATTTGTAAGTGCTAGCCAAACCTACTCTTTCCTTACTTCAATTTCAGCATTTAATTACTTCCAAAATGGAGGTATTTCATTATTAGTAACTAGAGTAGTAACTGGTTCATTTAGTTCTGCTACTAGTAGAACTATTAGTGACATTGAAGGCAATGAAACATTAATTCTTAAAACTATCTCAGAAGGTGCTATTATGAATACCGGCAATCTTGTTGACGCTGGAGGTGCCCTTGAAACCGGTACTAGAGATAATGTAAGATGGGAAGTCACTAATTCTAATACAGGATCTGGTACATTTACTCTTAATATTAGAAGAGGTGATGATATCAAGAACGAAAAAGTTATTTTAGAAACATTTGCTAATGTATCCTTAGACCCTGAACAGGATAATTATGTAGCTAAAGCAATAGGTGATACCTACCATCAAGTACAAACCGATAGTGATGGAAATAACTACGTTCAAGCTATTGGTGAGTACCCTAATGTAAGTAGATATGTTTATGTGTCTTCTGTAGTATCTCCTACTCCAAATTATTTTGATAATGAAGGGAATGCTAAAATCGATTACACTGGGTCTATCCCTCAAGTTAATAGTGGTTCATTTGGGTTGGCTACTGGTGAAGTTACTGGAAGTGCTCCTGCGTTATTTTTTGATGAAATAGGAGTAGGTGTAGGTGATAATACTCAAGGTTTAACTGCGGGTTGCTATGACATTGCTTTTGATTTGTTAAAAAATAAAGACGAATACCAATACAATGTAATTACTGCTCCTGGTTTATTGCATGATGAGCACTCTAATCAAGTAAATACATTAATCCAAAATACCCAAGATAGAGGAGATGCAATTGCTGTTGTAGATCTTATAAAATATGGATCTTTAATCTCAGCTACAACTACTCAAGCAAGTGGTATTAATTCAAGCTATGCTGCTTCTTACTGGCCTTGGTGTCAAATTGTAAACCCAAACACGGGTAAAATGAATTGGGTTCCTGCTTCAACTTTAATCCCTGGTGTTTATGCCTTTAATGATAATGCTTCTGAGCCATGGTTTGCTCCTGCAGGTATCAACAGAGGTGGTTTAACACAAGTAATTAGACCTGAAAGAAAATTACAAAGAGCTGATAGAGATACTTTGTATGAAGCTAATGTAAACCCAATTGCTAACTTCCCTGCAAACGGAACTGTAGTATTTGGTCAAAAGACATTACAAAAGAAAGCATCTTCACTTGATCGTGTAAATGTTAGAAGATTATTAATCGCTCTTAAAGGTTACATTGGTCAAGTTGCTAATAACTTAGTATTTGAACAAAATACAGCAGCTACAAGAAACAGCTTCTTAGCTCAAGTAAATCCATACATGGAAAGCGTACAACAAAGACAAGGTGTTTACGCATTTAAGGTAGTAATGGATGATTCAAACAACACACCAGATGTGATAGACAGAAATCAGTTAGTAGGTCAAATCTTTATTCAACCAACAAGAACAGCTGAATTTATAATCTTAGATTTCAACGTATTACCAACTGGAGCTGAATTCCCAGCATAATAAAAATTAGAGATAGTAATATTTATTAATAAACATAACAATGGCAGTATTAGATCCAAACGAAATATTTTTCACCCCATTTGAACCAAAACAACAAAATAGATTTGTTTTGTATGTAGATGGATTTCCCGCTTACCTTATCAAGGCAATGGGTGCAGTAACAGTATCACAAGGGACTGTAAACTTAAACCACATTAATATTCAAAGAAATATTAAAGGTAAAACTACTTGGGGTACAATAGCATTAACCTTATTTGATGCTATTACTCCTTCTGGAGCCCAATCAGTAATGGAATGGGTGAGATTACATCACGAATCAGTAACTGGTAGAGATGGCTACTCAGATTTCTACAAGAAAGATTTAACAGTAAATGTTTTAGGGCCTGTAGGTGATGTAGTTTCTGAGTGGGTTATTAAAGGTGCATTTATTACTGAAGCATCATTTGGTGATTACAATTACGATAATGAGGGTGCTGTTGAAATCTCAATGACAGTACAGCCTGATTATTGTGTGTTGAATTTCTAATACAAGCTAAATATTATAAAAGAAAGGCGTACTTCGGTACGCCTTCCTTATTTTCTATATATTTATATTAAACAAATAAAGTTATTTTTAAATGAGTGAATTTACATTACCTACCGAAATGGTAGAATTACCTTCAAAAGGTTTAGTTTACCCTGAAGGTCATCCTTTAAGAGAAGGAAAAGTTGAAATTAAGTATATGACCGCTAAAGAGGAAGATATACTTACAAACCAATCTTACATAGAACGAGGTACAGTATTAGATGAATTACTTAAATCTGTAGTAGTTAGTAAAATTAACATTAAGGATTTAATTATAGGAGACAAAAATGCTGTATTGATTGCTACTCGTATTTTGGGATATGGTAAAGATTACTCATTCTCATACATGGGGGAATCCCATGACGTAGATTTATCTACTTTAGAAAACAAAGAAATAGATGAATCTACCCTTTCAGAAGGTAATAGTTTTTCTTATACTTTACCTCATAGTGGTATAGACATTACTTTTAAGATTTTAAATGGACACGACGAAACCAAAATCGAAAAAGAAATACAAGGCTTAAAAAAGATAAACAAATTAGCTTCCCCAGAACTATCAACAAGGTTGAAATATGTTATTACTTCTGTAAATGGAGATGCAGAAACCAAAACAATTCGTAATTTTGTAGATAATGGTTTATTAGCTAGGGATTCTCGTGCTTTAAGAACCCATATTAAAGAAGTTCAACCTGATGTAGACTTAACCTATATCACAACTGGTAATGAGGAGATTACCATCCCTATGGGGATTAGCTTTTTTTGGCCTGACTTCTGATATAGCCCCCCGAGCAAGACGTAGTGTATTTAAACAGATCCATGAAATAGTATTTCATGGTAAAGGGGGATATTCTTGGAATGATGTATATAATATGCCTATTTGGTTAAGGCGATTTACTTTTAAAGAAATTCAAGAATTTTATGAAGAAGAAAAAGCAGCTTATGATAAAGTTAACAAAAAAGGAACCAGTACACTAATAGATCCATCAGGAAAAGTAAATAAACCTCAATTTGCTGATGCTTCTCCAAAAAGATCTTCATTTAAGACTAGGCCCTAATAAAAATTTACTCTTTGAATATTTATTAGCATGGCTACCCCCCAAGAAATTCAACAAATATTAGCTGAAATCCAACGACAATATGATCGTTTAGGCCAAACAAATCCATTTAAAGACTTTAATACTAACAATATTACGGATGCTACTACTGCTATACAGCAATTAGAGGCAGGTCTTAGGGATGTTAAAAACAGGGTAAGGGAAGTAAACTCTGACATGAATGGGGTTGTATCTGCCTTTAGAGCAACTATAGATGAAATAAAAAACCAAAACTCAGCATTAACAACTTCTACTAAAACCCTAAGTGGGCTTCAAAGTATTGCTCAAAAATTAGCATACGATCAACAGGGTATATCTAAGTTAAATGAAAAACAACTTAAAAGTCTCCAAGAACAAGCAAAACAAAGATATGCTGATTTAAAAGCTAATAAAGAAGCTTTAAGGCTTGAAATTCAAAAGCTTCAAATGGAAGAAGCAGACCAAGATCTAATTGATAAAAGGGTTATGGCTTTGGCTGCTATAAATGGTGAATTAGAAGATGAAGCAAGTAATTTAGGTGTTATAAATGATAGGGTTGCTTTTAGACTAGAACAAGAAGGAAAAATTAATGAATCTTTAGGATTAGGAGGAGCTATATTAGGTTCTATGGAAGGAGCCTTAAATAAGTTAGGAATGGGAGGGCTTGCCCAAAAACTTGGTTTTAGCGAAGCTCAAGAAGAAATGAGAGCCCTTGCTGAACGTATGGAAGAGGGGGGTGAGTTAACAGGAGGTTTTGCAGATAAAACTAAAATATTAAAAGCAGGTTTTAAAAATATGGGAGCTAATTTATTAAAGAATCTTAAAGATCCTTTATCAATTGGTTTAATGATTGTAACTCAACTAGTAGATGCTTTAGGTAAAGTTGATAAATTAACAGGAGAAACTGCTAAAAACCTAGGTATGAGTTATAAAGAAGCCAATGCAATGGTTTCTGATATGAATGATATAGCTAACTCATCATTTGATACCCATGTCAATACTGAAAATTTAGTAAAGGCCCAACTAGAATTAAGTAAAGCATTAGGAACTAATGTTATGCTTAATAAGGAATTATTAGTTGATTTCGCTAAACTTACAGAACAAGCAGGCTACTCAGTTGAAACTATGACTGCATTAGGTAAAATCACTCAATCTACAGGAGGTGATTTATCTGATAATACTGCTGAAATATTAGGCACTGCAAAAGCATTTAACGCGGTTAATAAACTAGCATTAAATGAAAAAGATATTGTAGCAGAAGTAGCTAAAACCGGAGCTGCTACTGTATTAACATTTGGAAGAAGTGCAGATGCACTAGCTAAAAATGTTATGCAAGCTAAGAAATTTGGTTTAAATCTTCAACAAGCTGAATCTATTTCCTCTAGCTTACTTAACTTTCAGTCTTCTATTGAATCTGAACTAGAAGCGGAATTGTTAACTGGTAAGAATTTAAACCTTGAACAAGCTAGGTTTTTAGCTTTACAAGGTAAAACTGGTGAAGCAGCAGCTGAAGTAGCTAAACAATTGGGAACTGCTGAAGAATTTGGAGAGATGGGTGTTATACAACAGGAAGCATTAGCTAAAGCTGTTGGAATGTCACGTGATGACTTAGCTCAATCTTTAATTGAAAGGGAAGCTTTAGCTAAGGTTGGAATGCAAGATTTAAGTACCCAAGAAGCTTATAACAAATTAAAAAAACAAGGCCTTTCAGACGATCAAATTGCCAAAAAATTAGGTAATGAACAATTAGCAAACCAAATGAAATCAGAATCTGTTCAAGATAGATTTGCTGCTGCTACCGAAAAATTACAAGAAATATTTGTTAGTATTGCTGAACCTATATTATCAATTGTTTCCCCCTTAATGGATTTAGTTACAACTGTACTTCCTGCTATAAACTTTTTATTACAACCTATTAAAACTACATTTGAGGGAGTTAGCAAAATTTTAAGTGGTGATATTGAGTCTCTTTCAATGTGGGAAACTATATTAGGGAGTATTGGCACTATTTGGTTAGCTATAAAGGGATATGCTGCCTTCACTGCTCTCCAAACAAAACTTCAAGCTTTATTAGAAGCAAAAGTAGCTCTCCAAAAACGAGCCCAAAGTTTATTAGATTTAAGAGGTTTAGCACTTGGTAAAAGTAAATTAGTTCAATTAGCAGCTCAAGCAGCTCTTTGGGCTCTTGCAAATCCTTTTAAAGCTCTTTTAGGAGCAGCAGCAGCTGCAGGTGCTTTTGCTTTAGGTAAACAATATTTATCTAAAGGAGATGACGTAATGTCCCCAGGATATGGAAAACGTATTCTATCAGCACCCGAAGGCACATTTGCCCTAAATGATAAAGATACGGTTGTAGCAGGAACAGATTTAGATCAAGGATCTAATCCATCTACATCTTCCCCTTCAATTAACTTAGGTCCTTTAGTAGAACAAATGAATAAAATGAATGCTACTTTAAATGCTATCTTAAGTAAAGAAGGTACGGTTATGTTAGATAGTACAAAAGTAGGTACTGCCCTAACAGTAGGTTCATATAAATTACAATAATTTCTAATATTTATAAATAAAAACCATGGCATTATTAGACAAATACAACCAAAATACTTCTACATTATCGGGTCCTCAGCCAACTGTTCCTGTAGGAGCAACATCACAATCTAAATTACATAATGAATATTCTTTAAATGGAAATCCTAAATTAAGGAATAAACCATCCCCTTCTAAGTTAGATTTAAACGGAGCAACTCCTAAAAACAACTATAGAAATACTGTACCTGAAGGTAGATCATTTTAATAAATGCCTTTAATTGATCTTAAAACAGACCTTAAGTCCTTAAAATATGGACTTGACAGGCGTGGTATGGGAAGTAGTAAAGAACCCTTTATTACTAAAGCTATACCCGAAGGGGAAACTCCTGGAGCTACAAGGGATGTTTTATTAAGACAAGGATCAATTGTATCTAGTGTAAACGATGTTTCTAGATTAACCCAATTATTTACTACTACTAGAGGTTTAACTTTTATAGCTAACCAAAATCTCCTTTCAAGGGGATCAGTTAAAACAGAAGCTACTTTAGGTCCTGCTTATGGTGGGGGTAATGTAAACCAAGGTATTTATTCACCTACTTCTACATTAGCACAAGCTGGAGTAGGATTTACAGGCACTCACCTAAATTTATTAGGTTTAGACCCATCGTCACCTGTAGCAGGTGTTGTAGAAGGAGGATTATTTCCTGGAGGAGGTTTAATTAGATATGAACAAGCAGTTTTTGATTTTAATAAAAATGGGTTAAATAGATTAGTTAAACTTAAAGAAGATAAAATAGATTTAGACCCTAACTCTACAGAATTATTATCTTATGGAGGAGGCCCTAACTCAGTATTAGGAATAGGAAAAACTAGAATTAAACGTACTTCTAATACTACAGGAATTAATCCTTATGGTAACCCTGATGGAGGATATGTTTCATTTTCTAAAAATAAGGTTGCTAATTCTATAACCTACTTTAACGATAATTTTTCTTCAGGCTCTGTTTCTGAAATAACTTATGGTGCAGGAAGTCCTAATATTTTAGTATTATCTTCATCTATACAATCTGCTGAAGAAAGATCTAAAGTTAAAGTAGCTGAAGCTAAAACCTATTTTAATAATAATTATTCTTCTCCTCTTAAAATAACAGATTCACTTGTTGATCTAACTGGGGTAAATATTTTACCTAGAATAACCCCAGGCTCATACAATTCTGAAGAAAATTTTCCTCGAGGTGTAGCTAACAATAATGAAATTATAACACTTAAAACTGCTTATCAAAAACCTAATGGTAGTGATTTGATGTATACTACTAGAAATAAAAATGGTCAACCTGGTAAAGAATATAAGGCTAATCCTAATTTTAAAAGATATAATTATGGTAACCTAACTAAGGAAGGGGATTATGATTATACTAAAGATAAATTTGGTAAAGAAAATACTAAATTATTAAACACTTCTAAAATAGAAAAAACCCCCCCTGACTCTCAGTTATTTAAATTCTATATAAACCTTATTAATGCTAATGGTCCTGAAAAAAATCAATATCTTTATTGGCAAGCATATTTAGATAATTTTAATGATCAAATAGGAGCAGATTATGAGTCATACAATTATGTAGGAAGAGGTTATCCCCTTTACAAATACAAGGGTTTTACAAGAAGTATAGGATTAGATTTTACTATAGTAGCTTCAACCCCAACTCAAATACTCCCTATTTACCAAAAATTAAACTCTCTTATTCAAAATATGGCACCTAACTATAGCGATGCTGGTTATTTACGTGGGAATTTTGTTAAATTAACAGTTGGAGATTACCTTAATAATGTTCCGGGAATCATAACACGTTTTTCATTATCCCCAATATTTGAAGCAGGCTTTGATATTGGAGGAGAAGGGGAAAACACCTCAGGTAAACAATTACCTAAAGCTATTAAAGTAAGTGGGTTTAACTTTACTCCAATTACTAGTAATAATAATAAATTAGTAAGTAGTGATAGTCAATTTTTTGGAGGAAAGGATAACCTTTTAAGTTAAGGTAATGAATAGATATAACAACATACCAATATTTAAAACTTCTAGGGGCAGAAGATACTATGCTAACGTAAAGTATCCTGAAATTCCTTATAGTGATAATGACATTTACGTAGTAGCCCAAGAAGGAGATAGATTTGACTTATTAGCTTATACCTACTACAACGATGCTACTTTATGGTGGATAATCCCTTCAGCAAATCCTAGATTCAAACCAAATAGCCTATACCCCACTTTAGGACACCAAATCAGAATTCCTGCTAATGTATCAGATGTAATATCAAATTTTGAATCTTTAAATCAATAAGTTATGGGAAAAAATATAGGAGAAAGTTTTAATCCATATGTAGCTGAACAAATAAAAGTAAGACAAAAAAAATTAGGAGCTGAAAATCGTGATCCTGATGTTCTTGCTTATACTACAAGTAAAACAAGTTGGCTCCGTCTTACGTCTGGTGTTGATATAGATGAATCCAAATTAAAAGAATTAGGTAGACCCAATCAGAGTTTAAAAAAAAATAAACTAGCTGAAAGCTATGTTTTATTTGGGGGAGCTAACAATGTTAGTGGAAGTTCTATACCTAAAGGAGGACTCTCTAATTCTTATCCCAATACACTATCCCAAAATGCTTCATATGGGTTTAATTCTATTAAAGACTATGGCCTTACCCCTCTCCCAGGTATAGAATCAGCTGAAATTGTTCCTAAAAATAGAGGTTCATTAAGAGAAGCAAATATTGTAATTAAAGCTTTTAATAGGGAACAGTTTAATATTATTGAAACCTTATACCTGAGGTTAAAATATTCAATATTATTAGAATGGGGTCATACAATGTATTTTGATAATAAAGAATCTTTAAAAACTATCCTTACAGATAGTGTTTATAAAGAATTTTTAAAAACTACTCCTATTGTAACTGGAGTTGTTTCTGACATAGGTTTTGGTGGGGTGGTACCTGAAACTGATCCTAAAGATATTGGGATAGATGTAAATTCTAATCAAAATAAAATTTTAGATTTAATAAAAAATCAAAGAAAAAAAAGTGATGGAAATTATGATGGTTTTTTGGGGTGGGTTACAAATTTTTCTTGGGATTTATCTCCTGAAGGAGTATACACTATAAATTTAAAGGCTATAAGTTATGGAGATATAATTGAGTCTTTATCTATAACTAAACCTTCACCAATTTCTAATAAATCACCTGATGAAAGTGGAGGTTCCCCTTTAGAAATACTTTTAAATACTTTTAAAAATCTTTTAAATAATAGTTATTCACCTAAAGTTAAAAAACTTAAAGAAGTGTGGAGTTGGTGGCAAAACCCCGGAACATATATTGATGGGAAAGATTTAGACGAAGATTTTATTAAAACTTTACTTAACACAAGTAACAATCCTTTCTATCCTTCAAAGAATTTTTTTACTAATAAAGAATTACTCTACTTTGATTCTAGATGGATAACCATGTCCCCAGACCAATATTATATAAAGTTAGGATCTTTATTAAGAATAATTAATAATTTTTTTACTGTATATGATTATTCTAAACCTAACAACCCCCCTTTAGTTTCTATAGACTATAATTATGAAGATACTTTTTGTAGTATCCCTAAAAATCTTGTACCTGTAGATCCTAAAGTGTGTCTTATACCTTCAAATATTGAATATAATAATGTTTCTTCTCTTCTTACAGACCCCGAACTTCAATATATAAATATAAGTACAGGTGGAAATGCTCGAGATGCTTTAAATACAGGTAAAATAAATCTTGAAGAATTTAATGGATTTGTAGGAACAGATTTCCTAACATCAGATTCAGATCCTTATAAAGCAAAACCCCTTCACATTCATGTAAATATAGATTTTATTATTACCCAACTAAACAGTAATTTAGATAAAAATGGAGATTTATCTTTATATGACTTTTTAACGGCTATCTTAAATGGTATTAATTCTGCTTTAGGAGGAACTATTGATTTAGGAATTAATTATGATGAAGAGATTAATACTTATTTCATTATAGATAATAATCCCCCTATAAAACCCTTTACTGAATCAAACCCCCCTGATCCTACAAAAATTAATATAAAAAGTTTTCAAGGCAATTTTGGAAGCTTTGTTAAATCCTTCTCAATCAAATCTGAGATTTCCAATAAACTTAGTACCCAAATAGCCATTGGAGCCCAGGCAAATAATAAAAGTTTGGGTTCAGATTCAGTAGGTTTTAGTAGGTGGAATTTAGGATTAACTGATAGAATAATAGCTACTAAATCTTTTTCATCTAATACTACAACCAATAATTATGAAGAATCTTCTAGTAGAAAAGATTTAGTTGAAACTCTAGTTTATTTATTAACTTTAAATAGAGGAACAAAAATAGGAAGTTTAGAAAAATATAAGCAAAATATAGTTAACTACCTTAAAATTGAAAGGGATATAGAAGTACTAGAGGGCAATTTATTACCAAAATCATTTATACCTATTTCCCTCAACTTAAAACTAGACGGAATCTCAGGAATAAAATTATTCCAAAAATATACTATTAATGATGAAATTCTCCCTCAAAATTATAGAGATAATATAGAATTCCTTACTAAAGGACTCCGTCATTCTATAGACCAATCAGGTTGGACTACTTCAATCGAAGGTTTATCAATACCTAAACAAAAGTAATATTTATTAATATGCCCTATGTTCCTAAGAGTAGAATACAACCCAATTTATATACTGCTGGAAAGGAGTATGTAATAGAGTCAACTCTAGAGCCTTATGTAGGATATTATTACAAAACTTATATAGGACAATTATTTACGGGTAAAAATCCTGATAATAAACCTAATAGAATCTTAATTCCACTCCCCAAAAAAACTCAAGCTAACCAAGTTCAAATTTACATTAAAGATGGGGCTGAAAATGAGGTTTATAAACAAATAAAAGGGATTCAAGGAAATAAGTTAAGAAATTCCCCCCAATTATTTTATACCCAACCTACGGAAGATAATTATAATTTAGGTGAATTCCAAAGATTTTTCTGTAAAAAAAGAAGTGAATTTATTTATTTAGAAATTTCCCAAACTGATTATAATAATTTAGTTCAAAATTCTTCTGTTATAGATTATCAAAACTGGACTTCTTTTAACATACCATGGACTTTAACAGGTAATAAAAATAAGGTGTATAATACAAATCGTAATATAGTATTATTAAAAGAAAAAAATGAAAAATTTTATGGTTTTGGAAAATATCTTCGAGAAGATTATTTAAGGTACTATAAATCTTGAATATTTATAACGAAGAACCACTAGTTTATGGCACAAAAATTTTTAATAGATAGAGATTTAGGAAACTTTTGTGTTCCTTTTAAAGTATCGAGTGTCTCTACGGTTCCTGTTTCGGGAAGACTTAGTTTTTATAATAAATTTGATGTTCGTCATACCACAAGAATCGACATCAACACATCTGACCTTAATAACAACGATATATTAAGGTATTTAACGGGAAGTAGTAAGGGGAATATATTAATCCATTCAAAAGAATTCCCAACTTCATATGCTATTTTCCCCTACTCTTCAGTAACAGAAAATAGTAATTACATATCTTTAGATATTACTTCTGGTACAACTTCTGGCTCTATCGCTTTTTCAGAAAACCTACCTTTTTCTAGAGAAGATGAAGTTTGTATTGTATTAGATTATAATGATGGTGAAGGAGGAGGGGGAGGTGCTAGCTCAAGTGGTACTTCTGGTACTTCTGGTACAGCAGGTTCCTCAGGTACTTCAGGAAATAGTGGTGATGTATATGCTAGCTGCACAGATCAAAGTATTAATCCCACACCTGCAGACCCTCTTACTATTACTGTAGATACCGGATTAGCTTATACTGCAGGTCAAAGTGTAATTTTAGCTATAGATAGCTCTAATTATATGGAAGCTACAGTAGATGATTATGCTTCTGATACTGGAGTTATAACAATATCAAGTATCACAACTACAGGAAGTTGGACTAATACACTTCAAGAATGGTGTCTTAACCTAGCAGGTGCCCCTGGTGCTTCTGGTTCCTCAGGTACTAGTGGTACATCAGGTTCTTCTGGAGAATCAGGTTCATCAGGTACTTCTGGTATAGACGGTGCTACAGGTACTAGTGGTTCAAGCGGTACTTCAGGTTCTAGTGGCACATCAGGTTCTAGTGGTACCTCAGGTAGCTCAGGTACCTCAGGTATAGATGGTTCATCTGGTACTTCCGGTTCTTCAGGCACTTCAGGTATTAATGGTTCATCAGGCACTTCAGGATCTTCTGGAATTTCAGGCTCAAGTGGTACATCAGGTTCGTCTGGCACATCTGGCTCATCAGGTACTTCAGGTTCAAGTGGTACTTCGGGTACTTCAGGCTCATCAGGTATTTCTGGTTCTAGTGGTACATCAGGTACTGCAGGTTCCTCAGGTACTTCAGGCTCATCTGGTACTTCAGGTATAGACGGTTCTTCAGGTACTTCAGGTAGTTCTGGCACTTCTGGCACTTCAGGTTCTTCAGGCTCAAGTGGTACATCAGGTACAACAGGCTCAAGTGGTACATCAGGTACAACAGGCTCAAGTGGCACTTCAGGTACCTCAGGTGTGGACGGTGCTACAGGTACTTCAGGCTCATCTGGCACTTCAGGCTCATCTGGCACTTCGGGTTCAAGTGGTACAAGTGGTTCATCTGGCACTTCTGGTATAGATGGTTCTTCAGGTACTTCAGGTAGTTCTGGTACTTCAGGCTCATCTGGTACTTCAGGCTCTTCAGGTACCAGTGGTTCTTCTGGTACAACAGGCTCAAGTGGTACTTCAGGTACCTCAGGTTCATCTGGTACTTCAGGTATAGATGGTTCTTCAGGTACTTCTGGTACCTCAGGTGTAGATGGTGCTACAGGTACTTCAGGTTCATCTGGCACTTCAGGTTCTAGTGGTACTTCAGGTTCTAGTGGCACTTCGGGCACATCGGGTTCATCAGGCACTTCAGGTTCTAGTGGCACTTCAGGTAATTCAGGATCAAGTGGCACTTCAGGTTCATCAGGAACTTCAGGATCAAGTGGCACTAGTGGTTCATCTGGTATTAGTGGTTCATCTGGTACTTCAGGTTCTTCAGGTACTAATGGATCGTCGGGCACTTCAGGTGTTTCGGGTTCATCTGGCACTTCAGGCTCATCTGGCACTTCAGGCTCATCTGGCACTTCAGGTGTAGACGGTTCTTCAGGTACATCTGGTTCATCAGGAATTTCGGGCTCATCTGGTACCTCAGGTGTAGATGGTTCAAGTGGTACCTCAGGTGTAGATGGTGCTACTGGTACTTCAGGATCAAGTGGCACTTCAGGTTCTTCAGGTGTTTCGGGTTCAAGTGGTACTAGTGGTTCTTCAGGTACCTCAGGTATTAGTGGTTCTTCAGGTACTTCAGGTACAACAGGTTCAAGTGGCACTTCTGGATCTTCAGGTACTAGTGGCTCATCAGGTACTTCAGGTATTAATGGTTCATCAGGTACTTCAGGCTCATCTGGTACTTCGGGTTCAAGTGGAACGTCAGGTACATCAGGTTCTTCAGGAACCTCAGGTTCAAGCGGAATTTCAGGTAGTTCAGGCACATCAGGTACTTCAGGTTCATCAGGTACTTCTGGTATAGACGGCGCTACTGGTACTTCAGGTAGCTCTGGTACTTCAGGCGCAGATGGCTCCTCAGGCACTTCAGGTACTTCTGGCGCAGATGGGGATATATATGCAGATTGTAGTACCCAAACTTTATCAACACCTACCCCACCTACCCAAATTAGTATTGTAATAGCAACTGGGTTAGCTTATACAGCAGGACAAAACATAATTTTAGCCCAACAATCTACTCCTAGTAATTATATTGAAGGAACAGTAAATAGTTACATCTTAGGAACAGGAGATATAACAATTGATGTAACTGCTGTAGGAGGTAGTTTTAGTGGATCAGCAACATGGTGTATTAACTTAGCAGGTGCTACAGGACAAGCAGGATCATCGGGTACCTCAGGTACTAGTGGTTCATCTGGTATCTCAGGATCAAGTGGTACTAGTGGTTCTTCTGGCACTTCAGGCATTTCAGGTTCCTCAGGCACATCTGGTTCATCTGGTATTTCAGGTTCAAGTGGAACATCAGGTTCTTCGGGCACATCTGGCTCTTCAGGAATTTCAGGTAGTTCAGGAACATCAGGTTCGTCTGGTATTTCTGGTTCTAGTGGTACCTCAGGTATAGATGGTTCATCAGGCACTTCTGGTAGTTCAGGTACTTCGGGTGTAGATGGAGCCACAGGCACTTCAGGTTCATCAGGCACTTCTGGTTCTAGTGGAACTTCAGGTACAACAGGTTCAAGTGGCACTTCTGGATCTTCAGGCACTAGTGGCTCATCTGGTACTTCAGGCGTTGATGGTGTTACGGGCACTTCAGGTTCTTCAGGTACATCTGGTTCTTCAGGGTCTTCAGGTACTTCTGGTACTACTGGAAGTAGCGGTACTTCTGGATCTTCAGGAAGTAGTGGTACTTCAGGTATTGATGGTTCATCAGGTACTTCGGGCTCTAGTGGCATCTCAGGAAGTTCAGGTACATCTGGTTCATCTGGTACAAGTGGAATTTCAGGTTCTTCAGGTACTTCAGGTTCCTCAGGTACTAGTGGTTCATCTGGTGTTTCAGGTTCAAGCGGTACTAGTGGTACTACAGGTTCTAGTGGCACCTCAGGTATAGATGGTTCATCAGGTACTTCAGGCTCTAGTGGCATTTCAGGAAGTTCAGGTACATCAGGTTCAAGTGGTACTTCAGGCGTTGATGGTGCTACAGGTACCTCAGGTTCCTCAGGTATATCAGGTAGTTCTGGTACTTCAGGCTCTAGTGGCACTTCAGGTAGTTCAGGTACTTCTGGTATAGATGGCTCTTCGGGTACTTCGGGTTCATCTGGTACATCAGGTAGCTCTGGTACCTCAGGTTCATCTGGCACTTCAGGCACTTCAGGCACTTCAGGCGTTGATGGTGCTACAGGCACTTCAGGTTCATCTGGTACAAGTGGTTCATCTGGCACTTCAGGTTCTAGTGGTGTATCAGGTAGCTCAGGTACTTCAGGAAGTAGTGGTTTTTCAGGTAGCTCAGGTACTTCAGGCACTTCTGGTAGTTCAGGTTTAAGTGGATCTTCTGGTACTAGTGGTTCATCTGGCACTTCAGGCAGTTCTGGCACTTCAGGTGTAGACGGTGCTACAGGTACTTCAGGTTCTAGTGGTACTTCTGGATCTTCGGG
>Ga0209632_10000375_pt1 | contig 46868 bp, 49 predicted proteins | sample COG_10_FD_184754 | JGI IMG/M metagenome (GOLD analysis project Ga0209632, IMG submission 184754) | Pelagic Microbial community sample from North Sea - COGITO 998_met_10 (SPAdes) (version 2) | ecosystem: Environmental > Aquatic > Marine > Neritic zone/Coastal water | place: Helgoland, sampling... | reverse complement strand
CAAAACTAGTTCTTCCTATAGAGCCGTGGTAGACCACCACGTTGATAGGCTGGATGTGGAAGCGCAGTAATGCGTGTAGCTGACCAGTACTAATAGCTCAATTGGCTTGATTTATGCACTGAAAAATTTTTTAGATGATCTTAAAGATAATTGATAAATTATAATAAAACCCTCAACAAATTTGATGTTGGGGGTTTTTTTATAAATATATTTATCGAAATTATTGATTATTAAAACTATAAATTAAATAATGAAAATTCTTATTACCGGTTCAGCAGGCTTTATTGGTTTTAATTTAGCAAACGCATTGCTTAAAAAAAATCATCTAGTTTATGGCATAGATAATTTTGATAATTATTATTCAAAAAAATTCAAAATAGAAAGAAATAAAATTTTAAAAAAATTTAAAAATTTTAAATTTGATAAAATTGATATTACAAAGAAGCAAGAGTTAAATAAATATTTTAAAAATAAAAATTTTGAAGCCGTATTTCATTTTGCAGCACAAGCTGGCGTCTTATATTCTGTAAAAAATCCAAATAAATATAAAAAGGTCAACATAGAAGGTTTTAAGAATTTGTTGGAAAATTTAAAGAATAAAGATATTAAAAAAATATATTATGCCTCTTCGAGTTCTGTATATGGTGATCATAAAAAATTTCCATTAAAGGAAAATTTAATTCTTAAGCCAAAAAATATTTATGCAATTAGTAAGGTAAAAAATGAACAATTAGCAAATAAATACCCAAATAAAAAAACTTTTATTTGCGGATTAAGATTTTTTACAGTCTATGGAGAATGGGGAAGACCGGATATGTTTATTTTTAAGCTACTTAATAGTTATAAAAAAAATAAAATTTTTTTACTAAATAATAGTGGTAATCATTATAGAGATTTTACTTATATTAATGATGTAGTTAAAATCTTAATAAAACTTTTACATGTAAAGAAATTTAATCATAAAGTAATAAATATTTGCTCATCAAGACCTATCAAGATAAAATCAATAATAAATTTTTTCATAAAAAAATATAATTTTTCTAAAATAGTTAATGTTAAAAAGAATAAGATTGAAGTTATTAAAACTTTTGGATCAAATCATAATATAAATAAAATAGTTAAATTTAAAAGATATACTAATTTTTACAGAGGACTAAACAACACTATTAAGTGGTATCTGAATAATAAAATATTTAAATATTAATTTTTATAATACTATGTCAAATTTAATTTCAATCATAATACCTTTTTATAAAAAAAAATTTTTTTTTACAAAAACTATTAAATCTGTTTTAAATCAATCTTATAAAAATTTTGAGATTATTTTAGTGTACGACGATACATCTAAGGCTGATTTAAAATATGTAAAAAAAACTTTACAAAATATAAAAAAAAAAAAAATTATAATTAATACTAAAAATTTAGGAGTAGGTCGTTCAAGAAATATTGGAATAAAAGTTGCAAAAGGAAATTTCGTAGCTTTTCTGGATGCTGATGATATTTGGCATAAAGATAAACTTAAAGAACAATTAACTTTTATGAAGAAAAATAAAATAAATTTTTCATATACGGACTACTTAATTATTGACGAGAACGAGAAAAATATACGTAAAATTTATGCACCAAAAATGATTAAATATAAGGATCTTTTGTATTCATGCGATATAGGACTTTCGTCTGTGATGGCAAGCACTAAGCTATTTGACTCAGAGTCTTTTCCAAATCTTAAAACTAAAGAAGACTATGTTTTATGGTTAAAATTATCAAAAAAAAATATTAAAATGTTTGGAATTAACAAAACACTTACTCAATGGCGCAAAACTAGTGGCTCTTTGTCAGATTCCTCAATACAAAAGTTGAAAGACGCTTTTACTGTTTATAACAAACATTTAAAATTTAATATGGTAAATTCATTAATATTAACTTTTATTTTAAGTCTTAATTTTATTAAAAAGAGATATTTATAATGATTGAAGTAAATTTTTTTTTTATTTTTTTTTTTAGTATAATTATATCTTTTTTAATCTTATATATTTTTAATAAAAACGAATTACTTATTGATAAAACTTTTTTTTCAACTCATAAAAAATTACTAAACTCAACCTTGAAATCTCCACCTTTATGTGGTGGTCTAATAATATTCATTTGCTCATTACTTTTCTTTAAGGAGTCAATTTTATTAATTTTATTTGGTTTATTAGTTTTAATTTTAGGCGTGTTTTCAGATAGCAATAAAGTTTCCTCACCAATAATCAGAATTTTTCTGCAATTAATTTTATTATTAAGTTTTGTCATATTAATTGATTTAAGAATAAGCAACACCAGAATAGATTTTTTAGATAATTTATTAAACATAGATTTATTATCAATAATATTTACAGTTTTTTGTATATTAGTTTTAATTAATGGTAGTAATTTTTTAGATGGTCTTAATACACTTTTATTAGGATATTATATTTTAGTTTGTAGTTTTCTAATTTTTTTATCTAACGAACATAATTTAATAATAAATCAAAATATCAATTTATTATTATTTTTTTTAATAATAATATTTTTATTTAATTTTTTTGGAAAAGTCTTTTTAGGAGATTCTGGTGCTTATCTAATTTCATTTTATTTGGCTTTTTTTGTTATAGATTTTTCTATAGAAAATAATTTAACATCTCCATATTTAATATGTTTTTTTTTATGGTATCCAGCTTTTGAAAACTTATTTTCAATTTTAAGAAGAATCATTAAAAAAAAAAAAGTACAAGAGCCAGACCAAAATCATTTACATCAAATGATTTACAATTTATTAATTAAAACAAAATTTATTAATTATAAATTTATCAACACATCGACTGGACTTATAATTAATTTATATAACTTTATAATGTTCTTGATTTTTTATAAATTTTATACAAAAACAGATATTTTAGTTTTAGGTATTTTTATAAATATTTTTGTATATCTATTCTTATATTTTTTTATTAAAAAAAAGCTTAAACATCTTAAATAAAATTTTATAACCGTCTATAAATGCATTGACTTTTTTAATTCCTGAATGCCTATTTCTTTCATGAGAAGGGGTATCAGTATAGGTAAAATTTTTTCTTTTAATTTTTATTGGAAGTTCAACACAAAAACCAAAATCTTCACTTTTTAAATTTAATTCTCTAGTTTTTTTTGTATCACAAATAACAAATGTATATAAAATATCTGATAGCTTTAAATTAAAAAAAATATTTCCAATTTTAGAAAAAATATAGTTTCCAATTATAGTTACAAAATTATCATCATCACTTGCTGCATTATTCAAATATCTTGAAGCAAAAACATAGTCAAAATCTTTTGTTAATCTTAACATTTCATCTAATTCTGATGGATTAAATGAACCATCAGCATTAAAGATACAAAAAAAATCTGTATTTATTTCTTGAATACCTTCAATTAAAGCATTGCCAAAGCCATTTTTACTTTGATTGATTACTTTTATTTTTTCAAATTTGAAATTTTTTGGGAGCATCGTATTGCTGGGTATAACTACAATTTTTTCAACATCATAACTTTTAAGTTCATTTAAAACATAAAGAAGACAATCAGGTGGATCTTCTTTTGCTGGAATTAATAAAGTTAGATTATGTAGTTTCATTTTTATCTTCTATTCTTTATTATCTGTTTACTAAATAAAATAAAAAAAACAATACAATGTCTTCTATTATAACTTTATTAATTTATTATTGGTTAATTACATTTTCAATAATTGGATATGGCAGTTTTTTTAATAAATATTTTTTAAGGTCAGAATCTAAAAATTTAGGTTTTATTGGTATTTATGGAATATTTTCACTTTTATTAATTTCATATTGTTCAAGTTTTTTTCTACCACACACCAAATTTTTTAATTCTGTTGTCCTGGTAATGGGCCTCATAATTTTTTTAATTAATAAAGAAATATTTAATAAAGATTTAAAAAAATTATCAATTATTTTTGGTTTTTTAATTATTTTTATTTTCATAAGTAAAAATCATGATGACTTTCCCTATTATCATTTTCCCTACACTCATCTTCTTACAGAATACTCAGGTATGATCGGTCTAGGAAATTTTACTCATGGGTTTAAAACTCAATCGTCAATTTTTTATCTATCATCATTATGGAATCTGCCTTTTGTTGAATATTATTTATTTCACATATCGCCTGTATTTTTTTTAGGTTTCAGCAATTTTATTTTAATTAATAAAATAGAAAAATTTCTTAAAAACAACGACACTAATTATATTATATATCTATCGCTATTTAGCATTATTTTTATAAATATTTTTTTTTATAGATTAGCTGAGCATGGCTCTGATAGATCTGCGATGATATTAATAATCATATTAATTATCGAATTATTAGAGTTAATTAATAATCATAAAAATATTAAAAATAATTCACCTTTTTTAAAATTATTTATTTTAATAACATTAATTATTTCCTTAAAAATATTTTATATATTGTATATAATTTTACTGCTTCCAATTTTTATAAATTTTATAAATAAAAAATCTTCATTGTTGTTTTTTATAAAACACAAAGTAAGTTATTTATGTTTAATATTTATTTTAATATTATTTATTGTTAACTTTTTTAATACAGGTTGTTTAATGTACCCTGTTAGAGCATTATGTTTTGAAAATTATAGTTGGGCAATTCCATTAAGTGAAGTTGATTCATTAAATAATTGGTATCAACAATGGGCAAAAGGTGGAGCAAGCCCTAACTATCGTGTGGAAAACCCATTATTATATATTCAAAATTTCAATTGGGTTCAAAATTGGATTGAAGTCTATTTCTTTAATAAAGTTTCTGACTATCTGTTGGGTTTACTATTTTTATCATTAATCTTATCTTTAATTTTTTTTTCAAAAAAAAGAAAAAAAATTATAAAACCTAAATTTATATTTATTTATTTAATATTAATTTTATTAACCTTTGAATGGTTTTACTTTCACCCAGCCTTAAGATATGGAGGTTATCATTTAATTGCATTATTGGTATTTATTCCATTATCAATTTTTTTAAGCAAATATTCTCAAAATATAAACTTTTTTAAAAAAAAAGTTTATTTTCTAATTTTTTTAACAATACTTATCTTTTTTGTAAGAAATATTAATAGACTAGGTAGCGAATTTGAGCTTTATAATTACAATATGTTAGATAATTCTTATTATAGATTAGAAGGGCAGAATTTTGAAATTTTTAGCAGAATTGAAAATATAAATAAATGTAAAACTAAATCTATTAACAATAAATGTAAAAATGATCCTATAAAAAATAAAAAAATTAATACTTTTAATATTTATTATAAAGATAATTAATGAATAAAATACCTTATTGAAGTATAAGAAAAAAATTATGAAAAAAAAAATTGCACTTATTTTTGGCGTTACTGGGCAAGATGGTTCATATTTATCAGAACTATTAATTAAAAAGGGATATCTTGTTCATGGGGTTAAAAGAAGGTCTTCATCTTTCAATACCGCAAGAATAGACCATATTTATCAAGATCCTTACGATAAAAAAAGAAATTTTTTTTTACATTATGGAGATGTTACTGATGCGATATCAGTTTCAACTTTAATTAAAAAAATTAAACCAACAGAAATTTATAATTTGGCAGCCCAATCTCATGTTTCAGTTTCTTTTGAAGTGCCAGAATATACAGCCAATGCCGACGCGATAGGAGCTTTAAGAATTCTGGAAGCAATAAAATTTCATGGGTATGATAAAATAACTAAATTTTATCAAGCTGGTACGTCAGAAATGTTTGGAAAGGTTCAAGAAACACCTCAAGATGAGAATACACCATTTTATCCAAGAAGTCCTTATGGAGTTGCAAAAGTTTATGCACATTGGATAACAGTTAACTATAGAGAGGCATATAATATTTTTGCCTGTAATGGCATATTATTTAATCATGAAAGCCCAAGAAGAGGAGAAACATTTGTAACAAGAAAAATTGTAATAGCTCTTTGTAAAATTAAAAATGGATTACAAAATAAATTATATTTAGGAAATATAAATGCAAAAAGAGACTGGGGTCATGCAAAGGATTATGTAGAAGCAATGTGGAAAATGCTCCAAAAAAAAACCCCATCAGATTTTGTAATAGCTACAGGAAAACAATATTCTGTAAAACAGTTTGTAAATTTAGTTTTAAAAGAACTCAAACTTAAAGCAAAATGGACAGGAAAAGGAATAAATTCTAAGTGCCTTACTCAAGATGGAAAATGTATTGTGGCATGTGATAAAGAATATTATAGACCACTTGAAGTGGACACTTTATTAGGAAATTCAAAAAAAGCTAAAAAAGAATTAAATTGGAAAGCTAAAATTAAGATAGAAGAATTAGTCAGAGATATGGTTAAATCAGAATTAAAAAGATTAAATATTGATAATCAGTAGAGCATTTTTTTTAATTATTAAATTTTAATGAAAAATATTATTGTCATAACTGGAGGCGCAGGTTTTGTAGGCTCAAATCTTATTTTGTCCTTTTTAAAATTAACAAAATACAAAATAATAAGTATTGATAATTATTCCTCAGGTACAAAAAAAAACCATATCCAAAATCTTAGAGTTAAATATATTAGAGGAAACACAAAAAATATTTCTCAGATACTTCATTTATCAAAAAATAAAATCAAAACTATCTTCCACCTAGGAGAGTTTGCAAGAATATATCAAAGCTTTTTAAAAATGAATGAATGTATAGAATCTAATTCAATAGGCACTCATGCAGTTTTTAATTTTTGTTTAACAAATAAGATTAAGTTAATTTATTCTGCAACTTCAGCAAGCATTGGAAATAAAGGAAGAGATAAAAACTTATCGCCATACGCATTTACTAAAGCAAAAAATCTTGAGCTGTTAGAAAACTTAAAAAAATGGTTTAAAATGAAATATGAGATAATTTATTTTTATAATGTTTATGGTCCAAAACAAGTTTGTGTAGGTGAAATGGCAACGGTTATTGGAATTTTTGAAGACGCGTATAAAAAAAACAAACCACTTCCAGTAGTTAAACCGGGTACACAGTCTAGAAAATTTACGCATATAGAGGATACCATTAAAGTATGCTTTTATGCATGGAAAAAAAATAAATGTAGACACTACAGTATTTCAAATAAAAAAAGCTTATCAATTTTAGATGTTGCAAAAATGTTTAAAACAAGAATAAAATTTTTACCACCAAGGCAAGGAGAGAGATATGCTTCTGCTTTATCAAACATGAATTTATCAAATAAAGTTTATAAATTATATGGAAAGATTGATCTTAAAGAATATATAAAAAAGATCATAAGTAACAAAAGTTAAATTTATTATATTTTAGCAATTCTTTCTTCAGTATTTTTAGGTTTTAAGTGTTTTTGGTCAATTATATTTAATATTTTGGTTGAATATAATTTATTTACAATTGAAAATTTTTCTGTATAAGACCCATGCCTGGTGATTATTGCGAAGGGGTAATACCCGATCCCATTCCGAACTCGGAAGTCAAGCCCTTCAGCGCCAATGGTACTTTGTCTTAAGGCACGGAAGAGTAGGACATTGCCAGGCTATAAAATTTATAAATATGAAAATTAAAAGCTCACTTAAATCATTAAAAAAAAGAGACCTTAACTCTAAACTAGTAAGAAGAAGAGGCAGAGTTTATATAATTAATAAAACAAACCCAAAATTTAAAGCCAGACAAAAATAATTTTGTGGACAATTTTGACCATAAGATAATGTCTATTTTTTTGTTATAGTTTTTTTATGAAAATTGGCTCAATTTTAGAAAATAAAAATTTTGAAAAAAGAATAGCAATTACACCTGAAATTGCAAAAAAATACCTAAGTTTAGGTTTAGAAGTTTTGTTAGTAGAAAACTATGGTTTGCACTTAGGTTTTGATGATGAAAAATACAAACAATTAGGTGTAAACATAATTAAAGATGAAAAAGAAATTTTAACAAAATCAGATATAGTTGTTCAGCTTACTTTGTTATCAGACGAAAAAATTTCTTTAGTTAAAGAAAATCAAACATTAATTGGAGTATTTAATCCTTATAATAATAAAGATAAATTAGAAAACTTATTAAAGAAAAATATTAATTTATTTTCTCTAGAGCTTTTACCAAGAATAACTAGAGCCCAATCTATGGATATACTATCTTCCCAAGCTAATCTTGCTGGATATAAAGCAGTTATTGAATCGTTTGCTTACTTTGAAAAAGCAATACCAATGATGATGACAGCAGCAGGAACTATTCCTGCAGCAAAAGTATTAGTTGTTGGCGCTGGCGTAGCCGGATTACAAGCTATTGCTACAGCCAAAAGAATGGGAGCAATTGTTTTTGCTACAGACGTTAGAATAACATCAAAAGAGCAAGTAGAAAGTTTAGGAGGTAAATTCTTAACTGTTGAAGGTGCTGAAAATCTTGAGACAGAAGGAGGGTATGCTAAAGAAGTTTCAGAAGATTTTAAAAAAAAACAAGAAGATTTACTAAGTGAAACTTTAAAAAAAATTGATATTGTAATTTGTACAGCCTTAATTCCTGGAAAAAAAGCACCAGTAATTATTAAAGAAAGTATGATAAATAATATGCAACCAGGTTCAATAATTTATGATTTAGCTGCTATTCAAGGAGGAAACACTGCCTTTACGGAAGTAGATAAAGTAATTGATAAAAATGGTGTAAAAATTATGGGAGAAAATAATATCTTGAATAAACTACCAATCTCAGCATCAAACTTATATTCAAAAAATGTATTCAATTTTGTTGCAAATTTATATGATAAAGAAAGTAAGAAAATTAATATTAACTTAGAAGATGAGATAATTGAAAAAACTTTGATTAAATAAAATTATGGAAATAGATCCTTTTATATTCAGATTAAGCATATTCATTCTTACAATTTTTATTGGATATTATGTGGTATGGAGTGTTACACCATCCCTACATACTCCTTTAATGTCTGTAACAAATGCAATTTCTTCTGTAATAATAGTTGGAGCAATTATTGCAGGTTTGGCAGGAAGTTCTGAAAATATTTTTAATAACTCAAGTATTTTTGGATTTCTAGCAATATCTTTAGCAGCAATAAATATTTTTGGTGGATTTTTAGTCACTCAAAGAATGCTAGCAATGTATAAAAAAAAAAAGAAGAATAAATAATGATATCAGTAAATTTATCAGCAATCTTTTATTTAATTTCAGGAATATTATTTATTTTAGCATTAAGAGGCTTGTCATCGCCCGAAACATCTAGGCAGGGTAATTTTTTTGGTATTTTAGGAATGATAATAGCTGTAACGGTAACGTTTCTTTCTATTGGAAATTTTTCTGTAGGATTCATCTATGTTTTGATCTTTTTGCTGATAGGAGGTTTGATAGGAGCTTTCATAGCATACAAAATTCCAATGACTGCTATGCCTGAACTTGTAGCTGGCTTTCATAGTCTCGTTGGACTGGCGGCCGTTTTTGTAGCTATTTCTGCATTTTTAAATCCAGAAGCTTTTAACCTTGGTTCTCAAGGAGATATAAAACTTGGAAGTTTAATTGAAATGTCAATTGGAGCAGCAGTTGGTGCTATTACTTTTTCAGGTTCAATAATTGCCTTTTTAAAACTTCAGGGAATAATGTCTGGTGCACCAATAACATTTAAAGGCCAACATCCACTTAATGCCTTAATATTAATTTCTATAATAGTTGTAACCTATATTTTGTGTTCAACACAATCTTCAAATTTATTCTGGATCTTATTAGCTATCTCTTTTTTAATTGGATTTTTATTGATAATTCCAATTGGAGGTGCAGATATGCCGGTTGTTATATCAATGTTAAATTCATATTCAGGTTGGGCAGCTGCAGGAATCGGTTTTACTTTAGAAAATACTGCATTGATAATTACAGGTGCTTTAGTTGGTTCTTCAGGTGCAATTTTATCATATATAATGTGTAAAGGCATGAACCGATCTTTCTTTAATGTAATTTTAGGGGGATTTGGAGCAACAGAACAATCCTTAACGTCTGGAAGCAAAGAACAAAAACCAGTTAAAAGTGGGAATGCAGAGGATGCAGCATTTCTTATGAAAAATGCATCATCAGTTATAATTGTTCCAGGATATGGAATGGCAGTAGCACAAGCTCAGCATGCCCTAAGAGAAATGGTTGACACTTTAAAAAAGAATGACATTAAAGTTACATATGCAATCCATCCTGTTGCTGGAAGAATGCCAGGGCACATGAATGTGCTTCTAGCTGAAGCAAATGTGCCTTATGATGAAGTTTTTGAGTTAGAAGAGATAAATAATGATTTTGCTAATGCAGATGTAGCATTTGTAATAGGTGCAAATGATGTGACCAACCCAGTAGCAAAAACAGATCCTCAGAGTCCAATTTATGGAATGCCAATTTTAGATGTTGAAAAGTGCAAGTCTGTACTTTTTGTAAAAAGAAGTTTATCACCAGGGTATGCTGGTATTGACAATGATTTATTTTATAGAGAAAACACTTTAATGTTATTTGCTGATGCTAAAAAAATGACAGAAGATATAACTAAAAACTTAGATTAAGTTTTTAGAACTTTTCAAATAAGTAATCATGAGGCTTTACAAATTTTTTTAAAAAGAAATTATTTTTTTTTAGTTGACTTATAATAGATTTTTTTTTAAATAATAATTTTGGCTCTCTAATCTCAACAAAAATTGATTTAGTACTCTTTAAAATATTAGATTTTTTTAATTCATTTATAAGAATTTGTTCAGCACCCTCTACATCAATTTTTATGATGAAATTATATTTTTTATAATTTGATTCTATTTTTTTTAAAAATAAATAGTTTTTAAAAGTTGCATTTATAAAATTATTTTTATTATTATGTTTTATAATTGAACTAATCCCAGAATGATTTTTTATAGTATATAATTTTTTTTTTATATTTTTATTGTAAATACCAAAATTATAAAACTTTCCATTTACTTTATTTAATTTAAAATTTTTGAGAATTATTTTTTTAATATTAGGAAGCGGATCAAAAGCGACAAGATGTTTACAATTTAAATTATAACTAGAAATTAATGAGTAGATTCCCAAGTTAGAACCAAAATCTAAAAAAACAAATTTTTTTGATAAACTTTTTAAATATTGAGAATAAAAAAATCCATAACCAGCGCCTAAACTCAATCTATATGTTAAATCATTAAAACTTTGATTTGTAATTTTTACATTGTATCTTGAGTATTTCCAATCTTTAGTTGATAATTTACTTAATATATTAAAAACTCTTGTTTTACCTTTTGGTAATAAAAGACACAAAAGCCTAGAAATTATTAAGATTATATAATTAAAATTCATTAATAGGTTAATTATAAGTTCATTTATAAATTAAACAATATTTAAGAAAAAGCTTTACCATATAATTATAAAAAAAAAGATTAAACTTGATATAGTTTTTAACAAAATATAAAAATTGTTTAGATTTTTTAATAAAGTATTTATTAACAATAGAAATAAAATATGAAAACAAAAATTTTTTGTGACATTGCGGAATTAAAAGAAATTCAAAGATTTAATAAAAAAAAAATAGTTAAAGGGTTTACTACAAACCCAAGTTTAATGAGAAAAGCTGGTGCTAAAGATTATAAATCTTACTCTAAAAAAATATTAAAAATCTGTAATAATAAACCAGTTTCACTAGAAGTATTTGCAGATAACTATTTAGAAATGAAGAAACAAGCACTTCAAATAAATCAGTGGGGCAAAAATGTTTATGTAAAGATACCAGTTTTAAATTCAAAAGGTATTTTTATGGGAAGAATTATTAAAGAACTTAACGAACAGGGCATTAAGCTTAATGTTACCGCAGTGTATAATGCAAGACAAACTAGTAAAATAATTAATTCTATAAATAAAAAAACAAAAGTAATAATTTCAATTTTTGCTGGAAGAGCGGGAGATACTGGCAAGGATCCAATTCCAGAGTTTATAAAGAGTATTAATATGTCAAAAAAATATAAAAATGTTGAAATACTTTGGGCCAGTGTTAGAGAGCCATATAATTACTTGCAAGCTAAGCAACTCGGATGTCATATAATTACAATACCACCAGCGATAATTGAAAAAATAGAAAAATTTGGAAAATCATTTGACCAATTAACAAAAGAAACTGTTAAAGCTTTTTTAATTGATAGCAAGAAATCAAGATTTAAAATTTAGCTTGTTTTAAAAAATAGCTTAATAGACAAAAATGAAATTAAAAAAAATTATTATTATCTATCCATCTTTTGAAAGAGGTGGAATTGAAAATATATTAGTTAATTTAATAAATTATCTTGTAAGAAAAAAAATATTAATTGAAATAATTACTGTATCAAATAAATTAAAAAATTCAAAACTTTTAAAAACATCAAAATATTTATATATAAATTCAACAAAAGAAAAAAAGAATTTTTTTTTAACTAATAGAATTAATTCAGCATTACAGGCAGCAAAAATTTTAATAAAAACTATAAAAAAAACAAATCACAAAAATTCAATAATTTTTTCAATGCAAAGTAGCATGATACCAATATTAATTTCAAAATTTTATAAAATAAAAATAGTAGCCAGAAATGCAGAAGACCCAATATCTTCATTTGTATATTCTGGTAAAAAAATTTATTCATTTGTAATATTTTTATTGCGGTTTTTGATATACAATTTATCTGATGGTATAATTACAAATTCTTATGGTTCTAAAAAATCTTTAGAAGTATTTTTATTAAATAAAAAAAAAATATGTGCAATTTATAACCCATACTTAAAAAAAATAAATATTATTAATAACACTACGAGAAAAAAACAAATTTTAGCTGTTGGGAGATTTTGTAGGCAAAAAAATTTTGAGTTTTTAATAAATGCCTTCAATATATTTTCTAAAAAAAATCCTGATTATAAATTAATATTATTAGGAGATGGAGAATATAAAGAAAAAATTAAAAAATTAATTTTATCACTAGATTTGAATAAGAAAATTTTACTTAAGGGCTGGGTAAAAGATACGAATAAATTCTTTTTAGAATCTAAATTATTTGTAATTCCCTCATTATATGAGGGTTTAGGCAATGTAGTAATTGACTCTTTAAATAACAATACCCCAGTTATTGCATCAAAATGCAAGAGTGGACCAAGAGAAATTATAAAAGAAAACAAAGGGGGATATTTAGTTGATGTGAATAATCTAAATCAAACAGCTAATAAAATGAAGCATTGTATAAATAATTACAAGGAAGCATTATTTAAAACAAAATATGGTAGATTATATTTGAATAGATTTTTAATTAAGAATAGTTCCGATCTTTATTTGAATTTTTTAAACAAAGTATTAATTAAAAAAAAATTATAATGAAACTAAATTATGATGAGTAAATAGATTTATAAATTTAATAATTAGAATAAAATGATATTGTCCCTATTAAAAAAAAAAACTGTAATTTATTTTCTATTTTATATAACATTTATTTTTTCATTTATTTTTGGTGAAAATTCTAGTGGTGGTTCTCTTAATGACTCCCTGATAATGCAAACCTATCAAGATCAAATAGGAGACAACCTTCAAAATGGAATAATGTTTTTTATAGAAACAAAAATGGTTCATTCTCCTGTATTTTATATAATAAAAACAAATCTAGAAAATTTTTTAAACAAATTAAGTTCTGATTTAATTTTTTTAACTTTAGGTTTTTTGATACCAATTATATTCTATTCAATTTTAAAGAAGCAGTTTAGGGGGTTGGATAAAAATTTATTATTCGGTATATCATTAGTTTTATATTTTTCACCCTATTTACGCTCTTCAGCAGTTTGGGCAACAAATGATAATTTAGGGTTATTATTTTTTGTTCTATCATTGAGTAAATTTCTAACATTTACTAAAAAAAAGAATAAAAGTTCAAAAGATATTTTTTTAAGTTTTTTTTACTTGATACTAGCTACTTATATTAGGCAGTATTATATAATAATTGCATTTGGATATCTGGTTCTTTTATTTAGAAAAATAGACATAAAAATTTTTTTTTGTTTAGTTATTTTTAATTTCTTTTTATTAATTCCTTGGATCATATATTCATATAACTATCTTCAATTTAATTCAGAATATGCGATAAAAGGATTTGCAAAACCTGATTTAATATTTAGTTTTTCAGTTTTTTTTACGATGTATTTATTCTATATAGTTCCATTTTTCTTTCAATTTGAAAATTATTTTCTAATAAAAAAACTTTATAATAAGAAAAAAATGTTTTTTTTTATTATAACAATTATTTTTATTTTAATTTCTCTTTATTATGATTTACCTCAGAATGAGTATGGTGGTGGAATAATTTATAAGATTTCACAATTGATTGATCTTAAGTTGTTTTTTATTTTTTTATCATACGTTGGAGTGATATTAATTTTAGCAACAATTAATTTAAATTTCAAAAATTTTTTAATTTTGCTCTTATTCTGTCTCATGTTTCCCTTTGCAACTATTTATCAAAAATACTATGATCCATTAATGATCATAATATTTTTTGGAATGATTCAAAGTGATTTAATTTATGAGAGTATTGATTTGAAAAAAATAAACTTACGTTTTATTTTTACTTATTTTCTATTTTTTTTAGTGAGTGCAAATATTTACTATTTAAAAATTGCTTAAGTTTGAATTTAGCTACTTTTTATATATGTGAACATTATAAAACAGATTAATGTCAGACATCTTTATTTTTAAGGGATAAAAATACTCTTCATAAGAATCTTTATAATTAAATCTAATAATTGAAATTAAATTAAATATTGAATTTACATGCTCAGTAGCATTCATATAATTAAATTCTTCACCTGAAATTTCATATGTTTTTTTAATACTAAAAAATCTTATGTATAATCTTCCTAGGCGCCAGGCAAGTCCGGGGTCAGTTGGTAAAGAAATAGATAAAACCCCACCTTTATTTAGCTTACTCATCATTTCTTTAATAAATTCTTCTGGAGATAAAATATGCTCAAGACAATGTGAAATTATAATTCTATCAAATGTGTCATTTTCATAAGGAAGATTTTTACCATCGTATTTAACAAATTTTACTTTAGGATTATCTTTGTGAAAATCTTTAGCATAATCTGAAGTTTCTGCAACATGGTACTCATTATAGCTATGTTTAATATATTTGTAATGAGGTGCACTTCCAGCGCCCACTTCTAAAATCTTATTAAATGTTTTTTTATTATTTTGAAAATTTTCTAGCTTTCTATGACAATACTTCATTAGCACTCCCAACAATCCACTGTAAAGATGTGAATTATATTTTTTATCCAAGTCTCTAAATATTTCTTTTTTGTACATAAAAATTTAAAAGCAACGTAAACTATTTAAAAGAGTTTTCAATTTAAATAAAACCTTAGGTTAATTATTAATTATTTCTAAACTTTCAACTAAAACTCCTAATTTTCTAGCATCTGCAGACTTAAGTAATTCTAATTTTGTTACAGGATTTTTAATTATAAATTTTATATAGATAATATCCTCTTCAGCTATATCTCTATTAATATTTAACAATATTGAACCTTCATTTAATTCACTAACTTCTTTTAAATCAAATTTTTTTGATAAATTATCATTTATATTAATCGTAAAACTGATTGGTTCATTTTTTCTTATAATTATTGAACTAATATTAATCTTTATTTGTAAACTATCCGTTATATTTTGATCTAATTTAAAAATTAAATTCGAAATATTTCCTTCCGTCCACATACCCCTTTTTGTCGATGGTCTGTTATGTGTCCAACCAAATCCATGAATTGAATTTTCATTAGAAAAGTCTAAATATAATTTTTTATTTTCTTTTAAAATAACTGGGTTATATTTTTTTAATTGATCTCTATCAAACTTTGTCATCTGATTACGGTGGCCAGAGATTGCAAACCAAACATTATCTCTAAAAAAAAAGCCAATATCTTTATTTCTAAATAAATATTTTAAATTTCTTAAATGATTATAATTATCAATTGCAAAAATTATGTTATCTGAAATTTTTTTCTGATCAAATGATTTATATAAATTAGCTCTAGATGTAGAAGCTAACTTTCTATTATATCTTCCATGAGTTGAAATATCAGTGCTTTTAATATTTTTCAATAACAAAACGTTTCTTAAACTTGTAAGAAATTTGCTTTCATTATTAATGTATGTAGTTCGTAATACTGAATTATTTTTTGTTAAATCATTCCAAAAAGAATAATCAATTATTTTTTTTTCGCTTATAAAAGCACTAGAGTTAAAATGTCTTTTTAACCCAGGATAAATGTCAATAAGCTGTAAAGAAAACAATAATATTAAAATATATATAGAATTTCTTTTTGAAAATTTTTTATATAAATATATTATAGAAATTAAGAAAATAAGGTAGTAAACTGGCCAAAATAATCTTCCCGACGCACGAACTATACTCATTATTCCATAAAGTATTTTAGGGATTTCAAAACTTAATACCAGACTATCAAATAAATAAATTTTATTTGTTATCGCCAAGATTGAAAAAATTAATATAATAACAAAAAAGGGAATTTTATTTTTATCTTTAATAAAATCTTTAAAATTGATTGAAAAAATTATTGCCAAAAAAATTAATAAAAAAATACCACCCAATCCGAGGTAAGCAAAACCCTCATAATCTAAAGTGGGTGTATTAGAGAAAAAATAAGACCAACTAATCTCCCCATTTGAAACTGAAGTGTTCCCCCCCAAAATACCTGCGAGATCTAATGTATAATTTCCATATCCATATCCAAGAGCATCTGTAAATGGAACATGAAAATAACCAATAAGAAACATTGTAAAGATTAATGAGCCCAAAACGAGAAATATTTTTTTATAAAATACTCTAAAATTTAAGTCTTTATTTAAATTATTGAACGTAAATAGAAAAAATATCCCAAGTAATATTATTGTAAAATAGAAATGAACTAAGGATGAAAGAGAAATGAGAGCTGCCCAATATATATCTTTATTAAATATATCTTTTTTGGTTTCTAAATAAAAACCCATTAAAATTATCCAGTGAGCAGAAAGTGACAAATGAAAAGTTAATCGATTAATGAGTATTGGTGATAAAAGAAAAAATAATGACCCAATAATTGAAAATAATATATTTTCAGTTTTGTTATAAATTATAAGAAACGCAATATAAGATTGAAGGAAAAAACAAATAAAAATCCATAAGCTAAAATAATGAAAATTATCTGGCAGAATATTAATAAATAGCTTAAAAAAAATAGCCATTATTGGAACAGATCCTGAAAAAGCTATTCCACTACTAATATCCATACCATAATTAGGATTGCTACCTAGTGGAAACCTCCAAACATCATTGCTAAAAAATTTCCATGATACTAAATCAGAAGTAGCATCGCGTGCAGCCAGCCAATCATCACTTACAAAAGAAAAATTATCAGCTCCCAATATATAAAAAGACATTATCAATGATGAAATGCTGTAGAAAAATATAATTAGAAAATTTTTATAATTAATCATTATATTCATTAACTAGAGTGAATTAAAATTAATCAATTTTATTTTTCTTTTTTTAAGTTCTTTTTTAAAATTATCCGAAAAAAGCAATCTATTTTCAAGACTTCTATTAATACTACTATAAAATTTTGAATATTTATTACTATTTTTGCTTGAAGAATGAGAAGGATGTATGCAAAGTTCAATAGTTTTATTTTCGTCAATTTTATCGACGTATTGAAAAAACTCATTTAAATTAATTTTACCTGAATTTAAAATTCCATAAAAAAAATCTGTAGATTTAAAGTAATTCAATTTTCTCGTATATAATTTAATCAGTACAAATTTTATATAATTTGAAGACTTAAGTTTATAAAAAAAATTTTTTAAAAAAATTGAAAATACAAATTTTTCATTAAGACGTCTTATTTTTTTAATTCTAAACTCTTTTGCTAATTTGACTATTATTTTAAAAATAAAAGGAACATGATGGATATGTTGATGGCTATCAAGGTGTGAAATTTTTATACCAGAATTAACAACATTTAAAATTTGTTTTTTAAATTCTAGATATATAATTTTTTCAATATTTTTATCTTTAGTAAAATTATTAAGAAAAAAAAATCCTGGTCCATGAATAAAATTATTTTTTGTATCAGTAAGAATATTATTGCTTACTATATTTAACGCTTTACCCTCAGTTAGATTTAGATGTACTCCAAAGAATTTTTTTTTATTTTTTTTAATTTGCTTAACTGCATGTAGAAAATGTTTTCCATTAGAAAGAATTGAAGCAGATGTTGCTTTATTAGCATTTAAGCAATCTACAATTGCAATATTGGTTTGTTTTGATATCCCCATATCATCACAATTAATAATTAATTTTTTCATTATTTGATTATAATCTTAAATAGCTCTTTAATAATTTCAATATTTTTTTTTAGAGCAAATATTTTAATGGTCGAGTTATTTGATACTCTAAAGTTAACAGGAATTGTTTTAATTTTTTTTTTTTTTTTTAAAAAAAATAAAATTAGCTCCACATCGAAAAAAAACCTTTTTGATACAAAGTTTATTCTAGAAAAATTATATGGTTTAATAAAACCTTTTAAGCCTGCTTGTGTATCCCTATAATTGATAGATAAAAATATTCTAATAATTTTATTGAACAATAATCCAATTATCACTCTAAAAAATTGATAATATGAAAAAGAAGTATCTAAATTTTTGCTAACGTTATGTTTTCTATCTATCATAACAAGATCAAAAATTTTCAAATCATCTAAAATATTTTTTAGCCTATAGAAATAAGGTAAATCTGAGTCAATTAAAATTATTTTTTTATATTTAGATTTTGATATTCCCCTAATTAATGAATAAGATTTTCCTGTATTAATTTTATTTTTTATTACTCTTATTTTTTTATTTTTATTTACTAATTCTTTAATTTTAATAAAAGAATTATCGTTACTACAATCATCAACAATTATTATTTCATAATTAATTTTCGTTTTTTTTAAAAAACTAATAAGCTTATTTATTTTTTTAGTAATGAAGCTAGAAGAATTGAAATTAGGGATAATGATTGAATAGCTCATATAGTAAATATTTACAATTTTGTTCTAGTTATTAATATGTATTAAATAAACTAATTTCTTAATTTAACCAATTATTTTTCTTTAATTACAAGTGTATACCTTAAGAATTTTAGATCACATAGGTTCAAAATCTTTTCAATTTTATATTTTTTTTTCAAAAAATTATAATTTTCAAAATTATGATGGTATTTTTTAGTTTTTATATAATCCTTATTTAAAATCAAACCTATTGAAACTAAAAATCTTTTTATATTAAAAAGTGGAAGTAAGATAAATTCAAAATATCTAGGGTATTTAGCTATATCAATTATTAGGAAGGTAGTTTTTTTTGATTTACTTTTTAAATTTACTATTAATTTTTTAAATTCATTTTTACTAATGTATTGAATCACTGAACAAAGTACCACCAAGTCATATTTTTTTTTGAAGATTTCTTTTTTATTAAAATTAATATTAATTTTTTTATCTTTATATTTTTTTTTTAAAGAACTTATTAATTTTCTATTTTTATCAAATAAGGTAATTTTTTTAAAAGATTTATTTTTAATATCACTTTCAGACCAAGCTCCCACACCACAACCAAAGTCCAAAATATTAATTCTCTTCTTTTTTACAATATGTGTAAATCTTTTTGTATGTAGTTTGTTAGTTGGAAATGTATACATTGGTTTTACTAAAATTGGTTGCGGGGGACGGATTTGAACCGCCGACCTTCAGGTTATGAGCCTGACGAGCTACCAGACTGCTCCACCCCGCGGTATACTTAAATTCTATTTTTAAGTTTATTCAATTTTTTAACTCTTTTAATATTTTCTTGGAGAATTCTTTTTTTCTTTTCAGACGGCTTTTCATATACACTCTTTAATTTTACAACTTTAAAGAATCCATCACGCTGTAGTTTTCTTTTAAGAACCCTAAGTGCTTGTTCAATATTATTATCTTTAACTTCTATTTTCGTAAATACCTCCAAAAAAGTGAGTAACTAACACTTTAAAATTTTTATGTCTATTAAATTTATTCATTATTTGAAACTTCCCTTGCTTGTTTTGCTTTTTCTTTTTCTTTTTTTTCTCTTTTTATTCTTCTTTCTGCTTTTTCAATTGCTTCAATTAAATCCTTTTGAGAAAATAAGCTCATTGCGACAGGATCCTTAGGGTTTAAATTATTATAGTTCCAGTAGCTTTTATTTCTTATAGATGTTACAGAATTTTTCGTTACACCCACTAATTTAGCTATTTGAGAATCTTTTAATTGAGTATGATGCTTAATAAGCCACAATGCAGAATCTGGTTTATCTTGTCGTTTAGATAAAGGTATATATTTTTTAATTTTTTTATCTGTTCCTGATATTTCAATATCAGTATTTTTAATTTGTAATAATCTACCTTCATCTTTTGAAGATAGTTCAATCTCTTCTCTTGTTAACTGTCCAGATATAATTGGATTGTAGGCCATTATTCCTTTAGCAACTTCCCCGTCTGCAATCCCCTGTATTTCAACTTCATGTAGATTACAAAAAGTGGCTATCTGTTTAAACGTAAGTGTTGTATTTTCTACTAGCCAAACAGCAGTTGCCATGGGCATCAATGGAGCATTAGACATTTAATCTTTCTTTTCTGATCTAAAGTTTTGAAATTTTTTATTGAACTTACTTACTTGACCTTTATCCATTAATTTTTGTTTTCCACCTGTCCATGCAGAATGTGATTTTGGATCAATTTCTAGTTTTAACACATCACCTTCAGCACCCCAAGTTGATCTTGTTTCAAATTGAGTTCCATCAGTCATTTCAACTTTTATTGAATGGTAATTTGGGTGTATGCCTTTTTTCATATCGAGACTTATAGCAAAAGAATTTTATAAAACAATTAAAAGTTGTTCAATTTTTCAAGCATTTTTTCGTTAATAGCCATGCTGGAAGCTCTAATTGGAATATTCTTATTTTGAGATAGGTTAATTTCATTAATTAATCCACCAGCTTCTTTTAAGATTATTATGCCGGCTGCTATATCCCATAAATTAAGGTCATTTTGAAAATATCCATCATACCTCCCGGCAGCAACATAGGCCAAATCAAGAGCAGCACTGCCAGATTTTCTTATAGGCAAATCTACTTCATTTTTACATATACCACCTGTGGCAAACAAGCAGGCATTTACATCTTTTTTTTTTGAAACTCTAATTCTTTGGTTATTAAAAAATGAACCATTATCTTTTTCAGCATAAAACATTTCATCTTTTATAGGATCATAAATCAATCCTGAAACAATTTCATCTTCATGTTTTAGAGCAATTGAGATTGCGAAATGAGGAACTCCATGTAAAAAATTAGTTGTACCGTCAATAGGGTCTATGATCCATGTATTTTTTTTATCTTTATTAGATTCGGAGCCATCTTCCTCACTAATTATAGAATACTCTGGTCTTGCTTTTTTTAGTTCTTCAATAATTATTTTTTCTGCTTTTAAATCAGCATTTGAAACAAAATCAGTTGGTCCTTTAATTGATACCTGTAATTTTTCAATTTCTCCAAAATCTCTAATTAAAGCTCTAGATGCTTTTTCGGCAGCTTTTATCATGACATTAAGGTTGGCTGAAATTGATTTCATAAACTTTATATTTTTTTGATGTATTCCATAGTTCTTGTATCAACAATAATTTTATCATCACTTTCAATAAAAGGAGGAACTTGTATATTTATTCCATTATCTAAAGTTGCTGGCTTGTAGGAAGATGAAACTGTTTGTCCTTTTAATGCAACATCTGTTGTTTCCACTATACAAGTAACTTGGTTGGGTAGCTCTACTGATAGTGGACTATCATTATAAAAACTTATGTTTACCTCCAGGTTTTCAGTTAACATTTTACCTTTTTCTCCAACAGTTTGTTTTTTAATATTAATTTGGTCAAAAGATTTTGGGTCCATAAAATAATAATCGGTTTCATCTTCGTAAAGGTAATTAAATTTATTTTCATCTAAAGATGCTTTTTCAACAGATTCGCTTGATCTGAATCTTTCATTTAATTTAGTGTTTTTATTTACACTTTTCATTTCTACTTGAGCAAATGCACCACCTTTTCCAGGCTTTACATGTTGAGTTTTAAGGACTTGCCATAAATCATCTTTATATTCAATTAACATTCCCACTCTAATTTCACTTGCATATATTTTCATTTTAATTTTTTAATTGCTTCTAATGGTTTGTATTTTTTATTATTCCAAATGTAGCTTGAGATAGCCAAAAAGTTAGCTTTATTCAATAAAAGTTTTTTATAATTATTTAACTTAATACCCCCTATAGCCACCAAAGGAACATTAGTTATCTTTTTTGCTAAATTTAAGATTTTTAAATTAGCTTTATATTTGACTTTTTTTGTTTGAGAGGCATAAAAAGCACCAAACGCTAAATAGTTAGCTCCATTTTTGATAGCTTTCTTTGCTAGAACCATTGAATTATGACAAGTAATTCCAATTATCTTATTCTTTAATATTTTTTTCGCTTTTAAAATATCCATGTCTTTTTGTCCCAAATGACAACCATCAGCATTAATTTTTTTAGCAAGTTTTGGATCATCATTAATTATGAATTTAACTTTATATTTTTTACATATCTTTTGAATTTTTTTTCCAAAAACTAATTTATTTTTGTTTGTTTCTTTTTTTAATCTTAATTGAAAGAAACTTACTTTTTTTAATTTTAATACCTGAGCAAGATCAGTAAAAAAATTTTCATCTTCAATTTTATTTGGTGAAATCAAATAAATAAATTTCTTATTTATCCTATTTTTTTTCAAGCTTTTCTGACCATTTTGCCTGAGCTGCAAGTGTACACATGTTAGCCCTGTGGTTGAAAATTTTTTGAGTATTCTGAATATCTTTGATATTTTTTGACCATGATTTGAGCGCACTTTGTTGTAAAGCTCTTCCATAAGAATAGGTCATAATAAATTTTGTATCATTATGTTTATTAATTAAATTTAAGTTTTCAGTTGCTTCTACCTCTGTTTGACCACCAGATAGAAAGGCAACTCCAGGGACATCTGTTGGCACAGATTCTTTTAGACATTTCAAAGTAAGTTTAGCGACTTCTTCACTTAATATCTTTTTACCAGAGCTAGCCCCAGCTAGAATCATATTTGGTTTTAAAATTATTCCTTTTAAATCAATATTATGAAGTATCAATTCTTCAAAACATATCTTAATAACTTCTGAAGTTTTATTAAAACAATCTTCAGCAGAATGGTTTCCATCCATTAAAACTTCTGGCTCTACTATTGGCACCATCCCAGACTCTTGAACTAGAGCAGAATATCTTGCTAGTGCATGGGCATTTGCATAAAGAGATAATTTACTAGGATATTTGTTTGAAATATTATAAACCCCCCTCCACTTTGTAAATCTTGCTCCAAGTTTATAGTACTCTTTTAGCCTTTCTCTTAAGCCATCAAGACCTTCTGTAATTTTTTCCTCAGGGGAACCTGCCAAAACTTTTGCACCAGTATCAACTTTTATTCCAGTAACAGCCCCTGATGAAGAAATTAGTTCTGGGATAGTTTGTTTTGAACTTGTGATTTGATTAATTGTTTCATCATATAAAATAACTCCACCAATACAATTTTTCATTACATCTGAAGAAAAAAGAGTTTCTCTAAATAAAAGTCTATTTTCTGGATTTGATGAAACATTAACCGACTCTAATCTTTTGGTCATAGTTCCATTACTTTCATCAGCAGCAAGGATTCCTTTGCCATTAGATAATATTTTTAATACAATTTTATTTAGTTCTGACATTTTAATTAAGGGCTTTTATACCAGGAAGTTCTTTTCCTTCAAGATATTCTAAAAAGGCTCCACCAGCAGTTGAAACAAAATTAAAGCTAGTAGTAGCCCCAGCATTGTTTAATAAAGCAACTGTATCACCACCACCAGCTACAGAATAAATTTTGTTATTCTTATTTTTTTCAATAATCGTTTTTGCAATTTCCATACTTCCTTTAGAAAAATTAGGATTTTCAAAGTAACCTGCGGGCCCATTCCACAAAATGGTATTACTTTCCTCAATTAATTGGGTAATAATCTTAATTGTTTTAGGACCAATATCTAAAATAATCTCATCTTTAGAGACATTATTTAACTCTTTTATTTCTGGCGATCCATGTAAACTTTTTCCAATTGTAACGTCATCAGGATAACTTATTTTACAGCCCTCCTTTTTTGATAAAGAAAATATTTCTTTTATGATATGGTCACAATTATTCTCTTGAATAGATTTACCAATTTCATACCCCTTATATTTTAATATATTGTTCGCCATCCCTCCAACAATTATAATATTATCAAACTTAGGTATTAAATTTTTAATGATATTAATTTTAGAAGATATCTTAGAACCACCAATGATGCAGGTTATAGGTCTTTTGATTTCCTGTGTAACTTTAGTTAAAGCATCAATCTCCAAGTTTAATTGGAGACCAGCATAAGAAGGAATAAATTTTGTAATTTCAAAAATAGAAGCATGGGCTCTATGCGAACATGAAAAAGCATCATTAATATAAATATCAGCTAGACTGGCCAAATGTTTTGCAAAGTCATTATCATTTTTTTCTTCTTCTTCATAAAATCGAAGATTTTCAAGCATTATAATTTTTTCAGCCTGATCAGTAAATAAGTCGATAGGTTTGATCTCCTTTATATTTTTTGTAATAAGCTTTATATTTTTATTTAATTTACTTTCTAGATCTTCACATACTGGTTTCAGAGAAAGTGCATTTATAATTTTGCCTTTAGGTCTCCCTACATGAGATAATATTATAATTTTGGCATCTTTTTCCAATAAAAAATTAATAGTGGGTAAAATTTTATCTATTCTGGTTGTATCAGTAATTTTCCCATTATCTAATGGAACATTTAAATCTAGCCTAAGTAAAACTTTTTTTTGACTGATATTAGATTCATATTTTATACTTCTCATTAAGAGATCTTATGAAGATGCTCTGCTATGTCACACATTCTATTTGAAAAACCCCATTCATTATCATACCACGCTGATATTTTTCCCATATTTTTGCCTACTACGTTGGTTAAAGATAAATCAACAATTGCTGAAGCAGAATTGTGATTAAAATCTATTGAAACCAACTTTTCCAATGTAACTTCTAAAACTTTTTTTGATTGTTTTTTAGAAGCAGCAGTAAATGCTTTATTAATTGTTTCTTTATTTATTTCTTTTTTTGTGCAAAAAACCAACTCTATAAGAGACACATTAGGAGTTGGTACTCTCATAGCAACACCTTCAAGTTTTCCTTTTAAAGAAGGTATAATTTCACCAATTGCCTTTGAAGCACCCGTAGATGTTGGAACAATAGATTGACTGGCAGATCTTGCCCTTCTTGGGTCTTTATGAGAATTATCTAGAATTCTTTGATCACTAGTAAAAGCATGAATTGTAGTCATAAATCCTTTTTCAATTTCGAAAGTTTCATTTAAAATATTTGCCACAGGTGCAAGGCAGTTAGTTGTACAAGAAGCTGCAGAAATAATTTGATCATTTTTTGTCAAAATATCTTCATTTACACCATACACAATTGTCTTATCTGCATTTTTACATGGAGCAGAAACTATAACTTTCTTTGCACCATTTTTTATATGAGCTAATAATTTTTCTTTAGAGTTGAATTTTCCAGTACATTCAAAAACATAATCAACATCAAATTTTTTCCAATTTATATTCTCAACATTGGATTCTTGAGAAAATGTTATTTTATTTTTGTTAATAATTAGGTGTTTTTCATCATAATCTAAATCTGCATCGAATTTACCATGAATAGAATCATACTTAATTAAAGAGCAGCTAGCTTCAGAATTTGATCGGTTATTAATGTGTTTGATTTTTATGTTTTTATTTTGGCTTTCTATAATTGCTCTAATTACCATTCTGCCAATTCTTCCCATTCCATTAATACCAACTTTTATTGTCATATTTAACTTTTTATTAGTTTCTTTGTTTTTTCTGAAATATTTTGAACTGTTAATCCAAAATATTTATAAATTTCTTTGTAAGGTGCGCTTTTACCAAATTTATCAATTCCAAAAGTTAAACCCTCAGTACCAACATATTTTTTCCAACAATCTGTTGAAGCAGCTTCAATAGATATTTTAAATTTTGTTTCGCCGAGAATTTTTCTTTTATACGATTTTGATTGCAGGTCAAAAACATCTTGGCATGGCACTGATATAACTTTAGCATATATTTTATCTTTGGCCAATTTATGGCTAGTCTCAATTGCTAAATTAACCTCAGAACCACTAGCAAATATTGTTAAGTTTATTTTTTTATTAGTTCTTAAAATTTCGTAAGCACCCAAAGAACATCTATTTATACTTGAGTATTTTTTTCGAATAGGTTCAAGATTTTGTCTAGTTAAAGATAATACACTAGGTGTTTTGAAATTTTTTAATGCTAACTCCCAACACTCAATAGTTTCCATTCTATCCGCAGGTCTAAAAATATTTAAATTAGGAATAGATCTTAATCCAGACAATTGTTCTATTGGTTGGTGTGTTGGCCCATCCTCACCCAAGCCAATTGAGTCATGAGTCATTACGTAAATAACTTGCTGTTGCATTAACGCAGATAAACGGATGGAAGGTTTGCAGTAATCAGAAAAAATTAAGAAAGTACCACCATAAGGAATAAATTTACTATGAAGAGCTAGTCCATTCATTATTCCAGACATTGCATGTTCTCGAACACCATAGTGAATATAATCACCATTAAAATTTTCAGGTTTAATAACATTATGATGTTTTGTTTTAGTATTATTAGACCCTGCTAAATCAGCAGAACCGCCAATCAATGTATTATTTTTCTTGGTAAGAGCATTAAGAGTTAACTCAGAAGCCTTACGTGAAGCAAGGCTTTTGTTTTCTTTAATAGAATTTTGTTTTTCAGATTTTAAAGCTTTAGAGAAATTATTTTTTAATATTTTATCAATATTTTTTTTTTTTATTTTATAAATCTTGCTCCATATAGAATCAAGTTTTACTCCTTTGTTACCAATTTTTTTCCACTCGTTTAAAATATTTTTAGGAACCTCAAAAGGCTTATGTTTCCAATCCAGAACTTTTCGAACTAGTTTGATTTCATCTACACCAAGTGGACTTCCATGTGAAGAGGCCTTACCAGACTTGTTAGGAGATCCATAACCAATTTTTGTTTTGCATGAAATGACAGTTGGTTTTTTAGCATTTTGAACTTTTTTTAAAGCTTTAAAAATTTCTCTTTCATTGTGACCGTTAATTAGAATGTAATCCCAACCATAACTTTCAAACCTTTTTTTAAAATTATCTGAGACTGCTAAATTAGTCGGCCCATCAATAGATATTGAATTGTTATCAAAAAGCATTATCAGGTTTTTTAATTTTAAATGACCTGCCAAACTCATAGCCTCATGACTGATACCTTCCATTAAACATCCATCACCAGCCAAAACATATGTTTTGTGTTTTATTATTTTTTTACCTAATTTTTTTCTTAAAATTTCCTCAGCAATTGCAAAGCCAACAGAGTTAGCAATTCCTTGCCCAAGCGGACCTGTTGTTGTTTCTATTCCAGTACCTGAGTGATATTCAGGGTGTCCTGCACAAATAGATTTTAATTGTCTAAAATTTTTAATATCATTTAAAGAAATGCTTTTGTACCCAGTTAAATACAGCAAAGAGTAAAGAAGCATGGATCCATGACCCGCAGATAAAACAAACCTATCTCTATTTAACCAGTTCGGATTTTTTGGGTTAAATCTTAGAAAATTTTTAAATAAAACTGTAGCAACATCTGCCATTCCCATTGGCATTCCAGGATGTCCAGAATTTGCCATTTGAACAGCATCTATTGACAAAAATCTTATAGCATTTGATAAATCTTTATGTAGTTTGTTCAAAAATATCCTATCTAGACTTAGAAGACTCAATTTAATATTATAAATATATATATATGAAATCTGACAGTGAAAAAGAAAAAAAACTTAATTTAGCACTAGATAAGTTAAAAAACTTAAATCTTCAAAATCCAACTTTAAAAATCAATTTAGAAATTCTAAATGATCAAAAAAATCAATTAGAAATTGAAAAAAAAGAAATTGAACTTAAATACCAAAATTTAATAGGTGAACATAAGGCTCTAAGTCAAAAATTAGAAGAAATTAATAATAAAAAAAATATAGACCAAAAAAAAGAAACTGAGTTTTCTGAAAAAATTGATGAATTAAATCAAGAAACAGATACTTTACTTGAAGAAATAGATAAATGGCAAATGTAAGCATTAACTTTAATGGTAAGAATTTTATTTTATCATGTGATGATGGACAGGAAGAGCACTTAGAAGAACTATTGGTACATATAAACAAAAGATTTATTGATTTAAAAAATGATCTTGGAAATATAGGTGAGAATAAACTTCTATTAATTACATCTGTTAAAATAATGGATGAATATTTTGAGACTAAAAAAAAAGTAGATCAGCAAAAAATTGAATTAAATAATTTGTCAGACAAATTTAGAGAATTAAAGTCTCTTGTTTATGATTATAAAGAAAAAAAAGAACAAGAAATTTATCAATTAAACCAAGATCATGAGAATTTTAAAAAAGAAATTGAAAAAAATAAAGAAGATTATGAAAAATTAATTGAAGAAGCTGCGGAAGAAATTGAAAATTTTGTCGAAAAAGCTAAATCAGAAAATCCCATTCAATAAATTTGTGTCAAAATCTAAATTAAGAAAATCAATTCTTAAAACTAGAGAAAAAACTAATATAAAAAATATTAAAATAAATTTTATTGAAATTATTAGATTATTTAAAAAAGAGAATATCACTAAAAAAAATATTGGAGGTTATTACCCAGTAAATTTTGAGATAGATGATCTAGATTTATTAAAGGAATTTGAAAAAAATAGTTATAAAATTTCTTTACCAGTAATAAAAAAAAATTTTCAAATGGATTTTTACAAATGGACATTTTCTGAACCATTAAACATAAATAAGTATGGAATACCTGAACCAGAAAAAAAAGCTTTAGTTTATCCTGATATTTTATTGGTCCCCTTGGTCGCTTTTGATGGAAAATTAAACAGACTTGGATATGGGGGTGGATATTATGATCGTTTAATTGAAAGATTATCTAAAAAAAAAAATATTATTAAAATTGGCTTAGCGCTATCTACTCAAAAAATATATAAAGTCCCAATTAATAAGTATGATCAAAAACTAGATTATATTGTAACAAATAAATATGTTTTAAAATGAGAATTCTTTTTTTAGGTGATGTAGTTGGAGCCTCTGGACGCTCAATGGTTTTAAAAAGCTTGCTTTCAGAGATAAAAGATAAAAAAATTGATTTTGTTATATTGAATGGTGAAAACGCAGCAGATTCAGGCGTGGGACTTACAGAGGAAATATGCAAAGATTTTTTTAATTGTGGAACAGATGTGATTACAACAGGAAATCATGTTTGGGATCAAAAAGAAACAATGATGCACATTGAAAAAGAAAATAGACTTCTAAGACCTAAAAATTTATTTGAACCCTCACCTGGAAAAGGTTTTGGAATATTTACTGCTAAAAATGAAATGAAAGTTGGTGTACTTAATTTAATGGGAAATGTTTTCATGAAAAAAAGTGAAGATGTATTTGAAGCAGCAGAAAAATTTATGCAAAGATACAAATTAAAAGAGCATTATGATTTTCTCGTGGTTGATTTTCACGGAGAAACTACAAGTGAAAAAGCAGCCATGGGCCATTTTTTTGACAATAAGGCAACATTGGTAATCGGCACTCATACACATATCCCCACTAATGATGCAAGAGTATTAAAAGGAGGAACAGCTTATCAGACTGATGCTGGTATGTGCGGAGATTATGATTCAGTAATTGGTATGAATAAAGAAAATTCAATTAATAGATTTTTAAAAAAAAAAAATACTAAACATTTCCCAGCAATAGGTGAGGCTTCTTTGTCTGGTGTGATTGTTGATTGTGATATAGAAACAGGGTTAGCAAAAAATATAGAAAATTTTATATACGGGGGTGAGTTAAAAAATTCTCATTAATTATTATGTCAGGTCATTCTAAATGGGCAAGTATAAAACATTCAAAAGGTAAAGCCGATAAACTAAGATCTAAAATATTTTCTAAACTATCAAAAGAAATTAGTGTTGCTGCAAAATTAGGAGATAAAGACCCAGATATGAATCCTAGACTTAGATCTGCAATACAGGCAGCAAGGTCAGCCAACATGCCGAAAGATAATATCGAGAGAGCTATTGATAAATCATCCGCAAATACAGAGAGCAACTTTGAAAATTTGAGATACGAAGGGTTTGGTCCAGATAAAATAGCCGTTATTGTTGAAGCTTTAACAGACAATAAAAATAGAACAGCGTCAAATATTAGAACAATCTTTCAAAAAAGTGGTGGCAATTTAGGAACACAAGGATCTGCTTCACATAATTTTAATCAATTGGGCATTATTAAAATTGATAAAAAAGAGATTTCAGACGAAAAAATTTTTGATTTAGCAATTGAGTCTGGTGCAGATGAATGTATTTCAAATGATGTTTTTCATGAAATACAATGCTCAATGAGTGAAATCTATAATGTAAAAAAAAAGTTAGAGAGTATAATTGTAAATTTTATATCAACAGAAATTGAATGGATACCATTAAATAGCGTAAATGTAGAAAAAGATAAAGTAGAATCAGCAATTGGGTTTTTAGAAACTTTAGAGGATGATGATGATGTTCAGAATGTTTATTCAAACATAAATTTTGGAAATAATTAATGTTAGTTATTGGTATTGACCCAGGAATTACAGGATCTATATGTTTTTTTGAAGATGGAAAAATAGTTGATGTTATAGAAATGCCAAATATGCCTGAGGGTAAAAAAAATAAAAGACAGGTTAATGGTGCTCAAGTATTTCATGAAATTTCTTTAAAAATTAAAGACAAAAAAAAAGAAGATATTAAAGTGATTATTGAACAAGTTGCTGCAATGCCAGGACAAGGTGTGACTAGTATGTTTAATTTTGGACAATCATTTGGAATTTTAAAGGGAATTTGCTCTGCCATGCAATTACCAATGTATTTTGTGAGACCCACAAAATGGAAAAAATATTTTAATCTCATTAATTCAGAGAAAGATGCAAGTAGGACAAAAGCAATAGAGGTATTTCCTTATTTTTCATCGCAATTATCTAAAAAAAAGGACTCAAATAAAGCAGATGCAATCTTAATAGCCAGTTTTTATTATGAGACTTATAAATTAGAAGAATAAATTAAGTTCTATTAAGACAAATTGATGACACATTTTAGTGTGAAATCTTAATTATGGAAGCTGATATCACATCTCAAGCAGTAGGCCTTGCTTCAAATACTGATTTTTCGTTATGGAGTTTGTTTATTAGAGCTGATTTTATAGTAAAATCAGTAATACTTATGTTGATTGCTTGCTCAGTTTATTCTTGGGCGATTATCATTGAAAAATTTAAATTATTTAAAAAAATTAACATAGAGTCTGAAGAATTTGAAGAAAAGTTTTGGAAATCAAAATCTGCAGAAACATTTTATAATAGCTTACCTGCTAATTTAGAAAATCCTATGGGATTATTATTTAAAGACTCAATGCAAGTTTTGTTAAAATCTAAATCGAAATTAAATCTAAATGAAAGAATGAGTAGTATGTTGGAAGTTAACATTGAAAAACAAATGTCAAAACTTGATAAAGGCTTTACTTTTTTAGCCACTGTTGGTTCTACAGCTCCCTTTATTGGATTGTTTGGGACGGTCTGGGGAATAATGAATTCATTTCAATCAATTGCAATTTCTAGAAATACAAGTTTAGCAATTGTTGCACCAGGTATTGCTGAAGCGCTTTTTGCAACTGCGCTTGGTTTATTGGCAGCTATACCAGCTGTTGTTGCTTATAATAAATTTAACAATGATTCCAAGAAGTACTTACAAAAATTAGAAAATTTTTCTAAAAGATTTTTATCAATAATTTAAAATGGCTTTTAAACTCAATCGTTCATCCAAAGAACCCATGAGTGAAATTAATGTCACGCCTTTTGTAGATGTAATGTTGGTTTTGTTAATTATTTTTATGGTAACAGCTCCATTACTAACTGTTGGGGTGCAAGTTGATTTACCTGAAAGCTCAGCTGACTCATTACCAGAAGAACTAGAACCACTAACACTATCTATTAATTCTAAAGGAGAAATTTTTATTCAAGAATCTAAAGTTGAATATGATAAAATCATAGCAAAAATATTAGCCGTATCTAAAAATAGAACTGATACAAGAATTTATGTTAGAGGAGATAAGTCAATAAATTATGGGCGTGTTTTAGAAATAATGGGTATGTTATCGGGATCGGGATTTACAAAGGTAGCATTAATTTCTGAGCCTTATAAGGAAAGGTAGTTTAGGTGAATAGAAGTATCGTTATTTCTTCTGGTTTTCATATTTTTATGATTATAATTACAGCAATGAGTTTGCCATTTTTGTCAAAAAAACCTATTGATCTCCCTCCATTAGTTTCTGTGGAACTTATTCAAATCTCAGATCAAACAAACATTCCTTTTGCACCAAAAGCTAAAAAAATTATTGAAAAAGTTAAAGAAAAAGAAAAAAAATTAGTATCTGAGCAAGCTCCACCTAAAATAGTAAAAAAAGTAAAGCCAGATGCAATTCCTTTGCCTGATGAAAAAATAGATAAGATAAAAAAGATCAAAGACAAAAAACAAAATCCAGAAAAAATAGATAATGAAGTTAAGCAAGTTTCTGAATTTGAAAAAGACGAGTTATTTGACCCTAGTAATATCGCAGCTTTAATTGATAAATCAAAAGTTGAAAGTGCTGAAGTCACAGACAAAACTGATAAAATAACTCAAGACCAAGAAAAAAATATTGATTTTGCTGGATTATCATTAAGTGAAGAGGATGCTTTAAAAGCTCAAATCTTTGGATGTTGGAGCATCCCATTAGGTTTACCTTACGATCAAAATTTGTTAGTTAGAATTAAGTTACAATTAAAACCAGATGGCTCTATTATAAGGTCAGAGATTCTTGACCACGCTAGAATGAATAAACCTGGTCAAGGATTTTATAAAGTATTGGCTGAAAGTGCTTTAAGAGCAATTAAACTATGTCAACCTCTTAGAGTTCCAAGTACAGGTTATGAGAAGTGGAAAGATTTACAATTAAACTTTGATGCAAGAGAAATGTTGGAAGGATAAAATGTTATTTAGATATTTATTATTATTGTTTATTTTATTACCTATTAAATCATTTGCTTTAATTGAAGTTGATATTACTCGAGGTAATTTAAGTCCACTGCCTATCGCAGTCTCACCTTTATCTATAGATGAAAAATCAAAAAAAGATTTCGTAAAAATTTTAAAAAAAGAAAATATTGGATCTGAAATATCTGCAGTTGTTGAAAATAATTTAAGACAATCTGGTTTATTTAATCCACTAAATAAGGATGCATTTCTTCAAAAAGCAGATATTGCAAATTTAAAACCAAGGTTTGAAGATTGGAATTTAATAAAAGCACAGGCCTTAATTACAGGTAAGGTTACTTTAGTTGATGAAAAACTAAGAGTTGAATTTAGACTATGGGATGTTTTAGCTGGAAAAGAAATGATAGCTCTAGCATTCACAACAGTACCAAGTAACTGGAGAAGAGTTGGGCACATAATTACTGATAAGGTTTATGAACGTTTAACAGGTGAAAAAGGATATTTTGATACCAGAATAATTTATGTTGCTGAAGAAGGACCTAAAACTAAAAGAATTAAAAAATTAGCAATTATGGATCAAGATGGTTTTAATAATAAATTTTTAACATTAGGTAATGAGCTGGTTTTGACTCCAAGATTTAATCCTACAAATCAAATGGTTACATATCTTTCTTACTTTAGAAATTTACCTAGAGTTTATTTACTTGATATTGAAACTGGGATGCAAGAAGTTGTTGGTGACTTTCCTGGTATGACATTTGCACCACGATTTTCACCAGATGGAAAAAAAATTATTATGAGCTTTGCCAAAGATGGAAATTCAGACATCTATACTATGGATCTTGAAAATAGAATTGTAGAAAGAATTACAAACCATCCTTCAATTGATACATCTCCATCATATTCTCCTGATGGTAAATATATTACCTTCAATTCTGATAGAAGCAAATATCAACAAATTTACGTAATGAACAGTAATGGAAAAAATGTAAAAAGAATTTCATTTGGTAATGGTTTATATGGAACACCAGTATGGTCACCAAGAGGAGATTTGATTGCCTTTACAAAATTACATAAAGGTAAATTTTATATAGGAGTAATGAGAACTGATGGAACGGGAGAAAGATTGTTGACTGAAAACTTTTACCAAGAAGCACCATCATGGTCTCCAAATGGAAGAGTATTAATTTTTTATAGAGAAACTAAAACTAACTCTAAAGGAGAAGGGTTTTCGGCTAAATTGTGGTCCATTGACCTTACTGGTTACAACGAAAGACTAGTAGAAACAAAAACAGACGCATCTGACCCATCGTGGTCATCATTATTAAGTAAATAATTGCTAAATAGCTTGATTTTTTAACTTGAAACATCTACTTAGTTGTGAAAAAGTAAGTAATTCAAACTAAGTATTAAGGAGCAAAAATGTATTTAAGCAAGATTTTAAAAAATGGTTTTCTAGTTTTATTAGCAAGTTTAGTACTGTCAGCTTGTGCTACCCAACAAAAATCAACAGGACAAATGCAAGGTGATGTTTACACTGGAACAGATACAGTAGAATATTTAGCATCAGGTGTTCCTGATAGAGTTTTCTTTGCAACAAATGAGATAGTTTTAACAACAGCTTCAAGAGAAACTTTAAGAAAACAAGCTGCGTGGTTAAGAAAAAATTCAAAAATAAATATAGTATTAGAAGGACATGCTGATGAAAGAGGTACAAGAGAGTACAACTTAGCATTGGGTGAAAGAAGAGCTAATTCTGCAAAAGATTACCTAATGACTTATGGAATTTCTTCAAACAGAATTTCAGTATTAAGTTACGGTAAAGAAAGACCTGTAGATTCAAGCTCAAATTCTTTAGCATGGTCAAAAAATAGAAGATCAGTTTCTGTTAAAGCTAATTAATTAAAAACAATTTATAAAAGACCCTGGTGTATTTTTACTAGGGTCTTTTTTTTGCCATCTTTATAATTACTACTCTCTATATGTTTGCTTGTAAAAAATTAATCAAATTTAAAATAACAGCTGTTTTTATTTTATTTAGCAGTATATGCGTTGCAGATAATCATAATCTATATGAAACATTAGAATTAATTCAAAAGGATTTAAAGACACTTGAAAAAGCAGTTTATTCAGGTTCAATCAATATAGGTAATAACTCTGAAAGCTTAAATAAAAAAAATACATCAGACCAGAACTCAGAAGATGTTTTGACAAGACATTTATTGAAATTATCAGAGATTGAAGGTCAGTTTCAAGAGTTAACAAATAAATTTGAGGAGATAAATTTTAAATTAGATAAATTATCTAGCCGACTATCAAAAATTCAGGCTGACAATCAAATAAGATTTGTAGATATAGAAAATTTTATCTCTTCTGAAGATGGGGATAAAAAAATAACCTTTAAAACAAAAAAAAAACTAGAAGAAGCCCTGCCAGGATCTTCGCAACCACAAGATTTAGGATCAATCTCTTATAAAGACACAGATAATAATCAGTCAGCTCAGCAAACACAATCTATAGATACTACATCAACAGTAATAACAGAAACCTTTCAAGCTGAAGAAAAAATACTTCCAAATGAAACACCTAAAAAACAATATGAGTTCGCTACTAGTTTTTTAAAAGTAGGAGATTACAGCACAGCAGAAAGAGCTTTTAGAGAATTTGTATTAACTAACCCAGAAGATAAATTAGCAGGTAATGCTCAATACTGGTATGCAGAAACATTTAGAATTAGACAGCTTTACACTGATGCAGCCTCAGCTTATCTTGAAGGATATCAGAAATATCCAAAAGGTGAGAAGGCTCCTATAAATTTATTAAAACTTGGTGTATCAATGGTTCAGATTGGAGAGAAAAAGCAAGGTTGTAAAATGATTGATGCAGTAGAAAAACAATACCCTAAAGCAAATCAATCCGTGCTTCAAAAAGCAAAGTATGAATCAAAAAAGTTTGAGTGCACAAAGCAAAACTCATAAAAAAATTCTTAGTTACCTTAAAGATAAAGAAATACTTAGAATATTTAATGAATTTGAAAACTCACTAAATGTTAAAAATAAATTTGCTGTAGCTGTGTCTGGAGGACCTGATAGTTTAGCATTAGCTTTTCTAGCAAAATGTTTTGCAATAAAAAATTCTGTGGATGTAAAGTATCTTATAGTTGATCACAAACTGCGTAAAGAATCATCAACAGAAGCAAAGAATGTTGTCATGATTTTAAAAAAGATTGGTGTTAGTTGCAAAATTTTAGTCTGGAAGGGAAAAAAACCATCTTCCAATATTCAATCAGCAGCAAGAGATAAAAGATATTCATTATTAGTTGAAGAATGCAAAAAAAATAAAATTAAAAGTATTTTATTAGGGCATCATTTAGACGACCTGTTTGAAAATTTTTTAATTAGAATTTTGAGAGGAAGTGGATTGAATGGATTAATTTCTCTTAATAAAAATACAAAATATAAAGACAATGATATAAAAGTTTTAAGACCGTTATTGGATATAGAAAAAAAAAACTTAACTTATTTATCGAAAAAAATATTCAATTTATACATTAATGATCCTTCTAATAAAAATGAAAATTTTAAAAGAATTAGAATTAGAAATTTAATGAGCTCACTTGAAAAAGAAGGACTAAATAAAAAAAAATTTTTACTCACAATTAATAATTTAAAAGATTCCAATAAATCAATCAAATTTTATGTAGATAAAAATATAGAAAAAAATTCTATTTATTTAAAAAAAAAAAATTCATTTATTTTGAACTTAAATTTTTTTGATCAAGCGCACGAAGTGATTTTTAGATCTTTAACAAAAATAATTCAAAAAATAGGAGAAAAATACTACCCGGTTAGAGGTAAAAGCATTAGTGAACTAATCAAAAAAATTAAATCATATTCATTTACAAAAGTAACGTTGGGTGGCTGCTTTATTGAAAAAATAAATAAAAGTATATTAATATCCAAAGAAAATTAGCTTTAAGGTTAAATTTTGTAACAATTTGACACTTGTTTAATTAATAATAATTCTTATCTTATACTCATGAATATAAAAAATTTAGCAATGTGGGCTGTAATTGTTTTTTTAACCATTGGCCTTTATAATATGTTTAAAAACCCGCAAGCTAATGTTAGGAATAGTAATCCAATTATATTCTCAGAATTTTTAACAGCAGTAGATAATGGTGAAGTAGTTAAAGTTGAAATTCAAGGTAACAATATTAGAGGAGTTCTTTCTAATGGAAATAATTTTTCAACATACTCACCAAATGATCCAAATTTAATTGAAAAGTTATCAACTAAAGGAGTAAGTATTTCAGCTGCACCGATTGAAGACAAAATGCCATCACTATTTGGTGTCTTGTTATCATGGTTTCCAATGTTGTTGTTAATTGCGGTATGGATCTTTTTTATGAGACAGATGCAAGGAGGCAAGGGTGGAGCCATGGGCTTTGGTAAATCTAAAGCAAAAATGATGAACCAATTAAAAGGTAAGGTAACATTTGATGATGTTGCTGGAGTAGAGGAAGCTAAAGAAGAAGTTGAAGAAGTTGTTGAATTTTTAAAAGATCCAAAAAAATTTAGTAGACTTGGAGGCAAGATACCAAGGGGATGCTTATTAGTTGGACAACCAGGAACTGGTAAAACTTTACTTGCTAGAGCAATAGCTGGAGAAGCTGGGGTTCCATTTTTTACAATATCAGGATCAGATTTTGTTGAAATGTTTGTTGGTGTTGGAGCTTCAAGAGTAAGAGATATGTTTGAACAGGGTAAGAAAAATTCTCCTTGTATTATTTTTATCGATGAAATAGATGCGGTTGGAAGAAGTAGAGGTGCGGGACTTGGTGGTGGAAATGACGAAAGAGAACAAACTTTAAATCAATTATTAGTTGAGATGGATGGCTTTGAAACTAATGAAGGAGTAATAATTATTGCAGCAACAAACAGACCAGACGTATTAGATCCAGCACTTTTAAGACCAGGTAGGTTTGATAGACAAGTAGTTGTTGGTCTCCCAGACATCATTGGAAGAGAAAAAATATTAAAAGTACATATTAAAAAAATTAAAATGGCTCCAGATGTAAATTTAAGAACTATTGCAAGGGGAACCCCAGGTTTTTCAGGAGCAGATTTAGCCAATATTGTCAATGAAGCAGCATTGTTAGCAGCAAGAAAAAATAAAAGAATAGTTACTTTAAATGAGTTTGAAGAAGCTAGAGATAAAGTAATGATGGGTTCTGAGAGAAGATCAATGGTGATGACAGAAGAAGAAAAAACTTTAACTGCTTATCATGAAGCAGGACACGCAATTGTAACCATTAATGAAGATGCAGCTCACCCTATTCATAAAGCAACAATCATTCCAAGAGGTAGAGCTTTAGGAATGGTTATGCAGCTACCAGAAAGAGATGAATTATCGCAAACAAGGGAACAACTTCATGCGCAATTAGCAATTGCAATGGGTGGAAGAGTTGCTGAAGAAATAATTTTTGGTGATGATAAAGTGACTACTGGGGCATCGAGCGATATAGAGCAAGCAACAAAAAGAGCAAGAGCCATGGTAATGAGAGCTGGCTTGAGCAAAGAATTAGGACCAGTTGCATATGGAGAAAATGAAGAAGAGGTATTTTTAGGAAGATCTGTAGCCAGAACCCAAAATATGTCTGAAGAAACATCAAGAAAAGTGGACATGGAAATAAGAAAAATTGTAGATAAAGGTTATGAAAGAGCAAGAAAAGTATTAACAGAAAAAATAGATGATTTACATAAATTAGCTAAAGCACTTTTAACTTATGAAACTTTATCCGGTGAAGAAATTGAGAATTTGATAAACAAAAATATTTTTCCAACAAATAAAGAAGATTTAAAAGTAAAAGATGATGACAAAGGTTCGGCTCTAGGGTCAATGGGGCTTAAGCCAAAAATAGTTCATTAATAATATAATGAAAAAATATTACACAAGAGTGTGTAATTTTTATTATGGTAATAAGTCAATCAAATTAATTAATCAAAAAAAAACATTACCATTAAATGGAAATAAAGAAATTTCATTTGATCAAATTGAAATTCTTTCTAGAAATTCAAAAAAATTAATTAATATTAAAGATATTAAAAAATTACCATACCTTATAAAAAAAAAAATTAATGAGGATCTAAGAATTGTTATTAAAAAAAATAAAAATTTTTCTAATTTAAATTTTAAAAAAATTCCAAATATAATGGGCATACTAAATCTTACACCTGACAGTTTTTCAGATGGGGGAAGATTTAATAATAAAAATAAAGCTTTTCAGCATGCACTTAATTTATCTAAATCAGGAGTAGATATTATAGATATAGGGGGAGAGTCAACTAGGCCTGGATCAAAAGCTATATCAAGTAAACAGGAATGGAGTAGAATAAAAGATACACTTAAAACTATAAATGAAAAAATGACCTTATCTTTAGATACTCGAAAATCAGATATTATGGAAAAAGGTATTAAGCACAAAGTTAAATTAATTAATGATATATCAGGTTTAAGTTATGACAAGCAGACAATTAGTGTTTTAAAAAAATATAATACACCGTTTGTAATTCAACACATACAAGGGACACCAGAAACCATGCAACAGAATCCAAAGTATAAAAATGTGTTGTTAGATATTTATGATTTCTTTCAAAAAAAAATTAAATTTGTAAGGTTGAATGGCATTAAGCATAATAACATTATACTTGACCCAGGAATAGGTTTTGGAAAAAATTTGAAACATAATATGAACTTGATTAGTAATATTTCTATTTTTCATACACTTGGTTTTCCTATAATGCTTGGTCTTTCTCGAAAAAGATTTATTAAAGATTTATCTGGGGAAAATGACACAAAAGAAAGACTAGGAGGTACAGTTGGCTCATCACTATTTGCAATGATGCAGGGTGTTCAGGTTTTAAGAACTCATGATGGGAATGAATTAATACAAGGTTTAAAAGTTTTTAAAAATCTAATAAAAAATTAATGACAAAAAAATATTTTGGTACAGATGGAATAAGAGGCCCTGTTAATAGTAAGAATATTAATGGAGACATGTTTTTTAAATTTGGTTTAGCTGCAGGAACTTTTTTTAAAAATCAAAAAAAAAACAAACAAACGGCCATTATTGCAAAAGACACTAGGCTGTCAGGCTATACTTTAGAACCAGCACTTGTGTCTGGTCTCACATCAGCAGGAATGCACGTTTATACACTTGGTCCCTTACCAACAAATGGGCTTGCAATGTTAACTAGATCAATGAAAGCTAACATGGGAATAATGATAACTGCATCTCATAATCCATATTATGATAATGGTTTAAAATTATTTGGACCAGATGGATTGAAGTTATCAGATAAAATAGAAAAAAAAATTGAAAGCTTGATTGATAAGAAAATAGACAATCAACTTTCTAAACCAAAAGCTCTTGGAAGAGTTAAAAGATTAGAAAATGGAAATGAAAAATATATCAAAATACTTAAAAAAAATTTTCCAAAGAATTTTAGTTTAAAAGGTTTAAACATAGTTATCGATTGTGCTAATGGTGCAGGCTATAAATCAGGCCCACAACTATTAAGATCTCTTGGGGCAAAAGTGTTTTCTATTGGTGTTAAACCTAATGGCTTAAATATAAATGATAAATGTGGATCGACATTTCCAAAGAAAATAAAATCAGCAGTCAAAAAAAATAAATCACACATTGGAATCGCTCTAGATGGTGATGCTGATAGAATTATTATGTGTGATGAAAAAGGAAATATTATAGATGGTGATCAAATTATAGCAGCTCTAGCAACTAGATGGAAAAATAAAAAAATGTTAAGAGGAGGAGTTATTGGCACTTTAATGTCTAACTATGGATTAGAAAAGTTTTTTAAAGCATGTAAAATTAAATTTATAAGAGCAAATGTTGGTGATCGTTATGTAAAAGAAAAAATGCAAAAAAATAATTTTAATCTTGGTGGTGAACAATCTGGTCATATTATATTAGGAAAATTTGCAACTACAGGGGATGGCTTGTTGGTTGCGCTTGAGGTTTTATTTGCATTAAAAAAAGGTAAGAAAGCAAGTAATTTTTTTAATGTTTTTAAAAAAACACCTCAAATTTTAGAAAATGTAACAGTAAAAAATAAAGATATTATTAATAGCTCAAATGTAAAAAAATCAATAAAAATTGCAAATCATTTTATGAAAGGCCAAGGAAGAATGTTGATAAGAAAATCTGGAACTGAACCAAAAATTAGAATAATGGGAGAAAGTAATAATAAAAAATTACTTGAAAAGTGTATTTATATAATTAAAAAAACAATTAAGTAAATTGAAACCAAAATCCAAAATATTAATTATAGCAGGTTCAGATTCATCAGGTGGTGCGGGTATACAAGCTGATATAAAAACTATTACAGCCCTGGGATCATATGCAATGACTGCAATTACTGCTGTAACAACCCAAAACACTACGGGTGTTAAATCTATTTTCCCAGTTGACCCTGCTGAAATTTCAAATCAAATTAAGTTTACGTCTAAAGATATCAGGCCAGATACTATTAAGATTGGGATGCTCCATTCAGCAGAAGTAATAAGGTCTGTAATTCGCTCATTAGATTATATTAATGTTAAGAAAATAATTTTAGACCCTGTTATGGTTGCAAAAGGGGGAGCTAAATTGATTAATAATAAAGCAATTAAATTGTTAAAAAATCAATTAATAAAAAGAGTTAGTTTGATAACACCGAATATTCCTGAAGCAGAGATATTAACTGATACTAAAATAAAAACACAAGAGGATATGATTTTTGCAGCAAGTGTATTGATTGGATTAGGAGCAAAAAATGTTTTTATAAAAGGAGGACATCTGCGATCTAAAATGGTTTGTGACATTTTTGTTAATAAAAAACAGATTAATGTTATAAAAAATAGAAGAATTGCAACCAGCAATACACATGGCACTGGATGTACTTTATCATCTGCAATTTCTGTATTTTTTTCATGTGGAAAAACTCTAAAGAAATCTTGTGAGCTGGCAACTAAATATGTAAATCATTCCATAAGATCTAACCTTAATTATGGTAAAGGTCATGGTCCAATAAACCATTTAAGCTCAATTGTTATAAAAAAAAAATTTAGATAATGAAAAATGTAGTTGTTGTTGGTTCACAATGGGGAGACGAAGGAAAGGGTAAAATAGTTGATTGGTTATCAGACCAAGCAGATGTCGTTATTCGTTTTCAGGGAGGCCATAATGCGGGACATACTTTAGTCATTGATGGGGTCACTTATAAATTAAGGTTGCTTCCATCAGGAATAGTTAGAAAAAATAAAATATCAATTATAGGAAATGGTGTTGTAGTAGACCCTTGGGCATTACTTGAAGAAATTGAAGAGATAAAATCTAAAGGTGTTGAAGTAAGTGTAGATAATTTTATAATTTCAGAGTCAGCAAATCTTATATTACCATTTCATAGAGAAATGGATGAAATAAGAGAAGATGCGGCTGGTAAAAGTAAAATAGGAACCACTAGACGTGGAATAGGACCAGCGTATGAGGATAAGGTTGGAAGAAGATCTATTAGGGTTATGGATTTAAGATCTGAGAGCAATCTTGATCATAGATTAGAGACAGTATTATTACATCACAATGCAATTAGAAAAGGATTAGGAAAGAAAGTATATAAAAAAGATCAACTTAAAAAAGAGCTTTTGAAAATAGCACCAGAAATATTAAAATTTTCACAACCAGTTTGGCTTAGAATTGATGAATATAAGCGACAAAAAAAAAAAATATTATTTGAAGGAGCACAGGGAATTCTATTAGATGTTGACCATGGAACATACCCCTTTGTTACATCATCAAATACAGTTGCATCTAGTGCGGCCACTGGCACAGGGTGTGGACCCAATTCAATTAATTATGTCCTTGGAATAACAAAAGCTTATACTACTAGAGTAGGTGAAGGACCTTTTCCAACAGAATTAACTGACAATACTGGCGAGTTACTTGGTTCCAGAGGAAAAGAATTTGGAACAGTCACAAGCAGAAAAAGAAGATGCGGATGGTTTGATGGAGTTCTGGTTAGGCAGACAATTAAAATTTCTGGGATTGATGGAATAGCACTTACTAAGCTTGATGTTTTAGATGAATTGGATGAAATTAAAATGTGTGTTGAATATGAACTTGATGGAAAAAAATTAGATTATCTTCCAGCAGCAGTTGAAGACCAACTAAAAATAAAACCAATTTATAAAACATTCCCTGGATGGAAAACACCAACTAATGGAATAAAGAATTTAGAATCACTACCAGAGAATGCAAAAAAATATATTTATGCTTTAGAAGATTTTATTGGAACTAAAGTTTCAAGTATCTCAACAAGTCCAGAGCGAGAAGATACTATACTCTTAGAAAATCCTTTTGAAATTTAATTAACTGGAAGTAAGTTTTTCGATTTAGCAGAAATAAGCATATGTTTTTGAAGTTTCTCAAAAGCCTTATTTTCAATCTGTCTTATTCTTTCTCTGCTAATTTTATATTTTTTACTTAAATCTTCAAGTGTTGTTGGGTCATCATTTAATCTCCTCGAATATAAAATTTCTCTTTCCCTATCGTTAAGAATCTTTATTGAATTTTTTAATAGATCTTTTCTTTGTTTAATTTCTTCTTGGTGGGCAAATTTAAGCTCGTGGTCTAGTTCTTTGTCTACCAACCAATCTTGCCATTCGTCACCATCTTCGCCTACTTGTGCGTTTAAAGAAAATTCTTTGCCTGACAATCTTCTATTCATCGAAACAACCTCATTTTTACTAACATCTAGTTTATTAGCTATTTCACTAACGTGTTCTGGTCTTAGGTCTCCTTCAGATTGAGGTGCAATCTGGTTCTTTATTTTTTTTAAATTAAAAAATAATTTTTTTTGAGCTGTAGTAGTCCCAATCTTTACTAAACTCCAAGATCTTAATATATATTCTTGAATAGAAGCTTTAATCCACCACATAGCATATGTTGCTAATCTAAAGCCTTTTTCAGGTTCAAATTTTTTAACAGCTTGCATTAAGCCAACGTTACCTTCAGAAATCATTTCATTAACAGGAAGACCATAACCTTTGTATCCCATAGCAATTTTTGCAACAAGTCTAAGGTGGCTAGTTACAAGTTTTTCAGCTGCTTTAACATTGCCAGTAGTCTTCCAATTTTTAGCTAACATATATTCTTCTTCAGCAGCGAGCATTGGAAATTTTTTAATTTGATCAAGATAAGCTGATAAACCACCTTCATTAGAAAGTGCAGGAAGATTATTGTTCATTATTGTAGCCATAATACATGATTATTTAGTCAACTATATTAATATTTCAATACTTTATTTGTTCGTATTTCTAAGCAATTGAAGAATATTTTCAAGATCTTGTGGCAAAATTGAGGAGAAGATCATTTCTTCATTAGTTTTAGGGTGAATAAATCCTAAAGTTTTTGCATGAAGAAATTGTCTATCTAATTTATAAATCAAATTTTCTAAATTTGTGTCGATATTTTTAAGTTTTTTATACTTTTTTTTATACTTACCATCTCCCATTATACTATTTCCCAAATGAGTCATATGGACTCTAATTTGATGAGTTCTACCGGTTTCAAGTCTACACTCAACTAAACTTAATGTAGGTGTTTTGTCGTTTTCAAAAATTTCTAGAGTTTTATAATTAGTGATTGCCCTTTTCCCCTTTGAACTACTGACTTCCATCATTTGTCTATTTTTTGAACTTCGAGTTATAAAAGTGTCAATCTTACCAGTGGAAGGTCTAAGTTTGCCCCAAATTAATAATTGATAAACTCTTGTAATTGTATGTTCACTAAATTGAATAGATAAATTTTCATGTGTTTCATTATTTTTTGCAATGACAATTAATCCTGAAGTGTCTTTGTCGATTCTATGAACAATGCCTGGGCGAAGCTCTTCACCAATTGTTGAAAGGGCATCTTTATTATAATGCATTAAAGCATTTACAATTGTTTTGTCATAATTTCCAGCTCCAGGGTGCATAATAATTCCAGAAGGTTTATTAATTACTAGCAAGTCATCATCTTCATGAACTATCTCTAGTTTAAAATTATAAGGTTTTAATGATGCTTCCGAAGGTTCTGGTATTAGAAGAGTTATTTCGTCACCAGCAGATACTTTTTTAGAAGGACTATTAACTACTTTATTATTCAATTTTAATTTTTCTTTTAAAATTAAATTTTTTATTCTAGTTCTACTAATTAGTTTTTCTCTTTTATTAATTAAAACATCAACACGAAGATTGGTTTCGCCTGATTCAACAATTAAATTAATGTTTTTTTCCATAAAATATAATATTAATACTAAATGCGCCGCTAGCTCAACTGGATAGAGCACCAGATTTCGAATCTGGGGGTTATAGGTTCGACTCCTATGTGGCGCACCAATTATTAAGCATTAATTCAATATTTTTATACGAGGCATCAAGTTTTACTTTTTTTAAAAAAAGTTAATTTACAGCGACAATTACTAGTAGTATTTTATTGTAATGACAACATATAAGATCTTTACATGTCGAACATAGATGCAAAAGAATTATTTGATAAAGGAATAGAATATTTTAAGCAAAATCAATTATCTCAAGCACAAGAAAATTTTGAAAAAGCATTAAAATTAGCACCAGATAGAATTTCTATATTAGAAAATCTTGCAATAGTTTATTACTCAAATAGTAGATTTTTAGATACAGAAAATATATTGAATAGAATAATTAAATTAGGCACTAATTCATCTAGGATCTTTAATTTAATGCTTAAGGTTTTGAAAAAACAAGGAAAAATAAAAGAATTAAAATTATATTTAACTAAAGAATTAAATAAAAAAAAATTAGATTCAAAATATAAAATTTTAAATGAATTTTTATACCCAAATTTTTTTGATAATGAAAAAGAAGTCGAAACAACAAGACAAGATTATGAAAATTCAATTGATGAATTGGAAAAAGAAAATGATATAAAATTAAAGATAGATAGTGATTTGATAGATCCTCCAATTTTTTATATTTCGTATGATCGATATGAAAATTTAAGTATCAATAAAAAAATTGTTAATTTATATAGAAAATTTTACCCTGAGTTAAATCAGAGTCATATAACAAAAGAAAAAAATGATAAAATAAAAATTGGTTTTTTATCAGAATTTTTTACTAATCATACAATTGGAAAACTATATAAAGGTATTATTTTTAATTTAAATCCAAAAAAATTTGATGTTTTTATTTTCCACTCTCAAAATACCATTAAATCAAAACGTCATACTGAATTTTGGGAGTCAGAAATTTTATTAAATATACACAATATAATATTACCTAATAATTTTAGTGAAAAAGTAAAAACTATAAATCAACAAAATTTAGATATTGCCTTTTTCCCTGAT
>Ga0209632_10000370_pt1 | contig 47351 bp, 41 predicted proteins | sample COG_10_FD_184754 | JGI IMG/M metagenome (GOLD analysis project Ga0209632, IMG submission 184754) | Pelagic Microbial community sample from North Sea - COGITO 998_met_10 (SPAdes) (version 2) | ecosystem: Environmental > Aquatic > Marine > Neritic zone/Coastal water | place: Helgoland, sampling... | reverse complement strand
TGATATCTAAGCTAATAGAGGGCTCCCAACCCAATAATTGATTCACTTTACTATTATCGGTCACATAAATTGGAATATCAGCAAGTCTATTTTCTAAAATATTATTTATACTCTTTTTTATTTTTGTTTCTTTCTGAACTAATCTACTTAATTCAAATAATGAAATACTATTTTCTAATCCTCCCCCTACATTAAAAATTTGTGAATTAACTTTATCCCAATTAAATATTTGTGTTTCAATTAGTTTACAAATATCAAGTATGTGTACAATATCTCGTACTTGCTTACCCATACCATTATAACCTAAGTAATGTAATGGTTTGTTAAAATGATAGGCAGCTACCCAATAAGCTAAAATTCCTTGATCAACCTTACCCATTTGCCATGGACCACCAATAACACCGCAACGATTTATAACATATTTCAAGTTTTTAAATGCACCATATTCTCGTATAAAATTCTCAGATACATACTTAGAGGTACCATAAAAAGATCGTAAACCATCTATATTAAATTTTTCGGATATCCCATTTTCAGATAAGCCTTCAAAGTTCTCTTTATTATTCCATTTAAACCTTGATGCTGTCTCATCAAATGGTATTTGTCTTAATTTATCAAAAGGGTAAACTCTACTAGTAGATAGAAAAATAAGTTTGCAATTATTTTTAATGCTCCATTCAACACAATTAATTGTTGATATAAAATTATCATCTATTAACTTGGTCGCTGAAGAATTAATACCTGCAAGAGTTGATGGATTTGCAGCTGCATCAATAAAAAAATCTGCTTTAGGAAGATTTTTAAGATTATTTGGTTTGGATAAATCTCCAAGAATAAATTTTATATTATTTTTTTTAAATCTACTAAGATTTAGTTTTGATCCATACCTGGATAAATTATCAATAATAGTAATATCAATATTATCAAAATTCTGCTTAAGATAAATAGCTAAGGAAGACCCCACAAAACCAGCACCGCCACCAATGATAATCTTTAATTTATTATACATATTCTTCTAAATTTAAGTAATTAAATAGTCTTATTTATTTGTAATTATTAAATCTATATTTTAATTAACGTATAAATTCAATAATTCGTTTTATGTTTCGAGGAGGGTCTACATATTTATTGTAATAGTCTCTAGAATTTTTAGATAATTTTTCTATAGTTCTATGATTAGATAATATCTCTTTAGCTTTCTTCGCACAATCTTTTGAGTTATTGAAATATAATAAATGCTTATTATTTTCTAGTTTAAAAGGTAAATCAGTTAATAATCGTTCAGCCAAGATCACCTTTCCTTTTGATAAATATTCAGCCATTTTCCATGCCGGTGAAGTTAATAGACCTTTTGTATACACCACTATTTGAGATGCATTTAATTCATTAAAATAAAGGCTTGGATCAGAACTAATTTTTGAAATGTTATGTTTGTAATATTTATTAGCAAATTTTGATTTAGTAAAACCACCTTTAAATTTTAATTTTAATTCATTTTTTAATAGACTTATAATTTTATTTCTTTCATAATTAATTTTATTGACATCTAAACTTGAAATATTTTCAAAGCATCTTGTTTGAAATAATACATGGTTTTTGGTAGAAGGATGAACACTTCGTAAAGTTTCAATATCTCTATTCTTTTTATTAAATAAATAATTAGACTTGAATGAATTAAAGACTGTAACAAACCTTGAAAAGAAAAGTCTATCAAATTTAATATTTACTAGAAAAAGATTGGTGATAAGACCTACATATATTTTTAAAGTACTATGCCTATATTTTGTAATGCAAGGAGCTGTTAGACCAAATGAAAATATTTTTTTACTATATTTTTTTGGTAGTTTTTCTATATATTTTTTTTGAAAGTTTCTTTTAAAGATATAATCACATTTTTTTAGTGCTGGAATACTAAACTTTGAAGGATCGTCATATAAATCTATTGCAATTTTGACAATTTTTTTATTTTCTTTTTTAATGTCATAAAAAGATGTTTTAGGTTGAGGTCTTTTTGAAAAATTTATTTTTGATCCTCTAATCTCTAGAGTACCTAAATCTTTTTTAAGTCTTAACTTTATTTTACATTTTAAATATTTTTCTTTCTCTAATTCAAATAACCCTGTATGAACATAAGATGAATGTGCTAATTCTGCTGGCGTATAGATGGTTACTTCAATCATTTATAGACTTTTGTAGTGCAGTATAAGTATTTTTTAGAGAATAATCATTTAAAACTGTCTGGATTGCATTTTTTTTAATTTGAATATGATTAGTCGGATCACCAAAATATTTAAGTATAGATAAAGAATAATCTTCTAAGGAAGTTAACATACCATTAATATTATGCTTTATAACTTCAGATGGTCCACCAAAACAATTTATAGCTGCAACAGGCGTACCACATGCCATTGCTTCTATAATAACCATCCCAAAAGTCTCTCTATCCGAAGGGAATAGAAACAAATCAGCAGCTTGATAATATGGGATTAAATCTTTGTAAGGTAGTTGGTTAATAAAATTAATATTCGCTTCTAAATTATTTTTTTTAATCAAAGAATTTAATTCTAAAAAATAACTATTCGAAATAATTGGTCCAATAATATCAAAACAAATATTATCAAAACCATTTTTTATAAGCTCTAAAACAATACCTATTGAAATATGAATTCTTTTACGCTCAACAATCATACCAACATAAAGTAGTTTAATCTTTTTTCCACTAGAATATTTATTTATGTTTTCATCAGGTTTAAAAAGTCCTGTATCGACTCCTAATGGAAAGAACCTAATATCTAAATCTTTAAATAAATTTTCTTTTTTTAAAATATTTTTGAAAGATTTTGTATGTACAAGAATATGGTCAGCATTTGCATAGTATTCTCTATTCCTTTTATTATCACTGAAGTGCTGTCCACCTAACATTGCAATATATTTTTTCCCTTTAGCTAATATTATTTTTGATATTTCATAAGAAAATAGACTTGAATGAGCGGACATATTAATAATTGTAATATCAGGTGTTTCGTCAGTATAGTTTTTGAAGCATTTAAAAGATTTTTGCTTTCTAAATTTTTTATAATCTCCCTTTAAATCATAGCTTAAAGGAAAGAACCTGTAAAGAAGTTCTTTTTTTTTAACATTATAAAATCTTAATCTCTGAGTAAAGTAATCAATTTTACAATTATATCCTTCATCTTCAGCTAATTTATTTAAAACCTTTGCATGTATCTGTGAATGATATTCAGGAATTGATTCTTCTATTACACCTGCAGCTTTAGCAGAAAAAGGATGAAGTAGATTTATTTTTTTCATTTTATTTTAGTAATACACATGTTTTATTTTAATTCAATAAAGAATGATATCTCTAATATTGATGTTTTTTATAAACTTTGAAAATTTGGTCTTATAATGTTTTTAAATCACAAAATTTTCTAAATTTTAAGTTATGCTTGTTCTCTATCATTTTATATAAAATTAAAATGAATATTACTTAGAAAAATTGAGAAATTTTACAATCTGGAAATAACAACTAATCAATAATTTTATTTTTATGCTATTTGAAAAAGTTCAATAAACTTTTAATAAAATAGTAACCCTTAACCTCATTTAAATTATACTGATAGTATAACCTTTTAAATAGACTATACTTAAATTGAGGTTTAGAAAGGACAACAATTGAAGCTGTTATTGCAGAATCAGAATATTTTCTATTTAATGGAATAAAATTAACTTTATTTTTTTTTGAAAAGTATTCAATCGCATAGTGCAATCTTTCTTTATGATAATGACAAACTATAAAACCTTTTTGTGATAAATGAGGCCATAGAAGTGAAAGTTCACCAAAAACATTTTTGAAATCACCTGTAGCATCTATAAAAACAAAATCAATTTTAAAGTCATATTTTTTTAAAAAAGATTTCAATGAAGATGGTAAAATACCAGAAATAAGTTCTAATTCATTGTTATCAAGATATTTTTTAATCTTTAAATCTTTTTCTGAAAGATTTTTAACTATATTTTTAAAATCAAATCCAAATAATTTTGATCTAAACTTATTTTCAGATAGAAAATCTAAAATAAATTTAGTTGTAGACCCCTTATCTACTCCTAATTCAAGAATTATTTTAGGGTTTGATAGAGTTAAAAACTTAGATAATATTGTTTTTTCATAATTATTTATTGAATATTTTATTGGTTTAAAGTCATCCATTTTCAGAAAAGATCTTTTTATCCGAACAATCTATTTATTTTAAAAGTTTCTACAAAGTTTGCTTCTATTTTTGTAGAAATATAATTTGTGTGGAAAGATAATATTTTATTCTTTTCAAAGTATATTTCACCTCCAGATTCTTTTTTTAGTTGAGTTTTAAATAGCCTTAATAGTTCGATTTTTTTATCAATATTTTTATCAATATCAACATAAAAATTAGGAATCCAGCTTTCCAATGTTGAAGGTGTCTTATAAGAAATAATTCCACATTTAGATGTTCGAGCTAATGCATATGTTATATTATTTACCATTCTATGTTCAAAATGAGAATCAAATTTTGTCGTGGTTAATATACAGTCATAACTTTTAATGTTATAAATATTCTCTATTTTTGAAACCCATTGGTCTTCTGAGTACTCTTTAACAAAAGTCTTACTAAAAAATCGCCCTTTAATATTTTTAATATTTTCCCATATTTTATAACATTCTTTTTCTCTAGTAGTACCACTACTTTTATCAAAATCACCGCCATTTGATAATACTAATATTTCAAACTTTGTATCTTTATATTTTAACATTGAAGCTAAAGCCCCGTATTCAATATCATCTGGATGTGGCGATAGACAAAGAATATTTTCTTTATTTAAAAATTTCATAATTATTCTATCCTGATATTTTTTTTAGAGATTTCTTTAAAAAATTACATTTTTTAAAGAAATTATAATAAAAAACTCGTCTACTTTTTTTTACCCAATACCCCCAAAAAGTATTTTTAAAATTATTAATAATTATTCTATATTTTTTATTTTTTTTATTATGGATGCTATTGTAGGAGATAATAAATGACTTCGCATTAGTATTATAACTAATTTCGTTTTTCTTGATTGTACTTTTCCAATTAATAAAATGTAAATACATAATCTCTTGATTAGTTTTAGAGCTTATAACTTTTCCATTTTTCCATAGCCATCTATCAAGGTGATATTCTTGATGAGAATCAATATTATTTTCAACATTTAATAAATACTTAGGCCAATAGACTTTTAAGGTGCTTAAACTATTTTTTAATTGATCTTTTATAAAATTATTAAAATGAAATTCATCAAACCATTGAAACTCATTTTTGTTTAAATATTTTTTATAATCGGGTATTTTCTTAAATAGAAAGTTCACTTGCTCTATATTTCGAAACAAAGTGAAATGCCCTGAAATAGCATTTTTTCTACTCGAAATTATATCATAATTATCGAGTATTTTATCATCAATAAATTTATTTATACGACCCCAAATGATATCCAAATCGGCACATCCCCAAAAAACATATCCTTTGATATGATCTTTAAAGATATGACCATAGATAGGTTTAAGATCACATATTTTTCTTGTATTTAAAGGTATTTTAGTATTTAATAAAATATTAATTTTATTAAATAAAGATTCTAAATTTGTTTTAATAAAAAAAATATTTTCAGGGTAACTATTAGGTACGGAACAATCTGTTGGGATTAACCAGTCGATATCTTTATTCTTACTTATAGATAAAAGATAGGCATCAAACCAAATCGGCCATTTACCAAAATATGGTGTAATTAAAATTATTTTATTTTTAATATTATTTAAGTTTTTAGTATTTATTTAAATTCAAAAAATCTAAGATTATTTTTTGCTATAAACATGCTTGAAAGTGATATCAGGATTAATAATACCTGGTACTTCCCTAGTTGAAGTTTTATCTGAAACGGACATTACTTCAAAAAAAGCTTTATTTTTTATTTCTGCTAATTTTTCTACATTTGAAATTCCATACCAAATAATAACATAGTATAGCCCTTTATTTAGAATGTTATTTGGCAATATAGACTTAGTTGTATAGAAACCCGATTTTAAATTTTTAGGGTCTGTTATTGGAGTATAGCTATGTGTTAACATAATACCATTGTGGGTGTAAATGGAAAGCCCTATAAAAATTGAAGTTTTTTCTAAAGTCGTTAAGCATTTTATCGTAAAAGTTATACCTGATTTAACTGAAATAATTTTTCCTTTAAAAGGTTCGACCTTAATATTAAGAATTTTGAGTCTTTCATCTCCGGTGGCATTGCTTTGATTATATTTATATTCTTTAACTATTTTTTTTAAACTTCCACTGAAATATAATTGAATAGCTTTAGTGGCTGATTCGTTATATTTAACTTCACCTTGCTCTAACACTACAGCACTGGTACATAGGGACTCAATAGCAGACATATTATGACTAACAAAAAGAATTGTTCTTCCATTACCAGCAATATTTTCCATTTTTTTTAAGCATTTTTTTTGAAAATCTGCGTCACCGACAGCTAAAACTTCATCAATAAGTAAAATTTCAGGATCAAGGTGGGCAGCAATAGAAAATGCTAACCTAACTCTCATTCCACTTGAAAATCTTTTTACTGGAGTATTTATAAATTTATGAACTCCAGAAAATTCAATAATATTTTCAATATTATTATCAATTTCATATTTCCTCATACCTAATATGGCACCATTTAAATAGATATTTTCTTTGCCTGTTAATTCGGGGTGAAACCCAGTACCGACTTCAAGTAATGAAGCTATCCGACCTTTGATATTAATTTCACCGGATGTAGGTAATGTAATTCTTGAAAGAATTTTAAGCAAAGTTGATTTCCCAGCACCATTATTTCCAATGATACCAACTATTTCACCTTGCTTAATATTTATATTTATATTTTTTAATGCCCAGATATCATTATTATCTAAAGTATAAATACTATTTTCTTTAAATTTATTGGTAATTTTTTTTTTAAGATTTTTACCAAAAACTAAAATATCATCTGCAAAAGTATCAATAGAAACTGTACCTAGTTTATACTTTTTATACAAATTTTTTATTTCAATAACATTTTGTTTCATACTGTATCAATAAATGTTTTTTCTACTTTATTAAAAACCAAAAGACCAATCAAAAATATGGTTATTGTTGAAATAACTGAAAATGCAATCATATTCAAATTAAAATCACCTTTACCAAGTAAAGCAATTCTAAATAATTCAATTATTGGAGTAATTGGATTGGCCAAAATAATATATTTAAATTTTTCAGGTACAATGGACAAAGGGTATATTATCGGAGAAGCATACATTAGTAATTGAGTAAAAAAACCGATAAGATAATTAAGATCTCTGTATTTTGCAGTCAAAGATGAAATGATAAATCCTAAACCTAATCCAAGACAAGCCATTTGTAATATTAAAAAAGGCATAAATATTAAAACTTTAAATGAGATAAATATCTGATCATTCCCATTAAATAAGAAATATAAAAATATTATGAAAAAGAGTAATAATTGTAAAATAAATTTTGATAAACCCGAAAAAACTTTTGAAATTGGAATTATTATTCTTGGAAAATAAACTTTCCCAAACATTCTTGCATTATTTGTGAAAGTTGAAGATGTCGTATTAAGGCAATCAGCAAAGTAATTCCATGCAATTATTCCAGACATATAAAATAGATAAGGAGGTGTTTCATTTGTTGGTATTTTGGCAATTTTGTTGAAAATGATAGAAAATAAGATTGTAGAAATCAGTGGTTGTATAAAAAACCATAAAGGACCTAGAACTGTTTGTTTATAAAAAGTTGTAAAATCTCTTTTAACAAAAAGCCATAGTAAGTCTCTATATTTTAGAATTTCTTTAAAATGAAGATCAAACCATTTATTTTCGGATGTAATAGTTGAGTCCCAATATGATTTTTTTTTTGTTTTAATCAAGGTAAATAATTTTAAATAATGGAAAAAATTAATGAGTTTGTGAGAAGTTTCAAAAAAATCAGGGTTTTACATAACCAGTTTTAATAATCGCTGAATATATTCTCTCAACAAGTATTTTTGGCGAAGAACCGCTTGAGTTAATAACTATTTCGGCATTTTGAGGCTCTTCATAAGGATCTGATATTCCAGTAAATTCAGGAATAAGTCCTTTTCTTGCTTTTGCATAAAGTCCCTTAACATCACGCTCTTCACATTTTTCTAAAGATGTGTTAACATATATTTCAATATACCCTCCAACCTTAGAAATTAAACGACGATTTACTTTTCTATCTAATTTATATGGAGCAATAGGCGCACATATTGCAACGCCTCCATTTTTTGTTATTTCACTAGCTACATAACCAATTCGCTGCACGTTCAATGATCGATGTGCTTTGGAAAAACCTAACTCGCTTGACAAATGAGTACGGACTATGTCACCATCCAAAAGAGTGACTGGACGACTTCCTTCCTCTAAAAACTTCACTAATAAAGCATTTGCTAAAGTTGACTTGCCTGAACCAGATAGTCCTGTGAAAAATATGGTTAAACCTCTAGAGGTTAATGGAGGCCTTGATTTTTCAAGCTCTTTTGCAACTTCAGGATAAGTAAACCAAGAAGGAATTCCTTTACCTTGGTCAAGTAAAGAACGTAATTCTGTTCCAGATATTGTTTTATAATCTACTCCACTTTTAACATCATCAATTATTTCGTAAGTGTCCTCTTTTGGTAAATAAACCATAAATTTAAAAGGAATCATTTTGATACCAATTTCATCTTGGTATTTCATTAATAAGTTTTGAGCATCATATGGTCCATAAAATACTTGGCCTTCACTATCTTTTCCTGGACCTGCGTGATCTCGACCAACAATTAAATGTGAGCATCCATAATTCTTACGAATTATTGCATGCCAAACGGCTTCTCGAGGTCCCCCCATACGCATTGCAAGCGGGATAAGGCTTAATATCGCATCTCCCTCTTCATATCTTTTTAAAACACTTTGATAACAACGCAACCGAGTGTGATGGTTAACATCTCCCGGTTTTGTCATGCCAACAACAGGGTGAATTAACAATTTTGCATTATTTTCATTTAAGGCGCGCTTTGTCATTTCAACATGTGCACAATGCAGTGGATTACGTGTTTGAAAAGCTATTATTTTTTTCCAACCTAAATTTTTAAATATTTTTTTCAGATCTTCAGGTGAATAACGAAACTTGATATAATCATAATGTCTAGGGTATGAAATACCATTTAGAATACCACCTACATAAAATTTATTTGTAGAGTTTAATAGGTAGTTAACGCCAGGATGAATTATATCTTTTGTTCCATATACCAATTCAGCTTCTAATAATAAATCTGGTTTCCAAATATCAGAAATAGTAAGTAATGCTAATGGAAACCCTTCTTTATCGCGTAAAACAATTTTATCTCCAAAATTGATTTGTTCTGAAAAATTCTCTGTGACATCTAGATTTATTGGTATTGGCCATAAGGATCCATTTGCTAAACGCATATTATCTCTAACAGAGTTATAGTCTTTTTTATTCATAAACCCTTTAAGCGGATTAAATGCTCCATTTAGGAGTAGCTCTAAATCACAAATTTGCCGATCATTTAATTGCCAAGAAATTAGATGATTTAAGGATTCTTTTAATTCAATTTCACTTTTTAACAAAGTCTTTTACCCCTTATAAAGTATTATATAATATATCAGGTTTCATTATCATCAGATCCATAATAGTTATAGTACTGATGATAATAATAATAATAATATGATCCGTAGCTACTTTTATTTTTTACTGCATTCATAATTACACCACCAATCGGTGCTTTAATATTTTTTAAGTTTGAAATTGTATGATGAAATGCTTTCTTGTCTGTTTGTCCAACTTTAACAACTAAAATAATTTGATCAATTTCTCTAGAGATCATATTTGCATCAGTTACCGCAACAAGAGGAGGACTATCAAATAATATCATATCAAAATTAACTTCGAGTAACCTAACAAATTCAATCATTCTATTAGAGCCCAGCATTTCAGAAGGATTTGGTGGAATTACTCCAGATGTAATTACATATAAATTTTCTATTTCAGTTTTTTTGACGATGCTTTCATAGTCGTTAGTTTGAGAAGAAAGAAAATTTGTTACACCCGGTTCTTTTTTCAAATTGAAAACTTTATGTATAACGGGTCTTCTAAGATCCGTATCTACTAATAATGTTTTTTTACCTAAATTTGCATATGTTATTGCCAAATTTGAAACTGTTGTTGTCTTCCCCTCTCCTGGTCCTGCACTAGAAACTAGAATTGACTTGACTTTTTTTTGTGTAGAATAAAGCATACTTGTTCTTAGACTTCGATAAGATTCTGAGACTGGAGATTTAGGGTCTTCTCTTGTAATTAGTTTTCTTTCCAAATTAGAATTATTTATTTTTTGAAATCCAAAAAAGCGTGTTTTAAAATTCATTTTATTGTCGGGATTAATATCTGGTATAATTCCTAAAACAGATAAGCCATATTTTTCTATCTCATCAATAGTTTTTAGAGTCTTATCTAACATTTCTATTAAAAAGGCTAAAAAGACACCAAAGCTAAGACCTAGAAAAACCCCTAATAAAAGAGTTCTTTTAGCATTATTTCCAAGACCTTTTTTGGGCTTTCTAGCAATATCAAGAACCTGGGCATCCCCAGTTTGAATTGCTACAGTAAGTTTTGCTTCTTCATACCTCGCGCGTAAAAATGAGTAATTTTCATTTAATATTTTTGAGTCTCTATCCATTCCCACTAATTCCATTTGTTTTTTAGGAATGTGTAACAATTTTTGATTGAAAAAAAATAACATTTTTTCAATTTCTGCTAATCTAATATCTAAACCAACAATCTCAGAATCTAATCTAAGTATCTCAAAAATTAATTCTTGTCTTTTCACCAAAGGATCTTCTACAGCAATCCCTTCCTTTATAAGAACAGATACTTTTTCGTCGAGCTCCTTATTTAGATTCTCAGTTTTAAATTTTAATTCCTTCACAACAATATGGTTTTTACCATAAGTACTGATATTTTGTTTTATTTGCTTCTCCAATAAACCAATATCTAATCTTAAAGACATTAATTTAGTATTGATATTGCTTCTTAATTGACTGGAGAGTGTTTTTTCTTGATCGGTAAGTTTTAATTCAAGTTGTCTTTTTTTCTTATGCCTAATATTTAATTCTGTTTTGAGGGTGTAAGTTTCAGATTCATAATTATTAATTTGTGTAAATAAACCCATTCCATCACCATCAAGGCTGTACATATTATTTTCAAGTTTAAAATCACGTATTATTTGGTCTTGCTTATCTATTTCAATATTTTTTATAGTAACAAGTGAATCTAAGAAATTCATGAATTGAACTGCATCTTTTTTACTAAGCTCTGAATTTCTACGGATGTAGGTTTTTGAAATAATATTTGCTATCCGGGATGCTTCATCAGCGTTGATACTAGTAAATTGAATATTTATAATATTAGTTGAACGATTATTAGAAACAGACAGCCCCCTTAAAATATTATCAGCGAATTTTTCACCAATTTTATCCGAATAAGCCTCATTGTATTGTTTAGCAATTTTTTTTGATGGATCATGAGCACCAAGAGTTATTAATTCTTTAAAAAAACTCCTTATTCTTTGACCTCTAGGTTGATATATCCTGGTACCAAAAATATGAAGATTATTTCTCCGGCTAGAATTCCAAAGGTATTCAACAACCTCTTTGGCTAAGCCTCTACTTTTTATTAATATTATTTTGTTTTGAATTCTATTTTCATTTCGGTTACCTGAAAAGTCCATTACCATGTTGGATGCAGAATCATCTTTAATTAGAATAGTTGATGAAGCTCTAAATGAAGGTAGAGTGTTGTAATTTGTATACATCGAACAGACTAAACCAATAAAAGTAAAAAATATAATTTTTTTTGCATGGATTCTTAAGATTATTAAATAATCTTGTAATTCTAATTGGTAATCAGAGCCAGGTGTTTTTTGTTTTTTATTAATTAAACTATTTTTTTCTGACATATTCTATATCATTATAATTTAGAAACTTGATTTAATATTAAAAGTAAATTCAAAAAAGTATTAATCGTTCCTGAAAACTTAAAAATTGAATATAACCTTTTTTGTGGAAATATAATTGTATCATTTGGTTTTATTTCTATAAAATTAGATCTATCTCCTTTTGTAAGGAATTTACTTAAATTAACATTATAAACAGTTGATCGATTATCATCAGGAAATTCACGATAAACTTTTATTTTAGATAAATCAGCACCACTTTTGGGGCCACCAACTATTGAAAGTAGGTAAGAGAAGTCAATACCATCATAAACTATATGACTTCCTGGATTATTAATACTCCCCCAAATATTTATTCTCATCTGTATATTGCCATTAATATCAGAAAAATAACGTTTATTTAACAAATTAATAGACTCAGATGGAGCTATTAAATCCTGTTCAGTATTATTTTGCCCAAAAATAAACTTTACAAAGAAAAAAGATAAAAAGAACACTATTTTTAATATTTTATTTCTCATTATTATTTTTCAGTATACTCCAAAAAAAAGAGAAAAATTTATTTTCTTTATATTCTATTGGATTAATAGAAATTGGTCGGCCATTTATAATGGATTTTGGATTGTCATAAACTAGTTTATATGCCTCTTTTCCTATTAATTTTTCTGCTATCTCAAAAGCTTCTCTAAGGAGAAAATTTCTTTTAATATTATTGTGAGCATCAGAACCAAGAACCTGACAATAATTATTCATAATAATTTTCTCTGCTATTAGTTTTGCGGGCTTCCCCATAAGCCCTAAAAGACTACCGGCACTTACTTGAATTAGGTATCCTGAGTTTAACCATTCATAAACAATATTAAAATTATCTTGGACAGCTTTATATCGTTCTGGATGTGCGATAATTGGTGTAATTCCAGACATCTTTAAATCAAAAAATATTTGTTTGTATGTATTGGGTAATAAATAAGGTTGAAATTCAATTAGCATGTATTTACCATTCCCAAAGGTAACTAGCGGATCATTTTTAATTTCAAGTAAATTTGGAAGATAATAAACTTCTGCGCCAATATGTAATTTAATTGGAATATTATTCACATTAAGCTCATTTTGTAATTTTTCAGTTGCGAACTGAATTTTTTTATAGCTTATATCTAGTCCTTCTACTTTAGGATGTTGATAGTGGACAGTATTAACAACATTAGTTATACCTTGTTCAGCGGCACAAGCTAGCATTGAAAGAGAAATATCTAAAGATTTAGATCCATCATCAATGTTAGGTAAAACATGGTTATGCAAATCAATCATTTTATGAAAAAAATTTTGAGTTTATTTTGTATTAATTAAATTAAATAATTTGGAAAAAAACCTTCAAAATTCAATTTAAATTATTAGAATGATATCTTTTTAATACAATTATAACTGAAAGTCCAATATTTGAAAAGAATGTACTTTCTGTGGTAAATGGCGGTGCTTGTGGAATTACATTATTATTTAAGAAAAACCTGAATGCTAGTGGTAACTCTTTCATCCAATAATCAGCAGAGAAACCTAAATAAAATCCAGTTCCAGAATAATTATCATTACCCGTTAAATTTTCTCTTTCTACACCTGGAAAATTTGTAACATTTTGATCAAGGTCGTACGCTGAATTATAAGTAACACCAAAATCTAAGCTTAAATGGAAAGCATCTGGTATAAAGTAAAAAACTGGTTTGAAGTCAAAGCTACTAAAGGCAGATAGATTGATTGCTTGAACCCTACCTTGGTGAGAAGCTTCAAAACCATAAGTCATGAACCTAAAACCTGGAGAAATATCAAGCGCTCCTATTGGAAAATATGGGAATTGAAAACTTCCACCTAGGTTCATTGAAAGTTTATCAGTTCCATCTTCTTCTTGCAGTGAAACAGCCGTAAAAATTGGTAAGGCACCAAATGCTGACACTTGATAATATTGCTGATGTGTTTTTTTTATTTCTTCATATTTATAGGAATTTTGAAGCGAAGTATAATCATCATACTTAAATTCATTATTTTGATCCATCCAATCATCATCATTTCTTAAGAATTCCCCATTTTGATAAAAGTATTTCACGGAACTATTCAAAACTGGAACCATTCCATTTTCCATTTTTAAAGAATCAATATTTCCTATTAAAACACCTTCAGCGGTATCTAAACCGATTGGTATTATATAGACCGATGACTCGTCTATTTTTTTTACTTTTCCTACAACATATGCTCCATCATAGAAAACGATTTTCCCATGGATAGAAAATAATGCTTCAAAAAAAAGAAAAAATATTATTACTTTTTTTATAATATTCATTGATGTTTTACTTACCTCAGAACATAAATATAGGATTAATTTATGTAAGATGAAAGAAGATGTAATTCTACCAAAATGAAAAATAAAATAATAGTTTACAGTATAGTATTTTTACCCTTAATCTTTTGCATCTTAAAATTTCAGGAAAAACAAAATGAAGAAAATTTCAATGCTCTTAATTATCTATACAATTGTAATAGGAAATATGCTTATAGCTCATTGCCAAATTCCATGCGGTATCTATGGAGATGCTTTAAAGATTGTTCAAATAAAAGAAGATTATAAAACGATTAAAAAAGCAATGGACCAGATTGTAGTTTTATCAGCAAAGCAAACACCTCTGTCATCCAATCAATTAACACGTTGGATTATAATAAAAGAAAAACATTGCTCAGATATACAGATTGCCTTTTCTGAATATTTTTTAACCCAACGTATTAAAGAAAATAGTGAAGAGTATATTAAACAAACGTTAACTGCTCAAAAAGTTCTAATAAATGCCATGAAATGTAAACAAAACATAGATTCTAATTTTGTAAGTGATGGGCTTAAACTAGTTGATATTTTTTCTAATTATTATTTTGATAGTCATGGATTAGAACATCTTAAAAAATTAAGTGATTAATCTTTTATTTAAAAATTATACTTTGGTTGAAAATTCCAAACTAGCTCATATTAGAAATGGCGGGAACGCCTGGGAATCGAACCCAGCAATGCAGATCAACTACATTCAACGGCTTTGAAGGCCGCGGAGGGCACCAGCCACCCAATCATTCCCTAAATTTATTAAAAATTACTTTTTAGGTCTGTAAAGAACACGATAATCTAGACCTAATCTATTTTTCACTACTTTACCCACCCTTTCAGCTTCAGACTTTGATTTATAACTAACAATTCGAACTGCATTTAATGTCCTTCCATTTGTTTCAATCACCTTAATTTCAACATTATACCCAATTTGACTAACTTGTAATTTTAAGCGTTTCGCATTTTGTATATTACCAAAAGCACCAATTTGAATAATATAGGGTTTAGATTTAGGTTTTAAAGAGTTTACCTTCAAATCGGTGTTAACTATAGGTTTTACTTTAGAAGCCTGATCTCCAAAATCCATATTTGGAAACATACTTTGATATATACCCATATAATACTTTAATGAATCTTGTGCTCCTATCGCTTGAAAAGATCCAGCCATTAGACTGATAACACGACTAATTCCTGGATACCGAGGATATTGTCGAGGAATTAGACATAACTGTCTAGAAGCTTGAGAATATAATCCTCGAGCATAAAAATACTCACCAATTTTAACAGATGATTCTACCGAATACTTTGATTGGGGGAATTTTTCTATAATCTTACTATATGTTTCTAAAGCTTTAGCACCATCAATAGTCAACAGTGCTTGCAAATACATTACACCAGGTTCATTTGGATATTTAGAAACAAGTTCAGGTATCTTCTCTTTTACTCCAAATACTTGTCCGTCATCAAGCAAAGACAGGTACATATCAATATTTTGTCCAAATAAAATAAAAGGAATAAACATAAAATATATTTTAATCAAATTTAGTTACTAATAATTTTTCTAAAACCACATCAATTTGTTGTGCTAATTCTGTTGGCGTTGAGTTTGGTATAAGTAACTTAATTTTCATGAGATCCGTACGGATATCACCTTTTTTTTGAATCAAGGAATTATCTAAAAGAGATATTGCTTGTTCTCTTTCTCCTTTTTCTTCTAGAACATTTGCCAAACGAATAATTGCCTGAAAATGTTCTGAATCAAAATCTAATATTCTTTTATAAAACTTCTCAACTTCACTGTAGCGACCTAAATCAAACAATGCTGACTCTATTTGACTAAACACTTTATGGTTATTTTTCAAATCTTTGATAGCATAAAGTTCCCAACTCTCAATTGCTTTAGCTAGATCACGTTTTTTTTCATACACATTACCCAAATAAAAATAACCAGGAGCATATTCAGAAGAAACTTTTATAGATCTTTTAAAAAATAATTCAGCTTCATTGATCAAACCATCTTCTAACTTTTCTAACCCTTTATATATTTCAAACTGCGCCAAACTATCTGTATCTTTTTTACCGGTAATTTTTTGTAATTGCTTGGAGTAAAGAGCAGCTTTATCCCATTCTTGATCAAATTCAGAAAGGGTTATTAAAAATGATAGTGCCCATAAATTTCTTTTTTCAATCTTGAGTATTTGCTCTACTTCTTTTTTAGCTTTTTGCATTTGTCCAATAGCTTCATAGTCCATTGCTAGTGCTCTATGAATATCAACTTTCAATTCTAAGGATAGTTGAGGCCTAACTGTCAATGATTGATGAATCTTTATTGATTTTTCTGGATTATCGCTTCTAAGAATATTACCCAATTGCAGGTATGCCGCAATATGGTTTGAATCATTCTTAACAACATCTTTTAACAAACTTATCGCTTTACTTTTATCACCTCTAACCATAAAGTTGAGAGCTTCTGTAAAAAGGGTGTTGATTTCAGGCTTTTTTATATTTTTTATTTGTTTTTTATAAATTATTATTGTCAAAAATATTACAACAAGAAATAAACCAAAATAGTTAATAAAACTCAACCCTAGAGAACTCCTTCTTCATCCTCATAAAGGCCTTCATCTATTGAAACATTTCTTAGATTACTTAACTCCTCATCAAGACCGGTATTTTTATTTTTAAGGTTTCTTATCTCTGCTTTTACAGATAAGATTGAAAATATAGCGGTTAAATATCCACTGAAAACTCCAATTGATAAAGAGCCAAAAATTATCATACTGACAGGAGCATTTGGGAATTGATAAAAAACTAAATCAACATATACTTCTGAAGTATTCAAGGTTAAAAAGTATGTAATAAATAACATCACAATTATTAAAAAAAAGGTTTTAATCAATTTCATTATGCTGCTTCCACTTTTTTAAATAATTGGCCATGTAAAGTGACTCCTCTTGCCGCTATAATTTTCACAGGTACAACATCATTAATCTTTAGATTATCTTTATTTATAATAACCCATTTATTTGAATCTGTCCTCCCAGCCCAATAGTCAGAAGATAGCTTTGATTCTTTTTCAATTAAAATATGTTGTTTGGAATCGATTAGTAATCTATTTCTTTCTAAGGTATGTTGGTTTTGAAGATTAATCACTCTTTGAAGCCTGTTTTTTTTCTCTTCTTCGACAATTTTATCATCATATTCAGAAGCTTTTGTACCCGGTCTGGAAGAATATTTAAAATTAAAAGCTGAGTCAAATTTTACTTTTTCCATTAGATCTAACGTTTCTTCGAACTCAGAATTTGTTTCTCCAGGAAAACCTACAATAATGTCTGTAGAAATGCCAACATTGGGTAATATTTCTCTTATCATTTTTGATAATTCTATAAAATGTTCTCGAGTATATGTTCTGTTCATCCTCTTTAAAATTCTATTATTTCCAGCTTGCACTGGAAGGTGTACATAATTGCAAATATTATCATGCTTAGCCATTACTAGGAGTAAATCCTCAGTTATATCTTTCGGATGAGGTGAAGTATACCTAATTCTTTTTAGACCTGGTACTTGAGCAACTTCCTCAAGCAAATTTAAAAACTTCAAACCTTCAAATTTATAGGAATTAACATTTTGTCCTAAAAGAGTTATTTCACTGTACCCATTTTGAACCGCTTGATTAGCCTCATCAAGAATACTCTTTACACTTCGGCTTCTTTCACGACCTCTTGTAAATGGGACAATACAAAAAGTACAAAACTTATCGCAGCCTCTCATTATAGACACCCAGGCATTTACTCCATTTTTACGATTTGGAAATAAATCTTCATAAACTTCATACCTAGATAATTTTGTATCTACTAAGCTTTTAGAATCTTTATTTTTTCTGTTCAATAACTCGGGTAGTTTCCGGTAAGAATCAGGTCCTAGAATAATATCAACAAAGGGACGATTATCTAATAAATCCTCTTTTAAATTTTGTGCCATACAACCAAGTACACCAATAATTATGTCAGGATTTTTTTGTTTTATCAAATCATACCGACCTAATTGCGAATGGACTTTTTGCTCTGCTTGTTCACGAATAGCACATGTATTCACAAAAATAGCATCTGCTAAATTTATATCAAGGGCTTTTTTAAATCCTTCATCTAATAAAATAGATTCAACTAATTCAGAATCAGCTACATTCATTTGGCAGCCATAGGTTTCTATAAAGTATGTTTTATTCTTCTTTATCATTTGATAAAATCATTAATTTGAAATATCTGAGAAGAAAAAGTCTAGTGGGTTTTGAGGTTCACCATAATAGTGTATCTCGTAGTGAAGATGTGGAGCTGTAGACCTACCAGTATTACCAGAGAAACCGATCACTTCTCCTCGCTTAACCTTTTGACCATGTTTTACTTTTAATTTAGATAGATGTGCAAATAAAGTAGTATATCCAAGTCCGTGATCAATTTTTATATGATTCCCAAATCCTCCAACATAGTAAGCTCTTTTTATAATACCATCGGCAGGGGCATATATTGGACTACCAGATTTAACGGTGATATCTTGACCATGATGAAATCGTTTAACATTATCAATAGGATCTAGTCGATACCCAAATGTAGAGTTTAGGTATCCTCCATCAACTGGTCGTATTGAAGGAATTTTTGAGATTCGATGAATATTTTTTTTCACTTTATCATAAATCGATCCATAACTTTTTATTTCAAAGTTGATTTCACGAGATATTTTTTCAACATCCATCTCTAAAATTGCAAGTTCTTTGTTTATTACAGGTGCGATATTATCAAAATATTTATTAGAATTAAGATTCATACCTCCAATACCTAATTCTCTTATATCTTGATCAATATCCGGCATACCAGCATATGCTCTTAAAGCGATATCTTTATCTTCAATTACTTCAATCTGTTTATCTAGAGCTTTTATACGAGTATTTAATATTTTAAGACTTTTTGAAACATGATTATAATTTAACCTAAATTCAGAAATTCTTTTTTCATATAGCCCAGTGCTAATTCTATCAGCAATAGCAAATATAAGTAATGTGGTCAAAGTTAAAGAAGCGAACATAAACCAAATAATTTTTTTTTGGTTAAAATGCCATTGACGCACGTCATGATTAGATTCTTTCTGTATTATAATATTTTTAAGAAATGCCATATTCTAGTTTGTTAGTGATACTCAAATAGTTTGCAATATTTCAAACATTAAATACTATTTATAATTTTAATTAGCAGAGGAGCTTTCTTCTTTTTCAATCTTAGAGATAACATGTTTTTCAGTTAGTAAATCTTTTTTAGTTTTATTGTTTTCTAATTCTTTATCATCAATACCAAATTCTTTTTTTATTTTTTCAATATCTATTTCTTTATTTTTTATTTCTTCTTTTAAAACGTCAACTTGACTGACTAATTCAAAAAAATCTGTATTCCCAGAAAAAGTGGCCATGTGATCATTTTTTGTATGGGTATAAGCGAGGCTGCCTAATTTTTCATATTGTTTACTAATATCTCTTAAAAGCTGATGTATTTCAAATTTTAATTTAGAAATACGTGTCATCTCCTCTGTTTTAGCCATTGCAATTCTACTCATTTCCTCAGCTTTTTCAACTGCAGAACTGCTCCAATCTTTCATGTTTTCTTTTAAATCGTCCCAAAGTTTAGACATTAATTATTCCTTATATTTTTCATAATATTTCTAAACAAAAATTACAATAAATACATCAATTATTGTTAACTAAAACTTTAATTTGCTTAATATTCAATATTTCAGGTATTTCTGAAAGGAGTAATAAACCTGTTTCATCAAGTCTATTATCAATTTTTATTACAGAATATGCAAATTCATTATTTTTCTTTCTATTAAGTAAATATGCTGCAATATTTATATTTAAACTCCCAAGTATTGTTCCAACTCGACCAATTACTCCAGGTACATCAATATTTTCTAGAAAAAGCATTCTCCCTTTAGGTAATAATTCCATGTCATATCCCATTATATTAACTAGTCTAGGTCGCATATCATCAAAAACACTTCCATCAATTCTATAAATATTGGAATCTGTAAAAACGCTAATTGAAATTAAATTATTATAATTTGTTTTAGTATTTGAATAATTAATTGAAACCTCAAGACCTAATTCTTTGGCAATTAATTCAGCATTAATATAATTAATTCTCTCTGGAACATATGGCTTGAGAAGACCTTGCAAATAAGCTAAAAGTATAGGCTTCATTTCTTCAATTTTACCTTGACATTCAATAACTACTTTTTTTGCAGGGTTTGATAATAATAATTGATTTTGAATATCTCCAATTAATTCCGAGAGATCTAAAAATGGCTGTAATTCTTGCAACTTTGACATATCTGAGATTGGCATATTAATAGCATTCATTAATTTTTTATTTATTAAATAATTAGATACATGGTCGCAAACAGCAATACTAACACCTTCTTTAGCTTCTTTTGTTGAAGCTCCTAGGTGAGGTGTTAATAAAATATTTTTAGCCTTAATTAAACTGTTACTATTATCAATTGGCTCAGAACTAAATACATCTATCGCAGCACCAGCAATCTTATTTTTATTCAGTATTTTAGCTAAATCATTCTCATTAATTATACCTCCTCTTGCAACATTAATAATGTAAGCAGAGCTTTTCATTAAACTAAGTAAATCATAATTAAAAAGGTTTTTAGTTTCAGCATTAAGAGGAACATGAACTGAAATATAATCAGAGTTTTTAACAAGAGAATTTAAATCTGTTATAATGGTTTTATTTTCATCAAACATTTCTTGATTTACGAATGGGTCATAGCCCAATATTTTCATACCAAATACTATGCAGCGAGAAATTACCTCTCTACCAATCTTACCTAGACCGACAATACCGATAGTTTTATTTTGTAACTCTGAGCCAATTAATATATTTCTATTCCACTCACCTTTTTGTAGCCCTTGATGCCCTAAATGAATATTTCTGGAGATTGCTAGTATTAGTCCAATAGTGTGTTCAGCAGCAGATATTGTATTTACATCTGGTGTGTTTAGTACTACAATACCTCTTCGAGTGGCTTCTGGAATATCAATATTATCGACACCAACACCTGCTCGACCAATTACTTTTAGATTCTTTGAGGAGACAATAGCATCTTTATTAATTTTTGTTCCGCTTCTAATAATCCAACCATCTACATTATTTGCAGCTTTATACTTTTCTGATTCTGAGGCTTCGGGCATATAAACGATTTCAAGACCATAGTTTTTAATTATTTTTAAACCAGATTCTGTTATTGGGTCTGTGATAAGAACTTTCATGAATTAACCAATTATTTATTTTATTGTTGAGATCTAATTAGATTAAGAGCTGAACCGGCTTTGAACCAATCAATTTGTGTATTATTAAAAGAATGCTTACACTTGATTATCTTTTCAGAGTTGTCTTTATGCTTAATTTTTAAATGCAATTCTTTATTCTCTTCAAAATTAGTTAAATCCAAGAAATCGAATAAATCATCTTCTTTTATCAAATTATAATCATTTGGATTTGAAAAAGTTAATGCAAGCATTCCCTGCTTCTTTAAGTTTGTTTCATGAATACGAGCAAAAGAGCGAACTAGGACAGCTTTAACACCTAAAAACCTTGGTTCCATGGCTGCATGTTCTCTTGATGAGCCCTCTCCATAATTCTCATCTCCGACAACCAGTGTGGGAATACCTGCAATTTGATACTGTCTTTGAGTCGTTGGAACAGCTTCATATTTACCACTAAGGAAATTCATGATTAGATTTGGCTGATTATTATAAAAATTAATTGCTCCAGTTAGCATATTTTCAGAAATATTATCCAAATGCCCCCTATATTTAAGCCAAGGACCAGCCATTGATATATGATCTGTCGTACACTTTCCTTTTGTTTTAATAAGAAGTTTCATGTTTATAATATTTTCTCCGTTCCAACTAGAAAATGGCGTTAAAAGTTGGAGCCTATCAGATTTAGAATTAACTACTATTTCTTTTGAAATATTTTTAGTGTCTGGTGCTTGAAAGCCTAGATCTTTTACATCAAATCCTTGGGGAGGTAGTTCGAATCCTGTAGGTGGATCTAATTTTACTTTTTCACCTTTAATATTTACCAATGAGTCTGTTATTGGATTGAATGTTAAATCGCCAGCTATTGCAATTGCTGTAACTATTTCAGGCGATGCAACAAAAGCATGTGTGTTAGGATTACCATCCGCTCTTTTTGCAAAATTCCTGTTAAATGAGTGTACAATGGTGTTTTTCTCTTTTTTTTCTGAACCTGTTCGAGACCACTGTCCTATGCAGGGACCACAAGCATTTGCAAAAACCTCAGCACCTAAGTTTTTAAAATCATCAATAAACCCATCTCTTTCAATCGTAAACCTCACCTGTTCAGAACCCGGTGTGATCGTAAGCTTTGCCTTAGTTTTTAGACCCAATTTAGTCGCTTGCTTAGCAATTGATGCTGACCTTGAGATATCCTCATAAGATGAATTAGTACAAGAACCAATTAGACCTACTGCTACCTTTGTTGGCCAATTCTCGGCTAGTGCTACCGCATTCATTTCACTAATTGGGGTAGATTTATCTGGTGTGAAGGGACCATTTATATATGGTTCAAGCTTAGATAAGTCTATCTCTAAAACTTCATCATAAAAGTTCTCAGGATTATTAAAGATATCTTTATCAGCCTGAAGATTCTCTTTTACAACATTCGCAAGTTTAGAAACACTTTCTCTTCCTGTTGAGTTAAGATATTTTTCCATTTGATTATCATATCCAAAAATAGAAGTAGTGGCACCAACTTCTGCTCCCATATTACAAATTGTTGCTTTTCCTGTACATGAAAGTTTTTCAGCTCCAGTACCAAAATATTCTATAACTGAATCGGTTCCACCTTTAACCGTTAAAAGACCCGCCACTTTTAAAATGATGTCTTTTGCAGTAGCCCAACCATTCAATTCACCGATTAGGTGTATCCCTATTTGCTTTGGAAATTTTAATTCCCAGGGCATTCCAGCCATAACATCTACAGCATCGGCACCACCAACTCCAATTGCAATCATACCTAAACCGCCGGCATTCACAGTATGGCTATCAGTACCGATCATCATTCCCCCTGGGAATGCATAGTTTTCTAAAATAACCTGGTGAATTATACCTGCTCCAGGTTTCCAAAAACCAATTCCATATTTGCTGGATACAGACTCTAAAAAGTCATAAACCTCACCATTAACATCTTTAGCCTGAGAAAGGTCTAGACTAGCATTTTTTTTAGCTTGAATGAGATGATCACAATGGACAGTTGAAGGAACAGAAACTTTATTTTTACCAGCCATCATAAATTGTAAAAGTGCCATCTGCGCTGTTGCGTCTTGCATGGCGACTCTATCTGGATTAAAATTAACATATGATTTACCGCCGTTAAAAGGTTTATCAAAACTTTGGTTCAAATGGCTATATAGAACTTTTTCAGTTAATGTCAGCGGTCTATTCAGAATAGACCTGGCTTTATTAATTTTGCCGTTCATTCCGGAATAAAAACTTTTTATAATTTCTAAGTCAAACATGGAATCCTTTTTTTAAAAAATTAATTGATATCAAACATAATATGAATATATATATATATATTATTATTAGAAGTTAATTTCTAATAGACCATTTTTCCAATCTAGTTGACAATTGATAACTATAATCTGAAAATATGCTAAGATTTATATCAATATTTTTATTTCTCACAGTACTTTCTGCGGGAATAAAAAAAAAAGTTATTCAAAGTGACTCCCAGACACTTATTTTTGAGATTAGTGTAACTCCAAATACAGAAGCAGATGTTTTTCCCATTAATATTTTAATTGGTCTTCCATCGGTCGAAAATCCAAATATTAAGATTGATTACAATGATAAAAGATCACTTGGATTTAATTCTGGTCAGAAATTAAATAATGAGCTAGAGTCATCTTCGGTTCAAAAACTGCAAAACCTAGAAGTACTTTCTTTGAAATTTTCTCCTCTAGCATCTTATACGGAGTACTATAAAACTATTCGGATTCAAATAGACTTCAATCAATTATTTGGTGATTACGAAGAGCCAAGTAACAATCAAATTGAATTTTTAGAAGATCGTATTATAAATTGGACAGAAGCAAAAAACTGGTTCAAGGAAAAAAAGAAGACGACAAAAAGAAGAATTAATTCTCCTAATGGTGAATGGATTCAATTTTTTTTGGAAAATGATGGAATAACTTCAATTAGTCATTCTCAATTAAACAGTGCAGCTTCAAACATATTAAATAAGGACCCTCGGTCATTCTCAATTTTTATGAGTAATGAATTAGGCCGATCTCGTACTCAACTAATAAACCAAGAGATTCCAAGCAATTTAGTGGAGCTGGGGATTTTAATTACAGGAGAAGAGGATGGAGTTTTTGACTTAGAAGATAAAATCATTTTTTATGGCAGAGGTCCATCTGGTTTTAACTTTTCCGAGAATGAACTAGAATGGCATCAAAATATTTATTTCAATACAAACTCTTGCTGGGTTTTCATCCCTGAAGATGAAAATCTCAGAGGAAAAAGAGTCCAACAATCACCTCAACCAGAGACTGGAATTATTATTGACTATGGATTAAGTAAAATTCATTTAGAATCTGACTTGATAAACCTTGAAGCATCTGGAACTGAATGGGTTTCAAACTCGATTATAAGCGGGAATTCGCAAGCAATACTTTTGAATTTAGATTCTCCAAAATCTGGAGTTTCTTTTAATTTAAAGGCAAGAATTAAAGGACATTCAATAACTGAGACATCTTCCTCTTATCATTCTATCAGTTTACATTATGGATCTATAAATAATGACTTCATAGGGTCTCCATTAAATTGGTCAGGTAACTCGTTTCGCAACCTGAATCTCAGTTCAAATAGTATTAATTTAGTAAATGGACTGAATTTTTTTTATCTTAAAAATTCATCTTCAGACAATAATTCATCACCTTACATTGATTACAATCAATTTGAATATGGACGAGAATTAAATTTCTCAAATGAATATGATTTCATATCTCCCATTACAGGACAAAATATCCGTTTTTTATTCTCAGGTCAAAACAATCTAAATTTTTACTTATGGGATATCTCTGACCCAATAAATCCTAAAACATTAATTATTGGAGATGATAATTTCTGCAATGTGAATGTTTCATCAAGTCAAGTAGGTCATTTTATTGGTTTTGACATAACTACTATAGATGAAATTTCAAATTTGACATTGAATAACAGTCAAAAAAATATTAATCTTAGAAATCCAGAATTATTATATAGTTATGTGATTATTGGTCCGGAAAACTTCAGAGAATTAACGAAACCATTACTTGATTTAAGAAGTCCCGCCATTTACGCTAGCCTCGAGGATATTTATAATGAGTTTTCAGCCGGGAATAAAGATCCAATGGCAATTAGGACTTTTATTCAATGGACGCAAGAAAAATGGTTGGCACCAAACCCAAACTGCTTATTACTCCTTGGCGATGCTGGTTATGATTATCGAAATATTACAGGAAATAGTTCAATAATCGTACCAACAAATCAAGTACAGTCTAATAGATCATATGCAACTGATGATCTTTTTGTTACACTTTATGGTAATTTACCTGAAATTGCGACCGGAAGATTTCCAGCTAGAAATAGTGAGGAAGTAAATAATTTTATTGATAAAGTACTAGATATAGAGCTTAATAGTAATTTTGGACCATGGCGACAACGCATAACACTTATCGCTGATGACGCTGCAAGGCCAGAGCCTACTCATGGTTCTATAAATACAGGTAAATCACACACCTTGAATACCGAACAATTAGCTCAATTAGTTCCACCTGGTATAAATGTTAAAAAATTATATATGCTGGAATATCCTGAAGTAGGCGACGCATCTGCTTATGGAGTAATAAAGCCTGATGCAACGAGAGATCTATTTAATTATTTAAATGATGGAACAGCAATAATTTCTTATATAGGTCATGGCTCTCCCACTCAGCTAGCTCAAGAAAGACTTCTTGACCTCGGAAGAGGTGACTTAAACCAAATAAACAATTCAGGTAAATTACCAATTTGGATTGTAGGGACATGCTCTTTTGGCCATTTTGATGACCCTTTAACAGAATCCTTCTCAGAGGAGTTAATAAGAGACCCTATGAATTCAGCATCAATAGTAATTTCGACCACGCGACCGATTACAGTCGTAGGCAATGAACGCTACACGCAAGATTTATTTGAGAATATTTTTAAGGATAATAAAGTTAATGATTCTAAAATTGGGATAATTCTGCAGTCAATCAAAGATGGAAGCAATGAATCTAAATACTTTCATTTATTTGGAGACCCTGCCTTAAAAATACCAATGCCTAAATCAGTGATAGAAAGTATTTCTATTTATCCTGATACGCTAGTTACACTCGGTATTGGCTCTTTTATAGCTGAGCAATCAATAATAGAACAAAATGGAAAAGGATTTGTTAGTTTTTTTGATGCGGATAGATTAGTTACTCGCGATTATGAAATATTATCTGAGACTTATTCATTAACGTATAATTTAACAGGACCAACACTTTTTAGAGGGAAATTTTCTTTTAATGGAACGAACCTCGAGGGAAAAATCCGTATTCCAAAAGATATCTCCTACTCAAATGATCCAGCAAAATTAACCATATATATTCATGATAATGAGAATGAGTTGCTTGGCTCACTAAATAACATCATCTTAGCAGGAGGATCAGACTCAAGTGATTATTTTGGCCCTCAAATTACTTTTGAAAATACCATTGGACAGCGACTTGAAAATGGTGATCACTTATCTATCGAAGATGATTTAATAGTTCGGCTTTCAGATCCAATGGGTATCAATTTGACAAATGATCCGGGACATGAAATATTAATTTTAGATTTACAAACAAATCAATCTGAAAATTTTACGGATCAATTTTTTTATGATTTGAATAGTATAACTACTGGTACTATTAAATATTCTGCAAATAATTCAGAAATAAATATAAATATAAAAGCTTGGGACAGTGCCAACAATCCCAACAACAAAGAAATCTTACTATTTAAACAAAATCAAAATCAATTAAATATTAATAATATTTATAATTTTCCAAATCCATTTTCTAACTTTACTCAATTCACATTTGAAATAAATCAAACTTGTGATGTGAAAATTGATATTTTTTCAATCGGAGGAAGAAAAGTAAAATCCTTCAAAATCAATGGGTTAGTTTCGGGGTTCCATACAGTAGATTGGAATGGATTAGATTTTTTAGGAGGACAAATAGCTAATGGAGTTTATATTTACAGGATAAAGGTAATAGGAGAGAACTCAAGTATTACCCGTATCGAGAGATGTGCAAAATATGGTTAAAGCATCAATTGAAAACACCCAATAACATTCTGGCCTCATCTTCTCCTCGAAGAAAAGAACTTCTGACACAGATTGGTTATAAATTTTCTGTAACATCAAGTAATATAAATGAAAATTTTAACCTTTCATTATCTCCCAAAAATTTCGCAGAGCATTGGGCTTATGAAAAAGCTAATTGTGTAGCTCTTAAAAATAGTGATTCAATGGTTATCGGAGCTGATACAATTGTTGTTAAAGATAAAGAGATATTTGGAAAACCAAAAAAAAGATCCGACAGCTTTTCCATGTTAAAAAAATTATCTGGGAAAACACATCAAGTTATAACTGGAGTATCTATAATTTTTAGAAAATATAACCTAAATCTTACATTCAGTGATTCTACATTAGTCACATTTAATGATTATAGCGATGGTGATATATTAAAATACATAGATGATAAACAACCTTATGATAAAGCCGGTAGTTATGGAATACAAGATAGCTTTGCAATGTATATTAGAAGAATCAATGGCTGTTATTATAATGTTATGGGCTTACCATTATCAAAATTCCACAAAAATTATAATTTAATTTTAAACAAAAAATTAAAAAGTGATATCAATAGCTAAAAATATTTATATCGAAGATGAAAGGATAAAATATAAAGCCATTAAATCTTCAGGTTCAGGAGGACAAAATATAAATAAAGTATCAACGGCTATAATTCTTCAATATGAATTATTTTATAAAGATTACCCCAAATGGTTCATCCAAAACCTTGAAAGTAATTTTGCGAATAAGATATCGAAGAAAAACATATTAACGATTAAAAAGAATAAACATCGATCCCAATTAACGAATAAAAAAGAAGCATTAAATAAACTAAAACAGATATTTAAAATTTCAGCTAAAAAAAAAGATTTCAGATTAAAGACTTTAATACCATTTAAATCAAAGATGAAACGATCATCGTTAAAAATAAAAAATAGCAAAAAGAAGGAATTAAGGAAAACACCAAAAATAGAGTATTAAAGTTTTTGTATTTGGCCACAAAAAGTTAATTTACAACAATTAAAAAAAACGTTTTGGCACAATTTTATAAAGAACTCAAAGAACTCAGGATATCACAAAAAATATCTCTAGAAGAAATTAGCGATAGAACAAAAATTCATATTCAATATCTTCATGCTATCGAAAATGGTGATTTTAAAAATATTGAGATGCCGTATCTTCGTCTCTTTTTAAGAGCATATTCCGAAGAAATTGGAGGTAATTCTCAAAGATCATTAGAACAACTTGACTCCTTTATGGGTACTGTTCATACGAATTTTAAAAAGAACTCAATTTCGGAAGAGACTTTAGAGAATAGACCTCTTCTAAAAATTAAAACCTTACTTTCATTTATTACAGCAGATCAAAAAAAAAGACAAGACTACACTAAAGGTGCTTTTTTTTCAGTTATTTTTATTTTTGCAATAATTATATCACAAAAGATATTTAAAGAAGATAGTAATGCAGTGCTCACTGATACTGGCCCTCTGATCCAAGAAAAATCCATACCAATTACCAAGAATGATTTAATCCAAAACTATATACTAGATCAATCAAGTGAAGAGCTATTAAATATAAAACCACCTTTTTTTATAAAAATAAAAGCTTTGAAACAAATTGCATATACCTTTAAAATTGATAGTACAAAAACTAAATCAAGAATTTTGAATGCCAATATGGAAGAGGATTTAGAGTCTTTTATATCTAGGGGTGAATTGATTTTCAACTCTACTGAATTATTTTCTTTCTACATTAATGGTACTGAAATTAAAAATGTAGCCAATTATAATTCTCCTATGCGATTAGTAATAAAGCCAGACCCACCTTCAATCTCTATCCAAAGGTATAAGCCTCTCCCCTAATAACTCATAGGGCTGATGTTTTTTATCAACCTATCATATAGACTCAACCCATTTTAACCCAAAATTGCTATTGTTGGGTTATTTTCACTTTTCTACTCTTTTTACATAATATTTATTGACATTATTTTGACTGTTCGGTAACATAGTGGGTAGCAGTGGGTAACAATCCCTAAACATACAATGACCTTATCAAAAAATACATTTATTGGTGAATTTTCATATACACTTGATTCCAAGGGTAGATTAAATATTCCATCAAAATTCCGTCAAAGTTTATCAAAAGATAACAAAGAGACCTTTGTCATTGCGCGAGGACTTGACCAATGCATTTGGGTTTATCCGTTGATAGAATGGAAGCAAATTGAAAATAATTTAAGAAAATTATCCTCGATTTCTAATACACATAGAAGATTTATTCGCAATACAGCACGATATGCGTCACCTTCCACGTATGATAAACAGGGACGGATTATACTCCACCCATCCTTAATAAAATATGCAGGTCTAGATAAAGAAGTTTTAATTATTGGAATGATTAATAAAATGGAAATATGGAATCCTGATTTATTGGAAAAATTTGAGAATAAACAGGATGAGCTAAACTCTGAAGCCTATGAAGAATTGTCGAACAAAATCATTTTATAATGATTGATTTCAAACAGATAGATACGGAATCTCATATCCCAGTTCTTCTAAAAGAAGCTATGTCTTATTTAAATATTCAAAAAAATGGAATTTATTTAGATGGTACAGTAGGACTTGGAGGACATTCGTTATCAATTTTAAAAGATTTATCAAGAAATGGACGCCTAATCGGTTTTGATCGTGATAGCGATGCTTTGAAAATTTGTAATAGTAAACTATCCCAGCAAAAAAACCCTTTTACTCTTTCGCATAATTCCTATCATAAAATAACTGAGGTTTTAAAGGAATTAGGTGTAGGTCTAGTCGATGGTATTCTTTTAGACTTAGGTCTATCTTCCTTCCAACTTAACAGCGCTGAAAGAGGTTTTAATTCTACTATTAATTCTAACTTGGATATGCGTTTTGATAAATCTCAAAAAAGGACAGCTAAAGATTTTTTAAATCATCTTGGAGTTGTTGAATTAGCTAATTTAATATATAAATACGGTGATGAGCGCCGTTCCAGGATTATTGCTAAAAATATTGAAAAAATTAGGCCGATAAATAAAGTTCACGAGTTACTCGAAGCAATAAGAAGGTCCACCCCACCTAAAAATAGACAAAAAACAGTTTCTCGTGTTTTTCAGGCACTTAGAATAGCGGTCAATGATGAACTTGGTAAACTAGAATTTTTTTTAACCTCTTTTCATTCAAATTTAAAAATTGGTGGAAAAATTGTAATTATTAGCTTTCATTCTCTTGAAGATAGACTTGTTAAGCATGCCTTTAAAAGTCTTGAAAAGAGTAAAGTAATTAAAGTTTTGACAAAAAAGCCTATTACTCCTTCTGAAACAGAAATTGATGCAAATAGACGCTCAAGGAGCTCAAAAATGCGTGTTGCTGAAAGAGTATAATAATGCATCAAAAACGTATTTCAAAAAAGAATCAAGATATTTTACAAAGCCTTCTATTCTTTGTTTCTACTATAATAACTATTTCAGGATTAATAATTTATTTATGGGTATATACTGAAATTGATGAATCGCTTCTAGCCATTGAAATACAAAAATCAACAGCAAATGAATTGAAAAATGAAATTAATGAACTTAATAATGTCGTAGAATTTTTACTTAGAGCGGATATTATATCTAAAAAAGCAACTAGCGATTTAAAAATGGTTTATACTGAGCCAGAAACTTTGATTGTAAACTACGATTTTGAAGAGGTTGATACTTTGTGACAAAAACATACCTGAAGTATAAGACTCGCATAACCGTCCTTGCTGGATTTATTTTAGTTTCTTGGGCTGGTCTTTGCTTTCGTTTATTTCAGGTGCAAATCTTAAATGGTAGTCAATATCAAATAAAGGTTGTTCAGCAGTCTCAAAGAAGGCAAGATATTCCTGCGGTTCGTGGAAATATTTTTGATCGTAACAATAAACCGTTAACTCGAAATATTATTCATTACACTCTTACCGTAAATCCAAAAAAAGTCACAGATAAAATTGCGCTTGCTTCTGCTGTCAGTGAACGTACTGGAGAATTGAAGCGGAAATATTTAAAAAAAATTAATTCTAAGTCTAATTTTGAATATTTAGAGAGGAATCTACAAAGAGAGACCCTGGGTCTACTTACAAATCATTCCTTTACAGGTTTAAATGTTGAGAGGAGCTATAGAAGATACTATCCTCATAATCAAGTAGCTGCTCAAATACTAGGTTATACAAATTTTGATGATGAGGGCATTTCAGGTATTGAAAAAGATTTTAATACTTTTTTAAAGGGTGAGCCTGGTTGGGTTTTTAAAACAAAAGGTCTAAGTGGAAAGGTCCAACATAAAAGTGGAATGCCTTTCGAAAAGCCAATTAACGGTAAAAATATTCAACTTACTCTAGATTTAGAATATCAATCAATTTTAGAAGCAGAATTATTAAAACGAAGAGAAGAGACAAAAGCTCTTTCTGCCACAGGAATAATAATGAACCCTCAAACTGGGGAAATTATAGCCATGGCTTCAGTTCCAGGATTTGATAATAACCACTTTGGTAATTCGGAGCCGAGCTTACATCGGATTAGGGCAATTACCGACCAATTTGAGCCTGGTTCAACTTTTAAAGTTGTTTCTGCTATAACTGCTATAAAAAATAAAGATATTTCATTGAGCGAAGAATTTGATTGCGAAAATGGAAAATATCAGTACTACACAATACCAATAACAGATCATGAAAGATATGGTATGCTTACTCTTCCGCAAATAATACACAAATCAAGCAATATAGGAATTGTTAAAATGGCTGAACGTATTGGTTCAAAAAAACTATATACTATGTGCCGCAACCTTGGATTTGGATCAAAAACAGGTATAAGCTTAAAAGGTGAGGTTACAGGTACTCTTTCCCAATATGAAAATTGGAGTGCCGTATCACTTGGTCAAATTGCTATGGGCCATGAAGTCGGGGTTACAGCACTGCAAATAGCAACCGCATATTGTGCAATCGCAAATGGTGGTTATTTGGTGAAGCCAAGGCTTATCAGGCAAATTATTGATCATGATAATAAGATAGTTTACTCCGAAGAGTCTACTGTATTAAGAAAAATCGCAAACGAGGAGACAATGATGGAGGTTCGTTCTATGCTTCGTGGCGTAGTAACAGAAGGAACTGGCGAAAAAGCAGATATAAATGGTTGGGGAATTGCTGGTAAAACTGGCACTGCTCAAAAATGGAAAAATGGGAAGTATTCAAACGAGCAATTTATTTCAAATTTTGTTGGTTTTTTCCCTTATGAAGATCCAAAGCTCTTGGCATTTATAATGCTTGATGAGCCATTGCAACCATATCATTGGGGTGCCGAGGGAGCAGCGGTTGTATTTAATAGACTAATGAAAAGAATTATAAATATGGATAGTAGTATTCAGCCTCCTAATTTCACAAAATCAAAGGATGCTGATACTATTCCAACTTTAGGTGAGGATAGAATTAACGAATATTTTAAAGAAACTAAAGAAGATTTAGAATTCATACTAGATAATAAATCAAGGGTTCCTGAAATACGTGGCTTAAGCATGAGGAAGGCCATGGTAGTTTTAACAGAATCTGATTTAAAATTTAAGTTAGAAGGAAGTGGAAAAGTAGCATGGCAGAGTCCAAAACCTGGAGATATTGTTAACAAGGGTACAACTTGTATTGTTGGTTTTAAATGAGAAAAAGCCTTCCAAGCGTGATGCAAAATATTACTGTTAAGAATTTAATTCCTGATATTAAAATCAGAGGATTATCCACGGATTCAAAAAAAGTGACTTTTGGTGATTTATTTATAGCAATCAAGGGCCAAAAATATGATGGGAATGATTATATTGAATCAGCTTTCAAAAATGGTGCTGTGGCTGTTTTATCCGATTCAAAAATAGAGTCATCTTTTAGTGGACCAATTATTAAAGTCAGGAATGCTCGAAAATCTTTATCCACTGTCGCTCATAACTTTTATGGAAATCCTTCAAAAGATATATTTGTTATAGGTATAACAGGTACAAATGGTAAAACAAGCGTCGCATCAATTTTATATTCAATCTTTTTTTCAGCAGGGATAAATAGTGCTCAAATTGGTACGCTAGGCTTTTTGAATAATACTAATAATCAAAAAAGTTCATATACCACACCTGAAGCAATAGAATTAAATGACTATTTTTTAAAATTAAAAAAAGCAAAATCTACTCATGTAGTTATGGAGGTATCTTCGCATGCATTAGACCAATATCGAGTTGAAAAAATAGATTTTAACATGGCCGTTTTTACAAATTTAACGCCAGAGCACCTTGACTATCACAAAACATTAGAATCATACTACAAGACAAAATTGAAATTATTTAAAAGCATGTCAAATGACTCAATTGCTGTGATAAATAAATCTGATTTTCATGGTGAAAAGATTATAAAAACTATAAAAACACCCATAAAAAGCTATTCAAATACTGATACAGGATCGGTTCATTTTGATTCAAAATCAGTTACATCATCAGGGATAAAAGGTTTAATTATCGCTGGAAACAAAGAATACGATATTGATTCTAATTTAATTGGAGAATTCAATTGTGAAAATATTTTGGCTGCAGTAACCGCAGCACACCATATTGGAATTGGAAAAGAAGATATTGAAGATGGTATTAAAAATTGTAAGCCTATTCCTGGAAGGATGGAAAGCTTTGAACTTTTAAAAGGAGCAACTGTAATCATTGATTATGCTCACACTCCAGATGCTTATGAAAAATCGCTAAAAGCAATTAGCAATATTATTATGGATAATAGATTTATATATGTCGTTTTTGGCGCTGGCGGAGATCGAGATAAAACAAAGCGATTTGAAATGGCAAAAATAACTGAAAGGTATTGTAAGCATTGCTTTATCACACCAGATAATCCAAGATATGAAGACCCTCAAGAAATTTTAGCTCAAATTATTTCAGGCTATTCAAAAAAATCAAAATATACAATTTATGATGATAGAGAAACAGGTCTGAGGAGTGCTCTCAATATAGCTTTAGATGGAGATATTGTTGCTGTTCTCGGTAAAGGTCGTGAGCAATATCAAGAGATTGAAGGTCGCAAAACTTTTTATTCAGATTTAAATATTGTTAGAGATTATCAATGAGAATAGAAATTAAAGATACTGAAAAATTTTCGGTGTTGTTTGAATCGGTTATGGTTGAAAAACTAATTCGACCAATTAGTGGTATTTCAATAGATAGCAGGAATGTAAAAGAAAATGATTTATTTGTAGCTATTCAAGGGACCCGATTTGATGGTCACTCTTTTATTAAAGATGTTCGCGAATTAGGTGTTTCATGCGCGATTGTTAAAAAAGCCGATAAAGATTTAGATTTACAGCAAGTTATTGCAAAAGATCCAATCTCAGCGATTATTCTATTAGCTGAAAAATGGCGAGAACAATTTAAAATACCTGTTATCTGTATAACGGGTTCTAATGGAAAAACATCTACCAAGGAATTACTTGTCCATCTATTAATTAATAAGTTTAAAGTCCACTCAACAACTGGAAATCATAATACTCAAATTGGGCTTTCAATGACAATTCTGAGTATGTCGATGAAAGATGAAGTTTCAATACTTGAAATTGGGGCAAGTGCACCTAATGAAATTCAAAATCTTTGTGAAATAGCTAAACCGACACATGGCATGATAACTAATATTTCATCTGCTCATTTAGAAGGCTTTGGTTCAATTGATACAATAGCATTTGAAAAAGGTGCTCTTTTTAGATACTTATTAGACGGAGTATCATTTGTAAATCAAGCTGATAGCCTGATATCTAAGATAGAATTTTCAGGGAAAAAAATATCTTATGGATTAACACCCAATTGTGATTTCCCAGCTGATATATATCAAGAAAAAAATGGTGACCTGACACTTATTTTAGACACACAAGAAATACCCACTTTTTCAAAAAATTTATCTTTTTTAAAAAATAGTATTGCTGCTTCAGCAATTGCTGTAACACTTGGTTTAGGTTGGAAAGAATTGAAAAATCAACTTAAATTTTTTACCCCACCTAAGGGTCGATGCAATATTCGTCAAGTTAATGATATAACAATTATTGATGACACTTATAATGCTAATTTAGAATCAACACTCTCCTCTATTCATTATTTAAAAGCAATTTCAAAAAGCGGAAGAAAAATATTTGTTTTTGGAGATATGTACGAGCTTGGAGCATCTACAAACGAACAGCACAAGCAGGTAGGAGAGAAATGTTCAGATTTAGATTTAGTTTATACATTAGGTATACACTCAAAAATCACGAGTAAAGCAATTAAAAATAATATTCCAAAAAAACACTTTTCTTCTAAAGAAGAATTAATAATTAGTCTGAAAAAAACCATTAAAGCCGGTGATAAGATTTTGTTTAAAGGTTCCAGAGGTATGGCCATGGAAAAAGTAATAAAAGGTACATTTCAAATATAATGTTCCATTATTTCCTCAATCCATTAAAAGATTTTTATACAGGTTTTAATTTATTTGAATATATCACATTCCGAGCTGCAGCTGCAGCTATCACCGCTTTATTGATATGCTTCTTTGCTGGACCATGGATCATTAAAATACTAGGTAATAGGCAGATAGGAGAAGAAATTAGAAAAAATGGTCCAGCATCTCATCAGAAGAAAAAAGGCACTCCCACAATGGGAGGGTTTATTATTTTATTAGCAGTACTTGTTCCAACTTTTTTATTTACGGACTTAACTAATCCATTGATTAAAATTATGGTTTTTTCGACAATTTGGATGGGTATTTTCGGCTTTCTTGATGATTATCTAAAAGTTATAAAAAAAATAGAATTAGGCTTAATTGCAAGATATAAGCTGTTAGGGCAAATAACCCTTGGAATAATAATAAGCTTTTGTCTTTTTAACTATTCTGAACATTCTTCATTTAGCACTAAAATCACAATACCATTCTTGAAAAATATGGTTTTAGACCTTGGATATTTTTATCCATTAATGGTAATATTTATTATAACAGGTGCATCAAATGCAGTAAACCTAACAGATGGTTTAGATGGTTTAGCATCTGGCCTTTTAGCAATTTCATTTACAGTCTTCTCAGCAATATCATATATTTCGGGTAGAATTGATTTCTCTGATTATTTAAATATTATTTACATACCAGAGGCCGGAGAGCTTACAATTTTTACAGCTGCAATGGCCGGCTCTTGTGTTGGATATCTATGGTACAATACAAATCCAGCTGAAATATTTATGGGAGATACGGGCTCACTTTCTACAGGTGCTGCATTAGGAGCATTAGCAATTTTATTGAAAAAAGAACTATTGCTCGTTATTATAGGCGGTGTTTTTGTTTTTGAAGCAATCTCAGTGATTGTACAAGTTATATATTTTAAATGGACTAAATTAAAAACAGGTCAAGGAAAACGATTTTTTAAAATGGCACCAATACATCACCATTTTGAACTATCAGGCTGGCCAGAATCTAAAGTTGTTGTTAGGTTTTGGATTATTGGGCTGTTATTAGCCCTTCTTTCATTATCAACTTTCAAGGTTAGGTAGTGAATATAAATAATCAATCTGAAATTAATATTACTGATAAATACATTAGTGTAATTGGACTTGGTAAAAGTGGAATGGGGTCCGCTAAACTGGCAAATCATTTGGGTGCACGAGTATTCGCTAGCGATTCTTCTCAAAGTCTAAATATTAATCAAAATGCTTTAGAGCTGATGGAGAAAGAACACATTGCTACTGAGACAGGGATTCAATCAGATAGAATCTATGATGCTGACTTATGGATAATCTCTCCTGGGATACCAAAAAATTCAGATATCATTTTAAAAGCTCAATCAAAAAAAATACCAATTGTTAGTGAATTAGAATTCGCAAGTTGGTTTACAAAAAAGCCAATAATTAGCGTTACAGGTTCGAATGGTAAAACAACAACTTGTTATATCTTATATGAAATATTTAAATCTAAATATAACAACAGTGTATTAGCTGGGAATATTGGAACTCCATTTTCAGAATATGTTCTAGAAGAAATTCTTAAACCTATCCAAGATAGAGTTTATATTTTAGAAGTATCAAGCTTTCAACTTGAATTTATCAAGCACTTTAAACCTAATTTAGCGGTTTATACCAATATTTCCCCAGATCATTTAGATCGACATTTGAATATGAATGAATATATTTCAATGAAGATGGAATTGATTAAAAACCTTGATGAATTTAATTATGTGATTTACAACTCTGACGATAAGGTTTTATCTGAAAAATTTGAAAAGTCCAACCTCCCTTCTGTACCATTTAGTCTTAATAATTCAAAAAGTTTGTTTTCGATAAAAAATGATAAGATTTATAATAAGTCAAATGAAAATTTAATAGACCTAAAAGAATCATCACTAAAAGGATTTCATAATTATTTAAATATATTAGCTGCAGCAACTTCCTCTAAAGTGTATGGGATTGCTGATAAAAATATTAAAAAAGCAATATATAGCATGAAAAGTATAGAACACAGACAAGAGATTGTTCAAAAAATAGATGAAGTCGAATACATTAATGATTCTAAATCAACTAACATTGAATCTGTTATTGTTGCAATAAAAACATTTAAAAAACCCATAATTCTTTTACTTGGAGGATTTAATAAAGGTTCTAATTTTCAGTTACTCCTTCCACATATCAAAAAAAGTTCATTAAAACATATTATTTGTTATGGAGAATCTGGTGAGCAAATAATTACTGCTTTAGGGGATGCGGTGAGATCTTTTTTAGAAGAAGGTCTCCACTCGGCAGTAATAAAAGCTCAGAAACTAGCCATACCCGGAGATATCGTACTTTTATCTCCGGGTTGTGCTAGCTATGATGAATTTGAAAATTTTGAAAAACGTGGTGAATTTTTTAAAAAAATTGTTAATAAAATATCATGATTGATATTCTTATTCAGAAATATGATAAACAACTCTTAATCTATTTGATTGTTTTAACAATTATCGGGACTATAATGCTCTATAGTGCTAGTTGGTATGAATCCTTTGCAACTTCAAATGGTAGAACAGAAATGTTTTTTTTACAAAATCACCTTAAAAGATTACTAATTGGTGTTTTACTATTATTTGTTTTTATAATAATTGATTATCGATCATTAAAAAGAATAGCACCTTATTTGATTATTATATCAATCTTCTTGTTATTAATTACAAAATTATTTTATTTAATTAACGGCTTTTCATGGTATAAACCCGCAAGATGGCTATACCTTGGACCTTTTTCTTTGCAAACATCTGATATTGCTAGATTCTCAATAATTATTTTCATATCATATTATGCAGACAAAAAAAGAGAAAACTTAAAAGAGTTCCATCTGGGGTTGCTTCCTGCAATCATTTTAATTACCATAATAATGAGTTTAATAATTATACAACCTGATTATAGTACAGCTTTAATGATCGGTATAATTGGTGTACTTATTCTTTTTATTGGTGGTGCAAAAATTGAACATTTAACACTAACTGCTGCAGGAGCTTTGTCAATTGGAATTCCAATTTTACTTTCTAGAGAATACCGAAGACAAAGGATTTTTTCATTCTTAGGAATTGGAGAAAACTCAGATGTTGGATATCAAGCAAATCAATCTTTAATAAGTCTTGGTAATGGTGGTTTTTTCGGAGTGGGACTAGGTAACAGTATTGAAAAAAATCATTTCCTTCCAACTCCACATACTGATTTTATCTTTGCAATAATTGGTGAAGAACTTGGCTTTTTTATAGGAACAGTTCCAGTTCTTACTTTATTCTTGTTGATTTTTCTGAGAGGGCTTAATGTAGCAAAAAACTGTACAGATCCATTCGGTGTTTTTTTAGCAGTTGGAATTTCTTTTAATTTAATTTTATATGCATTTGTAAATGCAGCTGTAGTTACGGGTTTATTTCCTGTTACAGGCTTACCAATGCCTATGGTTAGCTATGGCGGATCAGGTATGGTAATAAATATGGCTTTGATGGGTATCTTACTGAATATTTCTCAATCGAGAAAATCATTAGGTTCTCAAAGAGGATGGAGTTCTAAAATATATGGAACATAATATTATTATTGCCGGCGGTGGAACTGGTGGACATTTATTCCCAGCATTAGCAATTGGAGAAGAGATTCAACTTAGATATCCAAAAGCGAACATTCATTATATGGGTTCAATTTATGGTTTAGAGGCCAAAGTTTTTCCAATCAAGGATGTTTGGCATACTCTATTACCGATACGAGGTTTCCAAAGAAGTTTTAACATAAATAGTTTTGGGAAAAATATTCTTCTTCCTTACAGAATATTAAAATCTTTTTTACAAGTCAAACGATTTTTTGATGAGTTTTCACCTGATATTATAATTGGAACTGGTGGCTATGGTTCAGCAATACCATTATTAATTTCATGCCAAAAAAAAAGAAATATAAAAATTTTTTTACAAGAACAAAATTCTTTCCCTGGTATAACTACTCGATTTTTTGCAAGAAACGCAGAAAAAATTTGTGTGGCATTTAAGGATGCTAATAAAATATTGGGTGACAAAACATTCTTAACTGGAAATCCGATTAGAAAAAACATCACAAATGGAAATGCCAAAATTGGTTTTAATGATTTTAAACTTTCTGAAGAAAGAAGAACTATTTTTCTTTTTGGAGGTAGTCAAGGTTCTCAATATTTAAATAAAATAATAAGTCAAATTGTAACAAAGATAGCTAATACTGGAATACAAATTCTTTGGCAAACAGGAAACAAAGACTATAATCAATACCAACACCAAATCACAAAAAAAATAAGTATCATTCCATTTATTCATAATATGGCAAATGCATATGCAATCTCAGATTTAATAATATGCCGAAGCGGTGCATTAACATTGGCTGAAATTACAGTATGTGGCAAGCCTGCTATTCTGATACCATTTTCACATGCTGCTGGAGATCATCAGAAAAAAAATGCAGATTCTTTAGGAGATGCTGGTGCTGCAACCGTTTTACTTGAATCAACATTGAATAGTAATCACTTATATCATACAATAATAAAATTATTAAATAATAAAAACAAAATAAATCAAATGAGTACTTTTTCAAAAAAATTAGGTCTTCCGCAAGCTACAAATGATATAGTTAATTATATTATGGAAGAAAATAATTAAAATGATTTTTAGAAAAATAAAAAATATTTATTTTGTTGGAATAGGTGGAATTGGTATGAGCGGAATTGCTGAATTACTTATGAATCTCAATTTTGTAGTATCTGGATCTGATTTAATTGAAAATGATAATGTTCAAAGATTAAAAAATTTAGGAGTTAAAATATTTATCGGTCATAATCCAGAAAACTTAAAGAATTCAGATGTTTTAGTATACTCAAGTGCAATACCATTAGAAAATTCTGAAATTATTAAGGCGAAGCAACTTGGAATCCCTATAATAAAAAGAGCTGAAATGTTAGGGGAATTAATTAATCTCAAAGAAACAAGTATTGCAATTGGTGGGACACATGGTAAAACTACAACTTCTTCAATGATTGGCACAATGTTAACTCATGCAAAGAAAGATCCCACATTAGTAGTTGGTGGTTTAGTCCAAAATTTAGATACTAATTCCAAGCTTGGAACAGGAGATTTAATAGTTGTTGAGGCTGATGAGTTTGATAGAAGCTTTCTTGCATTAAAACCAACAATTGCTATCATTAATAATATAGAATTAGAGCATACTGATTGTTACAGAGATCTTGATGATTTAGAACAAACATTTTTAAAGTTTTGTAATTCAGTACCATTTTATGGGTCTGTAATTATAAATATTGATTCAATTTCGACTAAAAATATTTTATATAAAATTGAAAGACCCATAACGACTTATGGACTGTCAAGGGATGCTGTCTATAAAGCAAAAAAACTACAATTTAAAAATAATAAATCCACATATTCTGTTTTTTTTAGAGAGGAAGAACTTGGAGAAATTCAATTAAAAGTTCCAGGAGAACATAATATATTGAATTCTTTAGGCGCCGTCGCTCTAGGTTTTGAATTAGGTCTTTCTTTTGAGAATATTAAAAATGGCTTAGAACAATATTGCGGTGTTCGAAGACGATTTGATTTAAAAGGTGTTGAAAAAGGTATTATGGTTGTTGACGATTATGCACACCATCCTACTGAGGTCAGAGCAACCATAAATGCCGCTAAATTAGGCTGGAAAAGAAGAATAATAGTTGTGTTCCAGCCTCATCTTTTCACAAGAACAAAACAATTCTATAAAGAGTTTGCAGATTCTTTAGATCTTGCTGATTATATTATAGTTACAGATATATATCCTGCTCGTGAGGAACAAATCAGAGGTATAACCTCTCAGATTATAGTTGATGAACTTGATAAAAAAGGAAAAAATAATTTTAGCTATATAAAAGATTTAGAAGATGTAGGAAATGCTCTTGATAATTTGATTAAACCAAATGACATGATTTTAACATTAGGCGCAGGAAGTATTTGGCGATTTAGTGATAAATATTTGAAACATTTAAAATGTTAGGATCCTCAAGATAAAAATGGAAAGCTTAAGATTTCTAGAGTCTCTGACTAAAGGTACTATTCTTTTTAATGAACCGATGGCTAAACATACTTCATATGGAATCGGTGGACCGGTCGATGCATATATTGTTCCGAAAGATTCAGAAGAATTAGCAAATATATTAAAATATTCAAACGATAATAGATTCCCTGTTTATTTTATTGGATCTGGATCAAACTTATTAGTTTCAGACCAAGGAATAAACGGTATTGTGATTAGTCCTAGAAACTCACTTAAAAAGTTAGAGTTCACTAATAATACAATTATTGCAGAATCCGGTGTTATGCTTGGAAAGCTGGTTAAAGAAAGTACAAAAAGAAACTTATCAGGCCTAGAAAGTTTGATCGGTGTACCAGGCACACTTGGAGGCGCTTTGGTGATGAATGCAGGTGCCTTTGGTTCCGAAATCTCGAAGTATTTAAAATATGTTAAAGTGATGAATATGAAAGGTCAAATTATAAAATACAATATCAACCAAATCAAATTTTCCTATCGATTTTCAACTTTAAAAAAAGATGAATTTATTTTATCTGCAAGTTTCCAACTTTTAAGTGAAACTCTAAAAATAATAGAAGAAAAAAAACAATTTGCAAGTATGGGTAGAAAAACAAACCAACCTCTCAAATATAGATCTGCTGGAAGTGTATTTAAAAATCCTGAAAATTATGCTGCTGGATATTTAATAGATCAAGTTGGATTGAAAGGTAAAAAAATTGGTGATGCTCAAATATCTGATCATCATGCTAATTTTTTTATTAATCATGGTAATGCTATGGCAAAAGATATAACTAGTTTGATAAAGTTAGCACGTAAAGAAGTATTTAAAAAATTTAGCATCCAGTTAGAACTCGAAGTCAAAACGATTGGAATAAAGAAAAAAGAGTTATTATCAGATGACTAATAAAAAAAGTAGTATCAAAAATATAAACTTTATAATGGAATTGAGTGTTATACTTATTATAATTATGATGATATGGCTTTCTTTTGCCTGGTCGAAATATAATAAGACAACATTATTAACAGAAATTCAAATTTCTGAAACAAAAATACTTGATGAAAGATCTTATATTGAATTTATTGAACAAATAAGAAATAAAAATAATTCTTATTTTAAATCAATAACTAATTTTATTGAAACTCACCCATATATTAAAACGGCTAGAGTGAGTAAGCATTATCCTCGTACTATAAAAATCGAGATAATTGAACGAAAGCCAATCGTTTTTTTAAAAACTGAACCTTTAATTCTTCTAGATAAGGATGGCTTTGTATTACCAAATAAGAATAACACAAATAAATTCAATTTACCGGTTATGACAAATATCAACCCAAATCTTAAACTTTATCCTTATGGAAAAAAAGTCCTATCTAAAAAAGTAAAACAATGCATTGCATGGTTATCATTAATACAAGATGATTATATAAAATTATACAATAATATTTCAGAGATAAAAATAACATCTACCGATGAAATGGAAATTATTTTATATGATTATCCAACTAATATATATCTTGGACAGAAGCAATTTAAATCCCGAATTAAAAATTTAATTGAATTTGAAAAAGTATTGAAACCAAAAAAACTATCAGACTTTAGTTATTTAGATATGCGTTTTAAGAATCAAATTATTGCAAAGGAAAGGCGTTTATGAATCTTATGACAAATACTCAGGATAACAAAATTACAGTTGGTTTAGATATTGGTTCAGAAACAATAAGATGTGCAATTGGACAGTTAGATCAAGAGACAAAAAAAATTAAGTTACTTGGTATATCATCAACTCCTTCTGCTGGCATGAAAAGAGGGGTTATTACTAACCGTGATGAGTTAATTGAGAAACTTGAATTAGTTTTAAATAATTCAGAGTTAATGGCTAATAAAAAAGTAACTAATGCTATTTTATCAATAACTGGTGAACATATTAGAAGCTTAAATACACAAGCAGCTATAGCATTGAATCGTAACAATGGTAATCAAGGGAATAATTTAGAAAGGTCAATAAATAAGAATGATCTTATTCAAGTTTTGGATTTAGCTCAAGCAATATCCCTACCAGTAGATCGTGATATTTTACATACATTACCACAGGAGTATTTAGTAGATACTCTTGAGGAGATCACAAACCCTATAGGAATGACGGGTCGTCGCTTGGAAGGCAGAGTTCACCTTGTTACCGCAGCAACAACCGCTATGAATAACTTAGTGAGCTGTGTAGAGGAGATTGGAATTACCGTTAAGGGTTTGGTTTTTCAACCATTAGCCTCAGGTTTATCAACTTTGAAGAAAGATGAAATAGAATTGGGAGTCACACTAGTGGAGATTGGGGCAACGACAACTAATATTTCAGTTTATCATAAAAGCGCAGTTAGACATTCTGCAATTATACCTATCGGATCTTCAAGCATAACAAATGATATTGCAGTTATGCTTCAAGTTAGTATTAAGGAGGCTGAAGAAATAAAAATAAAGTATGCTTCAGCTGAAGCATCGATGTCTTCAGATGAATTGAAAATTGACATATCAAATTCAAATGGTCAATTAGATAGATCTATCCCTGAAAACGAAGTATCAAAATACGTCGAAGCTCGGATGCAAGAGATTTTACAGATGGTCTTAAGAGAAATTTCAAGAGCAGATATTAAAGACCCCCTTACATATGGTATTGTTTTAACAGGTGGTGGTGCTCAATTAAGAAATATTATTCAATTAGCTGAAAAAGCTATAGGTGTAAAAGTTCGTGAAGGAAAACCATTAGGAATTGATGGTTTACAGGGGATAGCTGATGGACCAAATTATGCTACAATAATGGGACTCTTATTGTGGCCATTATATGCAAAAGACCACATGAACATAAGAGATTCAAGTAATAAAGGTTTCAAAAATATAATTGAAAAAATACGAAATACTATTGAAAACATGTTTTAAACCAAACCAGTAAATAAGGAGAATTATCATGATGTTTGAGTTTGATAGCTTAACAGAGCAAAAAGCAAAATTAAAAGTTGTAGGCGTTGGAGGCGCTGGAGGTAATGCCGTTACTCGAATGATTACTTCAGGGATGCAGGGTGTGGACTTTATAGCCATTAACACTGATGCCCAAGATCTTGAGAACAACCCTTCTGAACATAAAATACAAGTAGGTAAAAATTTAACTAAAGGACTTGGAGCTGGTGCTAATTCAAATGTAGGTAGGGAAGCTGTTGAAGCAGATAAAGAAATAATCACATCTTTATTGGAAGGTGCTGATATGGTTTTTATTACTGCTGGAATGGGTGGTGGAACTGGAACTGGCGCAGCACCTGTTATTTCACAAATATCTAGAGAGCTGGGTATTCTTACAGTGGGAATTATAACTTTACCATTTAATTTTGAAGGTCCAAAAAGAATGAATAGAGCTCTTGAAGGAATTGCTGAAATGAGAAAAGCTTGCGATACTTTGATAGCAATACCTAACCAAAAGCTAATGTCAATTGTTGATAAATCAACAACTCTTCCAGAGGCATTTCAAATGGCAGATACAATTTTACACCAAGCAGCAAAAGGTATATCGGACTTAATAAATGTTCAAGGTCACATTAATTTAGATTTTGCAGATGTAGAAACTATTATGAAAAATATGGGTGAAGCTATAATGGGTACTGGGGTAGCATCTGGAGAAGAAAGAGCCGTTCTAGCAGCACAGCAAGCTATATCAAGTCCACTGCTAGATGATGCTACAATAAAGGGAGCTCAAGGCGTACTGGTGAATATTACTGGCGGAAGTGATCTGACTCTAATGGAAGCAAATGAAGCAACTTCTATTATTTTTGAAGAGGCTGGACCATCAGCAAATATAATTTTTGGTGCTGTTATTGATCCTAATTTAAAAGATGAAATTAGAGTTACTGTAATTGCAACAGGTTTTAATATGCCAAAACAAGTAGCCGAGATCAAAAAAGAAGAATATCAAGAAGATTTAATAGAGACACTTCCAACGAGAGAGTTACAAGAACAACATAATAAACCTCTACATATTCAAAAAGAGCTAAAAGAAAAAGAAGGAATTGAAGAAGTTGAGAAAAAAAGGAAACCTATATTAACATTTGATGATACTTCAGACTCTCCGGTAATATATGGTAAAGACCTACAGATTCCTGCTTTTATCAGACGTCAACATGATTAAACTTTAAAATAGTTATAATTAGATAAAAAAAAGCCTTGAAAATACTTTCAAGGCTTTTTTTAGCTTAAATTTTATTTGTAAGAACTAAACCTTAACACCTTTCTTTCTTAGATCTCTGACAACACTTGCTATACCTTTTTTATCAATTATTCGCATTCCACGGGTGGAAAGACGTAAAGATATGTATCGATTTTCATCAGGTAACCAAAATTTTTTCTTTTGCAAGTTAACGTTAAATCTACGTCGGCTCTTATTGTTTGCATGACTAACGTTATTTCCAAACATTGGTTTTTTACCAGTTACATCACAAATTCTGCTCATAATTATTATAATCTTAGTTTATTAAAAAATGCCCGGAAAATTAAGGTTAATATCTATACTAACAAATTTATTTTTGCATTAAAAAAAAATCGCATATAATTACTTAATTAAGTCGTTATATTTTAAATTTCTACTTATGAATATAGGTAATATTGAAATTTCCGCACCCATTTTTCTGGCTCCCATGGCTGGCGTTACTGATTATCCTTTTAGAATCCTATGCAAAGAAATGGGAGCAGGAATAGTTTATTCTGAATTTGTTTCAGCTGATGGTATAATTAGGGAAAATACAAAAACACTTAATTTAATTGAATTCAATGAACTTGAAAGACCAATCGGTGTTCAAATTTTT